>Ga0180086_1000063_pt1 | contig 12318 bp, 14 predicted proteins | sample EasRiv760_16_10D_FD_121778 | JGI IMG/M metagenome (GOLD analysis project Ga0180086, IMG submission 121778) | Soil microbial communities from meander-bound floodplain in the East River, Colorado, USA - East River metaG ERMLT760_16_10D | ecosystem: Environmental > Terrestrial > Soil > Floodplain ... | reverse complement strand
TTGAGGCAGGAGGCGCGGGGTGGGCGGGGAACAGATGCAATCGCTGCGGCGCAGGAAGATCGCCAAGTACCTCAAGCTGCTCGTGCCGGCGGGAGTGATCGCCGGGTTCCTCCTGGTGGCCCTCTTTCCCCATTGGTTCGCCCGCTACTCGTATTCCCAGATGCACCCCAGCCGGCGCCTCGAAGGTCCGAGCGCGGATTTCTGGTTCGGCACCGACGCGTTCGGGAGGGATACCTACACCCGGGTGATCGTGGGCACGCGGATTTCCAACGGGATCGCCGCGGGAGCGGTGGCCGTTGCCGTCATGGGTGGGGTGTGGGTTGGCGTCGCGGGCGGACTCTCGCGAACCTTCGGCTTTCTCCTCATGCGCCTCGTGGACGTGGTCATCTGCTTTCCTCCCATCATCGTGGCCATCTTCTTCATGGCCATGGCCAGCCCGGGGGTCGTCACCCTTACCCTCGTGATCGGGTTCCTGTACGCGCCCCGGATGGCCCGGATCGTCCAGGGCGCGGTCCTCGAGGTCGCCCAGGCCGCGCACGTCGAGGCCCAACGAGCCCTCGGCGCGGGCATCCTGCGCATCGTGCGCACGGGGATTCTCCCCCAGATCCTGGCTCCGGTCGTCGTCCAGGCGACCGTCATGCTGGCCACGGCCATGCTCCTGGAGGCCGGCCTGTCTTTCCTGGGGCTGGGCATTCCCCCGCCCACCCCGACCTGGGGCCAGCTCGTGAGCGACGCCCGCAGGACGCTCCACCTGAGCCTGTACCTGCTCTTCTTCCCGGGGCTGGCGTTGTCCGCGAACGTCATCTTCATCAATCTCTTGGGGGACAGCCTGCGGGATTTCCTGGACCCCAAGATGCGGCGGAGCGGATGAATCCGGGGAGGCGGGCATGAAAATCGAGCGGATCGAGATCATCCCGTTCGAGGTTCCGTATCGGAGAGGAGAGGTCGTGACCTCCCTCGGCCGGCATGGCGCGCTCCGCAACGTTCTTCTGGGCCTGTACGCCGATACCGGGGACGTCGGGTGGGGGGAGGCCGCCCCCCTGCCCACCCATTCCGGTGAGACGCAGGAAAGCATCGTCGCCTTGCTGGAGCATTCCTTCGGACCCCTGCTGCTCGGCCGGGACCCGCGGGAGATCTCGCTGCGCTTGCGGGACATGGACCGGCTGCTCTGGGGCCAGACCTTCTCCAAGTGCGCGGTGGATTTCGCCCTCCACGACCTCGTGGCCCGGCACCTGGGTGTGCCGCTGTACCAGTTACTCGGGGGGAAGTGCCGGGAGACGTACCCGCTGGGCTGGACCATCGGGTGGAAGTCCGTGGAGGCGACCGTCGAGGAGGCGGTCGAGGCGGTGCAGCGGGAGGGGTTCAAGGCCGTCAAGCTGAAGATCGGCAATCCGGACTGGAGGCCCGATCTGGAGCGCGTCCGGGCGGTGCGCAAGGCCCTGGGAGACGACGTCCCCATCCGGGTGGACGCCAACCAGGGATACGCGCCGCACGCCGCCGTCCAGGTCATCCGCCGGATGGAGGACTGCGCCCTCCAACTCGTGGAGCAGCCGGTCCCGCGCTGGGACGTGGAGGGCCTCGCCACCGTTCGCCGACTCATCCCCTTTCCCGTCATGGCCGACGAGGCGGCGTTCACCGTCCATGACGTGCTGCGTCTCGCCCGAGAGTGTGCGGCGGACATCATCAACATCAAGCCGCAGAAGTTCGGGGGCCTGGCCCGCTCGCGAGAGGTCGCTGCCCTCGCCTCCGCCGCGGACATCGAGGTGTTCGCCAGCGCCCGGATGTGCTCGGGGATCGGGGTCGCCGCCGCGACGCACTTCTACGCGTCGCTTTCCGCCGCAGGCTTCGAAGGCGAGTTCGTGGACGGCATTCTCCTGGGCGAGGACGATCTGCTCGTGGAGCCGATCGAGGTGAAGGACGGCCTCGTGAGGGTGCCCGGCGGCCCCGGCCTCGGCGTCTCCCTCCATCGCGGGAAACTCGAGCGGTACGCCTCTCGCCCCATCGTGCTCACGGCCTGACCGGGGATCGGCCGGTCCGCTTCAATCGGTTCCGGAGTGAAGAATCGAGGTCGAGAATCGCTCGATGCCTCCAGCCCTTCTCAATACATCCAGATCTTGAAGACAAGGTCGTCGGGATGTTTGACCGGGTTGGTCATCACGAGCAGGACCACGCCATCCTTCGGGGCGATGATTTGCTCCAGGGTCCGCCCCTCAAGATCCCGTATTTCTCCCAGGACATCGCCCTGTTTGATGTGATCCGCCATCCGAACCGATGGGTAGAACAGCCCTGCCGACCGAACGAAGATCTCATATCGTCCATGCATGACCACCTGATCGGAGGGAATGTCTGGCGCCCCATCGATCATCTTCAGCGCTTTCATAATATTCGAGATGCCCTTGAGATGAACTGCGGTCAGCTCGGGCTCCAGCCGGCCTTCCCGACCCGCTTCCGCAAGGGTTCGTGGTATCCGCAGGCCGCTTTTCTCAAAAGCGCCTTTTTCGAGTCGTTCAAAAACGTACTGTGTCCCGTAGGTTCGGGCCAGCATCTCGGAAGTCCCATCGACCTCCTTGTCTCCAATTCTGGTAAAGCCGGCATGGGGAACAACGTCTTCCATCACATCGCCGCCATGAAGATCCACGATATAATCGGCCCGGGAGAAAACCTTCTCCCTCAGCAGCTTTCCGATCAAGTAACTGATCGTGCTCCCCTCAACGTGGTACGTGGCGCCGATGTCCATGCCGTCATCGGGGTTGAGATAAGGGGTGCGGGTCCAGAATGCGGCCAGGTTGACCACCGGGACAATGATCAAGTTTCCCGACAGACTCCGCGGATCGGTATCGGTGTATGTCTTGATGGCGGCATCGATGGAGGGATATTCACACGCATGCGTCCCCGCCATGATGCAGAGACTCGGACCTTCGTGTGCCCCATGGACTTGCATCATCGGCATTCTTGCGGTTCTCGGCCTGGGAGGACCGAACAGTGGATTGTTCACAAAGTTCCTTTCCGTCGCCGCCCCGGGAACTTCAAGGTATTGAAAAGATTTCGTGCCTCGCTCCACGTGTGACCGCATGTCATTCCTCCATAGAGGCAATGGTGAGACCCGGTGTCATCCCTCGTCGCCTCAGAGCGCTGATCGCCACTGGTTGCCGGATGACCCTACGCCTTCGCGACCGTCCGCGCGGCGCGTCCGCGAGGTCCCGCCGCGCGGCGCCCATGCTCAGGGGACCTTCCCCGATGCCTCCCCCGACTTTGCCTCGCGGATCTCCGCCAACACCTCGAAGGCGTGGCGCACCGACTTGGCCGCCAGCGTGCCGCCCATGAGCAAGCCCACGTCCAGGGCCTCCGCCAGCTCGGCGTCGGTCCCGGCCAGGTCGAGGACCTCCTCGACGCGATGGTCAATTCAGTCAAAGCAGTTCTGCGAGACGGCCACCGCTAGCGCCATGAGCTCCTTGTGCTTCCGGCTGATGGCCCCATCGGAGAAGACCGGCTTCCCCAGCTCCCGAAAGCCGGGAAAGACCCGCATCCGGCTCTGCAGGATCTGACCATTGAGGCGCTTCTTCCGGGCGACCCGCTCTGACCATCCGCTCATGAGATCCCTCCTCTGATCGGGGCTCGAAGATTTTCTACTCCGGCCTGCACTTTTTTCTTGCGTCCGGCACCAGTTGTAGGTAGTTTTTGCGTACACCAGAAAGGAGGTGATCCAGTGGGTATATCCAACTGGACAGGTGAGGTGATTGTAGCGTAGGCGTCTCCCTGCAGTGGCGAACGCCCGGGGTTTCGTCTGCGGAATCCCAGCAATCGCCGGGCCTCGAAGCCCCCGGCCTTGTCCACCGGGGCGGCCAGCATGCCGTGAAATCTTCGAGGCCTTTTTCTTTTCCGCCTTCCATCCGGCGTCAGCCCGCCGGCCAAAGAACCGACAGCGACAGGGACAGGGAAGGGCGTTCCGCCTTTGGCTCTCGACACTACCCTTCCTCCGCCGTCTCGGTTTTCGGCTCTCATCGACTTTTCTCGCTATCCCTATCGCTGTCCCCGTCGGTCTTTCCTCCTTGGCTCTCGGCTCTCCGCCCCAGCCACCCCAGGGCGTGATGGTGGATCAGCACGCCGAGGCCAAAGCCGATCCAGAGCAGCTCCCGCCCCCGCCGCAGGATGCCGAAGGTCACGGCCAGCGGCGCCCCCAGCCCGAATGCCACGAAGATCACGACCTGGCCTCCCTCCTGGACTCCCAGGCTTCCGGGCACGATGACCGCGGCAAGCTTCGCCACGCCCGACAGCGCCTCGATGGCGAAGGCGCTTGGAAAATCCACCGGACTTCCCAGCAGCCAGAGGACCACGTACACCTCCCACGAGCCCACCACCCAGCCGACGAAGTGGAAGGCGCAGCAGATCAGGAAATCGCGGATCCGGCCCCCGTAGAACTCCCGCAGCCGCTCATCCACAGCCAGCAGGTCCGCCTCCCACGAGGCCAGGAGCGCCTTCCGCCCGCTCCAGCGCCGCGACAGGCCCAGCAAGATTCCGAAGAGGCCACGGCGCTGCACGCCGATGATGATCCCGAAGGTGAGGATGCCCAGCAACACGCCGGCCGCCGCCGCCAAGGGCAGCGGGATGGCGGAGCGCCAGTGGTGCAGGGCAACCAGCAGGCCCAGGAAGACGAAGGCCCCCTGGGTGAGCATCAGCGCCGTCTTGGACACCAGGACGGACGCCAGGCCGGAGACCAGGGGGGTCCCGCGTCGATGCAGGAGCCACGCCTTCAGCGGCTCGCCCCCAAGGTAGGCCGTGGGCGTAATGGCGTTGACCGCCTCCCCGGCGGCCCGCAGAGCGAAGAGCTGGAGCGGGCCGGGGGTCGCCGCCGGCCCGGGGTTTTTCGCCGGCACGTCGAATCCACGCCGCAGGACCCACCACCACCCGAGGCTGTCCACGAGGTAGGACGCGAAGTAGGGGATGGCGATCAGCGGCGTGAGCCAGCCCAGGCGCCTCAGCGCCGAGGCGACCGCCGCCAGGCCGACCCCGTAGATCAGACCCGCAAACAGCAGCAGCCCCAACCCCAGACAGAGGGCCTGCCATATCGCCGTGCGGCGCGCTCCGGCGCTTCGCGGAGGCATCACCCGACCCCGATGGCGCGAGGCGGGCCCCCGCCGGGCCGGGCCTTTCGGCTGGACACCCCGCCCGAGGCCCTGCTAGAGTAGCCGCGCGTATACATCCCTTCCCCGGAGGAGACCATGGCCCCCATCTCGATCCACCTGTTACAGGCCCTCAGTCAGGAACTCTCACGGATCCCGACGGACCCCGACGACCTGGCGAACGCGGCGTCCCAACTGGCGGCCCAGCTCGAGGGGCTGGGCCGCCTGGACGATCTCGACCTGTCCGCCGTGGAGCCGGCCACCGTGCTCCTGCCGCCAAGGGAGGTCCCGTATGTCTCCTGAAGAGCTGACCCGACTCGGTATCGCCGAGGTCGGCAAGCTGATCCGCCGCCGTGCCCTCTCCCCCGTCGAGCTGACCCGCGCCTACCTGGACCGCATCCAGCGAGAGGACGGCGACCGCCTGGCCTACATCACGGTCCTGCGAAACGAGGCGCTGGCCGCCGCAGCCGCGGCGGAGCGGGAGATCGCCGGGGGACACTCCCGCGGGCCGCTCCATGGGATCCCCATCGCCCTGAAGGATCTGATCATGACCCGCGGCATCCGGACGACGTGCGGGTCCCGCATCCTGAAGGACTGGGTGCCGGACGCCGACGCCACCGTGGCGAGACGGCTGGCCGAGGCGGGGGCCATCCTGCTGGGCAAGCTCAACATGCACGAGTTCGCCTACGGCCCGACGGGCGTGAACCCGCATTACGGGACATCCAGAAATCCGTGGGACCGTGGCCGGATGCCCGGGGGCAGCAGCAGCGGCTCGGCGGTGGCCGTGGCCGCCGGGCTATGCGCCGGGGCCCTGGGGACGGATACGGGAGGCTCCGTCCGGATCCCGGCGGCGTTCTGTGGTCTGGTCGGGCTCAAGCCCACCTACGGTCGGGTCCGCCGCGCCGGGGTCATCCCCCTGGCCTGGTCGTTGGATCATGTGGGCCCCATGACGCGCACCGTGACCGATGCAGCCCTCCTGCTCCAGGCCTTGGCCGGGCGGGATCCCGCCGACCCCTCCACGGCGGACGTGCCGGTCCCGGACTATGCCCGGGCCATGCAAGGAGAGATCCGCGGCCTCACCCTCGGCCTCCCCAAGGATCTTTTCTTCGAGCGCCTGGACCCCGAGGTCCGGGCGGCCGTCCTCGCGGCAGCGCGGTCGCTGGAAGGCCTGGGCGCCTCGCTGGAGGAGATCCCGCTGCCGAAGATCCGGCATGCCGGGCCCGCCTCCTTCGCCATCATCGTGTCCGAGGCCACGGCGTATCACGAGCCCTACCTCAAGACCCGCGCCGCCGAGTACGGTGCGGATGTCCGCGCCCGGCTCATGACGGGCCAGTTCATCCTGGCCGGCCACTACCTCAAGGCCCAACGCGCCCGCCAGGTGATCCGCGCCGAGATGGACCTCGCCCTCAGGCGGGTTCACGCCCTCCTGCTCCCGACGACGCCCGTCCCCGCCCCGCCCCTGGATGCGCGGGAGTTGACGGTGGACGGGCTCACCGAGGACGTGCGCGCGTGGCTGATCCGCTGCACGCGGCCGATCAACGTGACGGGGCATCCCGCCCTGTCCGTGCCCTGCGGCCTCACCGCGGCTGGCCTGCCCATCGGCCTCCAGATCGTGGGGCGGCACTTCGACGAGGCCACGGTGCTACAGATCGGCCGCGCCTTCGAGGCGGTCAGCCCGATGCGGGAGCGGCGCCCGCCTCTCGATTCGAAATGACGCGACGGCCAAAATCCCCCCTCCGCCCCCCTTTGCCAAAGGGGGGAACGGGGGGATTCTACGATTCTTCGCTGGGAATCCGTTGATGCCCACCGGACCTCATCGCGACGAGGGCGAGGAGGCTCCAGTCATCGTTCCCATCCAGGATTCCTTGGACCTTCACACCTTTGCGCCCGGGGATATCCCGGGGGTCGTGGGCGACTACCTGGCGGAATGCGCCCGCCGCGGATACCGCGAGGTGCGCCTGATCCACGGCCGCGGCACGGGAACCCAGCGGGCCATCGTCCGATCCCTTCTGGCACATCATCCGCTCGCGCTGGAGTTCGGCGACGCTCCGCCGGAACGGGGGGGCTGGGGCGCCACCGTGGTCCGCCTGCGCAATGCAACGCCAGACGCCTAGCCCGGATAATTCACGAACGGACCCGTGAATTCTCCGCATCAATAGACCAATGACCAATTTCCAATGACCAATGAAGGTTGGCGCGCACAGCGCGCCGTCAGGGAGCGCCACGGAGATGCCGTCCCCCATTGGTCATTTGCCATTGGAATTTGGTCATTCCCGCGATTATTCGCGAACGAGTTCGCGAATAATCCGGGCTAGCCCGGTGTAGCCAGGACCACACAGGACGAATCTTCAAACAATATCGAATGTCGAATTGCGAATGACGAATCTCGAACGCTGACGCTTCGGAGGCTGTTTTGTCTGACGTTCGTCCTTCGACATTTCCGCCTCTGGCGGATTCGATATTCGATATGTCAGAATCAGCGTCAATAACTCCCGGCGACTCCAGGAATCCTCGCAAGTGCTAGCCAGTCAGCGTGGTCCGACCGGCAGGGCGGGATCCTCCGCCAGGACCCTGGCCATCCGTATAAGCACCTCCCGCGTCTCGTACCGGAAGACCCGCGCCTGATCCACCGCCAGCATCTCCACCGTGTGGACCGCCGGCCTCGGCAACCCGGCCAACGGGCGGCCCGGTCCGTGCTCCAGGACACGCTCGTAGCGGATTTCGCCACCCACGGGCTCCACCAGGCGGGCCCGCGCCCGGACGAAGACCCCGAACGTATCCGCTTCATCTCCCACGGCGAGGCCGAAGGCCTCCACGATGACGTCCAGCACCCCGTCGGCTCCGCGCTCTCGGGCATCCGCCAGGGGATCATTTCCCGGCGTGTCGGGACCCCAGGTGCCGTGCCACGGAATCGTGACCGGGGCTCGACCCATCCGGGCCGCCAGCGCAGTTGTCGTGGACTCTCGCAGCAGACGGTCCGGCTGGAGGATGGCGGCGGATCCAAGGAGCGCCATGCGATCCCCGGCGTCCATCCCGGCAAGGGATTCGGGGTACAACTGTTCGCCCAGCGTACCCAGTGCCGTCATTCCGACAATTATCCCTGCCGCGATCGGCCAGGTCACGACGGCCACGGGGACTGCCTGAATGAACGCCAGCCCGGTGAGAAAACCGGCATAGGCGCCCCCGGATCCGCCTCCCGGACCCTTTCCACCACCATCCACCCAGGTAGCCTGCCAACGAGGGTCGAAGCCCGGCACGAGCACCGCCAGGCGGTGGATTCCTGGGCCGGCGACGACCCCGGCCGGTGTCGTGCCGGGCCCGGCAGCCCCCGCCCGGAAGACGACCTGGCCTTCCTGCGGCCGCGCCTCTTGGGTGGATGCGCAGCCCGCCAGGAGCAGGGCGGCGAGGGCGAAGGTGAGGGCGTCCCGAATCGGCCGACCCATCCTATGGCAGTCCTCAGCCGCGAGGCATGAGCGCGAGGTAATCGCGGATGACTTCCGACGTGCTGGGAAAGGCGAGCTGATCCCAGGGGATCTCGGCCGGAGCGAAGACGCGGGCGCAGAGTCCCTCCTCGTCAACCTGGACGGACCCGCCCGTGACCTCGCCCACGTACACGACCAGGATCACGGGATTGCCGGGGGAGGAATACACGCCGAGGAGCCGGGTCAGGCGAACGTCCAGCCCGGATTCCTCCTTCACCTCGCGGAGGGCGGCGGCCTCCAGGACCTCGCCGCGGTCCACGTAGCCCCCGGGAAAGACCCACTTGCCGTAGCTGGGCTCGATAGCGCGCTGAACGAGAAGAATCCCCCCATCCAGGGAGAAGACGGCGCCGGTTGCCACCTTGGGATCGAGGAAGAACACGAACCCACACGCCTGACACGCCTGGCGCGGCGGGTTCCCGGTCTTGAGGGTGCGCGGCAGGAGGGGGCCCGCGCAGCGGGGACAGAACCGATACTCGGGCGACTGGCTCACCCCTCGTCCTCTGGGCGGACCCAGTAGCGGGCGTATTCCGCCGGGTAGGTGAGCGTCTCGAGGCTCTTCATCCGATCCAGGAACAGGGTGCCAATCAGGTGGTCGTGCTCGTGCTGGATCACCCGGGCGAAGAAATCGCCGGCCCTGAGGTTGAGGGGCCTCCCCCGCCGGTCCTGGGCCTGAACTTCGATCTCTCCGTAGCGCGACACTCTCCCGCGCAGATCGGGAATGCTGAGGCAGCCCTCCCAGTCTTCCTCCATCCGTTCGGTCACCGGGAGGATTCGCGGATTGATCAGGACGGTGAGCGGGCGGGACGATTCCCCCGCGGCGCCGCGATTCTCCTCCGCTTCGACCACGGCAATCAGGAGGGACCGGTGGACCTGCGGCGCCGCCAGCCCGACGCCGCGGTACTCGCGCATCGTCTCGATCATGTCGTCAATGAGGCGTTGGATCTCCGGGGCCTGGATGTTCTTCACGGGCTCGGCCGGTATCCGAAGGATCGGGTTGCCGAGGACCGCCACTTTCAGGATGGCCATGGCCGCAATGATTCCTTTCCGCGGGTTGCTGTGCTAGGCTGATTCCGTCAGCCTTTGTCCGTGTCGGGCATTTCCACATTCGTCATTCGAAATTCGAGATTCGAAATTCGCCGGAGGTACTATGATCCACGAGGTGCTGGTGGTCGGGGCCTTGCAGTGCAACTGCTCCATCCTGGGCGACGAGGAGACCCGGGAGGCGATCGTCATCGATCCGGGCGACGAGCTCGACCGCATCCTGGAGATCCTGAATCGCCACAACCTCCGGGCCAAGTACATTCTCAACACCCACGCCCACTTCGATCATGTGGGCAATTGTCGCGAGCTCAAGGAGGCAACGGGGGCCCAGATCTGGCTGCACAAGGCCGACCTGCCCATCTATGAATCCGCCCCGCGGCAGGCCCAACTCTTCGCCATGTATGGGGTCAAGCCGATCCGCATGACCGCCGTGGACCAGTTCATCCGGGACGCGGATGGGGTGCAGGTCGGGAAGATTGCGGCCCAGGCCATCCACACCCCGGGGCATACGCCCGGCAGTCTCAGCTTTCACGTTCCGGACAGCGGGAAGAATATTCTCCTCGCCGGCGATACCCTCTTCAGCGGCAGCATCGGCCGGACCGATCTGCCCGGCGGCGACTTCCGCCAGATCCTGCGGTCCATCAAAGAGCGGCTGTTCAGCCTCGACGACGCCACCGAGGTCTGGCCCGGCCACGGGCCCAAGACCACCATCGGCCGCGAGCGCCGGACGAACCCGTTCCTCCAGGATCTCTAGCCAAAATCGTCCGGACTCTAGCACAATAGTATCTTGACTGACAAGGTATGGCCGGCCGGTCCCCAGCGTTGACAGCGGCCCGGAGGCAGGACTAGAATTCGGCGTCGTCAGCGGTCGGGCCCCGCCCGCCAGAAGGGAGCCTCCCATGCGGAACCTGAAAGCCAACCTCTTGGAACTCGTCCGGCGCACCTCGGCCGAACTGCCCGACGACGTGGTGAACGTCATCGCCCGCTCGGCCAGGCAGGAGCAGGAGGGGAGCAACGCCCAGTACGCGATGAACATCATCGTGAACAACATCGACCTGGCCAAACTGAAATCCCAGCCGCTCTGCCAGGACACCGGCAGCATCCTGTTCTTCGTCAAGGCGCCCAGGGCCTTCGACCAGTTTGCCTTCGAGAAGGCCGCCCGGGAGGCCGTGGCCGAGGCAACGGCCAAGGGCTACCTCCGCCAGAACTCCGTGGACTCCATCACCGGGAAGAACACGGGGAACAACCTGGGTCCGGGGAGCCCCAGCATCCACTTCCATCAGCAGCGCGGCGCGCGGGTGGACGTGCGCCTGATCCTGAAGGGCGGCGGGTGCGAGAACGTGGGGGCGCAGTATTCACTCCCCGACGTCCGTGTGAATGCGAACCGGGACGTGGACGGCGTCCGCAGGGTCATCCTGGACGCCGTGATCCAGGCCCAGGGGAAGGGATGCGGTCCGGGCATCCTGGGCGTCTGCATCGGCGGCGACCGGGCAACGAGTTACCTCCACTCCAAGGAGCAACTCCTCCGCACGATGGAGGATGCGAGCCCCGACCCGACGTTGGCGGCGCTGGAGAAGGACATTGTGGTCAGTGCCAACAAGCTGGGCATCGGACCCATGGGCTTCGGCGGGGCCACGACCCTTCTGGGGTGCAAGATCGGCGCCCTCAACCGGCTCCCCGCGAGCTACTTCGTGTCCATCTCCTACATGTGCTGGGCCTACCGGCGCCAGGGGTTCGTCCTGAACGACGGCGGCAAGATCGTGGAGTGGCTGTACTAGCAAATGACCAATGACCAAATCCCAACCTCCAATGGCAGGAGAATCCCGGCTGAGAATCGGCAAACGGTCGACGGGTTCCGTCACCCATTGGTCATTGGACATTGGGAATTGGTCATTACCTAGGGGGCGATCATGATCCAGCTCGTCGAGCCGTACACCGAGGACAAGATCCGCGCGTTGAAGATGGGGGACATGGTTTACCTGTCCGGCGTGGTCTACACGGGCCGCGATGCGGTCCACAAATTCCTCCACGAGGGAGGCAAGCCGCCCGTGGACCTGCAGAACCAGATCATCTACCACTGCGGCCCGGTGGTGATCAAAGAGAAGGGCAAGTGGGTGGTGAAGGCTGCCGGCCCGACCACGTCCGCTCGCGAGGAGCCCTACCAGGGCCACATCATCGAGAAGTTCAGCATCCGGGCTGTGATCGGCAAGGGGGGGATGGGGCCCAAGACGCTCGAAGCCTGCAAGAAGGTCGGCTGCGTCTACCTGCACGCCATCGGCGGGGCCGCGCAAGTCCTGGCGGAGTGCGTGACCGGTGTCCTGGGGGTGCATTTGGAGGAGTTCGGCAGCCCCGAGGCCATCTGGGCCTTCCGCGTGAAGGACTTCCCCGTCGTGGTCACCATGGATGCCCACGGAAACAGCCTGCACGCAACCGTGCTGGAGCAGTCCAAGGAAAAGCTGAAGCAGCTCGTGTGAGGCCCGTGTGTTTCGTTCTTCTAACGGGGGGCGACACTCTCGCTCCCCGTTTTCATTTCGAGGGGCTTCTCCGTTCACGGTGCACCGTTCAACGTTGAACCATGAACGTTGAACGTCGAGTTGGCCCCTGACCCCCAGCCCCTAACCCGGCGTAGCCGGAACTAAACAGGACGAATCCTCGAGCGAATATCGAATAACGAA
>Ga0180086_1000062_pt1 | contig 12404 bp, 19 predicted proteins | sample EasRiv760_16_10D_FD_121778 | JGI IMG/M metagenome (GOLD analysis project Ga0180086, IMG submission 121778) | Soil microbial communities from meander-bound floodplain in the East River, Colorado, USA - East River metaG ERMLT760_16_10D | ecosystem: Environmental > Terrestrial > Soil > Floodplain ... | reverse complement strand
GTACTCGACATGGAAGGTGATGCGGAAGCGTTGCAACAATCCAAAGCATCCAGGCTACGAATATTGGGGCGGTCGCGGTATCACGGTGTGCGTACGCTGGAACTCGTTCGAGAACTTCCTCACGGACATGGGAAAGAAACCACAAGGAATGACGATCGAACGTAAGAACAACAACGGCAACTACACGCCGAAGAACTGCAAGTGGGCAACTCTCAAGGAACAGGCGAACAATCGCCGTCCGCCAAACCGCTTCAGGAAGGCGGCCTGAACATGCAGATCGGCAAGCTCGGACGGCCGCGAACGTCGGCGCGCGATCTGCGCACGCTGTGGTTCGCGCGCTACGCATCGGGGCCCGGTTACTCGGCGCCGCCACCGATGGACGATTGGACCGGTCCAACGTCCGACTACACGTGGCTCGGCAACGACAGGGTCGGCTGCTGCACGCGCACGTGCTACGGGCACATCATCCAGCAGCGCTGCGCGCTTCTTGGCATCAAGTGCGAGCTGACGACCGATGACATCCTGAAGTCGTACAAAGACGGCACCGGTTGGGACGGTGTTCCCGGATCGATGTCCGACCACGGCGATCAAATCGTTCGAGCGCTCACGCACATGAAGAACGATGGGCTGCACAACGGCAAGTACAAGATCCGCGCGTTCGGTCGCGTCAACCACAACGACACCGTCGAGATGCGCGCGGCGCTCAGTACGTTTGGCGCCGTGATCATCGGCGCGAACTTGCCCGCAGCAATCAGTCGCCAAGGGGCGAGCTGGGATCTCAGCCCAGTCGGCCAGCGCCAACCCGACGAAGCGCCGGGCTCGGCCGGCGGTCACGCGTTCATCCTCACGGCACACCAACGCGGCAAATGGTCCGCGATGCCGTGGATCCACAAGACGCAGATCTCGTACGCGTGGGATGACCTCTACATCGACGAAGCGTGGTTCGTGGTCGATGACCTGTGGGTCACCCAGAATCGCAACGCCCCAAACGGCTTCGACCTCGCGCGCATCGAGGCCGACGCTGCTGCAATCGCAGCGTAGACCGATCGCGCACGCGATCGGGCCACGATCGCGTACAGGATCGGGTAAGATTCCGGTACCGTCTATACGGGGAGAAAATCATCATGTCATCGCAGCGCATCAAGAACACGCTCACGTTCACGGAACTGGCTCCCGACGCGTCGGTTGAGCTGCTGCACGGTCTGAAGACCAGCAATTTCCGGCCGCTCGCGCCGGACATCATCTTCATTCCCAACGCCCTGCTCGAAGTCACAGCGTCGACGACCGAGAGCATCACGATCAAGAACAACGGGCTCGAACCGCTGTCAGGTTCGATCCTCGTCGAAGCGTGGCACACGCTGGAACGTACGTTCGACGGCGTCCAGAACGAGGATCTTCCCGTCAAGCCGTACATCGTCGTCAGTGATGCCGGCGATGCAGTGCCACCGCCGCCGATCATGAACCCGATGCCACTACCTGAAGTTTGGATCATCAGCGGCGTCGGTGGTGAAGGGGCAGAGACCGGCGAAATGAACCCGCAGGTGTCGACAAACTTCCCCAGCGTCATGACGATCCGTCCCGGATCGATCGTCGGCGTTCGTGCACGCACCGTCGACGCGATTGCCGCTGGCGCGATCTCCGCGACACCGACCATCAACGGCGTTCCGGTCGCGCTTGTCGCCAATATCCTCGCTGGACAGAGCGACGACGGTTCGACTGAACTGCCGGAGGTGATTCCCTACGGTGCCGGTGACCTCATCGGCATGCAGTGGGAGACCGATGAAGACATCCAGGGCTCCATCACCATGGAAGCGTGGCTGGAAGTCTACGAAGAGCTACCCACGCCGTAACTGTAGGCGAAGGTCTAAACGACGCGCTCGAAGCGCTGCACGAGCGTCTCGCCGTCGAGCGCCTTGCCTGCGAATACGTGCAGCTGCCGCGTCCAAACGACGCCGTACTCGTTGTCGGCTGCGCGGTAGTGCACGAGCGGTTCGAGGTCCGGCTCGTAGAGCCCGACGGCAATCACGAGGTAGAGGCTCCCTGTCTTGTAGTGCCTGAACGTTTGGCCGGGCAAGATGCCAGCCGCTGCGATGCGCGCGAGCGCGGCTTCTTTCGTGTCGTCGTTATCGTGACTCATGATGGCTCTCCTAGCTTTGCCATCTCGGCGATCAACCACTCGCCGCAGGCCTCTTCGTCGGGTGCCGTCACCGTTCGCCGAAACAACGACAGCGGTTGACCGTGCGCCGCGAGCCACATCTCGTCGGGGCCGAGCCCGCCGCGACGTGCGATCACTTCGAGTGTCTGGTCGTGGTTGGATTCAGCCTGGTCACGAAACTTCTCGACGAACGACCACGGGACATCGCGCGGCCAGCGGTCACGGACAACCCGCGGCACCGAACTCTGGCCTCTGATGACCGGGAAACGCTTCACAGCTCGGCGATTGTATCGAGATCGGCCAGCAACGAATACGCAAAATCAAATTCTCCAGCCGACCAAGCAGCTTCGAACGCGGGGCGCAGGTTCGCATCTAGCTCGGGCGACAACTCCTTGCCCTTGAGTGCGTCTTTCACGCGCCAGTGGAACATCCGGCCGACGATTTCATCCGTCGGCTTGCCTGCGTACACGAGCGCCAGCGAGATCCGATTCAGGATTCCACCGGCTGCACCGTCGACCGCGCCGATCACGGGATTGTTCGTCGCAAACTTGCGAAGAAACTCCGTCGCGTCTTTCGCAGCGCGTCCAGTGTTACTCCAACGCGCGCGCAGCTCGGCGATGCCCTCAGGTATGTGGATTTTCCTGCGCCCGTTTTCAGTTGTTGATGTCACGGCGCCCTGGTAGAGCGTGTTCGCGGCAAAGCTGCAGGCCGCCTCGACACCCTTGCCCAGCTCTGCCGCGTGCCAGTAGAGCCGCGTCAGTGGATGCTCGTCGGGTTGTCCGACACCCGGCGGCGCCGTGATCGGCTGACCCTCGACGAACATCATGATGTACGAGAGCACGTTCGAGACCGCGAACCGCGCATCGCCAACTTCTGGTGGGTCGGCGTTTACACGTTGCGCGCCGGCTGTGCGATATGGATCGCCGCTGGCCGGTTCTTCTGCACCGAGCCGCTTGTCGAGATCGCGGACTTCGTCTGCGTCTGCCGACAACCAGCGCGTCGGTGGCATCGCCCAACGAATCAGCTCGCACGCGAGCGCGGCAGCGTGCCGTGCGTTGTTCCACGCCCACCCCAGCGACATTCGCTCCAGTGAGTACATCTCGCGTCGGTTCAATCCAGCATCTTGTACTTGCTGGGTGACAGTCGCTGTACAGAAGACGCCGCGGATGCGTGTGCCGGCCATCTACTTCGCGGCCTCGCGGATCTTGGTTGCGCGGTCCATGAACTGCACTGTCGACTGTTGATCGGTCCCAGGCGGGACGACACAGAGAAAATCATCGAACGCTTCGACGTCTTCGATCTGACCGAACTCGTCGACGACCATCGGACGAATCGCGCGCTGTGGAATCTGTGCCGCTTCGGGGCTGCTCGGAACGAACTCAACGAGCGCAAAACACGCGAGCCCGAGCGTCCGGATCACGCCGGGTTCGTCGGTGAACACTGCGCGCCAACCGTCGGCCGAGATGATCTGTGCGATCACGTACTCGTCGCCGTCGTCCGAACCGTCTGCGCCCAAGTTGAACAAATCCTGCTTCGCGTCGTGCTTGGCCATATAGTCTTGCTTTCTAACGCTTCGGCGACCGGACCTCAAGCGAAACGGACTCCTGTCGGCTGACGGTCGAGATCACACGCTTGCGCCCGAAGTTCAGTTCTTGCCGGATTAGCTGCTTGGGGCCTGTCATGAAGACCTCGCCGCCGTCTCGCATCAGCTCGTTTCGATCACTCACTACCGTTGCACAGGACGGACAGACAAAGAACGTCCCCAGGCGTATGTTGACGCGCCACGGTTCGTCCTCGCACGCTGTGCACCGCATACAGCAGAACTCGCCGCTGGGATCGATGTAGCGTTGGACGAGATCTCGCGCGAGCGGGTAGTCGCCTGCGAGCCATGCTGCCTGCACGGCTGCAAGGACGTCGGTGAAGTGTGTACCGTCGGGCAGGTCTTCAAGAGACACGGTAACATTCCCAGCCTGGCGGCAGCTCGCAGTTGCTTGGCGCGTCGGCGAACATCGGGCCGATCTGGTGGTCTTGATAGCCCGCAAGACCGCAGCCGATGCGCGTAACTTGATACGTTAGCTCGGGCGTCTCGCGCGCGAAGTTCAAGAACGTCTCGACGCTGGTCTTGATGTCGTCCAGTGTTCGCGGCCGGAGATCTCGATCTTTCGTCGCGATGCCGTACGCCGAGCCCATGAGGCCTTCTGCAACGCCGTAGACTGCACCATGCTTGCGTCGTGCTTCGAGCGCTGCACCAGCACCGTGGCGCCCTGCGAGGTTCGATCCGAAGACGAAGATCTTCATTACGGCGTCAGGATTGGTGCCATATCGTCTTCGGTAACAGCCGGAGGCGACACGATCAAGACATGTCGCGGGTTACGTTGCCGCACGGCATGCTGCAGGCGCGACCATACATCGATGTGCGCGTTCTTTTCTCGTGCCGAGTGTGGCTCGACCAGCCAGCGATGGATCTGCTTGCCGGTCGTGCGTCCGAACACGCGGTAGTACTTGAACGGTGCCATCTGCGGTTCGAGGAAGTAGCGAAGCTCGATGATGCGCGTCTCGTTCGGAACGCGGAAGCCGACCAATGTCCCGTAGAATCGGTGCGTACGCGGGAACTGTCGAACGACGCGACTCACGATGTACGGACGACCTGCCCAGTACTTAGCGGCGCACGTCGTGACCTCGACATCGCCAGGCAGGTCTGGTGACGTGTCGTCTACGAGCTTGCGCTGTACGCCAAGCAGCCGCCCGACCGCTGACTCAGTGGCACCCGAGTACAGACCCTCCTCGTAGAACTCCTCTTTGGACAGTGATGACTCTGTCTGGTGGTTGTAGATGAATCGCGCTTTCTCAGTGGTGATAGGGCGTTTCTCCGCGTACTCCAGGTCGTCGTCACTGATCTTGATCCGGATAACTTGCATGTCGTAGCTCCCCTAGTAGCAGTCGGTTTCGTTTACGCCTGCGCGTGACTCGCGTTGTCGGACCGCCGCGAGCGACTTCGAGCGCGCGGCTTCGTAGCTTCAGGTGCCTCGTCGGCGGCGTCGTTCGGCCCGACGTCCCACGTACGGATGAGGCTCTTGGCGTACCGGGTGTCGTAGGATGCGCGGAAGAACTCAACGCCAACGTCGGTATCGAGCACCTTTTCGTGTGGCGGCTTTCGATCTTCGATAGCTGCGTGGACGTAGTTGAGCACCTTACGTACCGTGACGATGCGACCCGTACCACCCGCGCGGCTGCTGTCGATCTTGTTGTTCTCGCGAAGGAAGCGATCACATGCCCAGACAGGCGTACCGCGCTTGAATTCCGTGCTGTTTAGCGCGCGACCGAACTCGTCGACGATTTGTGGATTAGACGGGAACGCGAACGCGAGGGCGCCTGCGATCGTCGCGTTGCGGTACGTCTTGTGACCCTTGAAGCAGTCGAGGCTCCAGGCAACGCCATCGTTGTAGAGCTTCTGCCAGCGCTCGAAATCCTCGACGGTCTTGACCAATACCGATTGACCGACGGTCAACTGCGCGCACATGGTCACGTATGAAGCCCACGCGACGTGGTTCTTCATATCTGGACGGAACATGCACAGGCGCTCGCCAAGCGACCGCGGACGACCGTTGTCGATCTTGTCCCACGCCTCTGCCGTGAGTCCGATGAAGACCAACATCGCGACCGGCTTGCCGGACTTGATGATCGCCTCCATGCGGTGGTGCCCGTCGATGAAGCGTTGATGTTGATCAAACGCGGGGCCGGTGTTGGTGATCGGCCATTCATCGCGATGGATCGCGTCCGCGTAGGCGGTCACGAGGTTCTTCGAGGTGTGGCGATTCAGTGGGCTCGTCGCGAGCCATGCGCGTGCCATGTCCGGTGTCACCTCGCCGGCCATAATGGTGACGCCCTCGAAGCGTCCAACGGTCTTCAACCCTGCAAACAGTCCTGAATTTGACATAACAATCCCCTAGTTACACGGTCGTAGTACGTCTTCGGCTCCTGCACCTCGCACGAACCTGCTCATAGTCCGGATAACACGCGCGTGGGATCACTTGCGAGCGTGAATCCGTGGCGTTGGCGCGCAGAAGTTTAACTATCGTTGAATTTCGCGTAGATAGGTCACGAAACGGTCTGCCGTTCGCAGACGCGGCTTGCAGACGCGGCTTGCAGACGCGGCTTGCAGACGCGGCTCGCACGACTCGCACGAGCTGCGAGTGCGAGCTGCGAACGCGGCGCCGGCCCCGTAGCGACCGGCGAGGTCGCTACCGAAGACGAATCTTCACTTCAATGTGTGCTTCCGCGTGCCGCCGCAGTCGCCTTCAAGGCAAGCACTACAGAATGGACGACGTTCGTCTTGCAAACTGCGGTGTACAGCCTGAGCTTTGAGCCGTTGAAATCGCAACGCCAAGTCTAGTTTGGCGTGCCACAACCGCTGCCATTCACGGACTGCAGGATCGTCCAGATGTTGCCCCGGACTTTGCGGCAACGAAGGCGTAGTGCAGTGTGCGATGTCCTGTGTCGTATTCGTATCACGTTCGCATAACTGCCAAGGGCCGATGCGGTCAGTGTCAACCGGTGGACGCGCTTCTACCGTGATCAACATCGGTGCGTCACACTGATTAGGTGCGATCAAACGAAGCAGTTCACAGCAGATTCGCAGATCGCGCGCAGCGACTTGTGGATGATCGGATTGCGTCTCGACGATGAGCGCCAGCACGCCAAAGTTTCGAATCGGACTGACCCAGTTGTGAGTGATACGGTTGTCGCTAGCGTAGAGGGCAAACACGCGCGACTTGGCCGCGATTGCGAACGGTTCGCCCGTCGGCAATTGCTGCTGCATGGCGGCCTGTACTTGCGCTTGCCAGCGGTCTTCGACACGGTACGTATGATGGACCTGCCCACTTGTGACATCGAAGGCGACAGCAGCCGTTTGACCAGGGGCGACACGAACACTCAACGCTTTGATGAAAGCAATGTTGATGGTACGTGCCAGCCAGAACCAGAAGGCTTCCTGGTGCGGATTTTCTTCGACAGGGTTCCCGCGAAGATCGAGGAACCGCTCCTTGTCTTCTACGACCGCGCCCAGTCGAATGGTCACACCGTCATCGATACCGACCACACCATCAAAGTCGATAATCGCCAATCCGCGGTATTCACCGTCGGTCAACGCACGGAGTGCATCGGAGAAGTGAGTACGGTGTGCGTGCGCACCGGGTTGTTTCACGCCGTTGCCATAAACCAACAACCTAGAAGTAGGTTCGCCTGCCATTTGTCTATCCTTTCATGAGTTCGTCGTAGTTGAACTTGTCGCTGAGCGCCTCGCGCATCGTCGTCATCTCTTCGGACAGGCGAAGCAGTAGCTGGTTGTACAGGTACACGTAGCGCGGTACCGCGATGCGGCCCTCGACGAACTGCTTGCCGACCTCGGTGATCTTGTAGCGTCCAACGCGATCAGATCCGTCGTCACGTTCACCAGCCGCGCGTTCGAGCAGGCCCCAGTAGCGCAACTTGACGACGTCGCCGCCCGCGATCGAGCTGTCGCGCTTGACCTTCACGAGAAACGCCGCGACGTGCAGCCAATCGGCCTTCGGGTTCGTTTTGAAGAACTGATAGATCAGCACGAGCGCGAGCGCCATCGTCGAGTTCAGCTTGCGCTTGTAGACCTTGCAAAACTGTCCGCACGTCGGGCATAGCACTCCCTTGCGCAGAAGATTCTGCTGCACGAAGGCCTTAGCGTCTTCGATGCTCGTACCTGTAAACGTTGTGTGCGGGTGTGATGTCTCGATAGTCTCGTCGTCGTCGGTGTCCATGTCAGCCTCTCAGGTAACGCCACCCTTCGATGGCAAGTAACACTTCGATCGGATCTTCTTGTTGCTGCCGTGTGATGAGAACGTCTAACGGCGTGTATCCCGGCAGCCACCAGAAGCACGGCATCGGGTCGTCGATCATCGCCCACAGCTTGCCTTCGTGCAGGATCCGATTCGAACCTTGGTCGACGACTCTAATCTTCGTGACCGTCGACTTCTTGGGAATCGTCCGCGCCCACATCGTCGTGACGAGCCACACCTCGTTGCCGGGTGGGCGTACTTCCCAACGCTGCTCTTCGCCGACGTAACCGTTGGACGCGAGTGCTTCAGCCATGTTGAGTGACCGCAACTGATGCGGATCGAACTGTCCGGGGTTCGGTGCCATCGCACGCAGTAGCGCGTACGGCACCGAGAACGGTGACACGCGACCCGGCCGAATCCGATCTGCGAGACTCTCAGGTGACGGCTTCTCGCCGTACAGGTTTTGGACAGCGAAGTCGCGAAGTGCATCAACGGATTTCCACGGTCCGACGGCTGACTGCAGGACTGCTTCAGCAGCTTCGAGGAACTTTTGGTCGGCGTAGATCTTCTCGACGAGTGACGTCGTGTCGAGCCGGTTGAAATCGTGGATGAACTGCAACAGTTCCACGACGACCTCGCGTCGTTCATCGAGCGTCTCGCGTGCACGTGCAACTCTCACGGTTCGTTCACCGCGATCTTCACACCTGTCACGAGCGCTTCCGTGACCATCTCGCGTAGGTTCGGTCGACAGTTGTCGCACGTCAGGCCGTGACGCCAGTCGAGTTTCTCGTCAGTGATCGTCGCGTCGAGCAGCTCGTGCGCTGTCTGTGTACGCAAGAACACGTCGATGCGATCCGGCGCGTCGAAACTATCACGCGCCGTGAAGTGAACGCCGAAGCACAGCTTGACACAGAACACGCGATTACAAATTGGACATGCGATCGCTTCGTTGGCCTCGCTACAGAGCACACAAATCGGTTCGAGGATGACGCCCTGGCCGTTGGCTAGCTCGCCGACGACGCGATGAGGTTGGATCGGTTTCATGACACTCGCTGGGTTGAGAGCAGTCGACGTAGTTCGTTCGGATCGATTCGATGAATCGGCCGGCGCAGCTTGTTGGCATAGTTGATGGTGCCAGCCGTTCCACCCTGTGAACCGTCGAAGCACGCGACCAGATCGCTGCAGTGATCGACCATCCACTCGTTGCGCGCCTGCATCTTCCAACGCTCGTACGGTCCGTCGTTCACCATCACGACCTCGTACGCGAGCTTGAGCAGCTTCCGGTAGTGCGCACGGGTCTCCAGCGGCCATTGGCTGTCTTGTCCCTCGCACGGCACCGCGGCGATGAACGGGATGCCCATGTCGATACAGACGTCGGCCAGATCTTGGTCGAAGCCGAGTGCCATACCGCTGATGACATGTATCGGCCGTAGCTCGACGAGCTTGGTGCGCGTCTGCGATTTGATCCACGCCCGCAATGGGTTCATCGAGTGATGTCCCGAATAGTCGTCGAGCCAGAGCTTGTCGGGCCGGTGCCCGGTTCCTGCAACGATGCTCACGTGTGTGCCCTCTTTTGCGTATAGAGCGCGTCGGCCATGTCGTCGTGACCGATGATGCGCAAAAACAATTCGGCTGCGAACCGCGACTCGCGCGCGTCACAAGCTGCTTCAAGCGCCAGCTTCGAGTTCTCGTCGACGATCGTCTCGAACTTGAGCGATTGCCATTCGGGCGGGTTGTTGAATTGGATCTGTGCCTCGCGTGCTTGCAGGTCGACTGCGAGTGCGAATTTGCCCCACTCGTTGTGAACGAAACGGTACACATCACGCAGGACATCCTGCGACCACCAATCGAGCTGCCGCCCGTCCGGACAGCGCCAGCTGAACCACCGCTCGCCGTGGATCACCGAGGCTCCCAGGATAGCGTTGGGTCGAGGTGTTCTCGCTGCTGTCGAAAGCGTCGTAGGAGAGCTACGCGATCACGCTTGGCTTGGTACCTTTCTTGATCACGTACGTATGCGCGATGCTTAGCGCGATCTTCGCGAAGACGTTGTGCTGCTGCACGCGCAGGAAGAAGTGCTGTAGGCAAGCCAAAGGGCCGCGGTGCACCGGGAAACTGCTTGCTCATCTCGTACCAGTGGCGCCAGACCAGCAAAATTTCCGCGCAACGAATCACCTGGGGTTCCTTCGCGAGTGCCACAACCTCACCTACGAGCACGAGCACCGATAGATCATCGTGATGATCGAATCCCAACTGTCCGCGTGACGTCAGTCGAACCTGATGCCGTTCACCCTGACACGGTACCGATACGACGATGTTGCGCGTACCGTCATCGATAACGTATTCATCGGGAACTGCTACCCGCAGGATCAAAGGTTGTTTCGCCATCAGACTGCCGCTTTCTGACGCCACGCGATCAGTACAGCTTCGAGTGCCGAGAGCACGTTGTCGGCGCTCGCGCCGCTCTTCGTGCCGACGTCGATCAGTTCGTAGAGCTTGTCGATCGTGCGCTCGTCGAACGCGTTGTCGACGTGTGCTTGGCCGGTCTGTGTCGGATAACCCATGACGGCCGAGTGCTTGTTGCACCCATAGCTGCAGAACACGCTGACGTTGCCGTGGCCGCGATTTTCGTAGAGCAGCCAGCCCTCGGGCAGCGTCCACCAGAAGCTCGTCTTGCCGAACGCCTCGCCGATCCGCGCTGAAGCGTTCGCGGACTTCTTGCAGCCCTCACAGACGACGTAACCTCGTACGTACGCCGGCACTAGCGACGTCCGCCGTACGGTGACTTGATTGTGAACGGCTGATCTGTGAGATCTCCAAAGTGCAGTGGCTCGGGCTTACGACCAGGCTGCATGTGGCAATCCTTTTGGTGTCTGCGCATATGACTCAGGCTGCGATGCGCTTCGCCGCATAACGGGCACGCGTACGACTTTGCGGCAACCTTCATCGCATCCTCCGACGACGTACGCGATCGATCTTGCGGCGCTGCTTCGGCGACCGCCGACGCCTCACAACAGTTGCCGAACTGTATCGGTTCGCCGCGAACGCGAGCGCCCGAGACACCGGACAGTCCCGGTAGACCTTGCACTTGCAGTTCGCGACCCAAATGATCGCGCCGCCGTCGGGCGCAGGATCCAGACCAATGAACGCGACGCTTGGATCACCGTTGTCGCGCAACCAGCGCCCGTCGTCGCGCAGACGCAACACAGGCGCGTGACTAGGTGCCGGCCGGCACTTCGGGTGCATCGTTTGCGGAACGCATGCGACTTTCATGGCGGCGGCAGCTCCATCTTGGCCAGCTTGCCGACCGCGATTACGACCTGACGATCTTCAGGCAACGGCGTAGTCGCGATCGCACAGACGTCGCGGATGCCCTGCTGTAGCATCGTGATCATCGCCACGAGCTTCTCGTTCCGTTCGAGCAGAATTTTGTTGACGGCGTCCGTCCATTCGCGCTCGGCGATCGTCGCTTTCAGTGTCCCGATCTCGGCAAGCAGTGCCCCACGCTGGTTCAGTGCCTCGGCGACTTCGGATTCGAGTGGGACTGTCTGCGACAGGTTCGCGACCACCGCAAGCAGCTCGTCGCGACGGATCGAAAGCAATCGATTGTCCTCGACGGTGTTCGTCCACTCGCCACGGAGCCACGCAATGTCCGTTTCGAGACGATCCTGCTTCTCGCGACACGGGATATGTAGATCAACGCCGACTGTACCAACCGGGTACGGCTGCCAAACGTGCTGGCACGCGTGACACAGATGCTTCCTGTGAGAGATCTCGTGTGCCCATTCGTTCTGGTCGACGTGCTGCGCTTTGCACTGCGGACAGAACAGCTCGACGGGCACGCGGGCGTTACGTGCAAGCTGAACCGCTTCTCGCAGCCGTATCAGTTCTTCAGTGTCACTCATGCGACGAGTGCCAGTACTTTCTCGGGGACGCCATTGGGCGGTTCTTCACCGAGCCACGTCAGGTCGAAGATGCGACGTTCGGCGCTGATCGCCGTGATCGACTCGTCGCGCATGCCGTTCGACACACGCCCGCCGACCATCCAGAACTCGTGACACAAGGGAATGATCGCCTTGTTCATTTTCATGCCGTGCGCGCGATGCTCCGGGTTGAAGTCGTCGAGCACGTCACACGTAATTAGCCAGTCTGCGATAACAGCGACGTCCTTGAAGTTGTCGTAGATCCAACGAATCCAACGACGCGCACGCGCTTTGTTTGCCTCGACACCTTCGGGTGTGGCTGCGCCAAGTGGATGAGCCAAGTAGATAACTCTCATGCGACGTTTCCTTCTGTGTTGCGCTTGCCGCGCTTTGGCTTGTCGTTCGTGTAGTCGGCAGTGGGGGTCGGTGACGTCTCTTTCGACGCTTCCCAGAGCTGCTTAGGCGTTCCGTGTTTCTGATCGAGTTCACGGTTGCCCTGATCGATCATGGCCTGCACCATCC
>Ga0180086_1000061_pt1 | contig 12422 bp, 8 predicted proteins | sample EasRiv760_16_10D_FD_121778 | JGI IMG/M metagenome (GOLD analysis project Ga0180086, IMG submission 121778) | Soil microbial communities from meander-bound floodplain in the East River, Colorado, USA - East River metaG ERMLT760_16_10D | ecosystem: Environmental > Terrestrial > Soil > Floodplain ... | reverse complement strand
TACGCCCCATCGCGTGGAGCGGCACCATCCCGGTGGGTGGGCCAGCGGGCGGCGCCGAAGCGCCTGAGCTAACGAAGGTTGCGATACCCACCTGGAGCTGAAGCGAGTAGTCCAGCGACGTGTAACCGGGTGTAAAGGGAGTGCCAGCTTTGATATTGCGAAAGTAACTTCTGAGTTGCGCGTTAGTCGGGTTCGCCGGCGGTATTCCGCTGATTGTAGGCCGCGGGGGATTAAGTGAAATCGCCGCCGTCGAGTGACAGGAAAGGCAGGAGGAAACTTTATTATCTACCGGCCCGTTTAGACGGCCCTTAAGGCCGAGATGCTGCGGAATATGCTGGTCAGGGTTTATGAAAGTCTGTGTGAGCGTGCCACCGCTAATGACCTTCGCAGGGTCGTTGCCCCACATCAGGCCGATGGGGACGAGGCGTTGGAATGGCGTAGCGCCGGGCGCATTTCCGTCATAGATGAACGTACCAAAAATCCAGCCCGTCGTAGTATTGGCGCGCGTGTCGCGCACGGCTACATCGATCTGCAGGAGTCGCAACTTCTCTGGTGCCTTGCCTGTCTGCGAGACTTGATTGATGTCAGACAACCATTCGAAGTCATCTTTCAAATATGGAACCTGACTGACGGATGCCTGCGTAAACAACAACTTGAACGCCACCGTGCCATCAGGAAAACGCGCCAGCGCGGGATCGGGCGCGTTAGGGTTGGCCCAAACCTTGCCCAGCACGAAACCTCCCGGTGCGTTGTATAAGCCGACGGCCCAGTTCTGAAATAAACTGGTTTGTGTCGGTGCAAGCTCGCCTGGTCGCGAAGCTCGCTCATGCGTCATGCCGTGAATGAATTCTCTACCCGGGTGCATCCACGGCGCGTGATACCACTTGCGCACCGCGTTTTTTTGTCCCTCGAAGTCAACCTCTATGTTGCCCTCCAAACCATAGGCAAGCAGTGCATTGATGTACTGCATCGGCTGGGTCTTGAAATCGAATGCCTTCCACGGCAGGGTCTCCGGCGCGGGCGCCGTCGTGGGATAGTCCTGGCTCAGTTGAAATACCGGCCCAGTCCAGCCGGCCGGCGGATTGTCGCGCGCACTGGGAAAGTTAAAGACAGGCGGTGGCGTTTTTCGCGCGACCGTTTCGATTCCAGGCATCGAGAATATCAATACGGCAAGAGAGAAGGGAAACAGCACAAGCATTCGTTTGAACATGGTGAGCCTCCGGAGGTGGGATCGTTACCACAGAACTATCCGCAGATTACACAGATTTCGCAGATTTAGACAAGACAAAGCGGCGATGCTCTAAACTACGCGTACCAAAATTAATAAGCAGTCCAACTGGTGGCCCGTTGCTTTAAGATAGTTTATTACCTGTGCCTCCTCCGTCCCGCTCATTCGCGAAAGGGCTTTCAACTCCACGACAACCGAATTGAAACAAACGAAGTCCGCACAATAACTCGTCTCGAGGCGTTGGCCTTTGTATACCAAAGGCAGTTTAATTTCTCTGATGAAAGGGATTTCTCGATTCGCAAACTCGATGGCTAAAGCTTCCTGATAAACTGGCTCCAGGAAACCGCAGCCCAGTTGCCGATGGACTTCCATTGCCGCCCCAATGATTGAGTATGTTCTCTAGGATCGTTTTCGGTGAGATTCTTGAGCACTCTAAGATTTTACCAGTAGTCATTTCTTATCTGTGTAATCAGCGTAATCTGCGGATAATATCTTTTTAACAATATCTCTTGCATCGGCAAGTGTCAGCACTCGGCCGTCGAGTTGCATTTCGTAAATCGCCCTGGTTATCTCGCCAACTCGCGGCCCCGGTTCCAGACCCATTTCCAACAAGTGGCGGCCCAACAAGATTGGCGCTGGTGGCTGTCGCTCAACTTGCAGTTCCTTCGCGCGTTGAATAAACCATTCCTGCGCTTCCGAGGTAAACCACTTTTCTCGCGGAAGATCTTCACGGTTGCGTCCGAGAGAATCTGCCTTAGCGACTCGGTAAAGCAAATCGAGTTCACACTTTCGCGCTAGTCGCCGAAACGCGCCATCGCCAACTTCATTTTGTTTCTTGAAGAACTCGCCTGGCTTCAGGTGGTCTCGGACAAGCGCGACTACTTGTCCCCGAACGTCGTAACCATCAAGGCTATGGATTCTCAGACGCGCGAGAAAACTCTCTGTCGGCGCAACTCCCGCTTCCTCATGACCACGCGAACGCAGGCGACCTTCGAGAAACTCCGTTGTCGCTGGTTTACCGAAATCGTGCGCGACAGCGGCAAGCATTACCGTCACTTGTTTCGGATAAGGCAAGTCGTCGACCAATTCGCGTGCGCGATTGGCGACGAGCAGAGTGTGCACAAAGACATCGCCTTCAGGATGCCATTCGGAATCCTGTGGAACTCCCATCAAAGCCGCGATCTCAGGGAAAAGTTGATGGAGTGCTCCGAGCTTCTGTAGCCAGTCCAGGCCAACCGATGGTTGGCGAGCGCGCAACAATAGCTTCTCCATTTCTCCCCAAATGCGCTCCGCCGGAAGATCGCCCAGGTCGATGCCACGGCAGAGCGCCACGGTTTCAGGTTCAATATCAAACTCAAAACGCGCGGCAAACTGCGCCGCGCGCAACACCCGCAGGCTGTCTTCGGCAAACGTTGCAGCCGATACCGCGCGCAGTATCCTATTCTTGATGTCTTCCTGCCCGCCAAATGGATCGACGATTTCGCCGGTCAACGGATCTTGCAGAATCGCATTAACGGTAAAGTCGCGGCGGCGCGCAGCATCTTCAATAGTCATTGAAGGATCACCTTCAATGACAAAGGCGCGATGCCCGCGACCTGACTTTCGTTCGCGGCGAGGCAGTGAAACATCCAGATCAGGACCAAGCTTGTAGACAGTGAATGCTTCGCCAACGACGTTTACCGGGCCAAATTCGTCGAGCAACCCGCGCAACCTCGCCGGTTCAACCCCGTAGACCTCGAGATCCCAATCCTTCGGCTCGATTCTCATGAGCAGGTCGCGCACGCAGCCGCCGACGAGCAGCGCGCGACCGCCGGCATCGCGAACAGCGCTAGCTAAAGCGACGACTTTTTCTGGAACGAGATTTTCTGAAATCAAAGGTGACATCCGCGAATATTATAAAGGGCACAGCATGCTGTGCCCATCATTGACATCTTCGTTACTAGTCAGCGGGGGCAAGCCCGCCTTCCTGACCGCGAGCTGATCCCAGTTGCCCATTAGTGACTTGTCGGAAAGGCTTTCCAGGCGAGATCCAGTGAGCGAAACAGAAGTCTCTCAGGTTGGGAAGGTGGGAATAGCACCCCAGCGGGGCTGCCCCGCTGGGGACCCCGCCTTGCCCCCCGCTGTTTGATCCAGCAACTTCGAGTCATCGCGCACGATCCGATCAACGTCCTCTTTAGTCGCCCCGGGCTCCAGCTGCATGCTAGTCATCTGCCAATTGTTCATCACTGTAATCTTCGACAATTACCTGCAGACCCTGCGTTGATGGTAAGCAACTAATTATTTGCGCGCGGTCGATCTTTGTCAGCTCGCTTCCCGCCGCGTGCCAAAGCTTCACCCAGAAAGTTCGCGTCTCACCGTGGATGGCAAACGTGGAACCGTCATTCATTACGGCGACCGGCTCGGCCGTGGTGCCGTCACGTAATTCCTCGAGGAGCTCCGGAACGAACGGCTTAAACTGATCGAACTGCACCAGCACATCGCGGTCTGCTATCTCGGCGGGCGGTAACTCGACCGGCTCGCTGGATTCAAGCAGCAGGCGTGTTTCGGTTTGCAGATTTCGTTTCTTGACGATAGGCATGATCTAAAATCAGTTTCGGCTTTCGGGTTTCGGGTTTATCTGGGACCGCGGGCGTCTCGCCCGCGATGGGGACAGGGCCGGAACACCGTTAACAACAAGCTCAACGCAGCCGACGCTTTTTAACCTTGCGGGCGAGGCGCGCGGACCCAGATAAAACCCGGAACTCGAAACCCGAAACTCGAAACTATTCTCCCAGTCTCTTCAACAAATGGTCCTTCAAATCTGCAACCTTCACGCGCTCCTGCTCCCACGTATCACGATCGCGCACGGTAACCGCTTCGTCTTCGAGTGATTGATGATCCACTGTCACGCAGAAGGGCGTGCCAATCTCGTCCTGGCGCGCGTAGAGTTTTCCGATGCCACCCGTATCGTCGTAGACAGCGCGCATCGCGGGCTGCAGCGAGCGCTTAATTGTTTTCGCCAGCGCGACAATCTCCGGCTTATTCTTCGCCAGTGGAAGAATCGCAGCTTTGATCGGCGCCAGCCCCGGATCAAGTTTTAGTATGACGCGCGTCTCGCCCTTATCATTAGTCTTTTCCGAGTAAGCATCCATTAGCACGGACAGAACAGTGCGATTCACGCCGGCCGCGGGCTCGATCACGTAAGGATAGAAACGTTCTTTGGTTGTCTCATCGAAGTAAGAGAGATCGTCTGTAGAATCAGGATTCAACCGCTTCCCTTCCGCGTCCTCCGGTTTCTTTGAATGCGTGCGCAGATCGAAATCGGTGCGGTTGGCTATCCCCATCAACTCGTCCCACTGGCGCTCCTCCTCCTCGCGTTCCGGGAAAAAGCGATACTGGATGTCTACAGTGCGCTTGGCATAGTGGGCCAACTCCTCTTTTGGCTGTTCATACAACCGCAGATTATTTGCCGAAATACCCAGCGCGGTGAACCAGTTCCAGCAGGCGTCAATCCATTCCTGATGCACCTTCTCGTCTTCGCCGGCACGGACGAAGTATTCCATCTCCATCTGTTCGAATTCGCGCGTGCGGAAAATGAAGTTGCCGGGCGTTACCTCATTGCGAAACGATTTACCAATCTGCGCGACGCCGAAGGGAAGTTTGCGCCGGCTCGTTGTCAGCACGTTCAGAAAATTGGTGAATATACCCTGCGCCGTTTCCGGGCGGAGATAGACGAGCGAAGTCGGATCGTCTTCCGCGGTAGCACCGACGTGAGTCTGAAACATCAGGTTGAATGGGCGCGGTTCCGTAAGATTGGCTGAGCCACATTTTGGGCATTTCCCATCAGTCAACTTGTCTGCGCGCAAGCGACTATTGCACTCGCGGCAGTCGACCAGTGGATCGCTGAAGGTGTCTTCGTGGCCCGAATACTTCCAAACCAACCGGTTCAGGATGATCGACGAGTCGAGGCCCTCAATGTCATCGCGCTCGTAGACCATCCAGCGCCACCACGCCTGCTTTACGTTATTCGAGAGCTCGACGCCCAGCGGGCCGTAATCCCAGGCGCTGCCGAGGCCGCCATAGATTTCTGAAGAGGGAAAAACAAACACACGCCGCTTGGCAAGGGAGACTATTGTTTCGATGTTAGGAGCTGGCATAAGACGTGAATCGTAAATGGTGAATAGTAAATGGTAAATAGCTAAAACCGAAATGGCCTGCGCGAACGGTCACCAACGACCATTCACTGTTCACCATTTACCATTCACCAAAGTATGGGGATTGGGCAAACTAACTAGAAGAAGGATGGGAAGATTGTTATCACAGGCCTCAGATAGCGTCAATCGAATGAGGCGCCACGGACTGATGCAGTTTCAGTTTTTATCAGTTCTCATTCCTTTCTGCACTCCGCCATTCGTTGCGCTACCCGGAAAGAACTTGAAGGAGCCTCATCAGAACCGGAAGCGGTAGCGACCGGCCGGATGCTCAACGTGAACCTTAAAACGGGTATCGCAGCGACCATTGGTTTGATATGCACGATCCGAAACAGCAATCGTGGGGTAGCTGAGTTGAGTGTCTGGCCAGTTGCTACCGCTCCCGGTTCTGATTTGGGTTGCCCTCCGTGCAGTGGGGCCGATCACTGTCCCTCTGCTTCGGACCTGTCGCATACTGGCAATTGAAACTAAACCAGAACGAGGCGCATGATGAGGCCAAAAACAAAAGGAGACAAGAACCGGGTCTTGTCTCCTTCTGGTCAGCTTATCGAGCGCTATCTGTGTCGGCGCAACTAGTCTCTACCGTCTACGTCGACCCGAGGAGCCGGCAGGTCTAACATCACCTGCCTGGACCGTCGGCGTAGGCCGCGGCGGTGTTGCTCCCCGCGGAATGATCCACAACTCAACACAGTCTTCCTCGCGGAACCCACCGTTGAGAGTGACGATTCGAGATTGGTCGATTCCTCGCTGCGTCACCAGGTAATCTCGAGCGCGTGAACCGAGCAAATCTGCCTGGCCGATGCGGCTCGTGCGACCACCGTAAGCAATGACGTAGGTCGTGGTGGTCGGATCGTTTTGCAATTCTACGGCGAGGTTATCGAGCCGCGCTTTTTGATCGTCAAACGAGCAACTGCAACATACGTCAAACTGCCGCGAAGGATTCTCGTGCCGTTCGGGAGGCCGAACGAAGGTGTAAGCCTGCGCGGTTTGGCGGCAGATCGGATCACCTGAACCATCGTCAACAACCAAAGTCGCCGTTACGCGCTGGCCACCTAGACCTGTCGAATCAACTGTGATCTTGTTTTCGACGTTGGTCAGTATCTTCGCGCTATTAGGGCTTACGGTCCAGGTGTAGTTAAGCAGGGCGCTGCCGCTGTAGGCCGTATCGGCACTAAAGGTTATGACATCGCCCTCATCAACCTCAGCATCGACGGAAAGGCTCACCGGATATGGACAAGGAGATTTTGCAATTGGCGGCGATGAGCGGTAGTTAATGGCCACACACTTAATGCGACCAGCCTCAAGATTGATTTCGCGAGTCCATCTTTGGCCGTCGGGCAAAGTGATGACGACCGTATGCACACCGGGGTCGCGATCGAAAGAGCGGTAATCGGTGGTTGTTTCACCCTCAGGTCTCCCGTCAATCTCTATAGACAGTCCCCCCGGGGTACTGAGAATCTTAATCGAACCATATTTCGCCACTTTCCGCTTCTTGGCGTATACGCTCGAAGCTGGATGGGCCATGCAAAATGTAAGCGCCAGCAGCGCTGCGAGGGCGAATTTGGCATAGGCTCGGCGTCTGCTAAATGTTGCTTTCGACATTCTGATTAGCCCTCCTCCGTAGTCGGCAACTGGGTTGCCAGTTTGCCTTTGGCATATCGTCTACGCAAGCCGGCTCCGAAAGCCGCCAGGCCGGTGCCAAACAGTAGGAGCGATGCTGGCTCGGGAATCTCGGGAGGAGGAGGCGGCGGCGTTGGCGTGGTGGGCGGGGTCGGGGTCTCGCAGTCGTCGCAACCATGTATGAAGAAGAATGGTATTGCAGCCAGGAAAAGCAAAGGCCACTTGGGAAATCCGCCACCAGGAACAGTAATTTCGCCGCAGTCACAAATCCAACCCTCTACGTCTCCCTGATCGACGACGTCCACACCCGCCAGTGGGTCAGCACTCACTGCGACACCGGCCAGGAGCGTGTCGGCAGAATCGCTCGTGGCAACGTCTGGGGTGGTAGCATCTGGAATCTCGGCAAGGCCGCCAGCGGCCGATTGTTGTGCAGCCGATGCTACCGGCGAAGGTCCGCTTCCTTCGTCCACCAACGAATTTGTATTTTGCGAAACACTGCGTAGCCGGAGCTCGGGAGGATTCTGGTAGCTGCCAAGCACCTGTATCACCTCGCTAATTGCCACCGGCGCCGCATGTGTCGGCGCACCGGACAGAAGCAAGATGCTGAGGATCGCAGCAATAGGACGAAAAGCTCGTCTCATCATCGGTTTGAAGTCCCTCCTCGTATCTTTCCCTGGCTAAGACGCTGGAAAGTGTTTACACCGTTTAAAACTTTTCAACCGCCGCGTCGAAAGCCTTTTAATATTGCGGTTCTGCTTGAAACACCGCTGACGGTTTCGCTGGTTGATATGGAAAGATGCTTAATAAAGAAGGGATTCCAATTTCATTGAGAGCTCTTGGCGTTCTAAACTGAATAAAAAAGGAGGTTTGCGTCCAGGCAAACCTCCCAATCTGAAATCTCAGATCTGAGATCTCAGATCTCAAAACAAGAGCAGCGAGAACGCCGCTTAACTGTGCGTATCATCGCTTACTTAGTCAGAGTCGTGAGCACTTACTGAGTCACTCGCGCTGGCCGCCTCGGCTTTGCGATCCTCGTCGCGCAAGACTGCTTTTCGCGAGAGCTTAATCTTGTTGCCTTCTTTGCCGATGCATTTCACGAGGATCTGCTGTCCTTCCTTCAGCTCATCTCGGACGTCCTTCACTCGGCGATCTGCGATCTCGGAGATGTGAAGAAGTCCATCTGTTCCCGGAAAGATTTCGACGAACGCGCCAAAGTCGACTATGCGGGAGACGGTACCCAGATAGGTCTGGCCTATCTCGGCCTCGGCCGTGATTCCGCGAATTCGCGCAACTGCGGCTTCAGCTGCCTCGCCGCTCGCAGTTGCTATCGAAATAGTGCCATCGTCTGACACGTCGATCTTCGCGCCCGTCTCTTCTACCAGTGCCCGGATCATCTTGCCGCCTGGTCCGATGACGTCGCGAATTTTGTCCGGATTGATTTTGATCTGGATGATTCGTGGCGCGTGGATCGAGATATCGGGGCGCGGCTCGGCGATGGCTTGCTCCATCACGCTGAGAATATACAAGCGTCCCTTTCTTGCCTGCTCGAGGGCCTCGGCCATGATCTGCGCGTTGATACCGCCGATCTTGATGTCCATCTGCAGCGCTGTGATGCCTTCTTTAGTTCCAGTGACTTTGAAGTCCATATCGCCGTAGTGGTCCTCGGCTCCGGCGATGTCCGTCAGAATGGCATACTTGTTACCTTCCATTACCAATCCCATCGCGACGCCCGCAACTGGAGCCTTCAACGGGACCCCTGCGTCCATCAGCGACAGGATACCGCCGCAAACGCTGGCCATCGATGACGAACCATTTGACTCGGTAATGTCAGAAACTATTCGCAGTGTGTAGGGGAAAACCGACTCATCGGGCAGTACCGGCTCGATCGCCCGGCGCGCCAGCGCACCATGGCCAATCTCGCGCCGGCTCGACGAGCCAAAGCGACCTACTTCACCGACAGAGTAATGCGGGAAGTTGTAGTGCAGCAGGAAGCGGCGCTTAACCTCACCCTTCTCGATGTCGTCCATAAACTGCTCGTCTTCTTTAGTGCCCAGCGTGGTGGTGACGAGAGCCTGAGTTTCGCCGCGAGTAAAGAGCGCGGAACCGTGGACCCTTGGCAACCACCCTATTTCGCAGTTTATTGGTCGTATTTCAGAGAACCGCCGGCCGTCGGGCCTGCGCCGGCTATTGAGAATATCGTCACGAAAGATGGTTTCCTTCAAATGGTCGAAAACCTTCTTCGCCATCTGTCTTTTTTCGGGTTCATCTTCCGGGTAGCCTTCAACGGCTTCCTTCTTCAACGCGTCAACAGCCGCGTAACTATCGCGCTTCTCCTGACTGGTCGTATCCATCGCGGCGCGTAAACGGTCGCCATAGTTTCTCTGGATTTCTCCCAGCATCTCTTCGTCAAGCACCGGTGGCTCCACTTCGCGCTTCTCTATGTCGAGCGCTTTGTACAATTCCTTCTGCCAGCGACACAGCCGATTGATTTCTTTATGGGCCAGCATAAGTGCCTCGACCATAATCTCTTCCGAAACTTCCAGAGCGCCCGCCTCGACCATCACGATGGCCTCTTCCGTACCCGCGACGATTAAGTTCAACCGCGACTCGCGAACTTCGTCGTAGGTCGGGTTAACAATGTAGCGGCCGTCAATGAGTCCGATCCGCACGCCGGCGATTGGAATCATGAAGGGGATGTCGGAAAGGTAAAGCGCGCATGAAGCGCCGGTGATTGCGATCACGTCAGGGTTGTTGTCGGGGTCGGCGGAAATCACGCTCGCGATTACCTGCGTCTCGTTACGATAGCCTTCCGCGAATAGTGGTCGGCAAGGGCGATCGATCAAACGGCTGGTAAGGGTTTCTTTCTCGGTCGGACGTCCTTCGCGGCGGAAGTAGTTACCGGGAATTCGTCCGGCTGCGTAATTTGCTTCACGGTACTCGACCGTCAGCGGGAAGAAATCAATTCCCTCCCTGGTAGTCTGCGCGCCGACTGCGGCAACAAGCAGCATCGTGTCACCATATTTGATAACTACGGAACCATCTGCCTGCTTGGCGACTCGGCCGGTTTCAACCGTCAAATCCTTGTCGCCTAACTTTATTGATTCTTTGAGGTATTTCTTAACTGTCATCTTGTTTTGTCTCCTTCGGACAATTGCCTGACTTACTCAGGCTCGCGAGCGTCTCGTGCGCCTCGCTATGGTTGGAATAAATCTTCAGTTCCCAGTTTTCATTTTACCGGGAGCCCACGCCACGTGAAGCGTTTGGGGAAAACCCTGGAGCCGCAATAATCAAAAGGCGGCAAGAGCCTCATACCGTGAAGCTCTGCCGCCCTTTATGCGTTACGCTAAGGCCGAACACGTCTGCTTGCTTCGGAGTATCGCCGTCACGTTCGGCATCTTGGGCAAGCTCTTCGATAGACGCGGGCTTTATAGAAATCTGAGATTCGAAGTCTCTCGTTCGACTACAGTCAGTTGTTCTCTTGCTTTTGTCTTCTTATTTGCGAAGGCCCAGACGAGTCACTACCTCGTGGTATCGCTCGATGTCCGTGCGCTTCAAATAATCCAGCAAACTGCGACGCTGCGAGACCATTTTGAGCAGGCCGCGCCGCGAGTGGTTGTCTTTTTTGTGGACTTTGAAGTGTTCGGTAAGCTCGTTGATTCTTTTGCTGAGCAAAGCCACCTGAACCTGCGGGGAACCCGTATCCGTATCGTGGCTGCGAAAATCGTTAAGAATCTGTACTTTCGTTTCTTTGGCTAATGGCACTGCTTAAAATGATCCTCCCGAACAGCAGAAAAACCGTCTCACAACGGCAAACCGCTAAGATTAGGTTTCGAAGTAACTTAACACGCGACTGGGAGGGTGTCCAGCGGGGGTGCTGACGGCGCCGGCTGCTCTTATTGGCCTGAAGGTTACTGATCGATCAGCAAAACTGAGATTTTCCATTTCTCATTCTTCATTTGCCATTCAAACCCGGACCTATCAGAACCGGGAGCAGTAGCGACCGGCCGGATGCTCAACAGGAGCTTTAGAACGGCAGTGACCAGTGACCGGTGGTTGCCTAACCCAAACAGCAATCCAGAATGGGTCAGTGGCGTGTCTGACCGGTCGTTACCACCACCCCACGCGGGCTGCCCGCGCGGGGACCCCGGTCCGCTCGCGGTTCTGATAGCGGCCACGAGTTTGAATGGCAAATGAAAAATATCAAATAATATCAAATGATATATGGAAAATTTTCGCGTTTACTGCGGAAAACGAGCCCGGTATTCACCCGAGATGATAAACGCCTTAACCATCTCGGCCTGCTCGAAGTTGCCGCCAAACTGGTTCAGCTTGTTGAGCCAGAACTCAAAGCCACTATCATCCGGATCGCGACGGAGATAACCGAAGTATTCCATCATCACAAACATCTGGTCAGACTTCGCCCGAGTGAACCCTTCATTCTCGGCGACCTGGCGCAAGACTGCAGCCCGCGTCAGCGAGCCGCTCGCCAGGCCACCCACCAGCACATTGCGATCGCCATTGAAGCTCTCGCCGGTGTGGCTGATTAGCGTATCGACAAAGGCTTCGTTTGCCAGCCCGTCGTAGACAGCCCGGAAAGCCGGACGCGACACCCAGGCATCGACAAAGGCTTGTTTATTCGATTCTAGCTGCCGGGCCCAGTCGCCCCGGCCCACAATGACATCCCGCGCCACGATTCCGGTGTCTGGCATGAACTCGGCATAAAGTGGTCGCCGGTCGTAGCTGGCACGGTAGAGTCCGTCAACCAATCCGCCTGTTTGCTGAAACTCTATCGACAGGAAATAGGCGGCCGAGACATTGATCCGCTTGCGTTCGATACAGGCAGCATCGCCGCCACATTCCAGTATCTGATCACTCCAGAAGTTGAAGCCGCTTTCGTCAGGCTCCCGTCCCAGGAAATCCAGATAGTGCTGCCTCACGAAGTACTCCGAGACGTCGACCGGGTTCGCAACTATGACCGAGTCCGGCGTAGCGGTGAAGACAGCATCCGTCTTATTCCCGGAGAGCGAGAAAGAGCGGTTTTCCGGATTGAAGTTGTAGTTCACACGCAAAGGCGTCACCGTGTAGAAGTTGTCCGTATCAACGTTCTCAAAACGGTAGTTGCCATTGGTATCGGTAATAGTTTTCCGTGATCCTCCTCCGCTCATTTGGACAGTCACACCGGCCAAAGGTTGACCGTCTGTCGTTTTGATTTGGCCGCTGATGCTTGCCGGCGCCGCCGTCGGCACGGAATTGACTGCGGCCAGGGCGTCGACGCGCCCGTAGCCGAAGGAGTTGTTTGGGATCTGCGTCGATGTCGTACCGCCACAGGTTTGCGCCGGACTGACCGTCACCGCCGGGTTGGCTGTGTTCTGCAGGATCGACTT
>Ga0180086_1000060_pt1 | contig 12457 bp, 12 predicted proteins | sample EasRiv760_16_10D_FD_121778 | JGI IMG/M metagenome (GOLD analysis project Ga0180086, IMG submission 121778) | Soil microbial communities from meander-bound floodplain in the East River, Colorado, USA - East River metaG ERMLT760_16_10D | ecosystem: Environmental > Terrestrial > Soil > Floodplain ... | reverse complement strand
TTTCTCGGGGTGACGACTGCCTTATTGGTGAACGCGATGCGGGTTCCAGTCCTCGAAACGGCAGAAATTGACTCGAGCATTGCATGGGATTCCGGTAATTAGAAGAGGCAGTCGGGGTCAAGCTTGACTCTGTCATCGGGACCTTCCCGCGGTGAATAATTTCAACCGCTCCGATAGCGAAGGGGGAACTTAATTTAGCCGAAAGGGGAACTCCTGTCTAGGCATTCCGGGTTAACGGCACCACTTGTCAGAACCGGGAGCAGTAGCGACCGGGCTAACAGCTCCGCCGCCGCACAGTGCAAGAAAGCCTGACTAGAGATTGGTATCAATCAATCTACGACTGCGGCTTTGCCGCCGCATTGTGCGGTAAGGCTCTGCCGGCTCTGCCTTACCGTCAGTCTCTTGAAATACCTGGAGGCTCCGCCTCCCAATTTGAGGCGCAGCCTCAAGAAACAAGAAGGAAGCGCCGGAAAGGCAGAGCCTCTCCGCACTGGGCGGCGGCAGAGCGCTAACCGGTCGCTACTGCTCCCGGTTCTGACAGGAGATCAGGAGTTTCTCTACTGCCACTGAAAGTTCGGCCGGCTCGATTGGCTTCGCGAAGTGCATATTGAAACCGGCTGCAATTGCCGCCTCAGCATCCTTTTGAGAGGCATATCCTGTCAGTGCGATAGCAGGAGTTTCCTCCAGGCCTTTCTTCTGACGCAAACTTCTAATTAGTTGCAGGCCATCCATTGCCGGCATCGCAATATCTGATATCAATATGTCGAAATGTTGGCGATCGGCGATCTGGAGGGCTTGAGCGGCGGAATCGCAAGCGAGGGTTTCGTAGCCTCGAACTCGAAAATGTGCCGTCAACATTTCCAGGGTGTCGGGCTGATCTTCGACAATCAGAATGCGCAGGCGATTCTCTTTATTCTCAAGATCGGGCCTCGGTTCTGTTCCGCCATTCTCTCCGCGGGGCGCTGCAGCGCGCGGTAGTTTGACGACAAATACGCTCCCTTTTCCTGCCCCATCGCTGGCCGCTTCAATTGTTCCGCCGTGGGCCGCCACGAAACTCTTAACTAATGCGAGCCCCAGGCCAAGTCCTCCGTAAGCGCGAGAGCGCGAACCATCTGCCTGCCGAAAGCGCTCAAAGACATAAGGCAAAAACTCAGGCGGTATCCCTTCGCCTTGATCCATTATCCGAACAGTCGCTTCAGAATCACTAGCCTCGCATCTGACTTGTATGTAGCTGCCGGGAGGCGAGAATTTTATTGCGTTATCGAGAATGTTGCAGAACGTTTGACCAAGACGAGTGCGATCGCCTTTGATGATTAGAGCCGCCGCTCCGTCAGCAATCTCGAGCCGCAGATCAACCTTTGACGCGCGCGCATCAGACCGCATGGTCTCCACCGATTCCGACAAAACGCCGGCGAGCGAGAGGTACGTCTTTTCAAGGCCCATCTTGCCGCTCAAAATAGCCGACATATCCAGCAAGTCGTTTATCAGGCGCTTGAGGCTATGTGCGTTTCTGCTAATGACCGACAGGGCACTCTGGAATTCAGCATCCGGCACAATGCCGTTCTGCATCATGTGGACCCAGCCGATGATGGGCGTGAGTGGGGTGCGGAGTTCATGGGAAAGAACCGTTAGAAACTCATCCTTGGCCTGGTTTGCATCTTCCGCCGCCGCGCGCGCGGTTTTTTCAACCTGGTAAAGACGCGAATTCTCAATAGCGAGGGCAATTCGATCGGCGGCCAACTGCAAAAGCCGCACATCCTCATCGGTGAAGTGTGCAAACTCCAGTTTGCCGGCATGAAGTACACCGATGGGACGGCCTTCCACTAGCAAAGGAACGCCGACCAAAGACTTAATGCCCTTCTCGCGCAGCAGCGGATTGAAGACATCTGCCTGGCTTACATCGTCGATGATGATAGGCTGGCCTTCCGCCACTATCCTGCCGGCGAAACCTCTTCCTACCGGAATACGCACGCCGGGTTCAACTTCTTCTTCGAGACCTTGCCCGGCCCAGGCGACGAGCTCGTTTCCTTCGGTTCGCAGCAGCAGGATGGCGACTGTATCGACATTCAAAACCTCGCGGATCCGATTGAGCGACTCTGAAAGCAATTCATCCAGCGACAAGTGGGCCAGCGCCGAGTCAGAGACTTTTTGTAGAGCCGCCAGGCGTTTCTCAATTAGTTTTCGCCTGGTGATGTCTCGCGCGATGCCGGTAAAGAAGCGCTGGCCATCTTTGTGAAACTCTCCGAAAGAAAGTTCCAGCGAAATCTCTTTCCCGCTCTTGTGAAGTCCGGGCAGTTCTACCGCTACCCAGGGAATATGTCTTTGGCCGGTCTGCAAATAATTCTTCAGTCCCGCCCGATGAAGACGGCGAAGATACTCCGGCATCAGCATAGTAAAATCGGCTCCGACCATCTCTTCCATCGAGTAGCCGAAAATATTCAATGCCGCGCGATTAACAAACAGGATTCTGCTGTTTTCGTTGATGCTGATGATTGCGTCGGAGACGTTCTCCGTAATAATGCGGGAGCTTTCGACAATATCCTCGAGAGGTATTTGCCCAGCTTCTGGCGATTCAGTCGGCGAATTGTCCCGTTCCATTTCGGACCACCTCCTTGCGCGATTCGCCGGCCCGAGTTTGCAGATGACTGAAGCTTGAGGGTTTATGGTGCAACGAAGGAAAGCTAAACTTTCACGCTTTCGAAGTCAAACTATTAGATTCCAGTACTGGCGCATCTAGCTCACTGAGATGATCTCATTATGTGACGTGGGCGAATCGTTACAGAACCGGGAGCGGTAGCGACCGGATGCAGGCACTCAATCTGTTTCCTACGGTCTTTCCGCTGGCGAATCATCGATTGCAGGTTGAGTATAGGATCCGGTCGCTACGGCTCCCGGTTCTGTAACGGTTCGTTTAGCAGCTGGCGGCCGCATTTCCCCGCTAATTGCCAACTGACCCACCACCAGATTCTGTGTTACGTTTTGCTCAATGTACTCAGCCGATAATCTTTTTATTCCCACCGCGCACGGCCGGCTCGAGGCAATCCTCAAAGAGCCGCGCAGCAGTCCGGCGGTGGGCGTGGCGCTGGTGCTTCATCCGCATCCGCTCGGTGGCGGCACGATGCACAATAAGGTCGTGTTTCGCGCCGCCAGTGCCCTCAATGATGCGGGCTTGACTACGTTGCGAATAAACTTTCGCGGGGTGGGACAAAGCAGCGGCGAACACGATGAAGGACGCGGTGAACTCGAAGATGTGCGCGCGGGCCTCGAGTATCTTGCTGAAACTTTTCCCGAGCGACCAATCACGCTTTGTGGCTTCTCATTCGGCGCTCTGGTGGGGTTGGCAGTCGGAATGTCAGACGACCGGGTTCGTAATATGATTAGTATCGGGACACCCCTGGACAAATACGACTTTGGTTTCCTCGAGGCGTGCCGCAAACCCATTCTTTTTGTTCATGGAGACCAGGACGAGTTTGGTGGCATGCCGCGGCTGCAGGTTTTGGTGGAGAAAATCAAACAACACAACCCGGTTGTTGAGTTGAAGGTCATCAAAGACTCAGGCCATTTCTTCGAGGGCCACCTCGACAAGTTGAAGCAAGCGATCACAGATTGGGTGAAACGCCTGCTTGAGATCCAACCTTCATAACTTTGTTAGTCGTCAGCCTCACGGACTGAAGCGCTGCGTGGATTCACCGGAGATGATGAATGCCTTTACCACGTCAGCTCTACCGCCTCACAATGTTGAAAGACTTGACTTGATGTTGTATCAGTCAACCTACACCTGCGGCTTTGCCGCCGCACCGTCGGGTAAGGCTCCGCCTTACCGTTGCGTCTCTAGACTTACGGGAGGCTGCGCCTCCAATTCATGAGGCGTAGCCTCAAGAAATAAAGGGCAGGCGTCGGAAAGGCGGGGCCTTACCGCCCTGTGCGGCGGCAAAGCCGCGCTGGTTAATTGAGTAGCACATCGGAAGTTGATTGAGTGTAGGTCGGAGCGGTCATCTGGGGCTCGGTAGAAAGGAAGCCACCGATTAACGCGGATGACGCGAATCAGAATTAAAATGTTCTGATCTGCGTTCATCCGCGCAAATCCGCGGCTAATTTCCGTTCACCGTGCAGTGCGGCGGGGAAGGCAGGGCTTGCGGAAGTGCAGAGGCTTCCGCACTGTTTGGATGCAGAGCCCTGTCCGGCAGCCAGGACTGGACAAGGCGGCAGTTAAAGACTTAGTTTCATGCGATGATGCACCGGAAAGTCATATTACTTGGGTTGCTTTTTGCCTTTGCGTCGGTCGACGCGATAGCGCAAAAGATCGCCAAAGAAACGATTGTCTCTGAAGGCAAGAAGCGAACTTACTACATCTACGTTCCGAAGAGCGTGCAGCCAGCTTCACCCGTACCTTTGGTGGTACTGCTGCACGGCTCAAGCCATGTCGGCCTTTCGCTCGCGGAGAAGTGGAATAACCTGGCGGAAAAGGAAGGCGTCATAATTGTGGCGCCTGATTCGGCTGAATCCTCTCATTGGTCGGTTCCTGGCGATGGTCCCGCGTTTCTGCATGAGCTCGTGGAGTCATTAAAAACCAAATATCCCATCAATGCGAAGAAGGTCTACCTCTTTGGCCATTCTGGAGGCGCAGTCTTTGCGCTGTTGATGTCTCTATACGAATCGGAATACTTTGCGGCCACGGCCATCCACGCGGGCGCTCTTTATCCCGAGGCGACTTTCTTGATCGATCTGGCGAAAAGAAAAACGCCCATCCAAATTCAGGTGGGCGCGGTTGACGAATTCTTTCCAGTGACGACCGTCAGAGCGACCCGCGACCTTCTCAATACTCATGGATTTGCTGTGCAATTGATAGAGATGCCCGGGCATAACCACTGGTACTACGATCTGGCGCCGAAGATTAATCAGGCGGCGTGGGAGTTTCTGAAAACGCAGGAGCTCGCAGGCGAACCGCATTTCGAGGAGTACAAGTTCAGATCGGAAGGGCGAACGTCTAAGGAAGCCACCGAGCAATATAACCGGGGACTGGAACGCCACCGAGTGGGCGATACAGCGGGAGCTATCGCCGCCTACACCCGCGCCATCGAGCTCGATCGAAAGTATGCGGACGCCTACAACAACCGCGGTGTTGCTTACCTGACTCAGAAGGATTACGCGGCGGCGGTGGCCGACTTTACCCGCAGCATCGAGCTCGCGCCCTCTGACGCCGCCTACAACAACAGAGGCAGCATCCTGTTCTCTCAGCAGAAGACCGAAGAGGCAATCGCGGATTTTACTGAAGGCATAAAACTGAAACCGTCCGCGGAAGGGTACGCGAACCGGGGCGTTGCCTATCAGCAGACCAGCCGGGATGCACTGGCGCTGGCTGACTGTGAACATGCGATTGAGTTGAACCCGAAGTTTGGTCGCGCTTATGTTTTGCGCGGCCTGCTTTTGCTAAAGAGTGGTCAGGACGCCGCGGCCTGGAAAGATTTCGACAAAGGTTTCCAACTTGACGCGAGCCTGCACGCGGAGTTTGATCCGATGATTAAACAACTACGGCCGAACCAGTGAAAGCAACTAATCGCGGAAGTACTGTTGCCATTTGAAGCCCGAAGTTCAGAGTTCAGCCTTTAGGCTGCTGCTTCGCCACACAAGCTAAAGCTTGAACTCTAAACCGCATCGTGGTTAATCGCGAGCGGCTTTCGACGTTTCATCTGTCTTCTGAAAAGAACTGATAGAAATAAACTGCGCAGGCGGCTTTTTGTCGCGCAGCCGCAGTTTGATGAACGTAAAGGCGACGGCAACTACAACCGCGAGGATAAAGCCTCCCAGCAGCTGCTTGCCAAGGTCGTTGAAATCAGAAGAGGTAGTGTCTTGCAGGAGAATGATCGAGAGTTGGCTGAGATGATAGAGCGCAAGTATCGTCGGCATGGCTTCGGAGACCTTTCAGTAGGTAGAGTCCTGATTTCAGTTTTCTCTGACGCAGAGAGATTGGTTTGAACCAGGCGCTACCCTTTCAGTAACAAGGTTTGACGTAGCCAGCCGCAAACTTAGACACCCGCGCAACGAGTTTGTTCCGCTTGAATCACTTTTACTAAACCAGGAAAACGCAAATGAGCTCTTACCGCGATCCGGCAATACGAATAACGCTTCTGCCTCGCGACACAAATTCGCAGGGGACAGTTTTCGGCGGCGTAATCCTTAGTTACATCGATATGGCAGGGGCGATCGAGGCGCACCGTCGCACGGGCATGCCCAGGTTCGTAACCGTGGCGATGCGCGAAGTTATTTTTCACAAGCCGGTGTTTGTCGGCGACCTGGTGAGCTTCTACGCCGATACAGTCAGCATAGGGAACACATCCATCACGATTCGGGTAATTGTCGAAACGGAAAGAGTCGGATCATCGACGGAGCAAGTGCGGGTGACGGAAGCGGAGGTTGTCTACGTCGCTGTGGATCAGAAACGGCAGAAGACGAAGATCAAGAAAAGTGATGAGTGATGAGTGAAAACATTTTCCATTTTCCATTTCTCATAATTTCTCATTTGCCATTTCAGAGGGTTGGCGGTCATTGGTATTGGTATTGATCCTGTCTTACAAATGGCCAATGAGAAATGAGAAATGGAAAATCTCCTCCGTCTTGCTACCCATAACTCAGCACTCGTTTCTTCACTCATCACGCATCACTATCTCAAGTGCAACGACTGAATTATCCCGCTCGCAACAGCGGCAGATCGTAAACACCGGCAAGCCGGTTCAGGTCATTACGAACCAGTGCCCACTCGCTTTTAACTGGTCCGCCACGCCGCCACCTTCCCCGGCGCACTATCGCGTTAACCTCGTCGGCCTCGTTCAGTACGCGCTGCACCTGGTTGCGACTCTCTTGCCAGGTTTGCGCGCGATCGAATTCCTTGCGCAACGTGTCGATCGCGTTTTCGAGCTCTTTAACCTGCTGATTGATATTGTCTTCTCGGTTGGTTCCGTCCAACGCACTTTGGTCAAGACTACGATCAATAACTTTTCTGAAAGAGTCGCTTCGTTCTTCAACGCGCTTGATGAGGCGTTCAACGTCCGCCTTGGTGTAATACTGGCCACGTGCCGTCCCCTGCGCGGGCGCGCCGGAAGCCGAGATCAATAACGCTGCGCACATCAAAGATAAGCTCATCGCGGTGGTGATAAATCTCTTCATTAGGTACCTCCTGAAGTCGGGTTAATCGATTTTGCCATTTCCAAGCATTTTGGTCCGCCCACATCGCAAGGGGTTTGACGCGTAGGCTTGCGGAAAAGTCCAGGAATTCTTACGCATAATCGAAGTGGGTCGGGCGCCCGGATCAGTCGTCAGCGCGCGGTGGCAGGCACTGGCACGGGTTTACCTTTTCAGAGTTCAAGCCTTAGCTTGTGTTTACTCAGAACAGCAAACTAAGGTTTGAACGCTAAACTTCTTGAGCCTACGCCAGGCGAGCTCGACCGGTTCAACTAGAGCTTTTCAACGCCTCGATCGGTCGAAAGCAAGTTCTTCCACGGCGCTTTCACACTGTCGCGGTAAAGCCGGATCTCGAGTGTCCGCGCCACTCTCTCGCGGCCGCCGATGTCGTTGGTCCTCTCCGTATAAACCGCGACGACGTTAAACGACACAGAATTCGGCGTATGCCACATAAACTTCGGCTCCGCAGCGAGTCCGATTGATTCCACTTTGCCGATCACGTGGTTGAAATGGTATTGCCCCATGAATTGTTCAAGGCCGAACTTGCTGATCAACGCTTGCACGTCCGCAGCGGTTGGGTCCGGAATGCCTTCATAGCTGTTCGAGGTCGTGAAGGTTCTCCAGAAGACATACCTTCCGCCCATCACGTCATACGACGCGTAACCCTTCACGATGACGAAAATGTCCGGTTCGTCGGTTTTCAATTTCGCCGTAAACGAGCGCGTCCAGACATATTTCTTATAAGTCTTGCTCCACTCGATTTTGCCCGGCTTGCCCAGCGTTACCGAAACGGTTTTCGGGTGGGTCAAGTCCTTTGTAGTTTGAGCGTCGGTCGGTTGCCCCGCCACTGCGTTCACAAAACCGACGCCCAGTAAAACCATCAGGGTCGCCAGTAGATTCGCTGCACCTTGTATTCGCATAAACGCCTCCTCACGTTTCGTTTCAACCCGTTAGAAAAACGAAGACACCAAACTGACGCACCTCCGGCGGACAAAATACTCGCGCGGCTCTCAGACTTGTTATTTGCGTCATTGAGCTGTTGCGTTCTTAAATCCCGCTACGAAGACACCACCGGTAAAGCTTGGATAGGCGAAAAAGTTGGCCAGCACGCTTTGGTTAAGTGAGCTGAAGACTTTTACGTGCGGCCCACCACCAGGACCAGCCCCAACGATCACGTCGTTGTTGTCGATGATGATGTCGCCATCGACATCACCGAGAGCAACGCGCACACCGCCAGCGAACATTTGTGCAAAAGCGAAAAAGCTTCGCAGCAGCATCAAATTGTTGTGGGCATCAAATACCTTCACTTGCGAAACTCCTCCCGCGCCTGGTCCTGTGACGACTTCGGCGAAACCGTCGCCGTTAACGTCGCCGGCCGCTACAAACACGCCGCCACGAAAGTTTGGATTATACGCAAAGAAGCTGTTTAGGAGCGTCATGCCGACTGGATTAAAGACTTTCACATGGGGGCCGCCGCCCGGTCCGGCGCCTGTGATGATCTCGTCGGTCCCGTCGCCATTGACGTCGCCAGCCGCTACGTTTACACCGCCGCGAAATGATGGATCATACGCCAGGAAACTCTGGATCATGTTGCCGGTGAGGCCGTCGAAGACTCGAACCACCGGTCGACCTCCCGCGCCGGGACCAGTAATAATGTCCGCCCGGCCGTCACCGTTTACATCGCCGGCCGCCACATACACGCCACCCTGAAAATTCGCGCGATACGCTAAGAAGTCTCCCTGCGGGCCGCGCATCCGGCGGCACGTATTGCCATCAAAGATGCGCACGTGCGGCCCCATGCCTGGCCCCGGGGCAGTAATAATGTCGGCTACGCCGTCGCCGTTAACATCGCCGGTAGCAACGCGCACACCACCGGTAAAACTGCGCGGATAGGCAAGGAAAGCACAGAATTGGTAGTCACCCGTAAAAGAGTTAAATGCTCTCACTACCGGAGCATATCCCTCATCCGGCCCGGTAACGACCAGAGGATTCTGGGCTTGCACGTTCGCCGGCAAGGCGACCAGGAGAAGTGCGACTGAAAAGTAAACGGTCCAACGTAACACGAAGTTTTTGAGCATGATTGTTCTCCCTGGGGCTAAAGAATTGAACTTGCCACGCAAGCACTGGCAAGGGCCTTGAAACGAGTTGCCGAAAGGTAACGGACTTATTCCTCACGGGACTAAAAGGGCGATTAGAATGCTATCAACTTGACCAGTCGCGTCAATGATTTGGACGGTCACAGTACCCGCTGCGTTTGTGCCAATCAAGTTTGCGTTAACTATTCCACGAACAGCATTCATATCACGATCCAGCGTAATGTCTATTACAGCACCTTCGCCCGGAGCCAGCGTTATTGGGTCGGTTGTAACTTCGGATGCAACTTTATAGAGGTTGTCCTGTTCTATGTATCCCATGCGTCTAAAGCGGACACGAATATCGTTATCGCGATTAAAATCCCCCACTACGGCCACGCGAAGCTTTTGACCCGGACCGAGCGTGACGATGCCCGTGTCGAAACTAACTCTTCTTCCTTCTGGTTCTGCCTTCGCCGTCGAGTCGGAACTCATCAGCGACAGCAGCACGACGCTCAACACGAGCGTGATTGATAATGTTATTCGACGTTTCATGTTCTTTCTCTCCTTTTCAAAGTCAGACTGCGGTCAATGTCTCAGTGATGAGTTGAACTGAATCGCTATTTGCTTAGGTAGACCACCAGCGTCGTCTCCGTCTCAGACTTCGCCAGCATCCGGACGGTCTTCACCTGCCGGCCATCGGCGAAGTCCAGCAACTTGTAGTTTCCGGCGCCGTGCGTTGTCTCGTTGAAATCCACCACCTGCACTTTGCCATTCGCGAAAGTAACCTCCGCGAAGTTCAGGCTGGCTTGGCCGTTGATTTCCAGCAACAGCGCATTGCCCGAGCTATCGCTTCCAAAGTTGATATCCACCCAGCCCTCATCGCGATTGATTTGCTCGGACGATGGCAAAGCCCAGGAAGTTTAGAATTAATCTTTTCAGGTTTGGTCTCCTCTGAGAGTGGGTTACGGTTTAACCGGTCGTTATTGAGCGAGCCTCCTGTAGCATTCTGCCGAACGCCCGGTGGCGGAAAAACAAGCTCCAGGTGTTCGACCAGAAAGCCGCCGCTTGCTTCGTAGAAGCGCATGTTCGTGAGCGATTGGTATTCGATCGCCGGACTAACCTTTCACATCAATTGAAAGATATCCACTCCGTCGGAAGCGGTTCACTAGCACTTAGAACCTCACCTGTGGAGGTTCTAATGAGTTGGACGATCACCCACGCGTCTCGACTATTGCTCTCAACCCCTAGATTTACTCCATTTCCGTTTCCATCCACATCAAAAGAAAGAGCGTCATTATCATTCAGTGTCATCAGCGGGGTCGCGCCTTGAGATTCAACAGTATGGCGGCACACCGCAGGCATACCAATACAATCTGGCGCCATATATTTCATCCACGCAAAGCGGACTCTAATCGTGTCACTCCCACCAGTGCCATTGACCGTGACGCGGAGTGTCTGACCGATACTGTGGGTGATGACACCTGTGGCAAACCTGAATCTTTGCGGTGGTGCTGCCTGCGCCGTCGATGGCAAACTCACCAGCGACAGCAGCACGCTCAGTGTGAGCACGAGTGATAATGTTATTTTGCGTTTCATGGTTTTCTCTCCTTGTTGGTTTAATCATCGAATCGCAATTTTTGCGAGTTTGCGGACACTAATCCGCCGTGCTTAGGGACTCTGGTGTTGGATTCTCAATGCTCCTTATTTGGCTTTGTCGATACATAGTGCAGGAAGCTGCTAAAATGTATCAGCAGCACCATTGCTTTTTTCGTACTGCTGCAGTTTTCATAAACCAGCGGCATGTGCTTGCAATTCCACTCAATTACAGTTAGTGCCTACGCTGCCTCGTTACATACTGAACCACTGCCTTTTTTCTGGAGATTGCCCTCGGACTTTTGCAGGCATAGAATCACGAGCCTATGGGGCAGAGCGTGACCACCCTGGCTGACGGCGAGTTGGTATCCAGTGTCGCGCAAGGCGACAAGCTCGCCGAAGGCGCGCTTTATGAGAAGTACTCAGATCGCTTGTACTTTCTCGCTCTCAGTGAGCTTCACTCTCGCGAAGACGCTGAAGATGTCCGTGGGGAGACCTTCATAAGAGTTCTTCAGGCTCTGCGGCAGGGTAAATTGCGCAAGCCTGAGTCGCTCTCTTCATTCATAGTCGGCATCGCTTTGAACGTGATTCGTGAATCACGGAGGCAGAGATTCGGAACCGAATCACTCGGGGATAGTGAATTAAAAGTTGCCGACGAAGCGTCGCCCGAAAAGGCTTTTCTGGATCAGGAAGTGAGTAGCTCAATCGCAGAGACAGCCAAACAGCTTCAGCCCAGAGAGCGAGAATTCCTGAGGATGTATTACTACGAGGAGTTGCCGGTGCCGGAGATTGCTCGCGCGCTAGGAATCAAGGAAGAGCGGCTGCGGCTGATCAAATCGCGCACGCTGAAGAGATTTCGCAAGATTTATCAGAACTGTAAAGCCGGCTGATACAAAACAGCCAGGACGAGCACTATATGAATGGGGCATGACACACCAGCAAATACAAGATAACGAAGTCATCGAGCGATACGTGCGGCAAAAGCTGACGTCCGCTGAACGGCAAGCGTTCCAGGAGCATTTCTTCCAGTGTGACGAATGCTTTGAGCAGGCACAGATAACGGCGCGGTTCATAGCCGGCGTGCGCGAGGCTTCAAGATCAGGCGTCCTGGCTGCTGATCAAACTGAGCGACTCCACTTTTGGAGCCGATTGATGCCCCCCGTTCTCAGTGAAGGGTGGGCCCGTGCCTGGGCCATGCCCGCCCTGGCCGCGTGCCTGCTGTTGGCGGTTACGCTGATCGGTCTGTGGGCTCTATCGCTGCGGCGTGAGAATCAGCTATTGGCCGAGCGAACGGCCGAACAGAGCCGCGCGTCGGAGCGGCTGGAGAGTTTGGAGGCGAAGATTCGAGAACTCGAGGCGAGCGACAGCGCGTCGCAAGGGCAGAAGCAATCACTCAAGCAAGAAATTGGCCACCTCAAAGAGCAACTCGCGGCAACCGGGCGGCAGCGTGAGACTCAGGTGGCCCAGCTCCGACTGCCTGATGTCAATGTTCCCGTTAGAAACATCTATCCTTTGGGCGATGCGCAGCGTTCGGGTGGGACCGGTGAAATCAATCAGCTTCGCGTGCCCCGTGGAACCAGGACGTTTGTTTTGATCCTGGGAGACTACAA
>Ga0180086_1000059_pt1 | contig 12465 bp, 10 predicted proteins | sample EasRiv760_16_10D_FD_121778 | JGI IMG/M metagenome (GOLD analysis project Ga0180086, IMG submission 121778) | Soil microbial communities from meander-bound floodplain in the East River, Colorado, USA - East River metaG ERMLT760_16_10D | ecosystem: Environmental > Terrestrial > Soil > Floodplain ... | reverse complement strand
TTTGAGCGAACGCTCCAGACTTTCAGCGCCAGTCGATTCGCCGAGGGTTGAACCTCTTTCTGCGGCGTTATTCATACTTCTAGATTGTAACGTATTTGGGAGGAGGATGAGGTACCAGATCCAGCTTGTTCAGTTTCCTGATTTGCTGGCTGCCAGAGTGGCTTCTTCCAGCTTTTTCAGTCGGTAGCGCAGCTGGTCGCGCGAGATGTCTAGTAGTTCGGCGGCCCTGGTCTGGTTTCCGCCGCTTCGTTCCAAAGCCTGCCGTACCAGGGACATCTCGACTTCCTCGAGCGACACTCCGTCGGCCGGCAGGCGAAACTGATCCTCTGCCCTGGCGCTATAAACTGACGCTTCGCTTCCGATGCGCGATTCACCGACCAAACCGCGCGGCAGATATTTTGTCGTGATCGTTTCTTCGTCCTCCAAAATCATGGCCCGCTCGATCACATTCCGCAGCTCGCGGACATTGCCCGGCCATTCGTAGCGGCGAAAAGCAGCAAGAGCCTCTGGCGCGATGCCATCAATGCTTTTGCGCAGACGGCTTCTGAAACTAGTTATGTAGTGTTCAGCCAACAGCTTCACGTCATCGCCACGTTCGCGCAACGGTGGAATATCAATTTGAATTACCGATAAGCGATAGAAAAGATCGGAGCGAAAACGTCCCGCTTCACCTTCGGTCTTTAAATCGCGGTTTGAAGCCGCAATAACGCGCACGTCCAACGGCAAGTCTTTCAGGCCGCCGACGCGCCGAAACGACCCTTCTTCAAGCACCCGCAAAAGCTTAGCTTGCAGACTCAGCTCCAACTCGCCAATTTCATCGAGAAAGAGCGTTCCGCCTTCCGCTTGTTCGAACAATCCCTCCTTGCGCGCCTTCGCATCGGTGAATGCGCCCTTCTCGTAGCCGAACAATTCGCTTTCGATTAGGGTGCCGGGCAAGGCGGCACAGTTAATCGCGACGAACGGGTGGTCGGCGCGGGACGAGTGGTAATGGATCGCTTTAACTACTAAATCTTTTCCAGTACCAGATTCTCCCTGTAACAACACCGACGAGACTTCGCTCTCGGCAACCTTGTGGGCGAGCGCCAACATCTCGCGCATCGCCGGCGACTCTCCCACAATCTGATCAAAGCTGAACTGCTGAGCGCGCTCGCGCCGAAACACGTTCACTTCCCTGCGCAAGCGCCCGGCCTCAATGCCGTTGCGAATCGCGACTTGCAATTCTTCGAGGTTAATCGGCTTGCCGATGAAGTCGTATGCGCCGCCGCGTAATGCCGCGATGGTTTCGTCAACCAGCACGTTGGCGGTAATCATGATCACGACGGAATCGGGCTGGCGGTGTCGAACTTGCCGCAGCACTTCAAGGCCGGACCCGTCCGGGAGGTTAATGTCCAGAAGAATTGCAGCAGGCTGCTCGGCTTCAAAGGCCGCCAAACCTGCCGTCGCGGTTTCGGCCTGGATTGGTTCATAGCCCCAGCCGCGTAGCGCTTCGCCGAGCGACCAGCGAATCATCTTCTCGTCATCGACGACGAGGATTCTCTGTTTTTGGTCTTTCAGTGCGTTCTTTCTCACTTCCCAGGTTGCGCGCTAAGCAGAAGATTTCGGCGGCAACCCGATTATAGGAAACTCGGCGAACATTAAGAAAGCACAAGCGCCTACGCCGCACGCCAGGGCGTGCGAGTTTAACGGCTCGGGACGTTAGACTGAACTGTTCATTTCGCGGCGCTGGCCCGGCCAGATGATGGTTGTCTCACGATTACCAGGTCCGGATGCTCACGACGAAACGTTTGGGCGATGTGGCAGTTCCAACAAACGGGCTCGTGAGTTTTCATTACTTCCATCAGAGCCGGCAGGGAGATTTCGCCCCACTCAAGCGTGATGCCTTCCTGGTTGACCAGAGCCGGTTTGTGATCTGTCAGATGTGGCTCGTCCAACACTCTCCGGCAGAATACGCACTTTTTGCCTTTGTACCATTTCATTAAAACGCTGCGGACCAAACACTCTGGCGGAGCGACGTCTAATTGGATTAGGCACTCCTGGCCGCAGTCCTGGTTCAAAGGCCAACGCCAGCAGTTTTCGAGACGAATGTACGGCTGGCCCACGAGAGAAGTGAGCGCAGCGTGACGCGCGTCTACCTCGACCATCGCCTGCTTGCCCGTCTCAGGACAAATGATTACTCGTCCGCCACCAAATCTCTCGGAGGTTCGCACGAAGTATCGAATGCCAAAATAGGCAAGCGCGGCAACCAGCGCGGCAGTGATTACATACACCAGAGTCAACATGGCTGACCTCCCCTCAATTCAAACATCCTGCTTCGCGCCAAGGCGCGCGGCTTCGATCTCCTTGATCTTCGCTCTCATCTTGCCCTTCAGCGCTTCCTCAAGTTTGTGTTGGTCATCCTCGGCTTCGAGTTGCTCAAGCGTCTCTCCCGACTCGTTGAGAGGGATAAAATGGCAGGGTATTTCTTCCGAGCGCCGGTCGCTCGGAACGAAGTCGATCAGGTGACACTCGCTGCAAGGATGGACCTTCTCCGGATAAGCATAGTTGATGCAGCTTAACGAATCCTGAAACGGCGATTTAGCTTTCCACGGTGTTCGGGGAGAACGTCCGTAGCCGCCTTTTTCGATGAAGTCGAGTTCTGCCTCTAGGACCTCAAGAATATCGCGATCATCCGTACTCACAAGAATCACCTCCTCCTGGCCGATAGTGTGGCGCCCGTTTCTCGAGATTTCGTCCCCGCTAACACCACCCGGCAGATCTGCACTCGTTCCGGCGACCGAAGCAGACAACCACTCGGATTCCATCGCGTGAGTCTTTTCCCGCAGCCAACTGTTTAGCGACTGTTCGAGCAAATGAAGTTTTGTTTCGAGATCAACCCTTTCCGTCCGGCAGCAGTCACCAGGCACCAGATCGATCAGGTGGAATTCGACCTCATTCTGACCTGGATCTAGTTTCCGATCTTCGATGTGGGTCATAATTCTCACCACCGATCGCGGGCCCCAACCTGTGCATCTTGCTGACACTAAAGCAACCGATGTGCCCTCTGAATTGGCGTTGTTGTCTACGATAAAAGGGCGGAATAGTGGGTAACTTCGCGCACCTTGGCGGACTTTCTCGCAGTCGGAGCCGTGGCCCCGAGGGCTGGGGCTTTGGGCTAGACGCTAACTGAGAGTATTTCTGAGAAGCTTCGTGAACTCTCTTCCACAATTGCCTCTCGCCGCGAGACACGAGGGTCGCGAGGGGGCAAGTATCCGAGGTGGGACTGCCGCTCGAACGGAGCTTCACTGCTTTTTCGAATGGCATTCAACGCACTGGAACATCGAAATATCACCCAGATTCACCGGATGTTGGAAGGGCTTGTTTGCTTTGTGGCAATACTCGCATTTGTGAACAGCGAGCGCGCCTAGATCAACCGGGTGTTGGAATGATCCGGTCTTCGCATTATTTTCGGGTGGTCCGGCAGAATCGTAGATCACCGTGTGGCAGACGTCGCAGTTGTTCGTAATGACTTTGCCGGTATTGCTGACGTGCTCGCCATCGTGACAGCGGAAGCAGCCCGAGAAATAAAGATGGCCGATGTTGTTAGGGTGAGTTTGCCAGTCTGTCTTCATCTCCGGGAAAAAGTAGTTCTGAAATATTCGCTGAACTTCAGTCACGGCGCCTTTGATCGCAGCCTGCTTCTGTGAGTACACGTCTTTATAGTTCGTTTGATAGAACTCATTCAGGCTCGTATCGATTGAGGTTAGCGCCTGCGGTGTTGTGGCGTATGGGTTACTAAGAACCTCAACAGCTTTGCGCTTTAGATACGGTATCGAAGGATCCAGCCGGCCAGAGACAAAAGCCTGATCCACCGCAACGTCCGGCGGCAGATAGACGTGCGCGGGACGATTATGGCAATCGACACAGTCCATCCGGCGCTTATCGGCGGCGGCAATCTGCTCCGGTGACAGCGGTCGGGTGCGATCGTAGTACTGAGTGACATTGCCCTCTCGATCTTTGATTTGCACCCAGGGAATTACCTGCCGGTGATCGTCGGTAGGGATGTAGGTAACTTCGTTTGCAATGTTCATGTGCCAGTGGATGCCCGTGACCAGCCCGGTGGTCGAACTGCCCCCGCCTACGTTTATGAGCATGCGTCTTTGGCGGGCCGTGTTCTGTTCGTCATAGCCGTAACGATTGAAGACCTTCATCTGCGCGCCAAAAAACTTTTCGGGCCAGTGACACTGCTCGCAGGTTTCCGGAGCAGGCCGGAGGTTGTGCACCGGCGTGCTGATTGGGCGCGAAAATTTATTGAAGGTCACTGAATAGAGCTGGTAAGCGCCGGAGAGTTTTGAACGCGCGTACCAGCCGGCGCCGGATCCCACATGACAATCAACACAGCGCACCCGCGCATGAGCGCCGGCCTGGTACGACATGAATTCCGGCTTCATCACCGTGTGACAAGTCTGGCCACAGAAGGGCACTGATTCGGTGAATTCGAACGCGCGATAACTTCCGAAGGCGCTGGCTGAGATAAAGAAAAACGTGATCACGAGAAAAGTCAGAAAGGCACGACGGGCATGAGGGTCGTTCAAATCCAGCTTTGGGTAAGCGGTGATAGCGCCAGGCGCAATTCGCCGTCGTCGTCGCCGCTCCAATAACATGCCCAATGCGACAACGAACAGGCCAAACATCAGGATCGAGGGAAAGATTATGTACGTGAGAATCCCCACGTAAGGGTTCTCAACAGCTGACGTGATCTCGATGAAAAACAGGAGTACGACACTTGCCAGGCTGGCGATGACGATCGCTGCCCCGACAAAGCTGATGTAGTTGCGGAAGAGGCTCGGCCTTTTGGGAGCCAGTGGTTCGATCTCACCCATCTTGTTCTCTAAAATAGACAATCAGACCGGCTACCGCAAGAATAAGATCAGATCCAAAATTCATTGTCGGTTAGCCCTCAGTCACGGTCGCGTATGCAGGGCTAGGTTAAGGCAATAAAATACTTGGCTCACCTATTGGGCGCCGTCGAACTTGCAGCGAACACTCTTTTTATGATCCAGTCATTAGGATCCAGTAGAATCCTGCTCGGCTTCTTCTTTGATTGCAGAGAAAATGTCCCCTGTTTCTCCTTCATGAATACCTTCTCCAACTTAATCCCGGCTTCGGTTTGGATTCCGATCTCAACGGGTAGATGATAGATCTCCCCGGTCTGCTCAAGTACACACGTAATGTGGTAAGTGCCTCCCACATTTTGAATGTCAGACTTCAACGAAATGACCGGAACTCCTCTCCTTTTGAGCCACTCGTCCCGAAACCATTTAAGGGACTGTCCGCTACCTTCTTCCAAAGTCGCGACGAACTCGTCCATACTGAGGGCGTGAAACTTCTGCTTCTTGAATAGAAGCTTCATTGCCCGCTCAAATCCCTTGTTTCCGATCACGTATCGGATGAGATGCATGAGCCAGGGGTACTTCCCATGTACAAATGCCTGATCTGTATTGCCCCGCAACTCGCTGTAGAGTAGGTCCTTCTCCGCCGGTACTGCTAAGTATTTGCTCCTGAAGAACTGAAAGTTCTTCGGAAGAGGCTTTTCATATTTTTCGCCATAGAGAATCTCCGCATAGTCGCCAAATCCTTCGAGCCATTGGGAACTACCTCTTCCCTCTCCTCTGATTGTATATCCCCACCAAAGTAAGGAGGTTTCGTGAGCATCATGGCCGGTGGTGGTGAATTCTTTCTCCAAGTATTTTGGTTCATAGCCGACAGCGTCGGAAAACGCGCGTCGAGCATACATCCCCTTGATCGTGATGAAGCTGAATTGCGCAAAGGGATATGGGCAAAAGGTATCGGAATAGAATTTCAAGACCTGACTACTCGAAGCGAGAATCTGTTCTGAGAACTTCTGGCTCTCCGGATGCAGCAGAGTTTGCATGCGGATACCGTTCAGCTTCCGCTCTGTTCTTATCCACTGCGTGTCCGCGAACACAGAAAAATTTACTTCCGGAACTTTTGATTCAAAAACCTGCCTGGTGTTCGGTCCCTCATTTTCAACCCTTATTTCTCTGCCGGGGGCGACTACCTTAAATTCAGCAGGGAGAATGATAGTTGTTTTGACCGTAGCCCAATCGCTAAAGGTTATCGGATAGAATCTGTCTGACCAGAGCAAGAAAAGGCTATGGTCATCAACGACATCCCGCTCCTCATCCATACTCTTGCCGAGTGAGCCTTTTAGAGTGAAGACGAGCGTGATATTCGGCGAAGGCTTTTCAACGGTGACCGTGATAAACCCGCGTTGCCTTTGGATGGCTACGGGAGACTCTGGCGAGGAGACATCCACAGACTGGTAGCGCTCGTTGAGTTCGAAGGAGAAAGAATCTTCCAGATTGGTGTTGTCAATCAGAACGGCAGCGGATATTGAGATGCGTTTCGCCACAAAATCGGGTTCAATCGATAGATCATAATGTCGTACGTCGTAAGCCCTGGCGTGAACACTTAAGGACAGGATGGTAAAGAGTAGCGTAATATTTAGTCCGCCTCTTAATCTCATCCACAACCCCTACTGACCTTCTCAACTATGTTGTCGCCCTAAGAAAAAACACATTCAATCCCCTGGATCTTCATCCAGTGTTGGCTCCTCAGCTTCCACTTCCTCTTGCTCGGCCTGTTTCAATTGTTCGTAAGCCAGCTCGTGCTCTTCTTTATATGATTCTTCAGACACTCGCCCGTCGATGAAAGCAAAGTTAATCGGATAAACGTCCGGATCGAAAATCACCTGATAAAAATGCCAGACGATAATTGCCAACGTCGCCAGCACTGCTTCGTAAAAATGAACTGCCAGCGCAATATTGATCCACCATCTCGGTAGAAAACCAAAAACGCTAATCTTTAACCAAATCATCAGGCCCGTCAGGCCCATGATGATTGTGCCCCACACAACCGCCCAGTACTCCGCCTTTTCAGCGTACCCAAACCGCGCGATCTTCGGCTTCTCATTTTTGACTCCGAGATAGTACCCAAAATTGGCAATCAGGTCCCTGACGTCCTTCAATCTGGGCAACATGTCCTTTACCCATAATCTTCCTTCTTTAGACAAGGCCAGGTAAAGAACGTGATAGGTCCCTACCAAAAGCATCACGACGGCGGCCACCCGATGAATTATTCGCCGCAGAAATTCGCTGCTGCCCAAAAGCCATGCCAGCCACGAATCAGGATATTGCAGGGCAAAGCCGCTCAACACCAGAAGAATAAAGCTGCTGAGCAGCAACCAGTGCTGGGCCCTTTGATTCGCGCTCAAGCGAACAATGTCTCGAATCTGATGTCGTTTGGCCACGGCTTTCTTGCGCCAGATGAGCGCGTTATGAACCACCATGCCCCCAATCACCAGGAAGATTAAGGGAAGATAAAGCCCACGCACGATCCGGGTGCCCACGACTCCCATATCTTCACTCGCGACTTCAGAAACCAGTCCGGAGGTCAAATGGATCTTGCCGTTGGTAAAGTTAACGCTCGCGCCGACGTGGCACTGGCCGCACGTTTGCCCCAGATTGTTGGCGCTAATCATCGACCGTGGATCGGAGGAAGGCAGGATGTTGTGGACGCCGTGGCAACTGGCGCAATTGGCGACTACCTTTGATCCCAGTTGCGAAGCCAAACCGTGATAACTGTCTTTGTAACTACTGACGCGTCCGCTTGCGACTCCGAATTCCTGAGTCAGAGTTACGCCCTCATGACATATCGCGCACGTGTCGGTCGCTACCGCAGTCGTAGCAGTCACCGTGTTCTGATCGAAGGGCATCTTGATGTTGTGAATACCGTGACAGTCTGTGCATACGGGCGCGCGCGACACTCCCCGCGTCACGGCCTGTCCGTGAACGCTCTCGGCGAACTCACTGGCTTCTGTCCGGTGGCACTTACCGCAAGTAACCGGAATGTTGATCTTGGCAATCGATGACTGCGAATTCGACGCGGGTTGAATGTCGTGACTGTTGTGACAGTCAGTGCACACGGCCGCGCCGGTATTGCCGCGGGCGATGGCTTTCGCGTGCACGCTCTCTCGATAAGCCAGGAATGGCCGGTCGCTGATGCCGCTTCCCAGCATCACCGATTTGTCCCCGTGACACTTGCCGCACGTCTCGGCAATGGTCGTTCGGTTGATTGTCGAATTGGGATCGCTGGCCGGCAGGATCGTCGTCATGTCGCCATTCTTCGTGTGGCAATCAAGACACGTCGCCGCTTTCGTACCATCGTGAATGGCCTGGGCATGGAAACTGTGAACGTAACCAGCGTGCGGCGCCGTGTGGAAGAGCGAACCCGCTAAATACGGAAGTGTCGTCCCCGGGGCGTGGCACCCCTGACATTGAAGCGTCGGAGGCGCGGCCGGAACATTAGCATTAGGCCCGCCGATAATGCTCCCTTCGTTAGGTTTTACCGGGGTCGCAGAAGTATTTTGGGCCTCGACAGATTCGAGCGCGCTCAGGGAGAAGGCGGCGCAGATCAGTACTCCTGTCAGGACGATAGCGACTGCAAGATGTCGTCTCACGTAACTTGGTTTCTTTCTCAGGGGCGATGTCGAAAAAATACCCCCGATGCCAATGGCGTGCAAGAACCGCCAAATGCGTCCTCAAACCACCATAAGCCTAAGATAAACAGCAAAAGCCCACATGCGCGACAGGCGCATGCAGACTTTGCTGTATTCGGTTCCGATTTCCCGGTAGAAGCCACGGTTATGTAAGAAGGGCCCTGCGGTTCAGGGGTTCATTTCCTAACCCTGGCCTCAGAACAGAATCCTAGGGCCTTTGGGACTTCATAAAAGCAACCAGGGCCTTTGCTTGATCCGCCGTGATGCCCTTTTCTTCAAAGCCGGGCATATTCGGCGGCTTTTCCAACTTCTTTCCTTTCAGAACGACCTGGATTAGCTCCTCATCGGCCTTGGTTGCGTCGAACTTCTTCTCGGCCGTTGCTCCATGGCAGGCGAAGCACTTGGTCTTGTACAACACGGCCGCATCATCAGTAGTAGTAGTCCGCGCGGGGACGGAAGCGATCAAAAACGTCGCCGCGATCATTACACCGGCCAGCACGAACGCCGGCTTCCTCCATCGAGTAATCGAAACCTTCATCATTGCCTCCAGCTTTCTCTAACAACTAAACAAATCGGGGGTAAACCCTCAGAGTACAGTAGTGTAGCGCAATGACTGTGCCGCGCATGTGCCGCTAGAAATCGCAAATTACATCCGGCTGTTTGCGACCTTTTGCCCAAAGTAACGGAAAATTCCCCACGGGCGAATGTCAATTCAAGCCGCAGCCCTCTTATGACAAGCCATGCACTTCTTCGAAGTTGGCGGATTGACGTCCTTTCTGGTCTTAGCGATTTCGTCGTGACAGCCGGCGCAGTTTCGATGGTAGGCCTGCTGGTTCGTCAAGGTCACTAACTCAGTTCCGGTCTCGAACTTGATCTGCGGGGTTTCCGGCAGCAACTTCGGCTTTGCGTCCGTCCGTGCGTGGCAGTCGCGACACACAGCGCCAACCGCATTTGCATCTGCCACAAGAAGCTCGGCTGTCAGAGTGGTTGTGCGATCTGCGGGCCAGCCTGTCTTGAGCGGCGGATGCTTTGCTGCTTCGGCCGCCGGCTGTGCTGTGTGGTGACACTCGATACACGCACTGGGCCCGGTTCCCTCCAGATTCCGGTTCTTGGTTGTGTGGTTGACGTGACTGAACGCCACTGGGCCCAGCTTCGCCTCAGGCGCGAGCGTATAAGTATCTTGAGCCTTCTTCGTATCCTGTGCTGACACCTCGAAACTCAGACTTGATGTGCCCGAGCTGAGCGCGACAGCAACGATAAGGACTGCAAAAGTCGTAAAGAGCTTCATGACTAACCTCCTTCGGAATTCCCTGCAGCTAGTTATAAGTTAAAAACGCCATCTAGTTCCAGTGTGGCAACGCTTGCAAACCGAAAAGTCATCGCCGCCGAACGTGCGCTTGCCGTCATGGCAAGTCATACAGCTCACCCCGCGGCCGCTCGCGTGATGATTCAGCGGTTCGGGCGCGGTGACCTGTCGTCGCTGCGGCATGCGGGCTCGAACCTGGTGGCATTCGTTGCAAGTTTCTTTCTGATGCTTTGCATGACTAAAGCTAACGCGGAATGCTTGCGCGAACGCCGGCGTCCGAGAATATCCGCCCAACTGATGACAAGTGCCGCACGAAGAAATATCGCGACCCTTAGCTTGTGCCCGCGGGCTATGGCATCGATAACAAGTTGTGTGGGCGCTGAATCCCGCAGGGATCGACATAGCCACGCCACCACTGGAAGGTCGATGACACGTCGCGCAGCTAACACTGCCCATCTTGAGATGCAGCGAGTGATCGAACTTCATTCTGAAGCTCTTCAGACGCGGGAATGATTTCAACGCTCCTGACTTCACGTCGGTGTGGCAGATAGTGCAGATCGGGCTCTCGGAACTGGCAAACTGTTGCGCGTGACATCCGGCGCAAGGCAAGTGACCAGAGCTGCCGGGAAGTTTCGGGCGCGGCAAATTCGTCTCGCGACGATGACACAGCAGACAAGGGAGCCGAGAATGATTTCGGCTGTTGTGCTGAAACTTTGAGTAATCGAGGCCTTCGGGAAACTGCATCTGCTCCTGGTTCGACTCAGCCGGCAGTGATTCAGTTGGGGAGTTTGGCATTGATCCAGAAGCGCGAGAATTCAAAACAGTAATGAAAATCAAGCCAAATATGACGCTCATGACAAAGAATGCTACCACGCGTGATTCAGTTAGCAGGCCCGCGAAGCCCCTGCGCCGCCGCTGGAATCTTGTAGACCAGTCAATCATCAACTCTCTTTCACTTTCGGCTGCGGTGTTGGAATCGCCTGCGGATGATCTTCGGGCACACCTTCCCGGCCAAAGATGATATGACACTTGGTGCAAACGGAATTTGGATCCTTTTTCTTCTGATCGAGTTCAAAATTCAAAGCGCCGCCGTCATCTGTCGTCGCCGTGATGTGGCATCCTTCGGCGCCACCACACGACCGGACCGGAACCTTCATAGTTTTCGGATCGACCGTATTGAACGCTGTCACGTTATGACAGCCCAGGCAATTCAGGTCCGGGTGCTCGCCGCCTTCATGACGAAACGCGCCGGCCGAAACTCGCCTGCTCCATCTTGCGAGGATCATCCGGTCCGTAATCCCCATGTCAGCTGCCAGCTTTCGATCGAAATCGACTTTCAGGCTTGGCTCTGCCGCCAGGAGCTTATGGCAAACATTGCAGTCCTTTGGCTCGGGCGCAATTCCCGAATCTGCATTGTGACAGGTGAAGCAGACCGTATGACTGTTTGGGATGGTCTTGAATGTGCCTTTCTTCAACCAAAAATTGTCGCCCAGGTTTTTCGGAGCCTTCGTCACGTACTCTTCACTGGAATTGCCCTGCGGCTGATAAGTCTCGTGACAGATGGGACAGCTCTTTGGCGGTTCGTCCTTTTTCTTTTCTTGCAGCGACGCCATCACGAACCAACCCCTGGGATCTCTTCCCGGCGGCGGCGCGTTAAAGCCGACGACGTCGATGTGCTTGTCATGCGGGAAACCTACACCGAATTCCGAAACGAACTCCCTCCTCTTTTTCAACGGATCGGTGACGTCGCCGAGGCTGGGAAACAGCCAGCGGCTCGTGTCACGCGGACTGCTTGCGATATGGCAGTTCGAGCAAATCACGGGCGCGGGTCTCTCGCGCGCAAAAAACTGCGTGCGATGGCAATTCAGACAGGAAGCATGCTCGGGAAAATCAGTTACATCAGGGAACGCAGCATCGCCTTTGCGCACCTCCTTCCAATTCTTCGAGGGAGCCTGGTGACACGAGGCGCATTCCAGCTTTTGGCTTTCGACGTGGGTACGATGCGAGAATTGGGAATAATTGACGCGGGGCTTTTTTGCGGGCACGACCTTTTTTTGGCTTTGTGAACGCGCCTGAGGCGCGGCGCTGGCTTTACTTGCGTGCGGGCCAAAGCGCGACGTTACAAAAAGCACCGACGCCGCCAGCATGAACATTATTATTAACGGATGCCTCAACCTCATTATCGATGTTGCCTGTTCACACCTCACGCGCTGTCGCCGCTTTCATTTTGACGGCGCTCGATATCTCTTACCTTAAGGTAGACCAACGTAGCCAGGAAGAGGATGAAAACCAGCGAAACTGCAAGTCCTTCACGCCTAAATCTCCGTTCTGCCAGCGCGTCAAGTCCCGCCTGATAACCCTTCACGGTCGCTGCCAGCCCCGGCACAACCACCTTATCGACCTCGGCAATCGAGGAAGCATGTATCAGTACTCTCGCGTGGGTCAACGCATCAGTTGCTTCCTTCATTTCAAACTTCGGCCGGCTCACTTCCATGCCGGCCCGTTCAGCTCGATCCAGAATCTCAGCTGATTTGCCGATACTGGCGATCAGCTCATCGATTCTCGAACGCATGCTACCCGCCGCAACAAAGCCTTTATCTTC
>Ga0180086_1000058_pt1 | contig 12470 bp, 11 predicted proteins | sample EasRiv760_16_10D_FD_121778 | JGI IMG/M metagenome (GOLD analysis project Ga0180086, IMG submission 121778) | Soil microbial communities from meander-bound floodplain in the East River, Colorado, USA - East River metaG ERMLT760_16_10D | ecosystem: Environmental > Terrestrial > Soil > Floodplain ... | reverse complement strand
TGCACACCAGCTTCGCTCGACTCCGTTAACAGCATTTCAATAATGCGTTGTGAGCTGCCATCACAGAAAAGCTGCCCGAGCTTTTTCTCGTGATAAGGGATGCCGTGCTTCTCGACCAGCGCAACAAAATCGGTGGGCGTATAGCGGGCCAGGGCCGACTTACAGAAATGAGGGTTGTCGGAAATGAAGTTGTCGGCGGTCGTATTCAGGTTGGTGAAATTGCAGCGACCGCCTCCGGAGATGGCGATTTTCTTGCCAATGCGCTCGGCATGCTCGAGCACTACAACCTTGCGGCCGCGTTTTCCAGCCTCAATCGCGCAGAAGAGACCGGCTGCTCCTCCGCCAATCACTACGACATCTGTCTCAGACACACTCAAAGCGTATCACTGTAAGGAAGACACAAGAAAAGGGCAGCGAACACTCTGGTTTGCCGCCCTCTTTCTACTGCCTTCTGCTTTCTGCCTACTGTTTAGTGGCCGCGTCAGGCTTTGGCGCGTTGTAAAACTGCCGGGCCTGGATAACATACTCCTTGTCGTCATAAACCCCGTCGCCGTTTACGTCGACGCTCACTTTGATCTTGTGTTGCTTGCCGTCGCGGACGTCGCCGGGATTAAACGCAAGGCTGTATTGGCTGCGCAAAAGCGCATTGATCGAACGCAGGACACTCGGCAGTTCGCCCGGGAAGGTAACCGGAAAGTAAGCCCCACCGGTTTCCCCAGCGAATGTCTTTAGTGTGTTCTTCGCCTGGAGAAACGTCATTCGTCCAGGCATTCCATCCAAACCGTCAGTAGCTGGAAGCTGGCCCTCATACTTCTTAAAGAAGAGCTCGCCAGTCCCGATAATATATATCGGAATGCCTGCATTCTGCGTCACCTTGCGCGCATCTCCGTAGTTGATCTTGCTGAAAGTATCGATGCCGGAGGCGACGAGTATTATTGCGCGGCGTCGGCCCTGCACACTCACCAAACCCGCGAAATCAGATTTCTCCGCTTTGGAATTCTCGAGCACGACCGAATCACCCCGCCCGCCGACCAGAACGAATTTGAGAGCGTCAAAAAGGTTGGTTTCGCGAAAGGCAGGAGAATTCCGCAGCAGCAAACTAATTACCTGACTGATCCGAGTAGGGTCGTTTGTGAAATCGGTAAGCGTTGTAGGACGCATATCGAAGGCTACCACTGAAACATAGTCGTCAGGAGGTTTGACAAACTGAGACAAAAACATCGCCACCGGTCGAATCACTTCGTAAGTTCCCGGATCGAAGCCGCCGGCGCCATAGTAGCCAAACACCTCAGACCATTTGCTGTACTCGACAACCATGGCGACGGTGATCGGCGCCTCGGGAGTTGAGAAATTAGTGATTACTTGCGCAGCGTTGTCAGCGAAGATCGCGAAATTCTCTTTCTTCAATCCGTTAACAATTTGGCCGCTCTTTTTGTGGTAAACGACAGCGTCCACATTGACGATCTGTGTGGTGATCGTAACCTTCTCAGCCTCCTGCGGTTTTCCGGTCAAGTCCGGAGGCAGCGGCTCTTGCGGCTTCTCTCCCTGCTCTCCTGGCTCTGTGGGACGTTTGTTCTTCTTCTCATTGGAGGTTGGCGGCTGCCGGCGCGATTGTCCGAAAGCGAAGCTGAGGCCCAGGCCGCCGAGTAAACTTGAGATGACTATTAAGGCGAAAAGTGCGCGCGTGAACTTGGAGAGTTTCATTGAATCACCTGTTGCCAGAAAACGTAAAAACGGGAGGAAAGATCGACATTTCCAGTCCGCGCTTTCACTAAGTGCCGGGTTGCTTCAATGTGATGCCGAAAGATAAAACGAGTTTGCCTGAAGCCCCATACTAACGGGGTCCACTGCCGCCCGCCTCAGCCTCGATAACCACATCATACGTTCCGGTGTTGTCGTTCAGATTACCTTCGTTAACCCCAAGGAATAGCACGCCGTCCCGCTGGGCAACAAAATCCCGCCTGGTGCCAATCAGCAGAAAATCGTCATTGTCGTCGCCGATGACGGCGATTAAGGCGCCCGTCGGTTCATTGCGCATTAGTTTGTCGTTGTCAGGTGACCCCGCCAGGCCCGACGGAGTCGAGAAACGACCACCACCAAGCGAGACGCGCCCGGTGGCACTGATTCGCAAACGCTGTCCCTTGCGAACTACCAGCCCGCTGTTTGTCCAACCGTTATTCGCATTGTCAGCGCGCACCGGCACCTTGATAGTGAAAAATGTTGGCGCACTCGCCGAGGAAGGTTGCGTCGTGGTTGTTCGGGCAGGAATCCTGTTGTTGCCAGGCTGCTGGCTCGATCTTGGTGGTTGATAGACCGGCGCCGTTGTCGTGTCGGACGTGGCGGCGTCATCATTCGCCGGCACGGACGCAGCCGCTGTCGTCGCTGAGTCAAACTCGATCGATTCTACGTCTTCCACGTAAATGAGCGTTCGGCTGCGGCGGCCCTGCGCCCCGGAGCCAACCAATACCGTGAACTGCTGGTCTTTGAAACCAATTACCTGACCACGAATGACGTTGCCGTCTTTCAGGCGAATGGTGTCGGCAACGACTGGAAGAAACAGGGCAAGGACAAGAGCAAAAGAAGAAAAGGCGCGCAAACAAATTTTCATGGTGATTCTCCAGGCCAACAATTCAGTGACGAGTTTTACAAGAGTCGATTGCTTTTGCAAGCGGGAGAGGCAAGTGGCATTGCTCGGATGCCTGTGAGCGGAGAAAGGTTGCGACCGCATCGGTGGTTTTGGGCCTTGGGTCTTTGGACTTTGGCGGGTTTATCCCAAAGCACAACTATCAAAAAGTCTTAGACCAAAAACAAAAACTTCGCTAAAGAACTAAAGACCTAAGACCCAAGGCCAAAGACCAAAGACCAAAGACCAAAGACCAAAGACCTATAGGCGAAATCCTTGTGCGCTCTATTGGGGCCGAGTAAACTCGTGACGCAAAAAAACGCAGCGGGGTGTTGTTGCCATGTTACCGATTAAGGGCCTTTATGAAATCGCGATCCGGGTAAAGGACCTGGCGCGAGCGGAGTCTTTTTACAAGGATGTGCTCGGATTGAAAGAAGGCCTGCGCGACGACCGTCGAAACTGGCTCTTCCTGTATGCGGGCGGCGACGCCGGAATGGTTGTGTTGCAGGAAGACAAGGGAGAGTGGCCCACCCAACACTTCGCCTTCACGGTCCGCGAAGCCGATATCAAGCGGGCCGCAGCTATGTTGAAAGAGAAGGGCGTTTCCGTTTCCGAACCCGTATATCACCAGTGGATGAATTCAGTTTCAGTTTATTTTGACGATCCGGACGGACATGCTTTGGAACTGCTAGCGCTATCCGGGTCTTGAAAACTTTCTGGAGAATCTCGCGCCATGCACCTGGCAAAAGCTAAATTGTTCTGTCCAACCCTGATGCTTCTGGTGTCGTTTGTTGCCGGCGGACAAACGCCGTCAGCCAAAAAGGCAAAGCCAACCGCGAGTGTAACGGGACACTATCGTATGCGTCGGGAGGAACTTCGCAATCGGCTGGACGTCGAACAGCTTCCAGGCGGGAGAATAAAGTTTGATTTATTGGCGCTCTGGGTGAGTCATTACAATCCCGAGAATGTACATAACGGACAAATTCAGGGGATTGCCAGGCTCGAGAATGGAGTGGCAATCTACGAGGCCGACAGTTGCAAGTTAAGAATAGAATTCCTTCCCACCAAAGTTCGCATCATGCAAAGCGATGAAGTCGGCGATTGTGACTTTGGCGCAAACGTCACTGCGACCGGCTCCTATAAGAAAATCGACAGCAGAAAACCAAAATTCGACTTCTGAAGGTTGCTGCGAGCACCCAGTAATTTGCCGGCGACTATTTTTTGCTGGTTCGTTTGCAAGAATCGTGACAAAGGCCATCAGGTTGCCGACCTTGTTCCACTTAGTCTTCGAGAGTAAGTATCTGCATGACGCCGGCGAGGGCATAAAGTCGTCCCTTGTTTGGATTCGCACCCGGGTTCAGACGCGACTCCCAACCGGTCGGCGTGGTTCCCGCGTTTTTGAGTGTTGCCATTGTGAGAATTGCGCGATATAGTATGCCCAACTAGATGGTTGGTGAATCCTTCCATCCAAGTGGTTGCTGGGGTGAGGACAGTAACCACATAAGATTAGGCGCGACAGTCCAAAAACTGTTGCGCCTTTTCGCATCTGCCTGGGAGAAACTTTACCGCAACGCGAACACAAACTGCCCATGGCCGGCGCGTACGCTTACGTCCGGCATCCGTAATACCTCGCCTTCATCGTCATCATGTTCAGTTTCTTACTCCAGTGGGCGACGCTGCCCACGCTCGTCATGTCTCCGGTTCTGGTTTGGATGTAGGTCCGTCTGGCTCGAAGCGAGGAGCGCGATGCGCGCGCCGAGTTTGGTGAGCAATACGCTCGGTACGCTGGGGTCGTTCCAGCCTTTATCCCAAAGCCCAGGAGGGAAATTCTGCTATCGGGATGCGTACATTCTCGCAGGCTTGTCCAGTCAACTCCAAAACAGCAAGCTAAATAAGGTGTGCTGAGGGCACGAGATTTGCCGCACAAAATAAGCGCAAATCGAAAGTTAAAGACTTGGGAGCATTCGTTTTGATGATTTGTCTGATGTAATTAAAACACTCGGCAGCTTTCCGAGAGGAAGGGAAAGGCAATGTCAGCCGTCGATCTAACAACCCCAAGTATGCTCATAACCGACCTGCAAGGGGGAGCTATCATGTCTTTTGTCGCCTGGATTGTGCTCGGTTTGTTAGTTGGTCTCATCGGCAGCAAGATTGTTAACCAGACTGGTCACGGTCACGTTCGCGATGTTCTCTTGAGTATTTTCGGTGCGATCTTCGGCGGTTTTCTAGCTAATCTGCTCGGGGAAAGTCAGACGGCGGGTCTGGATATCTATAGCCTGCTCGTGGCAGCGGTCGGGGCCCTCGTGTTCTTGATCACCTATCACGGGATGTTTCGCCGTAGACGTTCCTCAGTATGAGGTAACCACGCTCGTTGAACGATTCAATTGAATGAGAGAAGGAAAGGTCGGACATCAAGAGCCACAACTCATATTCACAAGGATGGGTAATTTTAGGAGGCTTGCTTGGAGGTGGCGAAACAAGGACGATACATATTAAGTCGTAATCATCAGCTTCCTGAATTCATGGCCATCTTCGTCCTCACTTGGTTTGGAGCGGTCACGTCACTGGGCCAAACCTCCCTTCAGGAATTCCGAAACGTCTTACGCAATGAGGCGGCCTTTACGGCAGATGACCTCTCCGCGCTTGAACGAGGGGAAATGGTTGTCAAGCTGTTGCCAGTGAAGGATAAGCGAGAAGTGGCGGTCTGTGGCGTCATGCGCCTGCAAGTCCCGCTGGCGGTAAGTCTGCAGGCATTCCAGGAGAGCATGACTCAGCGGAACAGCAACTCCATTTTGGAACTCGGCAAGTTCAGTAGTCCCCCATCTCTCGAAGACCTGCAGGCACTGACTCTGGAGGACCGCGACATTGAGGACCTCAAGCGATGTGTAGTTGGCGACTGCAAGTTGAAAATGTCTGCCGCCATGATCGAGCGTTTTCGCAAGGAAGTGGATTGGCCTGCACCTGACTACCAGTCTCAAGCGACCCGTTTGTTTCGACAGATGCTCGTGGATTATGTGAGAGATTATCTTGCCCGCGGAGATTCAGCCCTCATCGAGTACCAGAATCAATCTCGCCGAGTTCGGCTTGACGAAGAACACCGTTCGCTGCTCGAGGCATCGCTTTATATCAATGACTTCGCTCCAGAGTTGACGAAATACCTGAAAGCCTTTCCCCGGTCCGAACTAACAGACGTGGAAAACACAATCAACTGGACTAAAATCAAATTTGGCCTCAAGCCGGTTACTATTCTCACCCACGTCGCTACCTACACGCGCCGGCCCAGTGGTATCCCGCAGATTCTCGTTGTGTCGAAGCAGCTTTACGCTAACCACTACTTTGATTCTTCACTGGCGCTTACAGCGTTGATTAACGTTCCGATAACCGGCACGACGCCTGATTCCTATCTGCTTTACTCGAATCGCTCTCGCGCCGATTCCCTGGCCGGATCGTTTAGCAAGCTAAAGCGTAACCTTGTTGAGGGTGAAGCGGTAGCCAGCCTCAACTCCATTCTGCTCCAAACCAGACTGAACCTCGAGAGGAGTTCGATGAATCAGGCTGGCTCACCTCCACAGTCCGGAAAGCAGATAATTATGGAATGGCTGTTTGGCGGAACGCGCCTGTTTTGGTGGCTAATGACGATCATTGTGCTCATGGCGTTGTTTGGGCTCCGCAAACGAAGGCCAAAGCGCAACGCTGCGAGTTTCGAGAGAGACCATTAGGCGGAGTTAAGTCTATCGCCAGGGATTCTCCTCGAGAAATACCGTTTCAAAACTGAAAGGTGGAGAGAATCTCACTACTCGTCCAGGGCGGATTAGCTGGGCGGCGGCGCTTTCCGGATGAGACGAACTGCGCGACAGATAATCCGTCAACTCAGTTTCCGCAAGCTCAAGACCCTCCCCGCGCGGTTTTTCCCGCAGCAAGATGCGAAACTTTCCACATGATGACGAGTCGAGACTAACAGTTGCCGGGCTTTCCCGTGGTTTTGGTTCGGCATGTCTGTTGCTCCAGATATGAGTAAAGTCATTGCGCTTGAGAACTACGAGGTGAGCCTCGAATGTCGTTCGTGAGCCCGCCAGGAGAAACAGTTTGGAGGAGTTATGAAAGTCAAAGAGATAATGACGAGGAACGCAAAAGTCTGCACGCCGACCAGCAATCTTGCCGAAGCCGCTGGGCTTATGTGGGAGAACGACTGCGGGATTCTGCCGGTCGTTGCTGATGGGGGCAAAGTAGTCGGCTTAATTACTGACCGTGATGTTTGTATGGCCGCAGCTCTGAAGCATCGTCACTTAGAGAATATCGTGGTTGACGAGGTTACTTCCGGAAAAGTGGTCTCCTGCCATCCGGACGATGACGTTCGGACGGCGTTGAAGACGATACAGGAAAACAGGGTCCGCCGCCTTCCAGTTGTTGCTGATGACGGAACGCTGGAGGGCATTTTGTCGATGAACGACATCGTGGTAAACGCGAAAGAGGTCGCGGATAAGAAGAACGCTAACATTTCTTATGCGGATGTGGTCCAGACATATAAAGCGATTTGCGCTCACGCCGCTGCGCATCAGCAAGCAACGCAAACCCGGGCGGCCGGCGTGTAAACAGAAGAATCGGCGAGAGCCGTCAATGTCTTAGGCCAATTCATTTGACGAAGTAGCGTTGAAGCTGCAAATACTGGAACTGGTCGCCGCGACCGCAAGTGGCGGCGTAGTCCGGCTAACGCTTTGAGCTTCATCGCAAGCGTGAGGAGTTAGACTAATGCAAAGAGAGAAAACCGACAACGAGATCAAACAACAGGTACTTCGCGAGTTGAAATGGGATTCGCGAATCGGCTGGTCTACGATTGGGGTCGAAGTAATGGAGGGCGTTGTGACGCTCACCGGCGTCGTTTCCTGCTATGCGAAAAAACTAGCGGCGCAGGAAGCGGCGCATCGAATCAGCGGTGTATTGGACGTCGCGAATGATGTTGAAGTCAGACCAGACGGTGTCTTCATGAGAAGTGACGCCGACATTGCCCGTGCGGTGCGCCACATTCTCGAATGGGACGCGCTGGTTCCTGATGAGCGCATTAAGTCAACCGTATCGGACGGCTGGGTGACTCTCGAAGGAGATGTGGATTTCTGGCCCCAGCGCGGGGATGCCGAGCGCACGGTATTGCGGCTTGAGGGCGTTATCGGCGTGACTAATGAAATCACCGTGGCCCCCAAGATTGTTGACCCGCAGGAACTGCGCGAGGAAATAGAATACGCGCTCGAACGACGCGCCGATCGCGAGGCTGAACGACTGCGCATTGAGGTCAATGACGGCGCTGTGGACCTCTTTGGTCGCGTTCACTCATGGCAGGAGAAGCGAGCAGTGCTCGGCTCGATCAGCCATGCGCCGGGCGTGTGCGTCGTCCGAGATCATTTGCGCGTAGATCCGTATTTCTAAAATGCCGTGAGGCTGCTCGAGAGTAAGGCCTGGGTCCTTAGGGCGATCTGCTTAATAGCACCAGACGCATTAAGTTATTTGAACGTGCGGCTGAGATCCGCGCGAAGGAGGAAAGATAGTCATGAAAGACAAGAACGAAATGCAGAAAAAAGAGAGGCAATCAAAGGAATTACAATCGAGCCGGAAAGAGGAGCCGATGACAGCGATCTCGCCTTTCGGCTTTGTGCGCCGTTTTGCCGAGGACATGGAGAGGATGTTTGAAAACTTCGACACCTTTCGTTTCCCGAGTTTCTTCAGAAGGGAATTCGACCAGGTGGGATGGATGCCGGAGATTGAGGTGCTCCAGCGCAATGGTGAGTTGACAGTACGTGCCGACCTGCCCGGGCTAAACAAAGATGACGTCAAAGTTGAGTTGACGGATGAATTGCTGGCGATTTCCGGAGAGCGAAAAGAAGAGAAACAGGAGAAGCGCGAGGGCTACTATCGCAGCGAGCGCAACTACGGCACCTTCTACCGCCAGATACCCCTGCCGGAAGGCGCCAGGACGGAGACGGCAATGGCGAAATTCACTGACGGAGTGCTTGAAATAACGATGCAAGCGCCAAAGCGTGAACCCCGCGTGCGCCGACTTGAGATCAAAGCCACCGGAGAGACTGCCAAAGCGAAGGCTGCCGCATAAACCGCGGTGAAAAGTTAACAAGAATGGCGCAGATTCCCACGTGCCGAGCAGCCGCAAATGCGCTCGGCGCGTGGGCTTTTTCCAGGAAACCACCGAAGGGCAAACGGTTTGAGAAGGCAGTCGACCTTTCCGTGGGAAACGGGGAATCCTGGTGCCTCTGGGTAAGAGTTCGCAGTCTGCAAGCAATCCCGCTCTATCACCTGACTTCATTTCCATCAGGTATCGCCTAAATCGGGCAAAAAAAGCCTTCACGCAATGGCACAGTCCATGCACTCACAGGGTAAGGGTAACTACCGCGAGGTTGAGAGCTAAATTGATCAGGGCCTCATGGAGAGTGGCAGAGGCCTATCGTCCATCAATGGAGGGAGATGCTTCTTAACAGATGAGCATCATGAACCTGCGAAAGGAATTGCATCTGGATCGCTCCCGGCAGCTTTCCGGAGTTTTGGCTCGACATGGCCTCGACTACTTAGCCGGCGCCGTTGGCCTGGAGCGATTTGCCGTCACTCAAAAACTGTTCGGCCATGCTAATAACCATGCTGCGTTCACTCAACCTGAACATCTGCGTATGGCACTGGAAGAGATGGGCACGACATTTATTAAGTTGGGCCAGATCCTTTCGACGCGCGCCGATCTCCTTCCACCGGAATATCTCGCTGAGCTGACAAAGTTACAAGACGCCGCTCCGCCCGTTGCATCTCAAGCTATACAGCAGACGCTCGTCGCGGAGCTGGGCCAGCCGCTCGAGACTCTGTTTGCTTCTTTTGACCCAGAGCCGTTGGCTGCAGCCTCGATTGGGCAGGCACATGCTGCAACGCTGCCGGACGGGACTGATGTCGTCGTCAAGGTACGCAGGCCGGGTGTCGTTGAACAGGTTGAGGAGGACTTGCAGATGCTCCAACGCCTGGCAGCCGCAGCCACGCGCTATTGGGAGTTTGCCGACCGTTATGACTTGATCGGGCTAGCGCAAGAGTTTGCTGAAACTCTTCGCTCCGAACTCGATTACATGCGGGAGGGGCGCAGCGCCGAGCGATTCGCCGCGAACTTCGCGGAGGACCCTGGGATTCACGTTCCGCGCATATTTTGGGAAACCACTACCTCGCGAGTGCTCACCCTGGAGCGCATTCGTGGGAACAAGATCAATGATCCGGCAGCTCTCGACAAACAAGGCATCGACCGCCCCGCCCTGGCTGAATACGCAACAGGTGTCATACTAAAGATGGTTTGCGAGGATGGGTTTTTTCATGCTGATCCACATCCGGGGAATTTTTTCATCGAAGCTGATGGACGAATCGGACTGATTGACTTCGGCATGATTGGCCAACTCGATGAACACACGCAGGAACTGTTAGCAGATCTGCTTGTAGACATCAGCCACCAGGATGCGGATCGGCTGGTAGACGTTTTTCTCGAACTGGGCGTAACGCGAAAGCCGGTGAATAGCACACTGTTGCGACGTGACGTGGAGCATCTATTGTCAGTTTATTGGGGCCGCCCGTTACGCGACCTCAAGATTGGATCATTGCTCAGCGACGTTTTTGGAGTCATGCGTGCTCACCATCTTCATCTACCGTCGAATCTGGCGCTGCTGCTTAAGACGGTGATCATGGTAGAAGGTTTAGGTGCGAGTCTCGATCCCGAGTTTCACCTAACGACGGTATTGGAGCCCTACACTGAGCGGCTGGTGCTCCGTCGCTACCTGCCTTCACGTTGGATCCCTCGCCTGGGTCGGGCGAGCGTTGATCTGGCACGGTTGGGAGTGGAGATGCCGCAACAGATTAGGCGCATAATGGCGGCCATGGAGCGCGGCAACCTGCAAGTAGGTATGAGGCCCGATGGCCTGGACCCGCTTGTCAACCGCTTCGAAAGGATCTCCAATCGCATTGTGCTCGGAGTTATCGCTGCAGCTTTTATCAATGGCCTCGCGGTTCTAATGTCGGTCTATCGTCCGCCCGGATGGCAGCACTGGGCCTGGGCCGTGGTTGCCTTCGGATTTCTTTGCGCCCTGACGTTGGGAGTCTATTTGGCTTGGAGTATCTTGTGGAGCAAGCGTCATTAGCTCCGAATGCAATACTTCGACTTACGGGCACGCCCTAGCCGCAATTCGATCAGGGTTTTCGCCGGAGATGAACATCGAAACATGATGCTGACTAAGTGGACTTATGCGCTATTGAGTGTGTTTGTTGTCAGCGCTATTTCGCTCGTTGGTATCGCTGCGATCTCACTGAGTGAGCGCAGAGTCAGACAAACGATCTTTATCTCCGTCAGCCTGGCAGCAGGAGCGATGTTCGGTGATGCATTCATTCACATTTTGCCGGAGTCGTTTGCGATGACTGACCGGGCGATTAAGACCTCCACCTATGTTCTAGTGGGTATTTTGACTTTCTTTGTCTTAGAGAAGTTTCTCCGCTGGAGGCACGCTCACGAATTCGAAGACGAAAGCCCACGCACAGTTCAACCTGTGGGTTATCTCAACCTGTTTGCCGATGCTACACACAATCTCATTGATGGCATGTTGGTCGGGACCGCTTACTCCGTCAGTATCTCCGTCGGATTGGCAACTACCATTGCCATTATTCTGCATGAGATACCGCAGGAGTTGGGTGATTTTGGAGTCCTGATTCATGCAGGCTTTAGCAGGTCCCGCGCACTGGTCTTCAACTTCGTTTCGGGCTTGCTGGCTATCGTTGGCGCAATCGTCTCCTTAGCTGCTAGCAGCTCGTTGGTGAGTTTTTCCAGGTTTATGCTGCCGTTTGCCGCCGGTGGCTTTATCTACATTGCCGGCTGCGATCTCCTGCCCGAACTGCACAAGGAACGCAAACCATCAAAATCAGTGGTGCAGCTTGCTGCCCTGGTACTTGGGGTCGGCCTGATGTATCTCTTAACGCTAATTGGATAGATCCGTGGAAGCACCCCCACAACAACAGACGTTCTGCCAGCGGGTCGTAGCGGCAGCCGGCATTCGCCCTGACAAAGTAGCGATAATGGTGATCGAGCCCCACCATCAGGAGACGATTACCTTCGGTTCAATGCTGGCGCAGGTTCGCAGCATTGCGTATCGCCTCAGTCAGGAGAAAATCGCTTTCGGCGACCGGGTGGCCCTGATAGGCGAAAACCATCCCAATTGGGGAATTGCCTACCTCGGCATCATTTATCGAGGGGCGGTAGTTACACCGCTGGATCCGTCGGCGACAACGCAGGCACTCGCCGCCTTTCTTAAAGGCTCCGAAGCGAAACTCGCGTTTATTTCACCAACTTCAGTAGATAAGTTTCGCGCAGCCTGCGAGCAAATAGGCCGCAACATTCCTGCCGTGGCCCTGCAACCCCTCACCCAACCGAATGGCCTGGCTAGTTTTCAGGATTGGGCAGAGACCCGGACGCCGAAGGAGTTCAATGAAGCTCCGCCACCTGCTAAGGCAGAAGATTTGGCGGTTCTGATATACACCTCAGGGACGACCGGAGCGCCAAAGGCCGTGCCGCTCACCCATGGAAACATCTACGCAGAGAGCGATAAGGTCCAGGAGGTGATGCGTATTAGCGACCAGGAGGTGATCCTTAGTCTCCTGCCGCTATTTCATGCCTACTCACAAATCGTAAACCTATGGCTCTCCACCATCATCGGAGCGCGTGTCGTCTATCTGGCCGAGCTGAGCAGCACCGGCATTGAACGAGGGTTAAGGGAGGGTGGCGCGACTACGCTCGTTGGAGTGCCACGCCTGTGGTACCTGTTTCACAAAAAGATATTTG
>Ga0180086_1000057_pt1 | contig 12641 bp, 5 predicted proteins | sample EasRiv760_16_10D_FD_121778 | JGI IMG/M metagenome (GOLD analysis project Ga0180086, IMG submission 121778) | Soil microbial communities from meander-bound floodplain in the East River, Colorado, USA - East River metaG ERMLT760_16_10D | ecosystem: Environmental > Terrestrial > Soil > Floodplain ... | reverse complement strand
CGGGCTGGAGGGCCAGGTGAGATTCGTCGGGACCGTGACGCCCGAGCGCATGCAGGCGCTCCAGGCCGCCGCGGACATCTTCCTTCTGCCCTCGTCGTACGAGGGCCTGTCGCTGGCGCTCTACGAGGCCATGGCCATGGGAACGGTGCCGGTGGCCGCGGACGTCGGCGGCCAGCGCGAGCTCGTCACGGGCGATTGCGGAATCTTGATTTCCCCCGGCGACGATGAAGTTGACCGCTACGTCGCAGCCCTCCGAGGACTCATCCAGGCGCCGACCCTTCGACGGCACATGTCCGCGGCCGGGCGCGCCAGGGTGGCGCAGCACTTCGCGCTCGAGCAGATGGGGGCGCGCATGGTCGAGCTTCTCGACCGGGCGGTCGCGTTGTCGCGGGGCTCGCCGCGGCCCCCCGTGGGCGAGGGGCTCGGTCTCGAATGCGCCACGCTGGCCGTCGAATGCCTGCGACTGGAACGCGAGTGCGAGACCAGCGGCCGGCGTGCGGCCGAAGCCACCGCCACGGCCGAGAGACTCGCGCGCCACACCCACGAGCTCGCGGTGCCTCTGGCCGCCGACGTCACGCGACTGTCGGGCGAGGAGATCGCCAGGTCGATCGGGCTTCGGCGTCTCGTCCAGGCGCTCGCCTTTCGCCTGGCATCGAAACCGGGGTTCACCTGGCTTCGCGCCCTTCGTGGTGTCGGTAAGCGCGTCTTGGGCGGCTGAGGAAGGCGCCAGCGTGGTCGCCGACCGTGCCCGCAAAGCACCATACCGTATTTCACCTCGTGGGTCGGGAGAAGCCCTCACTCGTGAAGATTCCACGGACGGAGGGGCGGGGGCGGCAGCCCCCGCGCGAACGCCAGCGAGCGGACTTTGTGTTCTACGGTCGGCGAGCTCGGATCCCCGCATGTTCGCTGGCTTCCGCCCCAGCGGCATCCCCGTAGTCGAGACAATCGCGCATGATTTCAGCCACCGGATTCCCTGAAGACCCTCTTGTGGTCACGCGATCGGCCGCAGAACTCTACGCCGACATCGTGATCCGGGCGAGGAAGGCTGGTCTGATTGTCGTTGTGCCAGACGGCGGGACGGCTTCGGAACTCGTCTTCTCCCGCTACGACGGCGTGCTGCTGGAGGAAGACTCGCCTCGTCGTCGCTACGTATAGCCGCGAAACTCACCCACAGATTCGTCGGACCCCAAAAACGGTAAACTGCGGGGCCAGGTGATGCTCTGCCAGATGGTGCTCTATTGACCCCGCAGTGTCCGTGTCATGTCACGCCGGTGTCGTCAGGGCACGCGCGGTGGTCGCGAGACCGCCGCATCTTCGTATACCTACGGAAGTGGCGAGCCTGGGCACGTTGCATGCACGCCTCCCACATGGTTCACGATCCGAGGACCCGAGGAGACGCAGATGGTCGGCGAGCTGACGCGGTACCCGTCGTTGCGGTCAAGTGTGAAAGAAATTCATTCTAAAATCGGCGGATGCTGGATGCGCAACTACGCGTCGCAAAAGACAATGCGTCCCAAAAGACTTGACCTACCGTCGGCTGTGGGAAGATACTGCAGAGCTATGAAGACTTTTCGTGCGCAACAACGCTTCTGTGCTGGTTCGGTGCTCGTTGCGGGCCTGGTGATGGCCATCGTCGGCTTCGTTCCGATTCTGGCTCACCGTGCTGAGGCCAGCGAGGTTCTGTTGGGCCTGTATTCGGACATCATCGTGCACCACGACATCGATGTCCAGCTGATCCCGGCGGGTAAGCGCACGAACGTGACTGGGATATACCTCATCATGGACGACCCGATTCAGAACGTGCCGTTCGCTCTGATCGACGTCTGGGCCAACGGTCGCGTCCCCTACGTGAACCTCATGACCACGTCCACGACCGCGGCGATCGCGAACGGTAGTCGGGACGCTGCCATCAGAAATTTCGCCCATTATTTCGCGCTCTGGGCAGCCACCGGCCGGCGAGCGTTCCTTGCAACGTTCCCGGAGATGAATGGCCGCTGGCATCAGGACACATATTATGGCCCGCCGGCGACCTTCGTCGCGGCCTTTCGACGCATTCGTCAGATCTTCGAGCAAGAGCTGACCAGCCAGGGCGCACCGCTCTCCGCCGTCAGTTGGGTGTTCGCCCCGAACGGCTGGAGTGAGCCCGGCGACGAGTTCGAGCACTATTATCCCGGCACCGATGTCGTGGACATTGTGAGTACCACTGGCTTCAACTTCGGCGGGTGTCCTGGTCCCACGGCGGGGGTGTGGGATACGTTCGACACGGCGCTCAGGCCCTATCTGGACCGCTTGGGTCCAATGGCTCCCGGCAAACCTCTGTTCATCACCGAGACCGGGACGGTCGATGTCCCAGCGCAGGGCGTCGGCGACAAGAACCAATGGTTGCAGGAGTTGTTCACGAGGCTGGCTTCCTACCCGCGCTTCCGCGGGGTCGTGTACTTCAACCTCATGACCGGGCCCGCGTCGACCTTGCCTTCCTGCCCGCAGGGAGTCGACTATCGCTTGACCCGTCTCGACGGCACCCTCTGGCCCGGCTTCTTCAACGCCATGGCCACTCTTCCGCAGTACGCGTACTGGGCGCCCGACAGCCCGCAGATGGCGAACATCGTTTTTGGCCGGCAACCAACCCAGATCTTCGCGGACGTGCTGACGTTCCATCCGTTCGCGCTCGAGGATGGAGAAGTCGACTTCTCCTCGTGGATCCACGCGCTGTCTGCGGCCGGAGTCACCGCGGGGTGCGCGACGGCTCCGTTGAGATACTGTCCGAACCTCGGCGTCACCCGGGCTCAAATGGCCATCTTTCTGCTCAAGGCGAAGCATGGCTCCAACTTCGTGCCCCCGCCGGCCACGGGGATCTTCGACGACGTCCCGGCCGATTCTACCGCGAAGTGGATCGAGGGGCTCGCGGCCGAGGGGATCACGGGCGGATGTTCCTTGAACCCACCGCTGTACTGCCCCGCCAACAGCGTGACGCGAAAGCAGATGGCGATGTTCCTGCTCAAGGCAAAGCATGGGTCCAGCTACCAGCCCCCACCCGCCACCGGTATCTTCAACGATGTCGCGGCCGACAATTTCAGGCCGTGGATCGAGCAGCTCGCGGCCGAGGGGATCACGGGCGGCTGCGGCGGCGGCAACTTCTGCCCCGAGAACCCGGTGACCCGGGGGCAGATGGCCGTGTTCCTGGTGAAGGCCTTCAATCTCCCGCACTAGTCCTGCGCGACGAAGGTCGCGCTTGGCTCACTCGAGAGGTGTGACGGTGGCCTCGTCTCCGGTGTGCGCGGAGGCGCTCAGGGCATAGAGCCTCTGTCGTTCGCGCCAATCCTCCCGTAGCCGCGCCGCTACGTGTGTGAGCGCCCAGGCGTACATCCCGTGTTCCAGGCGCTTGTAGAATGGACTCTTCAAGGCGAGCATCGACTTGATGCGTTCTCGCCGCCGCTGTGTCCAAGACTCGAGAGGAGGGATGTCGGGAACATAGAGGTCAATCCGCTCGCGGTATTCGGTCAGCTGCCCCGTCCAGATCGTCCTCCAGACGTGATCGAGCGTATATCGGTCCGGAGATGGGGCATGGCAGATGCGTGCGCACGGGGCAACGACGATGGCATGCCCGAGGCGTTGGATCAGGGTGGCGGCAACCACTTCTTCACCCCCGCCAAAATCAGTGCCGCGCCGGCCGTAGTTGCTGCGAAACCCGCCGATGGCGAGCAACGCCTGCCGCGTGGCGCTCCAGTTGCCACCCCACGGGAATTCCCACCACTCCTGCACCTGCTTGGTCTTGGTGAACGGCAGCATCATATGACCCCACAGGTACTCCCATCCAGGCCTGAGCCATTTCGGGGACGGGGCGGGCGGGTCGAGCACGATCGTTCCGCCCACCACGCCGGCCTGGGGGAATACATCGAACGCCCGCCAGACTTCCTCCAGCCAGCCGGTGAAGGCCACCGCGTCGTCGTCGAGGAAACTGACGACTCTCCCGCGCGCCTCTGAGGTCCCGGCATTGCGCGCAAACGACAATCCCTTGGACGGGCACGTCACCAGCCGCAGCTGTTCGGGACGGTCGGGAAACTCCGACCGGCGCAAAGCATCGACGACGTGGCTGATGGAGGTGTCGGACGGATCGTTGTTGACGACGATGACTTCGTAATCGGTCGTCCGAAAGGTCTGCCGGGCCACGCTGCGGACGGCGTCAGCTAATTGCGCGCCGCGGCGGTACGTACTGATCACTACGGAAATCTTCAGAACGGGAGTCGGTGGATCGGCGATCTCGGCCTCTATACAGGCCAGGTGCGCCGATTTGACGCGGATGTCGATCGCGGTGCAGAGTACGGCGACCTGGGAGACGGCCAGCCAGCCTTGCCGAGGCGAGGATAGCCGGGGAGGCGACATGTTGGGAGAAGTCGCGATACACATGTTCCATGCAGGCGCGGCCTCAGTGGGGAGCGCAGCCTCGCCGGCCATCACCAAAACTTTGTAGGCTCTTTCGGGTAACGCTGGGACCGCGGCCGCCTCCATCGGGTCCACCGTCACCCTGAGCGCGACGAGCGGGAACCAAAGACGGTACGCCTCCTCAGGGTCGAGAGGCATCTGGTCGAACAGGATGTGCCCGGCAGCCGCGGCCCAATCCCGCACGCGACCGGCCCATGCGCGCGCCGCGGGGCTACCATCGTCGCCGATGATCCAGCCCAGCGGCGTCTGGTAGAAATCGCGCCGGGCGTCTTCGAAGACCATTAGTCCATCGCGGCTCCGCGTGATGCCCAACTCCTCATCGCGGGTGGTGAGGGAGGTCGAATGGAAGCGGTATTCGTAGATCGGCTCGGGGAAATCGACATGGCGCAGCGTGAACAGGGCATTGACCCGCATCCAGTAGTCGTAATCCTCGGTGCCGAGGCGGAAGGGACTGTAGTCGCCCAGCAAGAAGTCTACCCGGCTGCGATACAGGAAGGCGGCGCCGATCGTGTTATTGGCGACGATATTCAAGACCGCCGGGTCGGCCGGCAGCGCGATGTGTTCGCTGCCGGGCGGGGTCTGGTAGCCGCCGTACCAGGAAGAATTGCGCAGGGGTTGTCCGTCATCGCCGATGATGTCCATGTTCGCGTGGACCATGTCCCAATCGGGGTGGCGGCGCAGACAGTCGACCAGCTTTTCCAAGCAGTTGGACCTGAGGCGATTGTCGTCGCTGGTCCAGGTCAGGAACTCTCCTCGGGCGAGGCGAAACCCGTGGGAGAGGGCGCGCGGCAAGCCCTGATGCGGTTGGTGGACGATACGGACCGGCACGTCGCGGCGGGTATACTCGTCGAGAATTGTGGGAGTTCTATCGGTGGAACCATCGTCGACCACGATCAGCTCGAAGTGGGTGTACGTCTGCCGAAGGACACTGTCGATGGATTCGTGCAGGTACTCGGCACCGTTATAAACCGGCAGGACAATCGACACCAGGCCGGGGACCGCCGGGCAGCGGAGGGCATCCAGGCGAGCGGTATAGCGAGCCTGGAAGGAACGTTTGAAGCGATGGAACGCGTAAGCCTGCCAGGAGATCGCGGGGGCCGTGCTACCGTCGCTCAGGGCGTCTGAGATGCGGCGCATCACACGTTCCCGGCGGCTGTTCGGCGGCGCGACCAGGCCGCGCACTCTCTCGAGGATTCTCGAGCTACTGAATGTCAAGGGGTGCGCGACCATTACGATGAGGGGGCCACTGAAAAGCCCAAGGCTGACATCGACGCGAATGATACCATCGCGCGAACCTGTGCCGAGATGAGAGATGACGCCATGACCGAGGACCGTGCGCGGAATGCAGGACCTACCCTGCTCATCGCCGGCTACTACGGCTACGCCAACACGGGGGACGAGGCAATTTTGGCGGCGATGTTGCGGGACCTGCGGGCGCGGCGTTCCGACCTCGAGGTCATTGTCGTCTCGGGCGATGTGGATCACACGACAGCGACGTACGGGGTGCGGGCCATTGCGGCCGAAGACATTGGGGCGATTCTGGACGCAGCACAGACGGCGGACGCAGTGGTCCTGGGCGGAGGGGGGATTTTTCACGACTACTGGGGGTGTCCGACCGAGGTGCTGCTGACGCGCGCCCACGGCAAGATTCCGTTCTTTGCGGAGTTTCCCCTGTTGGCGGCGCTCAGGCTCCGGCCGTGCATGATCTATGCGGTTGGCGTAGGCCAGCTGCTGACGTCGCAAGGGGCCCGGCTGACGCGTGACGCGTTCGAGCGGGCGAGTGTGGCGACGGTCCGGGACGAAGAGTCGATGGACGAGCTGCGCGCGATCGGCGTGCAGGGGACGGAGGTGCAAGTGACCGCCGATCCTGCCTTCGGCCTCAGCGTCGATGCAGCGGCCGGCCGGAAGGTGTTGACCGACCTCGGCGTCAATCCCGAGCGCCCGTGCGTGGCGGTGTCCGTGCGGCAGTGGACGGTCGGCGTGTCGCCGGCTTGGGCCCACCGCGTGGCCGCGGCGCTCGATGGCTTCGTCGCGCAGACGGGGGCGGCCCTGGTGTTCGTCCCGTTCCACACACTGCGGTGGGAGCTGACGGACGACGTGGCGGCGGCCGACCGTGTGCTGGCCGAGATGAGCGCGCGGAGTCAAGCGGCTGTGATACGAGGTCCACTGGCGCCGGAGGTGGTGGCGGGGGTCGTGGCGGCGTGCGATCTGGTCGTAGGGATGCGGATGCACGCGGTGATCTTCGCGGCCATCGCCGGCGTCCCGGCGATCGGCCTCGTCCACGGCCCGAAGGTGCCGAGCCTGATGCGCCGACTGGGTCTCGAGGAATACGCCGTCCCGCTTGAGGACGGGGCCGGCTTGGTCAAGCGCATGGCGATGGCCTGGGAACGGAGAGAAGGGATCCGGGCGGAGCTCGCGACGCGGATGGTCGGTCTGCGCGAGCAGGCGGGGGCGAACGCGGCGCTGGCGGTGAGCATGCTGGAGCCGGGGCGGTGCCGCGCCACCAAGATGCCTGAGGTGGCCTGGCTGGCGCAGTTCGCGCTCGAGCAGACGCGGAAGCTGGGCGAGCAGCAAGCCCGGGCAGAGGCTGCAGAGGCGGCGGCGCGGTCGGAAAAGTTGGCGGCGCGGACCGCGGAGGTGGAGGCGCTGCGCCGAGAGGTGACGGTGCTCAGCGGGCAACTGTCGATGATGCGGGACAGCGTGGGCTGGCGGCTGGTGGAGGCCGCGCGGGGAGCACGTGAGCGGCTGGCGCCGCGGGGCAGTCGGCGGCATCGCGTCGTGCGCCGCGCCCTGGGCGCGCTTGCCGGCGCGGTGGAGCAAGGCGTAGGGGGCGGCCTTGCAGCGCGCAGGAGGCGTGCCGCGGAGCGGCTCGAGCGCCGGCGGCACGAGGCGAAGCTCGCGCGGATCCTCGCCCAGCATCGCGAGCGGCGCACCGCCATACTCATGCCCACGGTCGACTGGGGCTGGATGAAACAGCGGCCGCAACAGCTTGCGAGTGCGCTGGCCGCCCGCGGCTGCCTGGTCTTTTACGTGACCGTGCAGACGCGTACGGACCGAGTGGACGGCTTCGCCGAGGCCGGGAACGGCGTGTACCTCTGCGCCGACGCCACGCTCCTGCGTCGCATTGCCCACCCGATCGTGATCGCGTTCAACGTCGTCCACCTCGCCGTGCTCTCCCAGTTTCGGCATCCTTTCGTGATCTACGACGTGCTCGACGAGTTGGAGGTCACCGTGGCCAGCGGCGTCACGGCCGAGACGCTCGCCGCGCACGAGCGACTGCTCGGCGGGACGGGGATGGTGACGACCACGTCGCGGCGTCTGCTCGAGGAGGCCAGGCGCGTGCGGCCCGACGCGTTGCTCGTGCCGAACGCGTGCGATCCCGTGCACTTCGCGCCGGACGCGCGGCGCGCGGTGCCGGCGGAGCTGGCGGAACTGCGGGCCGCCGGCGGGCCGATCGCGGGGTATTACGGGGCGCTGGCGCCGTGGGTCGACTACGACTTGCTCGACGCGGCGGCCGAGCGACTGCCGCACTGGTGGTTCGTGCTGATCGGCCCCGACTACGCTGGAGCGGCGATACGGGTGCCGGCGCGCCGGAACGTGCGGTGGCTCGGCCTCAAGGACTACGCGGCGCTGCCGGCGTACTTGCAGACGTTCGACGTGGCCATGATCCCGTTCGTGATCAACGACATCACGCGCGCGACCTCGCCCGTGAAGCTCTTCGAGTACATGGCGGGGGACCGGCCGATCGTCACGACGCCGATCCCGGAAGCGTTGGGCTATGCGAGCGTCGACATCGCCGAGGGGCCCGAGGCCTTTGCCGCAGCGCTGGAGAAGGCGTACGCGCGGCGGGACGATCCGGCGGCCCGCCGCGTGCGGATGGCGGAGCGGGACGCGAACACGTGGGCCCGCCGCGCCGCGGCGATTCTGGACGGGGTGGCCGCGCGCGAGGCGGAGCCGCGGGACGTGGCCGTCGTGCTGGCCGGGGTTCCGATCGACGACGCGGGCGGCGGCCACCGTTCGGCGCAGTTGGCGCTGGAGCTTCTCGCGCGCGGCTGGCGCGTCGTCTACGTGCACACGCCCATGACGCACACGTTCACCAGGTGGAAGCGCGCGAAGCTCGGGCCCACGATCAGCCATCCGTCGCTCGAAACGTGCGACCTCGCCGACTTCGATGTGGCTGATTACCTCGACGGGCCGGGGACCGCCTCGGCGCCTGCCGGAGAGCGTGGGCGATTGTTGGTCCTCGTCGAGTCGCCCCATCGGCGTTTCGAGCGGACGATTGCGGCGCTTCGGACCCGTGGCGCCCGCGTGGTCTACGACATCATCGACGACCGAGAGGGTGGCCCGAGCGGCCGCCGGTATGACGAAGCGGTGAAGAAACGGATGGCCGCGGCCAGTGACGTCCTCGTTGCGGCGTCCAGCGATTCGGTGGCGGGGCTGGCCGCCCGTACGGGCCGTCCTGTCACACGGATGCCGAACGCTGTGAACGCGCGGATCTTCGATGCCACGGTCTCGTATGCTCGGCCGGCGGACCTGCCGGCGGGGCGGCCCCAGATCGTGTACGTGGGGGCGCTCGAAGGCGCCTGGTTCGACTGGGCGCTGGTTTGCCGGGTGGCCGAGGCGTATCCGGACGCGGCCGTCACCCTGATCGGCGATGACCGCGGCGAGTGCCCGTACCCGCCATCCCCCAACATGTTCTTTCTCGGCCTCAAGGCGCACCGCGACGTGCCGGGCTACCTGGCCCACGCGGATGTCGGGCTGATGCCGTTCGTGGCCACGGGGCTCACGCAAGCGATGAGGCATCTGCAGGCGTCCGAGTACTTGGCGATGGGAGTGCCCGTGGTCGCGACGTCGTCGGTGAAGGTCGCGAACCTCCCGCACGTGTACGTGGCGGGCGATGCGGAGGCGTTCGTGTCGGCCGTGGGGCGGGCGGCGGCGGAAGAACGCGTCGATCAGTCGGTGATCGCCGCGTGCCTGCACGCGAACAGCTGGGAGGTGCGCACCGACACGCTCCTTGCCGCCGTCTTCGGGGAGGAACCTGCGACTGATGTCAAACTCTAGAGTTGGCGGCGATGAGTCTCAGGGTCGCGTCGAGCGAGTTGAGAGCGGCGGCGGATTCATCGAAGAGAACGGATTAGGGACAGATCGAGCACGCGTTAGTCAGCCTTGCGCTTCTACTGTGCGTTGTAACGATCGTCCGGATGAGTTGAAGGATCTGCGTGGAACAGCAGGACGTCCGTAACATTCGGATATCGCGGAATAGAGCTGATTCTGTCCCACCACATCAAGTCGCGCGGTATGAGGATCTCGACGAAGAATGATCATGGCGACACGGTAATATTCCTTAGGAAAGGAAGGGCCAGGGGCCCGGTGACTCTTGGAGTGGATAAAAATCTGGCGTCCGCCGTGCTTGCCGTACACCACGTGCAGTTTCGGTTTGGGCATTTGCATCGTCGGAACCGTTCGATTGAAGGCCACGAGCCCGCAGTTCCGCGCGCACTTCACGTCGACCTTCGGGTCGTGGCTGAGCCTCGTAGAGCGGCGGTTTGCCGAGGGGACGGAGAAGCACGTCCGGCCAGGCATTCATAACTGCGTCGCCGAGCTGGGGACCGCGATTCTCGGGCGATCATCCCGCTGAACTTATGGCGCGAAGCAAAGGGACAGGACGGGAACGAGAGGACTACATGGAGACGAGGCACGAGGAATCCGACCGCTTTCTTCTTGCGATGACGATCCTCTTTGGTGGCGCCGCTTTCTCGCTCGGGTTGCTGATTGCCAGTGCACCGTTGCCCGTCTTGCTCGATCGTTTCATTCCTGACGACGCCTTCTACTATCTGCTGCCCGCCAAGAACTTTGCCTTGCATGGATTTTCGAGTTTCGACGGCATCCATTTCACCAACGGCTACCAGCCGCTCTGGTTTCTTCTCTTGACGCCGATCTTTTGGATCGTACCAAGCGGCGATGAGGCCGCCGTCCGCGTCGCGCTCATCCTGCAGTTGCTGCTTGCTGTAGCGGCGGCAGTACTCTTGTTTCGCATTCTTGCCAGGCACTTCGGGGGAAGCAATGCCCTGATAGGTGGTCTCGTCTGGCTCGTCACCTTCCACCGCATTCTCTTCACGGGGTTGGAGACGGCAGTCCAGGCCTTCTTGTACCTTCTCGTATTTACGATCGCGCTCCGATTACCGCACACAACCGGTAAAGGCCACCGCGTGCTGATCCTCCTCGGCACTGTTGCCGGGCTACTGTTTTTAGCCCGTACCGATGCAGTGTTTCTGCTTGCTGCCCTGGTGCCTGCGGTCTTTGTTGGACGGGCGGACTCATGGCGCGAGCGGTTAGCTAACCTTCTGTATTTTGGGCTTCCGATCGCAGTACTGGCGGGCGGCTATCTGCTCGTCAACATGTTGACGACTGGTCATCTGATGCCCGTCTCGGGTGCAGCCAAGCAGTTCTACTCTGACGTGGCTCGGTCGGCAGCGGGGAATCCCCCGGTCACGACACAGCTCCTCTGGGTTACAGAGTGGAACTGGCGGTTTATATTTCTCGGCCTGGTCGGGCCCTGGTTCTTGCTCACTGCATCGCTGTTTCGCGGAAAGCTCCGCACCAGTCTGGCCCCGATCCGCACTGTCTGGCCCTTTTACATCGGAGCGTTAGGCTCCTTCGTCTTCTACAGCCTCGTCTTCTATGCGCCTTACACTCAGACTATCTGGTACTACGGGCCACATATATTTTTGACGGCCTTTTCAATCGCGGCGGTAGGGTGTGCCGTCGACGAGCTGTTGCCGCGTTGGGGCAAGACGGGACTTGTGCCACTGCTTTGCGTCGGAGCCTCATTCGGTTGGCTCGTGTGGCCGGACGTTGCATCGATAGCGCCGGGTCCCGCCATCACCACAGGCGCATGGACCATCATCTCGGTTGGGGGTACTGTATTGAGCACGTTATTTGCCCCTCGCGTCTCAGCGGCCGCCTGGAAACCCCTGGGCGCCGGCGTCGCCTTTATCCTCTCGCTCCTGCTGTCCATACAAAGTCTCAGCGCGGATCTTGCCGGAAAACCATCTAACTGGAATTTTAACCTGTACCAGGGCGCATTGTGGGCCAAGGCGAACTTACCTCCAGATGCGACCATATGGTCGGGGAGTGCTGGCATCCTCGGATACTTTTCCGGTCATCGTGTCGTGAATACGGACGGACTCGCAAATGACTACGAGTTTGTAGAGCAGGTGCTGAGGGTGGGTAAGCTGCTCGACTACTACCGACAGTGGGACTATGCTATTGATGCGTTTCCGATCGGTGCCGAGTCATGGCTATCAGCAGCCTTTCGGGAAGGGTGCTGGGTCAAGTTGCCTGACAATGTGGATCGACCTGGATTCCCTGACGGGCGTTGGCAGCGTAGGTTGCAGGTTTTCAAAATGAATCGAAATCGTGATCCGGCAATCACCTGCGAAGTTGCATCGTAGTGACTCACGGCAGCTGCTGGGTTTCAAGTGGCCGTGATCGGTGACGCGAGTGGAGTTGGCGGTGCCGGAGCAGCGGGTGGACGTGTGGGCCTGCCACGCGGAGGGCGAGCGCTGGCCGTGCCCGGAGTGCGCGACGGCGATGGGGCTGTACGACCATGCCGAGGAGCGGGCGTGGCGTCATCTGGATAGTTGGCGGTTCCAGACCCACCTGCACGCGCCCGCCGCGGGCGGAGTGTCCGACGCATGGGGTGAAGAACCTTCCCCTGGGCAAGAGGACAGCTGTGCGCGATCGATGCGAAGCGAAGCTGGGGGGCAGAGTAGAGCGAGCGGCCCGGGGCCTCCGGGGCGCAGGCCATCCAGGCGAGGGGCATAGCGAAGCCTGGTAGGAACGTTTGAAACGAGAGAACGCGTAAGCCTGCCAGGAGATCGTGGGGGCTGTGCGCCGGTCACTCGGGAGGCTGCGCCACATGCGGTCCATCACACATGCGAAGTGGCTGTCCAGGCACTTGAGCAAGAGGCGTACCCTCTGCGGCAGGTTCCCGCTCGCGCCGCCGTCGACGTCGTTCAGTGATCACTCAGTCACGATCAGCCGCCACTCGAAGCACCGACTTCGTCATGAATCGAAACGATCTCTTTCGGCAAGCCGGATCAGCTTCGCCGACGGACGGCGTCGGCGTTGTGTGCCGGCACGTTGAGGGGCTCGAAGCGCAATGGTGCATGCTGGTGTGGGGCCCATTGAGTATT
>Ga0180086_1000056_pt1 | contig 12738 bp, 28 predicted proteins | sample EasRiv760_16_10D_FD_121778 | JGI IMG/M metagenome (GOLD analysis project Ga0180086, IMG submission 121778) | Soil microbial communities from meander-bound floodplain in the East River, Colorado, USA - East River metaG ERMLT760_16_10D | ecosystem: Environmental > Terrestrial > Soil > Floodplain ... | reverse complement strand
TTCGATTGAAAACGTTCATATGCGGTTTTTGCTGCATCATTTAGCGCGCCGAACATTTTGGCTACCTGCTCGGGGGTGCACTCGTAGCCACCTCCAGAGAGTTGACCGATTTGGTGGATGTTCTTGAGGGTTTTCGTCATCCGATTTGACGCAAGGCGAACAAATTTTTGCGCCTTGGTTTCATTCTCGGGGACGCGGGATTTTCCTGCGGGGCGACCTCTGCCTTTTGCCATGATGTATTGCTCCTGTGTGAGTGAGTTGCCGCATTCGGTGCGGTACCGTGAGACAGACTTATTATATCAGAAAACACCGCTAAAAAGTCGCGGCAAAACTTACGGGGCAATTGCGATCCATGCTTGCCTCATTCACCTAGTGAGAGATTAGGTTAGCCGCTTTTTCATACTACCACCCGTTACGCTGCGGCGCGTTCGGGATTTATCGTCGCAACGTTTGTCACAACGGCAAACCTTGTCGCTGATCGCGCAGTACTGCGGTTCAGTCATTAGATGAACTCCTTTATATCGTATAGCTCTGTGCAGTTACGACACTGTTTGCCACGGAATACATGGCGCGGCTCAGTCATGGTTCGCATTGTTACAACGTCCGAGATATTGCCGCCGCAGTGCGGGCATTCTTTGTTAATGCGCCGCGTTTTCAGCATGCTGGCTTCGCCATCTCGAACCATTAACCGAATATCCATGATTTCCCTCCATTGGTTAACTTACAAACCAATTATAAAGGAATGGGAGGAAAATGCAAGCGAAAAAGAGGGGTATAAATCAATGATTTATACCCCTAAACTCACTACTGGCAGCAACTCTAATCTTTTTCTTTGGCTAAACACTCGTTGCACATCTCTCCATCTTTGGGGCGAATTCCGAGCTTCAAAAAGACAACAACGAAACCCGTCTGCGGATCATTAGAGCATGTGCGTTTTGAATGCCAAGTGTCAGTGTCAACGCGTTTTCGGTATTCGATTTTCATGAGGCCAGCCCTTTAAATGCTTTCTCATCCGAACGCCCTTGTTTGTACGCTTTATCGCTCACAAGTTTTAACATGGTATCCATTTTGCTGTTAAAAGTTTTGTGCGTGCGATATTGAAAAACTAGCGTTGCGAGCGTAGTAACTAAAGTTCCTATTCCACCTATCAACGCAAGGATGATGATAGTTTGCTCGCTGAGTATTTGTGTTTCCATGTTTATTCTATTCGCAAGTTCTGTGGAATTGGCACTGGCGGAGAAGCCTTAGTGAACGTGAATGGCACAGCGGCAGAGATGGCATTTAAATAATTCTTGTACCATATTTGCAGCGTGTGCGTGCCAGTGGAAAATACTGCTATATCTATGTGGCACGCATAAGAGAATGTCACAGTTTCAACTGGTGTTGCTGTGCCTTCCTGATATACGCACCGATCGACGCTACCCGCTGGGTCAGAATCCGAAACAATGAACGGGGCAGCGTGTGCGAATAGTGCAAAAGCAAACATCAAACTTGCAAGTAGTATTTTCATTTCTTTTCCTTTCGTTGATTAAAGAGCAGGAACAGCACAAGTAATATTAATGCTGTTAGGCGCGGCTTTTGCATTTACACCAGCGAGAAAATTTGTACGAAAAGCCTCGTCAGTGTTTTTGCAAACTGCTTCGATTCCCTGTACCGTCTTTTCCTCTGCCTGACCTTGCAAGCGTAGCAGAGTAGAACATGCACCAAGGATCAATGCAAAAATTGTGATTATAACAAAGTCATAAAGCATTTTCATTTGGATTTTCCTTTCCTGTCGTATTCAACGTGGAGATGAGTTGATTCTAAAACTACGTCATAATAATCGCCTAATTCTGCATCAATTTCCTTGACGATTTTCTTAACTGCATATGATGGCAATTCTCTGGTGCGAAAATCTAATGCCAACCCTGCCGGATGTAGTGACCCTTTCATGTGCTTGCCTTCATTGCCGCATGTAATGGTGCAATCAATTCCCTGTTTTGAAAATGCCGCATTGATAACAGGCAAAGCATTGACCATTGGCGTTTGTAATTTGTTTAATACAACATTGGGAAGAATTTTCATTTGGGGTTTATATACTTAATTCCCTTATGCGCTCTGTCTGGCGTTTTTCTTCTCGTCACGTTTTCGCGCACGTCGTTGTTGGCGATTTTCTCCGACGCTTTGAACGGCTTTTGCTGGTTGATCTACTTTCTGCATCATCTTCTTGAATGCATCTATTCCTTCGATTGCTCTGTTAAGCATTTCCATTGTGACTTTCTCCTTGATTAGATTTGCGCGTGTAGATGATCCTTTTCGTCAATGACAGTCAGCCCTAATGCTTTTAAGCGCAAAGCATTTTCGCCAGTGGGAGGAATAACATCCCAAGCGAGTCCGACCATGTGCAAACTATTTTCCACCCCACCAACAGCAACATTTTTCCAGACTGACCGCCACCATGAGGTAACAGTCATTCCCTGAGAGGTTATCAGGAAATAATAAATTGCTCCTAATGCTAGTAGGAACAACACCGCGCCAAGGCCAACTATAAGCGTAGTTTTCACTTTCGCGCTAATGCGTACACGATAGCAAAAACAATAGCAAATGCCATAAGCCAAATTGCAAGACTTTGTGCGGTATCGCTGGCAAGATTGCCGAATTTTTTCGATGCATCTGCTACGCTTTCTTTCACTCCTCCGACAATTTCAATTACTGTTCCGGCGGGTTTTACCAGAACATCCGGGAACATGCTCCAGTCAGTGTAATACGGTGAAGCGTTAAACGTATCATTAACGCCCCTTGCTTCTGGCCCGTATATTTCATCCACCGTTGCCTCAGCGTGAGACTTCGGCACAATGGCGCGCTTGAATGCTTCCCATGCTTCGTTAAACATTTTTCGCATCCTTTGCCATGGCGATTGCCTTGGGTATATCCAGCTCGGGCAATTGCGCTTTTAAACCGTTTAAAATGACAAGGCATTTTTCACGCTCGCGATGCTCCGATCTAATAAGATCGTTTAGCGTTTCGCGATGGTCGCGTGAAATAGTAGGGTCATTCAACGCCACATTGTAGACGTTTATATTCATTTCATACGCAAAAATTTCTTGTTCGCGCATGATGATTGAACGTCCTATGCTGGTCATTTTAAATTCTTTGTCGATTGACAAAAATTCAGTATTTTCCATGCTGATTACCTCCGCAGTTAATGAACGCAAACGCTAACAGGGTTGCCCGTTGGTAGTGTTACAGGAGTCGAATATAAAGCGCCAAATCCGCTTATATCCGTCCATCTTCTGTTACTCATTCTTGTAACATCCGAACGCGTCATAAATAACGTGTCATCATTCGGAGAAAATGCCAAAGCATTTACTGCAAAAGGTACGCGAGCAGGGTGTGCATGTCGTGTGCCGAATCCGCTAGAATCGGTCCACCTCCACGATTTAAATTGATCGTCGAGGGCGGATAGTGTTTGCCCTACTACAACAGAATCGCGTGATGTTGCTACACCCTGACCATTATCAACAAATCCCGCGGGGTAGGATGGCGCAGCAAATTTTCCGCCAAAACCTGTAACGGGGTTAAACGCCCATGCTGCAACGTGAGCGCCTCCACTGAATCCGTGAGGCATAAATACAGCGCCACCTAATCGGGAAAAAGCAAGATCGACACACGATAACGGCGCAAGTACAGCGGGATTAGCATAGCGAGTTCCGAATCCGCCAGCCGCCCAAGGATAACCAGCAATAAACGGTGTATTTGTATTTGATATTGCTATTGCTGACCCTATAGGATTGAATTTAATTCCACTTCCTAAACCCGGTGGAAGTGATGCAGGGTTAGGATATTTTGCGCCCCATCCCGCGCCTGTGCGGAAAAAATTCCATACGCTGATATATTGCGCCACTCCGCCATCTATATCGGCTTGTGCAATTTGGTCTTGTGACGCCCCTGCTTTGCGCATTGCTAATGCGTGGCCTGTTCTTCCGATAGTCGCAGGCGCGGCAAATTTTGTGCCAAAACCTGTTTGTTTTGTCCATGCGTACGCGTGAACAAATGGCGAAGTTCCATCGGTCATTATTACAGCGTTCCCGAGAGAATTAAAAACAATTCCTGTTACTGTCGAACCCATAGCGGTGGAGGGATTTGCGTATTTTGTCCCGATTCCTAAACCGCTACTAAATGGATATGCAGAAACAAAAGGGGCAGTAACATGGCCGAACAAAACGCCATCGGCACCAGCATTGCCAGCGAATCCTAATGGACGCTGTAAGAATCCATAGAATCCGCTAGTAATGCATTTATTCATTCCCATTAGTCAACACTCCAAACGATTGTCCCTGCGCCAATGCCGGTACTGATAACCCAAATTTCATTCTGTGGAACGTACAACGGCTCGTGCGCAAGTTCTCGGGCAATGCGTAATCCGATGTTGTTTACAGGATCAGGAATGACGCCAAATCCCACCCATAAATCGAAAACTGTGGAAAGATTTTGCATCAAAAATGAAGTACGATATTGCGCGGGCATTACCTGAAATGCCACCGCAGAATAATTAAAAGGGAGGTGGACAAGACTGCGTTGCTTGCGTGCAATCTTTTCCTCTATGCTTGGATTCTTTTTCGGCAGATAGTATTGTGTATACTCGCTGCGATAATCCACGTCATAAATTTTTATTCCGTCTCGCATGATTATTTTCCTTTCACAACGGGGACATAAAGGCGCGGGATCATTCCTTCACCTTCATCTCGCGTTTGATCCATGTTTACAATGGGAGATGGCGCGTAAATCTTTGAGAGAATCCATGGGATAGCGAATTCTTCTGCTTTTTCTGTCGCCATTGTGGAATTATTAAAAACTGGTGTGCGCGCTCCACCCTCGCCGTAATTGTGCAATCTATTGCCAGCAACTTCGGCTTTCCGCGACATTCCAAGCGAGCGTTTCGTCTGCATATTATTTCCTTATAAAAAAGTATCCGACTACTAAAAGAATTGCTCCGGTGATAACCAGCAACCACGGACTAGAAACAATATCGTCGAAAACGCCCGTTGATTCTCCACCACTGGTTAGCATTGGCCCACCGCCCATTCCACCGCCTGCGCCATATCCATATGCGTAGTCTGCGAATAAGTTCGCATCATTAAATGGGATTGTGCCGTTTGCTTCTTCCGAAGTTGCAGGTTTTGACGCACCACTTAACAGCATCATCGCTGTTCCGCCATATTGTTTTACTGCGCCTGCAAGGGTCCATGCTTTTGCACCAGACGCAACAGCCGTTGCAGTAGTTGACGCAGTAGCAGCGGCCGCAACTGTTGGAGATACAACAGCAACTCCGCCGCCTAATCCACTCCCAGCAAGAACGGCGGTTTTTCCTACTGCGCCAGTAGCGCCAGCAATGCCACTACCACTAGCGCCAGCGCCACCGGCGGCTGCACCTCCAGATAATGCTGCGCTTCCTGCTAATGCAGAATATGCCGCTCCTCCAGTAGCTACGCCGATTATTCCCAGTACAGCGCCGCGAAAAATTTTGAACCTTTTGCTTGAGCCCTCAGTGGTAAACAATGCTTTTTCTTGCGCCGTTCTTTCCGCCATAGGAATTTTTCCTATTCGCACGATGTTGTCCACCATCGCCCTAGCGGATGCTCTCCCTGCCGCTGTAGCAGGGTCAACGTATTCCTGAGTATAGCTATTCGCTGATTGGGTCATGTTTTTATCTCCGCAGCAAAAGAATTCCGCCCGCAGTCAGAATAATAGCTCCGACAATCCATGGGATAAATTCTTTTAATCGCTGCTTTTCAACTTCCGCAGCAACTTTTTGACCTTGAGAAGTTTGCAAAATTGCCGTTGCTACTTTTGCGCGTGCGGCGTCATATTCTCCGCGACCATATTGATAAATTGCTTCAAAAATGGATGAGCCCACCGTATTTGTAGTGTCATTCGGAATTGAATTGTATTTGTCTGTTACGCTGTCAAGCTTCTCTTTTGCAGCGTCCAAAAAACCGTCGAGAATTCCCATGTGCGCAACTCCTGAAAAGGTTAAAAGTGAGGGCGGATCAATCCACCCTCACCTGATACATTGGCTATTAAACCTTTCGCGTTATTGCTTCAATGCGCGGAAAGTTTCGCACGCCATCGACACAATATCCAGCACAGCAACACCGGCTTTATTCGTCCATTTGTATTGCAGTCGTGAACGATCACCCGGATACAACGCGCTGTTGATGGAACCATCTTGCACAAAGTCAAACACAGTAATACCCGCGAGAACAGCCTCTAGCGAATAATCCAGTTTGTTGCTGTTCTGGATCATCTCATGGATGCGCTCGCGAATAATATCCCCGCTTTGATCGATGATTGATTCCAATGCTTGCACGTCATCAGCGTTTGCACCCGTGAAAATACCGCCCGACAATCCCGTGGCGGACGCGTGAGCATACAGCCGTTTATAGGCAAGATCGGGCGAGCGATCAAGTTCGATAAACGTTTGCACGCTTGCATCTTGCGATTGCATAGCGATATAGGAAATATGAAATTGCGGACGCGCTTTCGGTGGCAAAAGCCCCTTGGTGCGTTCGATTTCACAATCCAGTGTGGCGGTCATTGTAGCCGTACCCGGAGCGGTAAAGAGATCGGCAACGGTTCCGAGTTGAATTTCCAGAGTGATTGAATTATACCGGGAGGTATCAAGAATCGTATCCTCCGGGATAGTCATTCGCTTATCTGTGAAATAAATCGGAAGGTCCACGCTATATGTAGCAGTAGCCGCCGCCATTGCATCTTTCCGCGGTGGAGTGCCGTTTTTAACTGTGGCAATTTTGAAAAGTGCGCGTCCCGGCAGTTGGCAAAGTACTTCACCCGCTGAATTGCGCAATGCAACTTGCTTGATTACCAGCAATTCACTTTCCGCGATGGGACCGGCTCCCGTGCCAATTACTACGGCAAAATTGAAGCGAAGCATTAGCCGATACCATCCTTCGCCCAGTGGAAAATCTTTTCCCAGTTGCGTCGGGCCGCCAGTAATTAGCGGCTGCGCGCGCAGGTGGGAAATTATTTCAAGGTCGCGTCTGGAACTCATTTTTTACCCTTTCCTTTTACTGCATCTGCATCGCCGGAACTCTTTCCGACATTCTCACGCGTGAAAGAAACGCGTTCCGGATCATTTCCTCCGGATATGAGATTATGCAAATGGCGTGATTGAATTGCGTCAAGAACTTCGGATTTCTCCGATGTTCCAATAGGGAAAGGTGCGGCCCTTCCCACTTTACAGAATAAAGTTTTTTCCATGAAAAAACCTTATGCGGCAGGCGCAACAATAACGCGCCATAGCGGCTTAACTCGCGACAGAATGAAAATTCCTACGCCCACCACAATGACCGTGGAGAACGCCCAACCAACAAGACCGCCCAGTGATTTTGGCATTTGTGCAATTTCCTTTCGTTAAAATTCATTAAAATTCAAAACGCGCAAAGCGCACCGACCAGTCTACTCTGTCGCCGATCGGACGCAATACCACGGGGAGTTACATCCCGGATGTTATGTAATGTCAGTTTGCGTTACTGGCTCTTTTTGCTCAGGAGCGCTTTTATAAACACTAGCCACGGAATATTCTGCAAGCACTCCCTTATGCCAATCAATGCAATGCAAGTCTTGCAATAGCGGTAATTTTTCCGCGTTTGCTTGCCCCATAAAATCAGCCAGCCATTTTAAATCTGAGGGTTCTTGTTGACGAAAAGACACAATGCGCGACGCTTGCGATCGTAGCGTGATAGGAAAATAACTTGCGCGTTGTGATATTGCCAGAAGTGAAAGAGAACGTTGACGGCCAAGCAAAATTGCTTCCTGCAATGGCCCGTGGATTCGAGCTCCTATATTGTATAGTGTTGAAATTTCCTCAAGCACTAGCCAACAATCCCCAAGCATAAAAGCAGTAGCCGTTAGCACATCTGTATCGCGTGGATCATAAATGCCATAACGAAACTGCTCAGGTTTTGTTTCCACCAAATTTGCAAGAGTTTCTACATCGGTATACTGAACAGGAAAAGATGCGGCTATATCATAAACTAATAGACGCGGCAACGATTTAGTAAATTGCCGCGCCCATGTAGTTTTACCGCCGCCAGTAACGCCACAAACTAAGATTACCTCACGCTGCATATATGGTGAATGAGGCTAAGACGCCCAACAAAATAATCAAGAGAATAAATTCAATTTCTTCTCTCATATTACTGAACGACGGGTTTTTGCGCAGTCATGGCGCGACGCATTTCCGCCCTATCCTGTAAATCCTTTATCATTCTGCCACCATAAATTGAAATGACAGAAAAGGCGCACAACGAAAGGGCCAGCCATTTGGGGTCAGTAACAGCAAAAGCGCGCGCCGTTGCAGCGCCAGTTTTTGCGAGCGTGTCGCGTTCATCATCACTCAATTCCCAGTGTTTCCGCCCTGTAATTGCTACCATCATATCGCCGGGGGCAGCAACAGCGCCACGCCACAGTTTTGGATCAAGTATTGCGTCTAGGATTTTCGCTTGCTGTTCGATTGCAGTCGCGTCAGAATTTCCCGCTTCAAAAGAAAAAGTTGATTTTCCAGATTTATCTTTTGCACGCTTTCTTTCTGAAACTGTTCGGACAGTTTCCGCACTTTGCGTAGTCTCCACGCGCAGACCAGAAGGCGCAGAATTGCTTTCAATTTCCTCAGCGTTTTCCGCATCGCCGTTTGTATTTCCGCCTTTGAGAAAATCGAAAAATTTACTCATCGGCGTCATCGTCAGAATCACCACCGAACATGGCGTCAAAAATATTTACATCATCGCTTTTCTTTTTACCTTTCTTTTTCTCCGCGACAATTTCATCGCCAAGTCCGGACAACAATTCCTTGAAAAATCCTTTCTGTTCGTTGTACTTTGGATCAGTCAAAATTTCCTTTGCTGTCGGCATTTTTGAAGGCATGGTTCAATTCTCCGGTAGGTTTAATTTTCGCTTCTGTTTTTGAAACCTGTTCACTTTTAACTTGCGCCGAAGCGATTCACGCAATTTATTTACCTTAGTAAAATGGTATTCATTACCGCCACTCTTTACCATTTTTTCGAGCGTGTGAACATCTGCAAAAAATCCATGCAACGCATATTTTTGTATCCATTGCCCCTTGTAGATTTTCGAGCGTAACGGGACCCCAAGTCTACTTTTTGCGGCAAGGGATTTTTTCCGCGTGTAGATAATGTAAAGTTTGTTCCGCAACAATAGAACGTCACCGAACGCTTCGACTGATAGACCGCCAAGGGCATCGCTGTTACCTCTGAACTTTTCTTGCGTCATTATACCATCCGTCGAGGTATGAATGGCGCGGAACTTCAATTCGAGCGCGTGGATGTATGCCCGAGTGTGCCCGGTTATCAAGGTCGCAATGAAGGGGTTAAACAGACCTCCCGCTTTCATTTCAAGGGAAAATTCGTGCGTGTTTTTGTCAATGTCATAAGCAACATTCAACAATGATGCACCGCCCCTTGTCTCAATAAATTTTCCATAAAGCGAATTCATTAGCAACTTATTGAACCCATGCGGCCCTTTCTCTTTCGCCAGTGTTTTTAATTTAAAAAAGTGTTCCACATATGCGCGAAAAGGGGACGCAATTTTATCTCGGGCGGCATCGTAGTAATATCCCCAGCATCCGGTAATATCCACGAGTCCTGATCGTAGCGCCTGATTAACTTCAAATCCTGTAGTCCATACTTCTGAAAATTCCCCGTATAGGGGTTTAAATCCATGCCCGAAAATAACGGGCCACGGAGTAAGGTGTGCGACTCCGGAGATTTTATAAATGCCGAAAGGTGGGACGTTTTTGATTGGGAAAGTGGGATGGAATTGTAAATATAAATCTCTATTTGAAAACGATGGCAGAAGTGACATTGCGAAAGGATACGCGGATTTAATATCAATACATGATACGTTCTTGTATAATCCGCGTTTAACGGGAAAGTTATTTTTTCCGCCGTGGTAAGAATGTAGCGAAGAAAATAATACAGATTTGCTAGGCAGTGGTATCGGATGTTCAACAAACTTTTTTCTAAATATTCTGCTCGCCATGTGCGGCGATGAGACACTAATCGGTATATCGTATTGCGCGTGCATGTCCAAGATTCTACTGCCGACAACCTGACAAATAACTGCGTCTCGTTTTGCGTATTCAACGAAAGCATGGTCTTTCTCCTTATAGTATTTTTTACCAATAGATTTGGGTGTTGGCAATTTTGGCAAATGCGGACAAAACTGTTTCGCTAATTGCGCCAGCGAAGTCTTAAAGTATGAATCCGTGCCAAGCAATTGCACGCACAAATCGCCCTTTCTTAGCGTGACAAAGCACAGGTGGGAATAGACTCCGGTAATATTCCACCCGTGGCTATCGAAAGTAAAATCATCGTTGCGGAAAAGAGCATGACGCTTAGAAAAAATAACAGGTAAATCAAAGGCGATATTGTGAAACCATAGTATAAATTGCCGATCACGCGCACGCTCAAAACCGTCAAGGATACTAAGAAAATGCTGTTCAACATTAGCAGCGCGACAAAAGTAAACATTTGCGTCCTTTCCATCGTGTGAGAGTTGAAAACAATTGGCGTCACCGTCAACGGTTTCAGTGTCCGCCCCGATACAAACGTATTGCATTTTATTTTCTTTTCGCAATGGATTTATTCCGAGATAGTTTCGCCCGAGGTCTAACTGGGTAAAGAGCATTTTTCCCCTCCTGTGCTATATGCATGCGCGGTTTGTAATCATCGCCAGAGAATCCGATAATTCTTTGCATCTCCCAATGATCGCCGCGTTTATCATTAATGGCGCGCATAACATCCGTGGCTAAAATCTCAATGCCTTTTTCATTTAACCATTTATTCCAGCGCACCGATTGCCAGTCCATCCCCTTTCTGTGTGGATTCCAAATAAAAAGCGAGTGCCCATGCTCGGGCGCATATACCAAAGCGTACACTAGAATAGTGGTGTAGTTTGTGCGCAAATCCTTTTTGTTTAAATACAAAAAGCCGTATCTTGTACGGCGTGGAAATCTGCGCTTGAGTGTTGCGATTTTTTCGCGAATAGTTTTACGCGCCATGTGCCCTCCGACTCCGCCAGTGCTCTTGGCAATTTACTTCTAATTCAATTAACCTATTTTCTAACATTTCTAATTTATCTATCGACATAGCAACAACGGGTTCCTTTCCCCACCCATAGGAAAACCACCATAAAGCATTCAACATATCATCATCTGAATACCTACACCCCCTTTGTATGTAAGTATTCAAAAATGCGCGCACACATTCTAATGGTATCTCGGCCGGAATATTCATTAGTAATCATCCTCCACGTCAAGTATGTCATCACTCATTTCAAAATCGGCCCATAAACCCGACTCTTTCAGCGCCTTTTTCTTTGCGCGTTTACGCTTCGCCTTGGATTGCAGAACGCCTAACAGCATTTCATTTAGCGCGTCTATTTCCCTTTCCGCCTTTGTTGCCTTACGCGTTTGTTTCTTTTTCGATTTTCCGCCCTTCGCTTTTGGTGAACCCGCGACCTTCCGTCGTTTCGCCATTGACTCCACCTATCAATATAATTCATTAGAAAAAGGGGCGCGTTTCCGCACCCCTCCCGAGTTACTTACCCTTTTGATATGCCGCAGTAAACATTTTCATAGGCATGCGGCCCTTGATTTTCTCGCCATATCCATCAAAACGGATATAAAGAGAATTTCCCTTTTTCACCTCATCGAATAACCCGTGCAATGAGGCAGACTCCCACACTTGCAACAAGTTTCCGCTTTGCTCGCGAACAATCATTAACCGCGTTGTCTTGCTTTCGCCCTTGCGCGGTTTCTTTTTGGTGATTGTTTTCACGCTCACGAGATCGCCCTGCAAAACTTTCTTTTTCTCATAATCCCAGTTCGGAACTTGAGCGCTCGCGGGCATGGTAAAACCTTCCGGAATTGAATCATCCACGGATGGTTGCAGTTTGCGAGCTTTAATAGGTGCGGGTTTTACTGCCTTTATTTTCTTGCGTGCCATAGTGTTTACCTTTCGCTTAAATGGAAGTAAAAGTTTTTCGCCGTTATGGTAAAAAGGATACCACACCAGCATCACTTACTACGCTTACAATCGCGCTCCACTAATGCTTCTATGTAGCGCTTCTTTGAGACGCGCATTTGCTCCGCTTTTTCCTTTGCCATGTCCGCAATTTTCACGTCAAGGTCAAGGAAAATTCTTACCTTTTGAGGCACATTAATGATTTGATTTTTAGCCATACACGCTTGCCTTTCCCGTTGTTGGATTGTAATAAAATCCTTTCAATCTAAACTTGTAATTGCGCGCTCGGATGGACCTAAAAGCCTTCGCTTTGTCCATTCCTTTCTCTATCTGAAATGTTGCGCAACCGTGCATTTCAGTTTTCCTAATCAAATTAATTTTAGTACGTGGCATCTCTACCCCCTATAAGTAAATAACCAACAAAAAATGCAACGGTGGCCACAAAACTGGTAAGGCCTACTCCCAATGCAAAACCTATTCCAAACTCAAAACCGATTTGCACCATTTTTTATTTCCTCCTGTGTGAACAAAGATCAATCTCAAAATAATTATTTATTCAAGCCATACGCCCATGGTCCTCCGAGTGTAATGTAATGTCAAGTACCCCCACCCCTCGATCGCACACTGTGCAGTTATCCAGTAGATACCATTGACATAATGTAATGTAATGTAATGTTGTCCTCCCTATGGGGGG
>Ga0180086_1000055_pt1 | contig 12804 bp, 13 predicted proteins | sample EasRiv760_16_10D_FD_121778 | JGI IMG/M metagenome (GOLD analysis project Ga0180086, IMG submission 121778) | Soil microbial communities from meander-bound floodplain in the East River, Colorado, USA - East River metaG ERMLT760_16_10D | ecosystem: Environmental > Terrestrial > Soil > Floodplain ... | reverse complement strand
GTGCCCGAGGGGCTCGTCGTCGTCAAGCACGCGCTGCGGAACGCGCTGATTCCGATCGTCACGGTGGCCGGCCTCCAGCTGGGCCAGCTCCTGGCCGGCAGCATCATCCTCGAGTCGGTCTTCGCGCTTCCGGGCCTTGGACGGTTGGTCCTCGGGGCCATCAGCGCGCGCGACCTCCCCGTGGTCCAGGGCGTCACGTTGTTCGTCGCCTCGTGCATCGTCGCCATCAACTTCGCCGTCGACCTGTCCTACACCCTGCTCGACCCGCGCATCCGGTATGAATAGACCGCGCGTCCACGTGGCGTTCGTGGTGGGGCTCGCCATCACGGGCCTGCTCGTGGTCACGGCGGCGCTCTCGTTCGTGTGGACGCCGGCCGATCCGCTGACCATGTCGATCGCCGGCCGCCTGGAAGGTCCCTCACGGGCGCATCCGTTCGGGACCGATCAGTACGGCCGTGACGTGCTCGCCCGCGTGATGGCGGGAGCGGTGACGTCGATCGCCGTCGGCGTGCTGGCCGTCGCGGTCGGGGCCGGGGTGGGCGTGCCGCTGGGCGTCGCGGGCGGGTACGTGGGCGGCTGGCTCGACGAAGGCCTCATGCGCTTGGTAGACGCGGTGCAGGGCTTTCCCGCCGTCCTGTCCGCGCTCCTGTTCAGCGCGGTCTTCCGCCCGGGGATCACGATCAGCACGGTGGCCGTCGGGATCGCGTTCGTCCCCGCGTTCGCGCGACTGGCGCGGGGGAGCTTCCTCGAGCTGCGGGGACGCGAATTCGTGCTCGCGGCCGCGGCGCTGGGCGCGACCGATACGCGGCTGATTGGCCGGCACATCTTCCCCAACAGCCTGTCGCCGCTCGTCGTCCAGGCGACGACCAGCTTCCCGGTCGCCGTCCTCGCCGAGGCCGCGCTGGCGTACCTCGGCCTGGGCACGCAACCGCCCCAGCCGTCGTGGGGTCTCATGCTCAAAGAGGCCCAGAATTTTCTGTCCATCAACCCGTGGTTCGCGGTCTTCCCCGGCGGCGCCATCGCGCTCGCCGTGCTCGGTCTGAACCTCCTCGGCGACGGCCTCCGTGATCTCCTCTCCCCGCGGCAAACGTGAGCCCGGCGTGGCGCCGAAGCCCCCCTCCCGAGGTGTTTGACTTCCGGCGGTCGGTCGCCGTATGGTAGCGGGTGGACTTGGTGCCGGAGGCTGGCGGTTATGCCAGCGAAATCCGCAGGATGCGCTTGGGGAGAACGACCACGATGAAGGTGTTCAATGCCTCATTCACGCTCGCGAGTGAGGAGGGAACCGAGGTTTCAGACATCACCAAGCGGGTCCGGGACATCGTCCAGAATTCCCCGGTGACCACCGGCATCGCCCTCGTCAACACGCTGCATACCACCTGCGCCCTCTTCGTGAACGAGTTCCAAGCGGCGTTGATCGACGATCTCAAGGGATTGGTGGAGCGGCTGGTGCCCGAGCGCGGCGGCTACCGGCACGACGATCCCCGGTATTCGGACTGTGAGCGCGGGAACGCGCACTCGCACCTGCGCGCGGCCCTGCTGGGCCGGAACATCGCCGTCGGCGTGAACAGCGGTGAGCTCACGCTGGGGCGGTTTCAGTCGATCATCTTTGCCGAGTTCGACGGTCCGCGGAAACGCGAAATCCACGTCCAGTTGATCGGAGAGTAACCTCGGAGGGGGGTTTCACCCCCCTTCCGACGGTCGTCGCGCGCCTGACGGCGCACTCCTCCCTGCCTCCCCCCAGATCCGGATTGCGCCGGCAAGGCCGGCGCTCGAACGCGGCCACGCAATCGGGCGCGCTTCTGGCGAGCGACTGGCTCGTAGCGTTCCCGAGTATTTCGCGGAGCACCACGGGCTCCCGCGGACGCCCGGGCATCGGGGGGCTTGGGGGGCCCGTGGCTAGGCCCCCCATGTGGGTTAGTCGTATGATACCGAGGTTGTGCGGGTAGGGATCGGCGGATGACCAGGGCATTCAAGGAGTTGCTCGCGTACCGCGAGATCTTGTTGATCCTCATCTGGAGGGATCTGAAAACGCGGTACCGGGGGTCGGTGCTGGGGTTTCTGTGGACGTTTCTCAATCCGCTGCTGCTGATGATCATCTACTCGCTCGTGTTTTCGGTGTACATGCGGGTCGAGATCCACGCGTACCCGATCTTCGTGTTCGCCGGCCTGTTGCCGTGGATCTGGTTTTCCTCGGCCATGCTGTCGGGCGCCAGCTCCGTGGTCGACAGCGGCACCCTCATCAAGCGGGTGCCGTTTCCTCCCCAGATCCTGCCGGCCGTCTCGGTGACCGCGGCGCTCGTCAACTTCGTCCTCGCCGTGCCGCTGCTGCTCGTCTTCATGGTCGCGTGGGGCCTGCCGATCGGCTGGTCGCTGCTCATGCTGCCCCTGTCGATCGCGATTCAGTACGTGTTCACGCTCGGCCTGACGATCGTGCTCTCGATGCTCACCGTCCGCTATCGAGACCTCCAGCAGCTCCTGGCCAACGTGCTCACGCTGTGGTTCTTCGTCACCCCCGTGCTCTACCCGACGACGATGGTCCCCGCGCGGTTCCAGGCGCTCCTGATGCTCAATCCCATGGCCATCCTGGTCGGGTCGTTCCAGGACGCGCTCTACGGGGCGCAGGTTCCGTCGCTCTGGCCTCTGATGCTCGTGGCGGTGCTGGCGGTCGCCGTGCTCGGGGTGGCGCTCGCGGTCTCCGACCGCATGCGCTGGGGCCTGGCCGAAGAGATCTGATGCCGGCGGCCATCGAGCTTCACGGCATCTGCAAGCGCTTTCGGTCCCTCGGTGGGCGGCCGTCGACCACGTTGAAATCCGCCGCGCTCGAGCTCGTGCGAGGCCGCCGGCAGCGCGCCCGGGAACGATTCACGGCCCTGCGCGACATCGATCTCACGGTGGAAGCGGGGCGAGCCCTGGGCATCGTCGGCGCCAACGGCTCCGGCAAGAGCACGCTGCTCAAGCTCGTGGCCGGCATTTATCGCCCCGACAGCGGCACCCTCCGCGTGCGAGGCCGGGTGGCGCCGTTGATCGAGCTGGGGGCCGGGTTCCACCCCGAGCTCACCGGGCGCGAGAACGTCGTGATCAACGGCATCATCCTCGGACTCTCCCAGCGCGAGGTGCGACGGCGGCTCGACGCGATCGTGGAGTTCGCGGGGATGCGCGAGTTCATCGACGCCCCCGCGCGCACGTACTCCTCCGGGATGTACATGCGGCTCGGCTTCGCCGTCGCCGTCCATCTCGATCCCGACGTGCTGCTGATGGACGAGGTGCTGGCCATCGGCGACGAGGCCTTCACGCGCAAGTGCGCCGACCGCTTCGCCGAGTTCCGCCGCTTGGGCAAGACCATGCTGCTGGTCGGGCACGAGGCGGCGGCCGTCGAGCGATGGTGCGACGAAGCGGTGTGGCTCGATCACGGCGTGATCCGGGCCCACGGCGCGCCGCACAAGGTCATCGACCTCTATCGTCAGGCGATGTCCGAGCAGGAGTCGGACGCGCTGGCCCGTTCGTACGAACAGCCGATGCCGTCGATCACGGTGGCCGGCGCGACGAGCGAGGCCCGCGATCGGTGGGGCACGGGCGAGATCGAGATCGAGCGCGTCCGGCTCGACGACACGTACGGCCACGAGCGGTATGTCTACACGTCCGGGGAGCCCGTCACCATCCGGTTCGCGTACCGCGTGCGCCGGCCCGTGGACAGCCCGGTCTTCGGCTTCGCCATCGTCCGCAACGACGGGTTGTGGGTCTACGGCACCGACACCACGCTCGCCAAGGTCGCGGTGCCCGCGCTGGGGACCGCCGGCGAGGTGAAGGTGACGATCGATGCCCTCGGCCTCGTCGCCGGACGCTACGTGGTCGACGTCTCGGTGCACGCGGCCGACGGGACGCCGTACGACTATCACAGCCGCCGCTACCCGTTCTCGGTGCGGGACGACGTGGCCGAGCGCGGGGTGGCGAAGGTCCATCATCGCTGGCACATCGTCCCCGACGCCGTGAGCGGGCACCCCTGACATGCGCGTCGCGCTCGACGGCCAGCCGCTCCTCACCCCGCTGGCCGGCGTCGGGCACTACACCCGCCAGCTCATCCACGCCCTCGCGCGCGTCGACCCGAGCCACCATTACTACGTGGTGGCGCCCCGTCCGCTCCGCGCGCTGACGCGGCGGCGCGTGCCACTCGTCGAGTTTCCCGAACCGAACGTCGAGCCGATCATTCTGGGCTGGTGGGCGACGATGCGCGCGCGGGTCGAGCGCCGGCTCGGGCGCACGCCCGAGTTGCGTCGGGGCCTCGCTCCGCCCGCCGAGGTCTTTCACGCGACGAACTACATCTTTCCGTTCCGGTTGGGTACGGCTCGGACGGTGTTGACGATCTACGACCTCACGCTCCTGCTCTTCCCCGAGTGGCATCCCGCGGACCGATTGGCGGTGATGGGGCGTGCCTTGGCGCCCTCGGCCACGCGGGCGGACCGCATCGTCACGCCTTCCGCGTTCACCCGCAATGACCTCCTCAAGCTGCTGCCCGTCGAGCCCGAGCGAGTCGTGGTCATTCCAGGAGGCATCGATCCGATTTTCACGCCCCAGCGGGAGGCGGACGTGGCGACGCGTCTGGCGCCCCTGGGCTTGCGTGCGGGGGACTATCTGCTGTTCCTGGGCACCATCGAGCCCCGCAAGAACCTGGCGCGCCTCCTCCACGCGGTGGAGTTGGCGGGACCCGACATCGGTCCGCTCGTCCTGGCCGGGGGACGCGGCTGGAACAACGCCGCCATCCGCGACGCGATCGCGCGGCTCGCGCGCGAGGGGCGGGTGCGCGACCTCGGCTACGTGGCCGACGATCTGCGGCGGCCGTTGCTCGCCGGCGCCCGGGCCTTCGTGTACCCCTCGCTCTACGAGGGCTTCGGGCTCCCGCCGCTGGAAGCGATCGCCTGCGGCACGCCCGTGCTGACGTCGAACGTCTCGGCCCTCCCCGAGGTCATGGGCGACGCGGCGCTCTACGTCGACCCCCACGACGTCTCGGAGCTCGCCGGGTGCCTGACCCGGATCTGGCACGACGACGCCCTCCGCGCCGATTTGCGGGCGCGCGGGCTGGCCCGGGCTCGCCAGTTCTCCTGGGATCGGACGGCGCGGCTCACGATCGACGTCTACCGCGGCCTGCTCGAATGAGAGTGTCGATCATCGTGCCCGTGTACAACGAGCGGAGCACCATCGGCGAGATCCTCACCCGTGTGCGCGCCGCGCCGATCGACGACATGATCGAGCTGATCATCGTCGACGACGGCTCCACGGACGGTACCCGCGAGTTCCTGACCGACTACGCCGGCCGGCACGACGACGTCCGGGTCATCCTCCAGGACGGGAACCAGGGGAAGGGCGCGGCCATCCGTCGCGGCATCGAGTGCGTCACCGGGGACGTCGCGATCATCCAGGACGCGGACCTCGAGTACGACCCGCGCGACTACCCGGCGCTGCTCAAGCCCATCGTCGAAGGGCGCGCCGACGTCGTCTTCGGCAACCGGTTCCACGGCGGCGAGCACCGGGTGCTCTACTACCGCCACTTTCTGGCCAACCGCTTCCTCACGATGATCTGCAACGTCGCGACGGACCTGAACCTGAGCGACATGGAGGTGGGCTACAAGGTCTTCCGCGCCTCCGTGCTCAAGCAGCTCCCGTTGCGCGCGCGCCGCTTCGACATCGAGCCCGAGCTCGTGATCAAGTCCGCCGGACTGGGCGTGCGGATCTACGAAGTGCCGGTCTCCTATCACGGCCGGACCTACGCCGAGGGCAAGAAGATCGGCTGGCGAGACGGGGTGACCGCCCTGTGGCGGATCTTCGTCTTCCGTTTCTTCGGGTGAACGAGGCCAAGGTCGAGGGGTGCCCCGGCTGTGCCGGGGCGCCCCGAGCGTCTGGGGGTTTGGGGGCCATTTCGGGGCCCCCAATCAAATGATCGCGGTCAACGCCGCGATCGTCGGCGACCGGCCGACCGGCCTCGGCCTCTATGCCGTGCACCTCATCCGGGAGCTGGACAGTCTCGGTGAGCGCCTCGTCGTGTATACCTCCCGCCCGGACGCGATCCAGGCGCCTGGCGCGCGCGTCGAGCGGGTACCCGCCGCCGTTCGGCCCGAACACGGTGCCCGCGGTCACCTCGCGCGCTTGCTCTGGACGCAGTCGGGTCTGCGATATCGGGTCGCGCGTCTGCGCCCCCGGGTTCTCCTCAACCTCATGCCGGAGGGGCTTCTGCGCCCGGCGGTGCCGCAGGTGACGGTCGTGCACGATCTGCTGCCGCTCCGGAGTCCAGGGGAGTATCCGCGCCAGCAGTACTACTTCCGCCACTACGTGCCCGCCGTCCTTCGTCATTCTCGTGCGGTGATCGTCAGCTCGGAGAGCACGCGTCGCGACCTCGTCGACTTCTACCGCTTGTCCCCGGACAAGCTGCACGTGGTCTTGCTCGGGTACGACACCGCTCGCTTTGCTCCGGCGCCGGCGCCGCACGACGGCGCGCCGTACGCCCTCTTTGTGGGTAACGTGATGCCGCACAAGAACCTGCTCCGCCTCGTCGAGGCGTTCGCGGCGGCGGTGCGGGGGATGAGCGGACGCCTGGTCATTCGGGGATGGGGCCGTCCCGGGCACGTCGGCGCCCTCCAGGCGCGCATCGCGACGCTCGGCATCGCCGACCGCGTGGACTGGCGTCAATACGCCGCGGACGACGAGCTCCCCGACCTCTACCGCCGAGCCCGCATGCTCCTCTTGCCCTCCCTCTCCGAAGGTTTCGGCCTCACCGCCCTCGAAGCCATGGCCTGCGGCACTCCCGTCGTCGTCTCCAACCGCTCCTCTCTCCCCGAAGTCGTCGGCGACGCCGCCCTCTTCGTCGACCCCGAAGACCCGACGTCGATCGCCACGGCGATCCGCCGCCTCTTCACCGACGACACCCTCGCGAAAACCCACGCCGCCCGCGGTCTCAAGAGAGCCCAACTTTTTTCCTGGCAAAAAACCGCCCGCGCCGTCCAATCGATACTTCATAACGTCATGGCGGCAGAAAATCCGTCAAAATAGACGCGTTCGAGCGCGGGCTTCGCCCGCGCAATCCTGCTCTGGGGGGAGGCAGTGAGAAGCGAGCCGCAGGCGAGCGCCGAACGTCGGAAGGGGGGCGGAGCCCCCCTCCGAGTGGCACTAGTCCATGACTGGCTGACGGGGATGCGCGGAGGCGAGCGGTGCCTCGAGGTGTTCTGCGAGCTCTTTCCCGGCGCCGACCTCTTCACGCTTCTTCACGTGCCGGGCAGCGTGTCCGCTGTGATCGAGCGTCGCCGGATCGTCACGTCGTTCGTCCAGCGGTTGCCCGCCGCCGCCACCCGATATCGCTATTACCTGCCGCTGTTCCCCTCCGCCGTCGAAGCCTTCGATCTCCGCGGCTACGATCTCGTGCTCTCGTCGAGCCACTGCGTGGCGAAGGGCGCGCGTCCCGCGCCGGGCGTGCCGCACGTCTCGTACTGCTTCACGCCCATGCGCTACGTCTGGGATCTGTACGACGACTATTTCGGCAACGGCGCGGGCTGGCTGACGCGGGCGCTGATGCCGCCCGTCGCCGCGCGGCTGCGGCGCTGGGATCGGGCGTCGAGTGCGCGCGTCGATCGCTTCGTCGCGATCTCGCGCCACGTCGCCGCGCGCATCGATCGCTGTTACGGCCGGGCCGCGGAGGTCATCTACCCGCCCGTCGACGTGCGGCGCTTCGAGGTCGCCGACGGCGACGACGACGCGTTCTACCTCGTCGTGTCGGCGTTCGCGCCGTACAAGCGCCTCGATCTCGCCATCCACGCGGCCAACCGCCTGGGCCGGCGGCTGCTCGTCGTCGGGTCGGGACCCGAGGAGCGCCGGTTGCGGGCGCTGGCCGGGCCCGGTGTCGAATTCCTCGGGTGGCGGTCTGACGCGGAGATCGCCGAGCTGTACCGCCGCTGTCGCGCCGTGCTCTTTCCCGGCCTCGAGGATTTCGGCATCGTCCCCCTGGAGGCCATGGCCGCGGGGCGTCCGGTCATCGCGTTCGGCGCGGGTGGCGCGCTCGAGACCGTGGTTCCGCCGGGCGGCGAGAAGGCTCCGACCGGGCTCTTCTTCCACGCGCAGACCGTGGACGCGCTCGTCGACGCCATGCGCCGGCTGGAGGACGGCGCGGTCGTGTTCGACCCGAAGGCCTTGCGCGCGCGCGCCGAGGAGTTCGACCGGTCTCGCTTCAAGGACCGCGTGGGATCCTTCCTCGAGGCCTGTCTGACGGGGACGGTCGCGTGCTGAAGGCCCATTCGCGCGTCTTCGAGCACCTCACGCTGGCCACCGACGTCGTCCTCATCGCCCTGTGCTGGCTCGCCGCCTACGGCCTGCGCTTCTACGTCGTCGGCCCGCCGCTCGTCACCCCCGACATCCCGCCGTTCCGGGAGTACCTGCTCCAGCTCGTTCCCATCGTGGTGGTGTGGGGCGTCGCCTTCCGGTGGTTCGATCTCTATCGGCCGCGCCGCCTGGGCAGCTACGTCTCCGAGTGGGCCGACGTCGCCAAGGCCTCGACCCTGGGCGTGCTCGTGCTGATCGCGATCATGCAGTTCGTCTTCCGCAACATCGAGTACTCCCGCGTCGTCATCCTGTATTTCTGGGCCCTCTCGATCGTCGCCGTCAGCGTCTGGCGCGCGACCTTTCGCGAGGGGCTCCGCTTCGCCCGCCGTCATGGCGTGAACCTCCGGCGTGCCGTCGTCGTGGGCGGCGGGGGCGCGGCCGGGGAGCTGCTGGCCGCCCTGGGGCGCCGGCCCGACGTCGGCGTGCAGGTGTTGGGGCTCGTCGGCGACAAGCAGGGGGACGCGGGCGCGACCTGGCTCGGCCGCTTCGAGGATCTCCGCGGCATCCTCGATCGTGAGCAGGTCGATCTGATCCTCATCGCGCTTCCGCACGGCGACGCCTCGCGCCTGCCCGCGCTCCTGTCGGACATCGGGGACGATCCCGTGGCCATCCATCTCGTGCCCGACGTCTACGGCCTCGCCTCCATGCGGGGCGGCATCGAGGAGTTCGAAGGCGTGCCGATCATTCACCTCCGCGAGTCGCCGCTCTACGGCTGGAACCGTGTGCTCAAGCGCGGGCTCGATCTCGTCGTGGGCGGTGTCGCGCTCGTCGTGCTCGCGCCGCTGCTCGTCGCCGTCGCCGTCGTGATCCGGCTCACGTCGCCCGGCCCCGCGCTGCTCCGGCAGGAGCGCATGGGCCTCGACGGCCGCGCGTTTTCGATGTTGAAGTTCCGAACGATGCGGGTCGACGCCGAAGCCGAGAGCGGGCCGGTGTGGGCCGCACCGGACGACGATCGCCGCACCGGCCTCGGCGCCGTCCTCCGGCGCTTCAGCCTCGACGAGCTGCCTCAGCTCCTGAACGTGCTCCGCGGCGACATGAGCCTCGTCGGCCCCCGCCCGGAGCGCCCGGTCTTCGTCGAAACGTTCCGCCACCGCATCCCCGGCTACATGCTCCGCCACAAAGTCAAAGCCGGCATGACCGGCTGGGCCCAAATCAACGGCTGGCGCGGCAACACCTCGCTCGAAAAGCGCATCGAATACGACCTGTACTATATCGAGCGCTGGTCACTAGGTTTCGATCTGACGATTCTCGTCAAGACACTCTGGCGGGGCTTTTTCAACAAACACGCGTACTGATCAACTTGGGGGGGTACGAGGCGCACCCCCCAAGCCCCCCGGCGTTAGCCCATTCGAGACGTCGTTTCTTCCGCCCGTCATCCTTCATCTCCGTGTCTTTCATCAATGCGGCGCCGTGGTCAACCTGAGCGTCATGGATTGCTCGACGACCTCTCAGAGCCGCCGCGTTCGAGCGCGGGCTTCGCCCGCGCAATCCTCGTTCTAGGGGGAGGCAGGGAGGAGCGAGCCGCTAGGCGAGCGACGACCGTCGGAAGGGGGACGAAGTCCCCCTCCGAGTTAACGTATTACCGGCTCGGTGGCGACGCGGACGCGGATGAAGTATTCGCGGAAGGACCCGAGGTCGGTCTCCGAGATCATGTCGGACACGATGAAGCAGGCGAGGTCCCCTTGCTTCCAGACCCAGACCGAGAAGCCGCTGTCGCGCAGCAGGGCGGGGCGCCACCGGTCGACCTGCACGCGCTGGCGCTCGGGCATCGGCAGCCCGGGCGCGGGCAGCACGACGTAGGTGAGCAGATGGCCGTCCTCGTCTCGATAGTGCAGCGCGATGCCGCGGCGCTGCTCGAGATACACCGGTTCGGCGGCGACGAACGTGAGGCGCTCGTCGCCGGCGAACACGCGGTTCAACTCGATGCCGGATTCCTGCGTGAGCCAGGGGAGCGCGGCGGGAATCACGTCGGGACGGCGCGCGCCCCACATGAGGGTGCGGGTGTGCTCGGAGACGACCGAGCGGACGAGGCGCTGCACGGGGTCGGCCGGGGCGATCCGAGGCAGCATGGGGAGGAAGACCAGGAACAGCACCAGCGCCGTCGCCGCCGAGGCGAGCGCCGCCGAGAGCCACGGGCGCACGTCGGCGCGCGGCCGTCCGGCCTCGATCACCGCGTGTCGGAGTCGCGCGGGCGCCGCGTGACGCGGCAGCTCGCTGGCGAGCCGACTTCCCAGGCCCTCGTCGGACAATGGATCCGTCATCGCGTTTCGTAGTCGCGGAGCAAGATGCGCAACCGCTCCTTGGCCCGGAAGATCCTCGACTTCACGGTGCCCACTGGGCACGCCATGACCCGCGCCACCTCCTCGAGCGGTAATCCCTCAACTTCGGCGAGCAGCAGGACGGTGCGGAACTCCGCGGGCAGGTGGCGCATCGCTCGCTCGAGATCGGTGTGAGCGTCCATCGCGCCGCTGTCCTCGTCCGGGGCGTCGTGAAACATCGGGGTGTCCCAGTCGGGAACCCCGTCTTCTGCGACGGCGGCTTCCCGCTCGCGCAGGCGGTAGAACGTGAGGAACGTGTTCCTCAGAATCTGAAACAACCAGGCGCGCAGATGAGTTCCCGGTTGAAAGCGATGGGAGAAGCGAAAGGCCCGCGCGTACGTCTCCTGGACGAGGTCTTCCGCCTCGGGCGGCTTGCGGGTCAGGTAGACGGCAAAGTTGTAGAGCGCGTCGAGATGGACGAGCGCGTCACGCCGGAAGTCGCCCTCGTCCATCGCGCGGTCAGTCGAACCACCGGGACGGGAAATCGCCCGGCCGGACCTCGTGCTCGTCGTCGAGCTCGTCCAGCAGCTCGCGCACGGTGCGGTAGAGGATCGGGTGCTCCAGCCCGGGCGCGAGGTCGGCGAGAGGCCGGAGCACGAAGGCCCGCTCGTGCAGGAGCAGGTGCGGTACGTGCAGCGCGTCGGAGACGCTGATGACGCGGTCGTCGTAGAAGAGAATGTCGATGTCGACGGACCGGGCGGCGAAGCGGGCGGCTTCCGGCGTGCCCGGCGGGCGCGTCCGGCCCAGCGCGGCTTCGATCGCCTGCAGGTGCTCGAGCAGGTGCTCGGGCGGCAGGCTGGTCTCGATGACGACCGCGCAGTTCAAGTACCACGACCGGTGATGGAGCGGTTCGCCCGGCTCGCTCTCCCAGGGCTCGGTCTCGTACAGTCTCGACGCCTCGAGGAACTGGATCGCGGTCGCCTCACGCAGCCGTTCCACGGCCGCGCGCAGCCGCTCGAGCCGATCGCCGAGGTTGGAGCCGAGGCTCAGATACACCCGTGCCATCAGCGCTTGCGGGTGATCTCCACGGCGGGGGTGCCGACGAGGCCGCCGAGTGGAGGCGTCAGCTTGCGCACGCGCACGCGCACTTCGGACGTCGGGAATTCGCGGAGGATCGCGTCGCTCATGAGCCCGGCCAGACGCTCCAGCAGGTTCACGCGGTTCGTGGTGCCGATCTCGACGATGCGCCGCATGACCGATCCGTAGTCGACGGTGGCGCCGACGTCGTCGGACAGCGCGGCGGGCCGCAGGTCGACGGCCAGCTCGGCGTCCACGGAGAACCAGGCGCCCACCGACTGTTCTTCCTACGTGAGGCCGTGGCGGGCCCAGAATCGAACGTCCTCGAGGCAGAGCTTGTCGGGCATCGTGGTCCGGCGATCAGAGTCCGAGCACGTCCTGCATGGAATAGAGGCCGGCCGGGCGCGCGGCGATCCACCGGACCGCGCGCAACGCGCCGCGCGCGAAGGTGTCGCGGTTGTGGGCGCGGTGCGTGAGCTCGAGGCGCTCGCCCAGCGTGCCGAAGGACACGGTGTGCTCGCCGACGACGTCTCCCGAGCGCAGCGACAGCATGCCGATTTCCTTCGTGGAGCGTTCTCCGGGCACGCCCTGACGTCCGTAGACGGCGACCGCGGCGAGATCGCGTCCGAGGGCTTCGGCCACGACCTCCGCCATGCGCAGGGCCGTCCCGCTGGGGGCGTCCTTCTTGAAGCGGTGGTGGATCTCCGTGACCTCGACGTCGTAGTCGTCGCCGAGCGCCGTGGCCATGGTGGCGAGGATCCGCAACGCGAGCGTGACGCCGACCGACATGTTGGGCGAGAGCATGATCGCGGTCCGGCGCGCGAGGCCCGCGATCTCCTCGCGCTGCGCCGCCGTGAACCCGGTCGTGCCGATGACCGCGCGCGCGCCTCCGGCCGCGGCCAGTCGAAGGTGGTCGAGGGTGGGCTCGGGCGCGGAGAACTCCACGAGCACGCGATCCCGGACGATCGCGGACGCGGCGTCGGCGCCGAGGGGCACGCCCATCGCCCCCACGCCCGCGACCTCGCCGGCATCGCGGCCGACGGCCGGATGTCCCGGCGCCTCGAGCGCGGCGCAGAGCCGGAGGTCGGACGCTTCGCGCACACACGCGATC
>Ga0180086_1000054_pt1 | contig 12808 bp, 7 predicted proteins | sample EasRiv760_16_10D_FD_121778 | JGI IMG/M metagenome (GOLD analysis project Ga0180086, IMG submission 121778) | Soil microbial communities from meander-bound floodplain in the East River, Colorado, USA - East River metaG ERMLT760_16_10D | ecosystem: Environmental > Terrestrial > Soil > Floodplain ... | reverse complement strand
ATCTTCGACGCGCGCTCGAAGTCGAGGATGCCGAGCTTTTCGCCGATCTCCTCGTGCGGGCGCGGGTCGAAGGAGAACGCCCTTGGCGTCCCCCAGCGACGGATCTCGGGATTGTCGTCGGCCGAGCCACCGACCGGCGCCGTGGGGCTCGGCAGGTTTGGAATGCCGAGCAGCATCGTGTCGACGTCGGCCTCGATGGTCTTGCCCTCGGCGTCGAGCGCCTTGATGCGGTCGGAGACCTCGCGCATCCGCGCCTGCTCCGCGGACGCGTCCTCGCCGCGCCGCTTGGCCTGGCCGATGGCCTCGGACGCGCGGTTGCGGAGGGCCTTGAGATCCTCCGCCTCGCGCAGCAGGCGGCGCCGCTCGGCGTCTCGGGCGAGGAGATCGCGGATGAGCTGGCCCGCGTCGGCGCCGCGGGTGGCAAGCCGCTGGGCGACCGCGTCGGACTGCTCGCGGATCAGCTTGAGGTCGAGCATGGAGCCTACGACGCTTCGACCGGGGCTTGTTCGGCGTCGACCCGGGCCACGGAGCCGACGCGGTCGTCGGCCTCGAGGTCGATGATCCTCACGCCCCAGGTGTTCCGGCCCTGGGAGGAGACGTCGGCGGAGTGGAAGCGGATGATCTTGCCCTTGGTGGTCACGACGAGGATGTCGTCGCCCTCGCGCACCTGGAGCATCGCGACCACGTTGCCGTTGCGGCCGCCGGTCTTGATGTCGAGGATGCCCTTGCCGGCCCGCCCCTGCAGGCGGTACTCGTCGAGCGGCGTGCGCTTGCCGAACCCTCGCTCGGTCACGGTCAGGATCGTCACGCCCTCCTGCACCACGTCAGCGGCGATGACGCCGTCGTCCTGCTCGACGTCGATGCCGCGCACCCCGCTGGCCCCGCGGCCCATCGGCCGGACCTCCTCCTCGGTGAAGCGGATGATCATGCCGAGCTTCGTGGCGATCATGACTTCCCGCTGGCCGTCGGTGCGCCGCGTGGTGATGACCTCGTCGCCGTCCTCGAGCCCGATCCCCTGGATGCCGGCGGCCCGGGGGTGGGAGTACGCCTCCAGCTCGGTCTTCTTGATCTTTCCCTGCTTGGTCACGAAGAGCACGTACCCGCCGGCGGCGAAATCGCGGACGGGCACGCAGGTGGCGACGCGCTCTCCCTCGCCGAGGGAGAGCAGGTTCACCATCGCCTTGCCCTTGGCCTGGCGGCCGCCCTCGGGGATCTCGTGGACCTTGAGCCAATAGACCTTGCCGAGGTTGGTAAAGAACAGGAGGGAGGAGTGGGTCGAGGCCACGAACAGGTCCTCGACGAGGTCCTCTTCCTTGGTTTCCATGCCGGTCACGCCCTTGCCGCCGCGGCGCTGGCTCCGATAGGCCTCCACGTGCGTGCGCTTGATGTAGCCGGACCGCGTGATCGTCACCACCATCTCCTCGTCGGCGAGGAGGTCCTCGATGGTCAGGTCCGTGGTCTCGCCGATGATCTCGGTGCGGCGCGGGTCGGCGTACTCCTCCTTGATGGCGAGGATCTCGGTCTTGATGATGCCCATCAGCTTCTCGTCGGACGCGAGGATGCCGCGCAGCTCTTCGATCAGCGCGAGGGTCTGCTCGTGCTCCTCGATCAGCTTGGTGCGCTCGAGCTGGGTCAGGCGCTGCAACCGCATGTCGAGGATGGCTCGGGCCTGGACCTCGCTGAGATCCAGGCGCGTCATCAGGGCGATCCTGGCGGCGTCGGGGCTCTCGGCCTGGCGGATGAGGCGGATGACCAGATCGAGGTGCTCGACGGCCTTGCGCAGGCCGGCCAGGATGTGGGCCCGCTCTTCGGCGCGCGCGAGGTCGTAGCGGGTGCGCCGGGTGACGATCTCGCGCCGGAAGCGGATGAACGCCTCCAGCATCTCCTTGAGGTTCACGACCTGCGGGCGCCGGTCGATGAGGGCCAGCATGATGATGCCGAAGTTGGTCTGCATCTGCGTGTGCTTGAAGAGCTGGTTGAGCACGATCTCCGGGATCTCTCCGCGCCCCAGCTCCATCACGATGCGGATGCCCTCGCGGTTGGACTCGTCACGGACCTCGGAGATGCCGTCGATCTTCTTCTCGCGGTTGAGCTCAGCGATCTTCTCGATCAGCGTGGCCTTGTTCACCTGGTACGGCAGCTCGCTGACGATGAGTGCCTCACGGCCGCCGCGCATCTTCTCGGTGTGGGCCTTGGCGCGCAGCGTGAGGCTGCCGCGACCGGTCGTGTACGCGTCGCGGATGCCGGACGCACCGTAGATGTAGCCGGCCGTCGGGAAATCCGGCCCGGTGACGATCTTCATGAGCTGCTCGATCGTGGTGTCGGGCCGCTCGATCAACGCCACGAGCCCGTCGACGACCTCGCCCAGGTTGTGGGGCGGGATGTTCGTGGCCATGCCGACCGCGATGCCCGTGGAGCCGTTGATGAGAAGATTCGGCACCCGCGTGGGCAGGACCACGGGCTCTTCGAGCGACTCGTCGAAGTTGGGGACGAAGTTGACGGTCCCCTTGTCGATGTCCGCCAGCATGTCGTGGGCGATCTTGGCGAGCCGCGTCTCCGTGTAGCGCATGGCCGCGGGCGGATCGCCGTCGATGGAGCCGAAGTTCCCCTGCCCGTCCACCAGCGGATAGCGCAGGGAGAACTCCTGGACCATGCGGACGAGCGCCTCGTAGACCGGCGAATCGCCATGGGGGTGGTACTTGCCGAGGACTTCGCCGACCACGCGCGCGGACTTCTTGTACGGCCGGTTCCACACGAGCCCGAGCTCCTGCATCGCGTAGAGCACGCGGCGGTGCACGGGCTTGAGGCCGTCGCGGATGTCCGGCAACGCCCGCCCGACAATGACGGACATCGCGTAGTCCAGGTAGGACTTCCGCATCTCCTCTTCGATCGGAACCGGAACCTGTCGCTCGTTAGGCAACGGCGCCACACCCTCCTGAATCAGGCCACCCGCGGTTCAATCCGTCCTCGCGGCGCCGTTAAATGTCTAGATTCGCGACGTCGAGGGCGTGCTTTTCGATGAACGCGCGGCGGGGCTCGACCGCGTCGCCCATCAGCACCGTGAACATCTCGTCGGCGCCGACGGCGTCCTCCTGGGTGATCTTGAGCAGCGTGCGCGTCTCCGGGTTCATCGTGGTTTCCCAGAGCTGCTCCGGGTTCATCTCGCCCAGGCCCTTGTAGCGCTGGAAGGTGGCGCCGGCTCGCGACCGCTCGAGCGCCCGGCGGTGGAGCTCGTCGAGGTCCTTGATCGGCGTCTCCTTGCCGGCGTCGTCGATGAGCGCGGTCGGGCCCTTGGCGGCCGCCGCCACCTTTTCCCACAGGTCGTAGAGCGCCGCGTAGTCGGCGGATTTGAACAGCGCCGTGCTGAACGTGACCGCCGGCGGTCCCGCGACGGTTACCGTGTGGCCGTCGGGCGCGGTCTCGACGGGCTGAACCTGGAGGTGATACCCGTTGACCGCCGCGGCGGCGGCGATGATCGCCTCACCGATCTCGTCGTGACCCACGCCACGCTTGTTGCCGCGGAACTTCGTCCGGAGCAGCTCGCCCAGGATCGATGCCGGCACCCCGCGGCGCGTGACCTTGTTGAACAGCGTCCGATACTCCGAGACCGCGCGCAGGAGCTCGAGCAGCGGGGCGCCCGTGACGGGGATCTTCGTGCCCGGCACCTTCAGGCTGGCCGCCTCGACCCACGCGGTGAGGAAGAAGTCCTCGAACTCGCGCTCGTTCATCAGGTACTTCTCCACCTTGCCCTTCTTGACCTTGAAGAGCGGCGGCTGCGCGATGTAGAGGTGCCCGGGGTCGATCACCGCGTTCATGTGGCGGAAGAAGAACGTCAGGAGCAGCGTGCGGATGTGGGCGCCGTCGACGTCGGCGTCGGTCATCAGGATGAGCTTGTGATAGCGCAGCTTGCCGAGGTCGAACTCCTCGGTCCCGATGCCCGTCCCCATGGCCGAGATGAGCAGGCGGATTTCATTGTGGGAGAGGACCTTGTCGTAGCGCGCCTTCTCCGAGTTGATGATCTTGCCGCGCAGCGGAAGGACCGCTTGGGTCTTCCGGTCACGTCCCTGCTTGGCGGACCCGCCCGCGGAGTCGCCTTCGACCAGGAACAGCTCTCGGTACTGCGGGTCGCGCTCCGAGCAATCGGCGAGCTTGCCCGAGAGGCCCTCGTCGTCGCGCCCGCCCTTGCGCGTGAGCTCACGGGCCTTCCGTGCCGCTTCCCTTGCCTGGGCGGCGCGCACGCACTTGTCGGCGATCTTGCGCGCGGTGGTCGGGTCTTCCTCGAAGTTCTCGGCCAGCTTGTCGTTGACGATCTGCTGGACGAGGCCCCTGATGTCGCTGTTGCCGAGCTTGGCCTTGGTCTGGCCCTCGAACTGCGGCTCCGGCAGCCGGACGGAGACGACCGCGGTGAGCCCTTCGCGCACGTCGTCGCCGGTCACCCCGCCCTTGAAGCTCTTGAGGAAATTGTTGGCCTGGGCGTAGTTCGACAGCGTGCTGGTCAGCGCGGCCCGAAAGCCCGTGAGATGCGTCCCGCCCTCGCGCGTGTTGATGTTGTTGGCGAACGAGAAGACGTTTTCCTGGTAGCCGTCGTTGTACTGCAGGGCGACCTCGACCTCGATGTCTCCCTTCTTGCCCTCGAAGAACAGCACCTTGGGATGGATCGGCGTCTTGTTCTGGTTCAGGTGCTTGATGAACTCGATGATGCCGCCCTTGTAGAAGAAGGTGTGGCTGCGCTCGTCCCGCTCGTCCTCGATGACGATCTTGAGCCCGCGGTTGAGGAACGCCATCTCGCGCAGACGATTGCTGAGGGTGTCGAAGGAAAACGTCGTCTCCTCGAAGATCTTGGCGTCGGGCTTGAACTTGATGATCGTGCCGTGCTTCGAAGTCTTCTCGCCCTGGGCCAGGTCACCCTGCGGCACGCCGTACTCGTAGCGCTGGATCCAGGCCCGACCGCCCCGGCGAATCTCCAGATCGAGCCACTCCGAGAGCGCGTTGACGACCGAGACCCCGACGCCGTGCAGTCCGCCCGACACCTTGTAGGCGGAGTGCTCGAACTTGCCCCCGGCGTGAAGCACCGTGAGCACGACTTCGGCCGCCGATTTACCGCTTTCCACGTGGGTGTCGACGGGAATGCCGCGCCCGTTGTCGCCCACGGAGCACGAGCCGTCGGAGTGCAGGATGACCTTGATCGAGTCGCAGTGGCCGGCGAGGGCCTCGTCGACGGAGTTGTCGACGACCTCGTAGACGAGGTGATGCAACCCATAGGCGCTGGTATCGCCGATGTACATCGCCGGCCGCTTGCGGACGGCCTCCAGGCCTTCGAGGACCTTGATGTCGCTCGCCGTGTACGTCTCAGCCGTCATGCCGCTGCGATCTCTCCCTTCGTGATGATCCATCGCGCCGCGCCCGGAACCTCGAGGGCGTCGGCCGTGGTCAGAAACACCTGCTCCGCGTTCCCGATCTCACGGATCACGTGGCCCCGCACGTCCGGATCCAGCTCCGACAGCGCATCGTCCAGCAACAGGACCGGCGCCGTGCCCACCGCCTCGGTGATCGGCAGGATCTCGGCCAGCCGGAGCGAGAGGGCGAGCAACCGCTGCTGCCCGCGCGACCCGAACGCTCGAGCGTCGACGCCCCCGAGCTCGATCGCGAGGTCGTCGCGATGAGGTCCCACCAGGGTCTGCCCCCGGCGAGCTTCCGCGGGACGCATCCGCTCGAGGGCCGCCACGAGCGCCGCGGGCTCCGTGGCCTCGCCGACCGACGCGCGATACCGGATCTCGACCTTCTCATGTTCGCCGGACAGCACCCGCCTGTCACCGGCTAAACTTGGATACACCCGCGAGATCTCCGTCTGGAGCGCGGCGGCCGCCCGCCGTCGCCGGTCGATCAGCTCCATGCCGACCACGGCAAATTGCTCGTCCCAAGGCGCCAGCCGGGTTGCCAGAACACGCTCCGGCAGGCGCTCCTGAAGCAGACGATTGCGGCGAGCGAGCACCTGGCGAAACCGCACGAACGCCGCGCGATGGCTCGGGTAGAGCCGCGCCGCGAAGCCGTCGAGAAAGTTCCTCCGTACGGCCGGCACTCCATTGACGATCTCCAAATCCTGCCAGCCGAACGTCACCACACGAGCCCAGGGACACTCCTCGCCGGCGCCCTGCCAGATCCCGTCCTCGCGCCTCCTGAGGCTGCGTCGCACCGTTCGCGACCCGTCCGCACGCCTGATCTCGGCGGCAAGGGACGCGGTCTCCGCTCCCCAGCGGGGGATCTCGGCCAGCCGCGACGTGCGGAAGGACCGGCCCGTCAGCAGAACGGCGAACGCTTCGAGGAGGTTACTCTTCCCCTGGGCGTTGGCACCGGTGAGGAGGTTCAGGGCCACCGAGGGGTTATAGGAGAGACTGTGATAATTACGAACGTCGACTAGCTGGATCCATCCAATCTGCAACCTGTCTGAACTCCCTTTTTCAGAGGGAAATCCTCGCTAAATGCGCATGGGCATTATAACACAGCAGTACCCTTCCTCTTCGACGCTTTTGACCACGCCGGGGCTCAAACCGTCCTTGAATTCGAACAGGATTTCGTCCTTTTCGATGGGCGTGAGCGCGTCCAGCATGTAGCGCGAATTGAACCCGATCGTCACCTCTTCACCGGCGTATTGGACAGGCAGGGCCTCTTCCGCCTCGCCCATGTCGTGGCTGGCCGCGGAGAGAGTCAAGGTGCCCGGTCGCAGCGAGATCTTCACGGGCTTGTTTCGCTCCTCCGCCATCACCGACACCCGGCGCAGCGCCGCCATCAAGGGCGCCCGCTGAAGCACGAGCTTACCGGGATGAGCCCGAGGGACGACGGCCTCGTAGTTCGGGAACTGCCCCTCGATCAGGCGAGCGGTCATGACGAAGTTCGGCATCTGGAGGACGAACTGGTTCTCCGTGATCGCGATCTGGACGTCCTCGCTCGATCCCAGGACCCGCGCGATCTCCACGACGGCTTTGCGGGGAACGATCCCCGTCGCGCCGTTCAGCCCCTCCCCCACGCCTCGGGTAGCAACCGCGAGCCGGTGGCCGTCCGTGGCGACCAGCCGAAGCTCCTTGGGCTGGAGGACGAACAGCACGCCGTTGAGGGCGAACCGGCTCTCATCGTGGGAGACGGCAAACGATGTCTGGGCGATCATCTCGCGCAGCATCTTGGCCTCGACGGTCAGCCACGCTGCCGGGGCGGCGGGTACGACCGCGGGAAAGTCCTCCGAACCGAGACCGACCAGGCGATACGACACCCCCCCACAGCGCAGGCTTACCGCCGAGTTCTCACCCACCTTCAGACTGAGTCCCGCCGCCGGCAGCTCTCTGACGATCTCGCTGAGCTTGCGGGCCGCGACGGTGATCGTCCCACCCTTGGCGACCTTGGCCGGAATCGACACGCGCGCGCCGACTTCCAGATCCGTCGCCGTGACGCGCACGGCATCGCTTTCCGTCTCGATCATGACGTTCGCCAGGATGGGGAGCGTCTGGCGAGGCTCGACGATGTTGTGCACCATCTGGAGCCCTTTGAGGAACGCGTCACGGTCGAGAACGACGTCCATGGTGTTCTCCCGTTTTAGAGGGAAGAGATAGAAGGATTAGTAATCGTAGCAGTCGTCAAGCGGTGTGGATAGCGGGAAAGGTCGAGAACGGCCGGCACGACGAGGGGTTCGGGGCCGGAGGCGTCGGGGATAAGCCCGTGGATGAAGGGCCGGGGCATGGGGATTAGATCTGGATGCTCTGGATAAGCGTGTCGATGGTCTTGCGGAGTTTGGGGTCTTCCTGGAGGAGCGCGTGGATCTTGGTGACCGCGTGCAGGACCGTCGTGTGGTCTTTGCCGCCGAAGGCTCGTCCGACTTCCGCCAGCGAGGCGTGGGTGAGATGGCGAGCGAGGTACATGGCGACCTGGCGCGGGAAGGCGACGCTCTTCGTGCGGGACTTGGCCTTGAGGTCTGAGGGCTTCACGCCGAAGAGGTCACAGACTTTGCGCTGGACCTGCTCGATGGTGATGATCTTCTCTTCCTCGCCCCAGAGATTGGCGAGCACTTCCTGGGCGAGGTCGACGTTCATTTCGCGGCCGGTCAAGGCACAGAAGGCGATCATGCGCGTGAGGGAGCCCTCGAGCTCGCGGATGTTGGACTTGACGCGGCCGGCGATCAAGTAAGCGACGTCGTCGGGCAAGATGATGCGGTCGACGCCGGCCTTCTTCTTGAGAATGGCGACGCGGGTCTCGAGGTCCGGCGGCTGGACGTCGGCGATGAGGCCCCACTCGAACCGCGAGCGGAGGCGCTCTTCGATCTCGGGGATGTCCTTCGGCGGGCAGTCGCTGGAGACGATGATCTGCTTGCGGGATTCGTAGAGGTCGTTGAACGTGTGGAAAAACTCCTCCTGCGTGCGCTCCTTGCCGGAGATGAACTGGATGTCGTCGATGAGCAGGAGGTCGATCGTGCGGTAGCGGCCGCGGAACTCCGCGGTGCGGTCGTAGCGAATGGCGTTGATCAGCTCGTTCGTGAAGCGCTCGGACGAGAGGTAGACGACCGTGAGTCCGGGAAAGAGCTTCGCGGACTGGTGGCCGACGGCGTGGAGGAGATGCGTCTTGCCCAGGCCGACGCCCCCGTAGATGAACAGCGGATTGTAGGCGCGCGAGGGGAGCTCGGCGACGGCCTGGCAGGCGGCCTGAGCGAACTGGTTGGATGAGCCCACGACGAAGCTGTCGAAGGTGTAGCGCGGGTTGAGGCCGTCGACCGTGCCGGGGGCGACTACCGTGTTGGCGGGGAACGAAGCGTCGGTGGAGCGCGAGTCGAGGCGCTCATCGACGTCGATCGAGATCCGCGGATTCCCGCCGACACAATCCTGCGCCGAGGCTTTGAGGACGTCCAGATGGTGTTCGAGAAGCCAGTTTCGTGAGAACGGGTTCGGCGCGCCGATGCGAAGATGGTCCCCTTCGATCGCGATCAGGCGGCACGGGCGCACCCAGGAATCGACGACGGCCGCGGGGAGGCGTCGCCCCACGGCTTCCAGCACGCGCGCCCAAAGGCTCTCTAACACAGGCGTCGTGGCGGATCACCGGCAGTTACGCACAGGGTTATCCACAGGTGTGGATAGCGGGGGATCTTCTGGGTTGCTGGGACAGCGCGGTCGGGCGACATCGGAAGAGTGCACCTCACCTGGGGAACAACGAATGGCGCAACCTAGCACAGGGCAAAAGCGCGCCGCAAGGACTTCGTGAGTTGACTTGAATTCTCGCGGTGTCTACACTACTTCGGCTCGGGGATTGGAAAGGGGAGAACGCTCATGAAGCGCACGTTCCAGCCAAATCAGCGCCGGCGGAAGAAGACCCACGGCTTCCGAGAGCGCATGAAGACGAAGGGCGGGCGAAGGACGCTCAAGCGCCGGCGCGCGAAGGGGCGCAAACGCCTGACCGTGTAAAGAATCGATTTCCCCGCCACGAGCGGTTGACCGGCAGCGCCGAGTTTCAGGCGCTCTTTCACCGAGGTAAACGGATCGATCGACCGTCGTTTCTTGTGCTGTGGGTAGAGACACCTCGGGCTCGGCGGGTGGGCTTCGCGGTGAGTCGCCAGATGAGGCGCGCGGTCGACCGGAATAGAATCCGGCGGAGGTTACGTGAAGCGTATCGCGCGGCTCGCGAGGCGGCGCCTGCGGCTGTGGCGATGGTCGTGGTGGGGAAGAAGCGGGTGCTGGAGATGACGTTCGGGGCGCTCGTCGCGGAACTGCGAGGGGCCTTCGCGGCGATGGCAGCGTCGCAATCGTCAGTCGGGAGCGGGGAATGAGCTGGCTGACGCGACTGATCCTCGCGGGGATCGCCGGCTACCAGTGGCTGATCTCACCTCTCGTCGGCTCGGCCTGCCGGTTTGCACCGACCTGCTCCGAATACGCGCGGCAGGCGGTGAGCGACCACGGTGCGATTCATGGCGTTTGGTTGGCCGCGCGGCGCCTCTTGCGATGCCAACCCTTTCACCCCGGAGGCTACGATCCACCGCCACCAGGGCCGAGGCGATCCTAAGTAATGGAAAAAAGAGCGATTTTAGCCGCTGTCCTGATGGCGGGCCTGCTCGTCCTCTATCAGGCGTTGTTCTTTCCGTCGGTCCAGGAGACGAAGCCGCCGAGCCAAGCGCCCGTGCAACCGGCGGTGCCGCCGCCGGCGACGGTGACAGCGCCCGCATCTGCGCCGAGGGCACCGGAGACCGTGACCGCCGCGCGGAGCGTCGGCTCCCAGGCAACGCCGGCTCCGCGAGAACGGGCGCGGCCGCCGCAGCGGACAGCGGCGGTCGAAGCCACGCTGTACCGTGCGGTGGTCAGCAGCGAGGGGGGAAAGCTCCAGGAGTGGACCCTCAGATATCGCGGCGAAAAGCCGATGGTGGCGGTGGGTGAGTTTGGGCCGATCGGACTGATCGTGGGTCGTGAGGAGCGCGCGGGTCAGGTCGTGCCGATGGAGCTCTCCCCCGACTCAGTCAGGTTGGGGTCGGATCGACCCGCCGGCGATCTCGTGCTGCGCGGTCAAGACGACGGGTTGATCGTCACCGAAACGCTCGGCTTCAGGGCAGACGGTTACACGGTCGACGCCCGGATTCGGATCGAGAACCCGACGGGCACGGCGCGAACCGTGACGGTGGCCCTGCCCTGGGTCGTGAATCCGCCGGCCAAGGGCGCGACCGAGAAGTTTCCGGGACAGTTCCCGACGGAAGTCGTCTGGTCGACGGGCGGCCACGTGGAGCGGATCGAAGGCCTCACGGCGGTCGGCAATCGCACGGTCGATGGGGCCTGGGTGGGGATCGGAAGCACGTGGTACATCGCGGCGCTGATCCCCAGGAGCGGCGGGTTCAAGCTCGTCGCCGCCGGGGAACCCAAGCCGGACGGCAAGGGCGAAGAGACCGGAAAGGTCACGGTCGGGGTCCGGGCGACGGCGGCGATCGCGCCGGGGCAAGCATGGGAAGGCCGCGTGATCACGTATATCGGCCCGAAGGAAGTGAGTCGGCTCGAAGCCTATGCGCTCGAGGGCGCACTGAACTTCGGTGGATTTCCGATTCCCCGGCAGTGGGGCGGGCTCCCGATGGAGTGGATCGGCCTGCCCATCTTGAAGTTCATGAACTGGGTGTACGGCTACGTCGGCAACTACGGCATCGCGATCATTCTGATCACGATCCTCTCCAAAGTGCTCTTCTATCCCCTCACCCTCAAGAGCATGCGCTCGATGAAGGCCATGCAGTTGCTCCAGCCGCAGATCAATGCGCTGAGGAGCAAGCACAAGAGCGATCCCCAGCGGTTGCAAAAGGAGACGCTCGAGCTGTATCGCAAATTCAAAGTGAACCCGATGGGCGGCTGCCTGCCGATGGTGGCCCAGGTCCCTATCTTCTACGCGCTCTATCTGGCCCTGTCCGTATCCGTCGAGCTCCAGAACGCGCCGTTCCTCTGTTTCGGCCGGCTCTTCGGCGTCGACCTCTGGGTCTGCGATATGGCCAGCCATGACCCAACGTACGTCCTGCCCATCCTCATGGGCGTGTCGATGTTCGTTCAGCAGAAGATGACCCCGATGACCGGCGATCCGCGCCAGGCCAAGATGATGCTCATCATGCCGTTCATCTTCACGTTCATGTTCCTGAACCTGCCGTCGGGTTTGGTCCTCTATTGGTTCGTCTCGAACGTGCTCCAGATCCTTCAGCAAAAGCTGATGGACCGCTCTTCGACCGGCGCGGCCCGGGAGGCGAAGGACGCCGCCCGAGCCTAGCCTGCCCACGCCGGAAAGCACGGGCAGGGCGATCGAGACGCTTCGTCGAGAGGGCCGGCAGATCCTCGGTCGAGATCTCACCGACACCGAAGCCGACCAGTTCAGTAAGTATTTAGTTTTATTGCGTAAATGGTATCGGGTCCATCGGCTGATCGGGTCGGACGAACCGATCTGGATCGTCGAGCAAGTCTTCCTGGACAGCCTGCTCTTTCGTCGGGTGCTACCCAGGGACGCGAGGAGCGTACTTGACGCAGGCTCTGGGGCCGGTATTCCGGGGATACCGCTCAAATTGGTGGAACCGGAGCTACTGTTGACGATGGTGGAGTCCAGGCAGCGGCGGGCGTCATTCTTGTCAGCGGCGATGCGTGAGCTCTCGTTGAATCGGACCAACCTGATCGCCGCGAGGCTGGAGACGGTTGTCCGCGAGTTTCATGATCAGTTCGATGCCGTGGTGGCTCGTTGCGCAGGGAACATCGGCTATCTCTTCGGGATCGGTGCTCACCTCGTGCGCCCAGGCGGTATCATCATCGCCTCGGGCCCCCCCAGAGAGCATCCGTTGCCCTTGGGACAATGGATCACCGTCCCGGGGGTGCACCGAGGTGAGGTCCGACGCTTTGCGGTGTATCTACGTCCGTGAGGCACCTGCGTATGTGTGGGCTCACGTGTGAAACGTGGAACATTCCGGAGGGCGTGGCCATTTTCGGCCGCCCAGTGTGAATCGTGGAACACCGCCGAAGGACGCGTAGTATCATTTCGTCCGATGGCACTGCCAGGTACCGATCCACGAAGGTTCTGGTGACGACATAGCGAAGACGATCGCAATCGTCAATCAGAAGGGCGGCGTCGGCAAGACGACGACCGCCGTCAACCTTTCGGCCGGTCTCGCCTTGGCCGGGCACCGCACCCTCCTGGTAGATCTCGATCCCCAAGGCAATGCCACAACAGGCCTGGGAAGCGACAAGAGCGGCCTCCATCCGACCGTCTATCACACGTTAGTGACAGGCGTGCCGGCGGCGGAGGTAATCCGAGACACTGATCTCGTTGATCTCAAGCT
>Ga0180086_1000053_pt1 | contig 12895 bp, 9 predicted proteins | sample EasRiv760_16_10D_FD_121778 | JGI IMG/M metagenome (GOLD analysis project Ga0180086, IMG submission 121778) | Soil microbial communities from meander-bound floodplain in the East River, Colorado, USA - East River metaG ERMLT760_16_10D | ecosystem: Environmental > Terrestrial > Soil > Floodplain ... | reverse complement strand
CCATTACGGTTCCGGAGGCGGCACTGGGTTCAAAGATCGAAGTACCTACCGTGGAGGGCAAGGCACAATTGCGCATTCCTCCCGGAACGCAGTCGGGCCAAAAGTTTCGATTACGTCAGCGGGGCGCGCCATCCTTGCGCAAACCTGGAGCCAAAGGCGATCAGTTTGTGGAAGTGCAAGTGACGCTGCCGAAAGTGATCTCGGAAGAGACAAAGGAACTACTGCGACAGTATTCGAAGTTGAATCCTGAGAACCCGCGGGTGGAGATGGGGCTCGAGTAAGAGGGTCTTGGGACTTTGGTCTTTGGTCTTAGTAAAAAGAGTTACTTCGAGTTAACTTCCCCCGAGACCAAAAAACAAAAATCAAAGACCAAAAGGCCAAAGGCCCAAGACCCAAATAATGAAACGCAAACCTAAGACATATACAATCAGCGCAGTCGCGGACCAGTATGGCATCCATCCGCAGACGCTGCGCCTTTACGAACGCGAAGGACTACTCAAGCCGTCGCGGTCTGAAGGCAACACGCGACTCTACACCGATCCTGATCTTGCCCGCCTGCAACTGATCCTTTCCCTGACGCGCGACCTCGGTGTAAACCTCGCGGGCGTGGAGATCATTCTCAACATGCGCGAGAAGATGGATGCAATGCAGCAGGAGTTTGAACGCTTCTTCCAATATCTCCAGACCCACGCCGATGAGTTAACAAACTTCGTCGAACCTCCCGCCGAAGGCACTACTGACGCGCTCGTCCCTCTGACGCGCGCCGCCGCACTCCGCCGCCGCAGCGCCTCGCGCTAGCTCAGGAATCTCAAATCAGAACCGGAAGCAGTAGCGACCGGGTAAGGGCGAGTCGTTACAGAACCGTGAGCGGTAGCGACCGGATCCTACATTCAACCTACATCGAAAATTTCGGCTCGCAAGACCGTAGCACAGTTGAGTGCCAGGATCCGGTCGCTACCGCTCACGGTTCTGTAACGTCGGCCCGCACTTACCCGGTCGCTACTGCTCCTGGTTCTGATTTTGCTTGTGGCTATGCAAGGGTCTTTGCCTACTTTTGCTCGATACGGATTAGCTAGACTGCGCGTTGCCTATAAACAGCTTGGGCTTGTTTCGCTGTTCTGCGCCATGATAAAGTTCGCGACGCACTGAGAACCTGGCTTCGGCTGTCTCCCATTTTCCTTCTCGCAAGATCCAGCTCAAGTTTGATGCAATCCGAGTCGAACAAGCTAAATCTCCCGGTGAGGCGCACTCTCCGCCATTGTTGGACGGGGTTCCTGCTGCTTTGCGTTTTGAGTTTCACACTCTCATCTGCGTCTGCTCAGGATCTCGACAATGTAACGATCACCGGACGCGTGTTGGATCCGAACGGGGCGATAATTCCTGGAGCCACGATCGAGGCTATCCTGGTGAAGACGGGCGCAACGCGCACGACGGTGACTGATGATGAAGGACGTTACCGTATCATTCAGCTCGAGCCGGGCGTCTACAATCTGCGCGCTTCTTCGGCGGGCTTTGCGCCGCTGGAGAAAACGGAACTCAGCTTCATTGCCGGTAAGAATGTCCAACTCGAATTCGCACTCGTTCCGCAAGGCGTGACGGTCGACCCCGTGGTAGTCACAGCCGATGACACTCCGGCGGTCGATACCACGCGCACCGTTGTTGGCGGGACGGTCACCACGCATGAAGTCGAATCACTCCCGGTCGCTTCGCGATCGGCGCTGGATTTAATTTTCACTTTGCCCGGCGTCTCCGAAGAAGCACTTTCCACACGTGACCTTGCTGAAGACCGCAACACGTCCGTCGCCAACACTCCCGAAGAGTCCGGAACATTTTCGCTTTCGGGTGGCCCAGCTTATTCAAACAACATCACCATTGACGGCCTCGACAACAACGACGACCGCGGCGCGCGCGAACGTTTTCAACCTTCGATTGAAGCGGTAGAGGAAGTCCAGGTCATCACCAATCAGTTTTCGGCGGAATACGGTCGTGCTTCGGGCGGACGCATCAATATCCGCACGCGTGGCGGCTCGAATAAGTATCACGGCCGCGCGTTCTACTTTTTCCGCAACGACTTCTTTAATGCGAACACTTCCAATAACAAGGCGAGGGGGCTGCCGCGGCTGCCACTCGAGGAACACAATCCCGGCTTCACCTTCAGCGGGCCAGTCAGACTGCCGCTTTATGACGGGCGCAAGAAAACATATTTCTTTACTGCTTACGAGTACGACACGGTTTTCGACTCAGCGACGATAGACACGCTGGTGCCAATCCAGCAGAACCCGCTGTTCCCAATTCCCGCTCCGACCGTGACCGACCCAGCACTGATCGGCACCCTGCGTCTCAACGCCGGCATCGCGCCCTTCGTTTCAACCGTGTCCACCCCCGTCAAGAACTACACCCTGACGACGCGCGTCGATCATAAATTTTCCGACCTCCACAACGGTTCCGTGCTTTACCAGTTGGGCCGGCAAAACAATCTGCGACAGTTTGGCGGCGGCAACCGGCTTGCCGAAGCACTGCTGGGGAAAACGCGAAACACCGATGCCGTTTCCTATACCGACAACTATGTCTTCTCGCCGACGCTCGTCAATCAAACGCGGGTCCAGTTCTCGCGTCTGACGCCGGCGGTGGAAGCAAGCGGCGGCCGTAGACCTGTTGTCCTGATTACTCTCGACGATCCGCTACCTTCCGGCGATCCTGACCAACGTTCCGGAACGCTCGTCGCCGGTTCGTCGACTTCCGGGGCGACCGATCGCCGGGAGTCTCGCGTTCAAAGCCAGGACATTCTCTCCTGGGTGAGCGGCGACCACTCGCTTAAGCTCGGCGGCGACGTGCAGTACATTCGCTCGACCTTCATTGATCTTTCAGATATCTCCGGCACTTTCAGCTTCGCCAATGCGACTGACTTTATTGCCAATGCGCCAAGCCGCTTCCGCCAGAACTTTCAGGCGGAATCAGAACAGACGAACACTTACATGGGTTTCTTTATCCAGGACGAATGGCGACTGCGCTCGAATCTGGTTTTGAGCTACGGCTTGCGTTATGAGAACGAGACCATCATTCATGATCGAAACAATTGGGGACCACGCATCTCGGTCGCCTACGATCCTTTCAAGTCCGGCAAGACGGTGATCAGGTTTGGGGCCGGGATTTTCTACAACCGCGCGTTGCTGCGCACCATCGACGATTTCACGCTCGGCGCGCAACAGCGTTTCTTTGATACCAACGATCTTATTGATCCGGCTACCGGTCAGCTCGGCAGCGCCGATTTCCGCCGCGCCTTCATTGCTGCGAATCTTCAGTTTCCGAATACGCTGACTGTTGACTCCCCGCTCGTCAAAAATTTTGGCGTTCTTAACACCGGCTTTTCCCGCCGGCTCGATCCCGCACTGCGCATTCCGGAGAGTTATCAGGCCAACGTAGGCGTGGAAAGAGACCTGGGTCATGGACTGGTTTTCGAAACAAACTATACGTTTAATCGCGGCTTGCATCTGTGGCGGGAGTTCAACGCCAACGCGCCGCGGCTTCCAGCAGGTTTTGAGAACTTTTCCGAATATCTTGGCTCGCGTGATTTTGTTAACTTTCGCAGCAGCCCCTTCGGAATACGTCCGCTCTACAACGTCTCAACCGCCGGCGATCTCGTCAGATTTGTTTTCCGCCCAACTGATCCGGCGAACCCGAATGCTATTGTGCGCGTGACGGAGTTTGGCGTGCCGATTTCGTTAATAAATCTCAACAGCTTTACTTCATCCACGTCGGTCGAGGTTGCACTTGCGGCCCTGAACGCATTGCGACCTGATCCGACGCGCGCGGACGTCCAACAACTCGTTTCCGCGGGCAACAGTATCTATCACGGCCTGACCTTCGAGCTTCGCAAGCGCTTCAAACAAACAAAGAACCTCAGTTTCTCTTTCCGTTCTGCTTATACATTTTCCCATCTGACGGACGACGGAATCGTAAATACTTCCGACGCGTTGATAGCGGGAGACTTCTTCGGCGAGCGCGCGCTTAGCCTGTTGGACCGGCGGCATCGTTTTGTGTTTTCCGGGACGTTTGATACACCCCGTTATCTCGGTAAGCTGCGCTTCTCACCAATTTTGCGCCTTGCGTCCGGAGCTCCCTTCAACATCTCCATCGGCGGCGCTGACCGTAACCTTGACGATGTGGGAAACGATCGCCCAATTTTCACGGGTGACACCAGGCTGCTTCACTGGCGCAGCCCCGGGGATCCAATCGATCCATCGATACTGAATCTTTTTGCGTTGCCAACCATCGGCCAAACTGGAGACTTGCCGCGCAACGCGGGCCATGGTCCCGGACAGTTTTTCCTTGATCTGAATATCACTCGGGAATTTCGCTTGAGCGAGAAGCTGCGTCTTCGTCCCACGGTCGAGTTTGACAATGTACTCAACAAAACGGTTTTCAGCTTCGGCAGCGAGTTCATAGACTTTAATGCCTTTGCTCCTACCGCACCTCCCGAGCAACGTCAGGCGTTCCTCGACTCTTTTCTCGTAACCACGCGCACGCTCCGCCCGCGTCAGGTTCGTCTCGGAGTGCGTTTCGACTTCTGAAGCCGGTTCTTTCAGAACCCGGAGCGGTCGCTGGTGAGCGGCTTTGCCGCCGCACAGTGCGGAAGGGCTATGCCTTTCCGGCGCATCCCTTATTTCTTGAGGCTGCGCCTCATGAATGAACGCGAGGCGTAGCCTCCAGTTAGTATTTGAGACTTAACGGTAAGGCAGAGCCTTACCGCACGGTGCGGCGGCAAGCCGCAGGCGTAGATTGACCGTTACTATATCAGGTCAAGTCTTCCGAACGGTGCGACGGCTTGTCCCAAAATCCCGATCCGCGTGAGGTAGCAGTCGGGCTTACGAATCCGCGCATATCTTTGCTAGACTCCCGCGTAGTCTCATCGCTCGAGGTTAGTTTCAAAACCGAATGGCCGACCGTTCATCACAATCTGATCACGTCAGCGAGGTCGATACCGCGCTACTCGACGCCGAGCTTTTCATCAAATACAAAGCGCACGACCGGGCGATCGCGCGACTGCGAGAGGCGCTCGAGAGTAATCCGCGCGCGATTCCGCTGCGCGAGCGCATACGAGAAATCTCTATTAATCAGAAGCAGCCGGAGGTAGCCGCGCGCGAATGTCTGGCGCTCGCGAGCCTCTACATCGAGCGAGAACAGTTTGACAAGGGCTACGATCGGCTGCTGGAAGCCAAGCATCTGGACGCTCGCATCAACATTGCGGGTGGCCTGGAAGCAATCCGGCGGGCACGTCGTCCGGATTTGCGGCCTGAAGCAGCTTCTGCGCAGGTTTCCCAAGGCGGACCACTAGTCACACTTGCCGGTGACCTGACGGCGATCAATGTCTTCGATATAATCCAGGTAATTGAGAATTCAAAGTTGACGGGAACACTCCGGCTAACTAACGACACCCAATCTGGTAGCGTTTGTTTCAACGATGGAAGAATTGTGGACGCCGAAGCTGCCGGGGCTACAGGCGCGCCGGGCTTCCGGCAGATTGTGGAGATAACCGTCGGAGGGTTTGAGTTTCAAAAATCCTCAGAAGGATTTCCGGTCGCAATCCAGTCGCTTAGCAACACCAACCTGATCCTCGACACGCTTAGTAAACTCGATGAAGAGAAACAGTGAGAACTTGAGAAAACTCCCTCTACAAAGTCTAAGGATCCGTCGTTTGTGTCGGCAGGTTTGGGAGTTCGAATCAGGACGCTTGGGGAGGCGAACTTTACCCTAATCACTACGAAGAACCGCGCCCTGCCAGGTTGAAAAACCTCTTGACTTTAACCGACATCCAGACTAGTGTCCGCTGATTCTCAGTAGGGACTGATTGCTCACGAGCCACTGCGGATCTATGGCAAACTCTCTGGATCCATGGCACTCAAGAAGTTCAGAGTACAACCCCGGGGTCCCCGCGCGGGCAGCCCGCGTGGGGTGGTAGCGTTCAGGTTGCTGGCTCCGCAAAGAAGCAAGCTAATAAAGCTTGTACTCTAAACTGCTCGCGTCCAGCCTTGGACGTTTAAGGCATTCCAGGGTCTCGATAAGGTCTAATGATACCGGTTGCAAAACCACGGACGAGAAGGCTGACCGTCATAGCCCAGGATCCCAGCATTCGGGTGGACGGTCGAGTGCTAACTACTGAAGTCGAAATACCCGCCGAAGAGATAGCTCCCGGTCCCCGGGGATATCGTGTGCAGGTAGTCGACTATGATACTTCCAGTGGCGTCCTCTATCAGCCGTTAGAGTATCCCCCACTCCAAAATGCTCAATACCTGGATCCATTTAAAGAAGACGCTCAAAGGGCGACTAACGAAAACCTCATTACAGATCCACGATTTCATCAACAGAACGTCTATGCGATTGTAATGAAAACCCTGGCGCGCTTTGAATTCGCGCTGGGACGGCGGATAAGCTGGGGTTTCCCAGGCCACCAAATCAATGTCGCTCCCCACGCCTTCGCCGACGCAAATGCATTCTATTCAAAACATGACCAGGCATTAGTTTTCGGCTACTTCAAGGGCCTGAGCGGACAGGTGGTTTTCAGCTGCCTTTCTCACGACGTCGTTGCTCACGAAACAACGCATGCCATCCTGGATGGTCTCCGCAATCGCTACACCGACCCTTCATCCCCGGAACAGGCTGGCTTTCATGAAGGTTTTTCCGACGTTGTGGCATTGCTGTCAGTGTTCTCGCTGACCGAGGTGGTTGGCACTTTGTTGCAACCGAAGGGCGGTCAAAAAAGGAAAGGGTACAAATCTGACCTTATCAGCCCTGCGGAGTTAACTATCGAGAAACTCCGGGATTCGGTGTTGCTGGGTCTGGCAAAACAAATGGGCCACGAAATGGAAGGAGTGCGCGGTAATCGCGCGCATGCCCTGCGTCGCTCGGTAAAGTTGCGGCCACTCACGGATAAGGACGATCCCAAGACCTACGAAAAGCTGGAAGAGTTTCAGGAGCCGCATCGTCGTGGCGAGATTTTAGTCGCGGCAATGCTGAATGCGTTTTTACAAGCATGGCGGGCGCGAATCACCCAGCTTGAGCGCGGGAGACCCGGTGCAAAACTAGACCTGAAAATGGTCGTGGAACAGGGCACGGACGCCGCTGATCAATTATTGACCATGGCTATCCGGGCGCTCGACTACGCCCCGCCGACTGACCTCCAGTTTCGCGACTACCTGAGCGCCTTGGTAACAGCCGATAAAGAGCTAGTGCCCGACGACAGCAAGTATCAGTATCGTAAGATTCTATTGAAGAGTTTCAGGGACTACGGCGTCAAGCCTGCCAGTTTTAATTCTCCCGACGGCAGCTGGGAAGCCTGCAATGCCCAGCTAACCTATGATCGATCGCATTTTGAATCAATGATGAGAGATCCCGACGAAGTCTTTCGCTTCATCTGGGAAAATCGGCAGGCCTTGAAACTCGAGGAGCATGCTTACACTAAGGTCACTTCGGTAAGGCCCTGTCTGCGCATTGGCCCGGATGGGTTTGCCTTGCGGGAGACGGTTGCTGAATACATTCAGATGGTAACCCTACAGGCGCAGGAGCTTCAGTTTTTCGATCCTCCCATCGGCAAGCCGGAAGGGATGAGTCCTGATGAGGAAGTTACTCTTTACGGTGGGGGATCATTGATTTTCGATGAGTACGGGCGATTGAAGTATCAGGTGTTTAATCGTATTAACAACTCGTCCCTTCAAACTCCCCGACTAAAGTATCTTTGGAAATACGGTTACTTCGCAGACAAGGACACCGAAGAGAATGCGTTTGCTCGTCTACATCTAAGCCGTGCTCTTAATCTGACGACGAACGTTGCGGAAAGGTTCTAGATGGCTACGACTACAGGCCTTAAGCCCACCAGTCTAACGATACGTGCCTACCAGGTCGGATTTGGCGATTGTTTTCTGCTTACTTTCTTGTACGCCGGCGCTACCAGGAAGGCTGACAAGGAACGTCACCTACTTATCGATTTTGGCACTACGGGTATGCCGGAAACCGTAGATCCGGACGGGCAGATGATGAGGGTCGCCAGGGATATTGAGGAGCGCTGCGATGGAAAACTTCACCTGGTAGTGGCTTCCCACAGGCATAAGGACCACATTAGCGGCTTTGCCACCAGGGAGGATGGGAGTGGTACCGGCGACATCATAGCGGGACTGAAGCCAGAGATCGTTGTTCAGCCATGGACTGAAGATCCTAAGGCAAAAGATCCGAAGAAACATGGCAAAGGATCAAAAACGCACGTCGCTTTTGGGCAACAGGAAAACTCGCTGCAACAGCAATTTGTTTCCGCTCTTAGCGACATGAATGCTCTTTCGGAAGCCATACAGCTTGAGGTTTCCAATCTGACTTCAACAAAGTTCACGAGGGGACTCAACCAGGAACTGGTCGATCAGATAAAATTCCTCAGCGAAGACAATGGCCTGGCAAATAAATCCGCGGTTGAGAACCTGGCTACGATGGGGACGAATCACTTCGTAAACTATGGCTATGAGTTGAATGTTTCTCGCTTGCTGCCTGGCATAAAGCTTCGTTTCCTCGGCCCACCCACGCTCGAGCAACATGCAGAGATAAAGAAACAACGCGCCAGCGATAAAAGCGAGTTCTGGATGTTGCAGGCAGCCGCTCAACAATTCTGGAGCTTGCAATCCGCTACGGCAGAGCTGATTGGAGACTTCACGTCCGGGAACACACGACTATTTCCCAGTGCCGATGTGTTTCAGGGCTTTTTCCCGACGCACAATCGCTGGTTCATCCGCCAACTGCGGGCGCTCCGAGGCGACCAAATGCTCCGTCTCGTCCGCATTCTTGATAAGGCCATGAACAACACCAGCGTGATACTTCTTTTGGAAGTCGGCGGAAAGAAGCTGCTTTTTCCTGGTGACGCTCAGATCGAGAATTGGGAATATGCGCTTCACCTGGACAAAAACGCCAACTTGAAACTACTCAAAGACGTTTATTTTTATAAGGTCGGACATCATGGAAGTCGTAATGCGACGCCCAAAACGCTTTGGAACAACTTCGCCACCAGGAGTGCCGACAAGAAAAAGCGTGGTCGGCTGCATACCATGGTTTCAACGATGAAAGGAAAGCATGGCTGCAAAGACAGTCATACGGAGGTGCCGCGCGCTACCCTCGTAAATGAACTTATGAATCATAGTGAATACATGACCACCGAGGAGTCTGCCCTGAGCGTGGATCTCAAACTGACCTTCCAGGGGTAAACTTAAGCGCGCCCGGAATACCAGCGGAGCATTTGAATTCAGAAGTCGCCTACGCAAGTTCCCATGACAATACAAGCGCTGAGCAACACAAAGCTGATTCTCGACACATTGCGACAGATGGATGAAGAGAGGCAGTAGCTGTCACTTTGGTTCCAAAATTTCACCAAATCATGTAAATTATAGATGACCTTATGAGAAACAGAATTCCAAAAGGCAAAGTACCTACAGGGAAACGCAAAACTAATGGCGAGAACCTGCACGTAGTGCCTCGGATTGACGGATGGGCTGTCCGGACCGAAGGCAGCAACCGCGCCACCTCAATTCATAGCAGCCAGCGTGAGGCCATTGAAGCTGCCCGAAAACTTGCAAAAGAAGCTGCTACGCAACTGGTGATTCACGGTCGCGATGGTCGCATCAGAGAGCGAGATAGCTACACCCTAGATCCTCTTCCCCCAAAGCAGCCTCGAAAGGTTCTTTACCCAAGTTCAAGCCCCAACACAAACCGAGAGGCGATTCGAAGAGCAGTGAGCGAGGCTGTGCGCGAGGTCAGCGAAAAGCAGAGCTTGGTATCAAAAGCCGGCTGAGATCTTGGAGTCGGTCCGAAGAACGGTTCATCACATGCCTAAGGTTGCGCGCCTTCCCGCCAACTACGCGAAAAACGTTTTCATCAACTGTCCATTTGACGACGAATATCAGCCTCTATTTAATGCAATAGTTTTTGCAGTAAATGATATGGGGTTCAGGCCAAAGTCTGCCAAAGATGAAAGTAATGCTGGTGAGACTCGATTCAATAAGATTCAAGATCTAATCGAACAATGTAAATACAGCATTCATGATGTTTCTCGGACTGATACCGACGTCGCCACCAGCTTGCCTCGTTTTAACATGCCTTTGGAACTTGGTCTGGATCTTGGATGTAAAAGGTACGGGAAACCATATCATCAGGAAAAAGTACTGCTCGTGTTAGATGTCGAGCGTTTCCGTTATCGAGATTTTATTTCCGATATTGCAGGGCAAGATATTGAGGCTCATCGAGCTGATGAGGGAGAAGTCATCAGGGCCGTGAGAAACTGGCTAAGGTTGGAAGTGGATCCTAAGCTGGTAATTACGCCAAGCGGAAGGGTCATACGTGAGAGATACGGACGCTTTCGGGCGACGCTTCCCTCTATCTGCACCAAACTAGCTTGGGACATTGACGATTTACCTTTTTCCGACTTTTCCTGGGCAGTGGCGGATTGGATTGAAAATAACCCCTTGTCCAAACCGTGATTTTCTCGCCGTTATCGTCAAGATTGCCAAGGAAAAAAGCAGATTCTGACCTCTGCCTTCATTATTGAGTTGCCGGCAGCTCGATTGTAAACACACTCCCTCTGCCCAGCTCGGAGGTGACTGAGACTTCACCGCCGTGAGCAAGTGCCAGGTGCTTCACAATGGCTAGTCCTAATCCAGTGCCACCCATGTCTCGCGAACGCGCTCGATCCACTCGATAGAATCTTTCAAAGAGCCGATCAAGATGCTGAGCGGGAATTCCTTCGCCCGTGTCTTCAACGATTATTTTATCCCGCCCAGGTGCTTCGCTGTGGCTTGCCGCTGTTTCATGATCGTGCCGCCGCTCCTCATCATCGCGCGCGCCGCTTTCAAATCTGATCGTCACCTGTCCATTCGGTCGATTGAACTTGATCCCGTTCTCCACCAGGTTCGTCAGCATCTGTTCGAGTCGACGCGCGTCAGCGAAGACCACCGCGTCGCGAGCAACGGCGTTGCTTAGTGTGATCCCCTCAGCCGAAGCCTTACTTGCCAGCAAAGAGATCACGTCAGTCACAATCGGCGAAAGCTCGACCGGTTCGGCCCTGACCAGCACGTTGCCGGCTTCGATCGCGCTCAGTTCGAGGATGTCATCGATGAGGTCGTGCATCCGCGTCGCGTTGCGGCGAATGATCGAAAGGAATCGATGGCTTGCTTCCTTATCGTCAATCGCTCCTGCCTCGAGCGTCTCGATAAAGGCCAGAATCGCCGTTAGCGGAGTGCGCAGCTCGTGCGAAACGTTGGAAAGAAATTCCTGCCGGACGTGTTCCAGTCGCTCGATGCGCGTGATGTCGATGAAGACGCCTAATGCTCCCTGGGCGCCCCGACCTACCGCCGCTCGACCATTGGCGCTGCTCAGCGGCACGACCCGAAGATCAAAGACCAGCCGCTCTGGTCCATGGGTTTCGATCTTCACGCCGCTCCGTTCCGTTCCTTTGAGAGCATCCAGAAAAGCGCTGTAGACCGCGGGGTTGCGAGTCAACTCGGTCAGGCGTTGTGAGTCGAGCTTTCCCTGGGAAAGATTGAACAGCCGGTGCGCCGCCTTGTTGGAAGCGACAACCCGCATGTCCTTGTCAACGACCAGCAGCCCTTCACGCATTCCGCTCATCGTTGCTTCAAACAATTTTCCCAACGCGAAAATTTCCTGCGACGGTTCCTCGTCCGGCGGGTTTGAGCTGGCGCGCGCTGTCTGCAGTTTGCCTGTAGAACTCCTGGTCAATAAAACCCTGACGAGGAAGACCACCGCAACAACGAAAAGGAGAATAGCAACAGCCACGCGCGCGGTTACTGAAGGGATAAGGAGAACTACGGCGATGGCACCTACGCCGGCGGGAAGGAGATAGGCATTACGCTTGGACATAAAAACATGCAGCTCTCAGCGCCAATGGCGCGCCCGCCAACACTGGGACCGCGGGCGTCTCGCCCGCCTCAAGTAACGCGTTCACTCACCGCGCGTAGGAACCTCATAACCCTGACGATGTGGCATTCAACGAAAGCGGGCGAAACGCCCCCGGTCCCAGGAAGAGGTTGCCTTTGGCGCAGGGACACGGAGTTTTGGCAAAGTCTCAGTTGCCCCGGGCTTTCACATTACGCGCCCTTGGCGCTCGATTGCGGACAACCAACGAAACGATAGCCGACGCCAACCACAGTTTCAATGCAATCGCCGCATTCACCGAGCTTTTGTCGCAGCCGCCGGATATGAACATCGAGCGTGCGCGCGTCGCCGTAATAGCTGTAGCCCCAAACGCTGTCCAGTAGCTGCTGGCGAGTAATAACTCGGTCCGCGCTCTTCGCCAGCACCGACAGTAAGCTGAACTCCTTGTTAGTGAGCTTCACCTTAGCGCCATCGCAGACCACGCGGATGTCGTCGAAGTCGATCAGCAGATGATCGTCCTCGTAGGTCTTCCCGCTGGTCTCATCCATGCGCCGCATGACAGCGCGCACTCGCGCCAGCAGTTCTCTCACTGAGAAAGGTTTCGTGATGTAGTCGTCGGCGCCAAGGTCCAGGCCCGCAACGCGATCCGATTCCGACGCCTTGGCTGTCAACATGATGATGGGCGTGCGCCGGGTCGCAGGCTCTCTTCTAAGCCGGCGGCACAATTCAGTGCCGCTCATCCCCGGCAACATCAAATCCAGAATTATCAGCAACGGCGGCTCGCGTTCGTTAAGGGCGGCGGCTAATCCCGCCTCTCCGGTCAATGCCGTGATGGCAACCAGGCCCTCGCGCTCGAAGTTGTACTTCAAACTTTCGGAGATGTCGGGGTCATCTTCGATAATCAGGATTGGTCGTTGCATTAGTTTCGTGGCCTTACATTCACTCGAACATCATTCCGGAGATTTTCCATATCTCATTT
>Ga0180086_1000052_pt1 | contig 13016 bp, 8 predicted proteins | sample EasRiv760_16_10D_FD_121778 | JGI IMG/M metagenome (GOLD analysis project Ga0180086, IMG submission 121778) | Soil microbial communities from meander-bound floodplain in the East River, Colorado, USA - East River metaG ERMLT760_16_10D | ecosystem: Environmental > Terrestrial > Soil > Floodplain ... | reverse complement strand
GAGTTTTAGTCGCTTCCACCTCGGAAGTGTACGGCCTGAGCACTGACGTTCCGTTTCGCGAAGACGGCAATCTCGTTATGGGCGCGACGACAAAAGGCCGCTGGAGCTACGCGTGCTCGAAGGCGCTTGACGAGTTTCTGGCTTTGGCTTACTGGCGCGAGAAAAAACTGCCGACAACTATCGTGCGACTTTTTAATACGGTGGGCCCGAGACAAACCGGGCGCTACGGCATGGTCATTCCCACCTTCGTCAAGCAGGCCCTCGCGGGTCGTCCGATCACGGTGTATGGCAACGGCAAACAGACACGCTGTTTCGGGTTTGTCGGGGATGTAGTGGGCGCATTGATCAAGCTGATGGACCATTCCGGCTCCGTAGGTCAGGTTTTCAACATCGGCTCGACTGAAGAAATCTCAATCCTCCAGCTCGCGGAAAAGGTCAAGGAGTTGACCCACTCTGACTCGGAGATCGTCTTCGTGCCTTATGACGAGGCCTACGAGGAAGGCTTCGAGGACATGCCGCGCCGCGTTCCCGACACGTCAAAAATCAATCAGCTGGTCGGCTTCAAGCCCGAGATGACTCTCGAGGGCATACTGCAAACTGTGATCAACTATCACCGGGGCCGGCCGTCGTCTCTTGACGATTAGAGTCGTAGATTTGGCCGTCCGGTGTCCGCAAAGGCCAATCTCGGCTATACTGCAACCTCCTCGACACTAACGTATCTGGCGATTGGCGGCTTCAATCGAGCAGAGTAGATATCCAACTCACTAACTCCGATCGCACGTAGAAAAGTTTTCCACCGCACACGCTGTTGTTCTTTCGTTATTTCAGCAGGCTACAGGAAGTCTGCATAACCAATGGAAGAGGAGAGAAACTAAAATGCCAAGAGAAGTCAACAATACCCAATCCTACTTCGACAAGGCGGTAAAGTTAGTCCCCACGGAAATCGTAGGAGCGTATATGGTGCTCGCGGGAGTGATAGGCGTTGACGCCACAACTGCACCTACCGACAAACTGTCCAAGATCCTGCTTCAAATTGTTTTCTTTGTGCTGTTGGTCCTGACGCCGTTGTATCTATGGTTCATTTCCAAGGTCACCAACAAAGTGCAATTGGTTGTCACTACTCTCGCTTTCGTCCTGTGGATCTACACCCTCGGCGGTCCATTCGTGGTGTGGGGAATTTACGAAGCTAAAATCGCCGCAGTGCTTTTGACGCTGTGGTCGTTAATTATTCCATTAATTGTCAGACCTAATTCGGGGAGCTCTTAGCGTTCTCGAGACCTTTAAAAGAACCGCAAGCGGACCGGGGTCCCCGCGCGGGCAGCCGCGTGGGGTGGTGGTAGCGACCGGATCGTAAACTCAAGTCGAGTGCTCGGAACCGGTCGCTCCACGCCTGCGCGGGTTGCCCTCGCGGGGCGCTCGGTTGTGACAAAACAATCGACCCGGTCGTCCATCGACCCGGTCGCTACCAACACCTCAGCGCGGCTGCCGCGCCGGGCACCCTGCTCCGCTCCGGTTCTATAGTCAGCGCTCCTGACTTGATTTGACGTCCGCTATCGATTAGCTTTCCTCTTACACTAACCAGTCTAATAGTTTCCCAGTCTCGCTTTCAGTATGCCGTTTAGCTCGCTCAATTCTCTGGCTGTAGCCGCGTCAGCAATTCTGGCGCTCGCGCTGACGCCGCTGGTGCGCGCCGTAGCCCGGCGCTATGGCATGGTGGCCAAGCCGAAGACCGACCGCTGGCACAAGAAGCCTACGGCAATGCTCGGCGGTGTCGGGATATGGCTGGCGGTGGTTGTCAGTTACCTCGTGTTCATTCGTCCTGCTACTCAAGGCTGGGGACACTTTCCGGGATCGTTTCTGGACGTAGTCATGGGCGCCAGTACTTTTCTGTTCCTGGTCGGACTGGCGGACGATTTTCTACACACCAAGCCATACCAGAAACTCATCGGCCAGGTGATGGGTTCGGCTTTCATAATCTACTACGGCCTGGCTCTGCCCTGGACCAGCTACTCGGCACTGAACGTTGCGTTGACCATCTTCTGGTTGATCGGGATCACGAATGCGGTAAACCTGCTTGACAACATGGACGGTCTGGCGTCCGGGATCGCGATAATTGCGTCCGGCTTTCTGGCGCTCAGCTTCCTCGCCACTGGCCAGCTAACGGAAGCGCTTATGCTGATGACCTTTGCCGGCGCGCTGTTGGGTTTTCTGGTTTACAACTCCAGCCCGGCATCCATCTTCATGGGCGATTGCGGTTCGATGTTTATCGGATTCTTTCTGGCGAGCGCGGCGTTGGTGAACGTGTCGGGTGGCCGCTCAAGAAGCCTGCTGCCTGTGCTCGCTGTTCCGATCCTGGTTCTGTTCATACCGATCTTTGACACTACTTTTGTAACGATCCTCAGAAAGTTTTCCGGACGGGCAGCGTCGCAGGGTGGGCGGGACCACACGTCGCACCGGCTGGTTGCCTTAGGTATGTCGGAGCGCCATGCAGTCTGGATGCTTTACGGTTTGGCGGCGCTCTCGGGTGTTCTTGCCTTATTGGTCCAGAAGGTAAAGCTCGATGTCAGTCTGGCGGCCATTGCCGGTTTCACCATTTTGCTGACGCTGCTTGGCGTCTACCTGGCAGGCGTTAAAGTCTACGACGAAACTGAAGAAGCTTTAGCGGCCGGCGAGAATTCTCTCTACGCATTCCTGATCGATCTTTCCTACAAGCGGCGCATCTTCGAGGTGTTGCTGGATGTAATTCTCATACTGTTGGCTTATTGGGGCGCTTACGCGGTGAAGTTTGGGGCGCTGTCCGGAAGCGCCGCGTGGAGACTCTTCCTACGCACCTTGCCGGTGCTGGTTTTCGTAAAGATGGCGGCCTTCCTCGTGATGGGCGTCTACCGCGGTATCTGGCGCTACACGAGTCTCGATGATTTGATCGTTTTTGCCAAAGCGGTGGTGCTCAGCTCAGTCCTGAGCGTGATGGTGGTGCTTTTTGCGTTTCGCTTTGAAGGGTTCTCGCGAACCGTCTTTCTTATCGACGGCGTCTTGATGTTTATGTTTCTTGCCGGGAGTCGGATGGCCTTTCGCTTGTTCCGGCAAGTGATTCCGGTAGCCAGAAGCGGTGAAGGCCGGCGAGTGCTGATTTACGGAGCCGGTGACGGCGGCGAGTTGTTACTTAGAGAGCTGCTGAATAACCGCGCGCTAAAGTATTCGCCAGTCGGTTTTCTTGATGACGATCCGGCTAAGAGCGGTAAATTGATCCACGGCCTGAAGGTTTATGGTGGCAATGGCGATCTAAACTCGGTTTGCGAGCAGAATGATGTGGATGAAGTGCTGATCTCAAGTTCCAGAATGTCGGAAGAACGACTCCAGAAGATTTTGGGTTTTTGCCGGGCGCAGAACATCCTGGTTAAGCGCATGCGTATAACGATCGAGGAGGTGACGGAACCTTGAAGCGCGACAATTTGCTAAAGAGTTGAACCTTTCGATAGTCACTATCAGTAGTCTATGCCCGATCAATTAATGCAGTTTAAGGCCAGTGCGCCGTTGAAACTGATAATGACGCTGACGGTCCTGCTCGCGTTGTTTGCTTCCTGGTTTGTGGTGCGCTGGTATCTGGGCAATACCATCGCGGAATATTTTCATCCTGAGGATCATCGCCTGGAGACCGCACAGATGGCAGTGGGTTTAGCGCCCAGCGATCCTTTGCCACACTGGAGACTGGGCAATCTGGCCCAGAAGGAACTTCCCCCCGATCAAATTTCGCTGGTCATAGCCGAGTATGAGAAGGCGGTCAGCCTGTCGCCTAATGATTATCGATTTTGGACGGATTTCGGCAGTGCGTTGGAGCAGGCAGGCGAGTTTGATAAAGCAGAAAAAGCTCTGCGTGAGGCGGTGAAGCTTGCCCCTTCGTATGCGTCTCCACATTGGTATTTGGGAAACTTACTGCTGCGCACCGACCGTTACACGGAAGGATTTGCTGAGTTGCAGCGAGCGAGCGAAGCAAACGTGGAATTCCAATCCCAGTTGTTCAATCTTGCGTGGCAAGTAAATAAAGACGACTTTGAGTCGCTCAAGGCTGCGGTTGGGAATAGTCCGGCGATACGCGCTGCCTTTTCGAAGTACCTGATTGAGCGTGGCCGGTACGATGATGGTTTGAGACTCTGGAATACTTTGACTGAAACTGAAAAGAAGGAAAGCCGCTTCGCTGCTGATCCCATTATCGGCAGTCTCGTTGGCAACCGACGTTATCATCAGGCAATGGAGATTTGGAACGAGGTCGCGCCCGGCCCTGCTTATAGCGCCGAGCTCGGTCACATTCTGGATGGCGGGTTTGAAAACAATTTAGCTCATGGGCCGGGGGCGGTTTTTGGCTGGCAAGTACAGTCAAACTCGCAAGTGCAAATAGGCATAGATGCCGGCCAGGGCCACACCGGGAGTCGAAGCTTGCGAGTGTTCTTCCAGGTTCGTTCACACATCGATACCATCAATGTCTCGCAACTGGTCCCCGTGAAACCCAATACTGAGTATGATCTTGAATGTTACTTAAAGACGGAAAGACTTGAGAGTGCAGAGACTCCGGTGGTTGTGATAGTTAGTGCCGCCGACGAGTCCTGGTTAGCGGGTTCACCGACCGCGCCCAGCGGTAATAATAATTGGCAGCGTATTTCTCTTTCTTTTAAAACGGGCGCGAAAACTGAAGCTGTTAAGGTGAAGATGTTGCGGAATTCCTGTCCTGATAGCCCCGTTTGCCCGATCTTTGGAACTGTTTGGTATGACGACTTCGATCTTAAGCCCCGAAAATAGCGCGCTCGTTTCACAGGAAACTCAGGCGCCAGCAATTCAGCCTGCCGGTTACACAACTTATCGCGTCAGGCATACTCTTGCGAGCCGGTTCGCATTCCTGATTGTTTGTCTCGCAATCATACTTTCGGCGCTTGCATACGGCATGGTTCACTACTGGGCCCTCGCGGTTTTTTTTGTTGGTGGTGTTTCAATCCTGGTTCTATGGCTGATTGATAGTTGGGATCTCGGATCATTCCGTATCAGCCGAAATGTTTTGCAGTTGCCGCTGGTGGGAATGTTGTTGCTGGGCGTGTTCCAACTCCTTCCGCTGAGGCATCCGGAAAACGTGGGCACTCATTCCATTCCCCTGGTCAGCAGCTTGTCGTTTGACCCTTACTCGACCAGGTTTATTCTCATCCAGGTGGCGGCCTTGCTAATTTATTTTTCTGCCGTCCTGGTTTTCACCGATACGCCGAAGCGTCTCCGATTGCTAGTGAGGACGATTACCGTCTTCGGATTTTTCCTCGCAATCTTTGGCCTGACTCAGTCGTTTACCAGTCCCGACAAGGTCTATTGGATACGCGAGATGCCCCAGAGCCAGGCCTTCGGTCCTTTTATCAACCGCCATCATTTTGCCGGCTATATGGAGTTAGCGCTGGCTCTGCCGCTGGGTCTGGTATTCACCGGATCGATCGAGCGGGAGAAGAAATTTATTTATCTCTTTGCAGCCGGGCTGATGGCCGTTGCCTTGATAATGACGAACTCTCGCGGTGGACTCATCAGCCTGTTTGCGGAACTACTCTTCCTGGTCGCGACGATGGGGTTGCGGCGCCGGCACAAGCACAAGAAAAGAGAGTCAGAGGAACACAAACCGCGTATCAAGAGTGCGGCGGCGAAAACGGGGCTCGCCTTGGCAATGGTCGTGGCGCTTTTTGGGAGCGTAGTCTTGTTGGGTGGGGAAGAGGCACTGACCCGGATGGTAGGTTCAGTTAACACCGATGACCCGACGACCGGACGCGCACACTTTTGGAGTGTTACTGTCGACATAATCAAGAATCATCCGTTAGTAGGTACTGGATTGGGCGCGTTTGGCGTGGTGTATACAGGTTACGATTCGCGCAACGGTATGTATAGATTAGAACAAGCACACAACGATTATCTTCAAATCTTGTCTGACGGCGGTATCGTTGGCGCGGTGCTGGGGCTGTTTTTCGTTGTCGGTCTATTTCGCATGGGATTCGCGCGACGAGAATCTCGTGATGATTTCAGGCGCGGTGTAGCCACTGGCGCTCTGGCAGGCTGTTTTGCCGTGCTAATTCACAGCTTTTTTGATTTCACGCTGCATACTCCCGCAAACGCTCTCCTTTTTCTTGTTCTCGCGGCGTTGGCAACGATGAACGGACGGGTTGAGGACGTGCAATCGCGGCGGAGAAAACGTCAGCGCCCGAGTTCGGAGGCAATGGCAAGTACAGGATGAAGTCCCTTACGGAAAACTGCCGTCCAGCAAGCTGACCGGGCAATCACGGCGTGTAGTATCATCCGTTTCGCGTAATCAGCAATCGAAATTCACTCATAACTGATCGGGAGGCGTCAGGCACTTGGTTTCAACTGCTTCGGCCAAAACTGATACGACCAAAGAACAGGAAACTACGAAGGCTTCGTCGGTGCCGGGACTCTGTCTCACGGCCGCTCTGAGACACGGAAAGCAAGACGCGCTTAACCATAAGACCGGTAGCGAGTGGATCAATATTTCGGCCGAGACGTTCGTAGAGCGTGTGCGAAGTGTAGCGCTTGGTCTGGCCGAGTTGGGGATAAAGCCCGGCGACCGGATAGCACTGCTCTCGGAGAACAGACCCGAATGGTCGATTGCCGATCTCGCGATTCTCAGTCTCGGTGCTATTAACGTTCCTATCTACACGACTCAGGCAGTTGATCAAATTCGCTATATCCTCACTGATTCTGGGGCTCGCGCAATCTTCATTTCCAACAGCAAGCTTTTTAAGCATGCCAACAAGGCGCTGGAAGGTCTGGATTCTCTCGAGCGGATTATTTTCTTCGACGCGCCTGGCGGTGACGATATTGGTAGATCAACCACGCTTGAGTCGTTGGAAAAGAGGGGACAGGACCGGTCCATAAATAAGCCCGCGGCCTTTGGAGCTTATCTTCAAGCAATCAGGCCCGACGATCTTGCAACAATAATCTATACGTCTGGTACTACCGGCGAACCAAAGGGCGTGATGCTAACGCACTCGAATTTCGTGTCGAATGTGTTGTCGGTAGCCGGGGGCCTGCCCATCTCGGCGAGTGACATAGCTTTATCCGTGCTTCCGCTATCACACATTTTTGAGAGGACCGGATTTTATATTTTCTGTTACAGCGGCGTCTCGGTATATTACACGGCTTCTTTTGATCAGGTTGCTGAAAATCTCCGCGAAGTCAGACCTACAGTTATGACTGCCGTGCCTCGTTTGTTCGAGAAGGTTTATCACCGCATTGTGAAGAAAGGCTTTTCCCAGAAAGGCTGGAAGCGCCGGGTTTTTGTACGCTCCCTGGACGTCGGCCAGCGCTATGCCGAAGCGAAGGATAAAGGGAGACTTGTCGGGCCGGCGTTGGCCTTGCAACAGAGGGTGGCGAGCCGCCTGGTGTTTTCAAAGTGGCGTGAAGGTGTTGGCGGCCGTCTAAGATATTCCGTTTCCGGTGGAGCGCCGCTCTCACCGGCACTCTCTTACGCTTTTCTCGCCGCCGGGATTCCGATTCTGCAAGGCTATGGGGCCACTGAGACGTGCATTGTCTCGGCTAATCGTCCTGAGAACAATCAAGTGGGCTCCGTTGGAGTACCCTTCGAGGGAATCGAAGTCACTATTGCTGAAGATGGTGAGATTCTCCTGCGTGGCCCGAATGTCATGCGTGGCTATTACGGCCATCCGGAAGAGACTGCCGCGGTCCTGACTGATGAATGGTTTGCCACTGGCGATGTTGGCCATTTGGATAAGGAGGGTCGGCTCTACATCACCGATCGGAAGAAAGATCTTTTCAAACTCTCAAACGGAAAATACGTCGCCCCACAACAGATTGAAAGCCTTCTGAAGCAGAGTGAGTTTGTAAGTCAGGTTGTGGTAGTGGGCGCCGGACGCAAACAGCCAGCAGCGCTGATTGTTCCCGAGTGGGAAGCTGTCAGGCAGGCGTTGTCTGCGGCTGGTGAGGACGTTCCGACCGATCGAGTTGCTCTTGCTCGAATTCCTGCCGCCATCACGTTGGTACAAAGCGATGTTGCCATTCTCACAAGGGAACTCGCCGACTACGAGCGCATCCGTCGCATCGCACTGTTGCCGGATGAATTCACGATTGACCGGGGAGAACTAACACCGACGCTCAAAGTTAAGAGGCGTGTCATTGATCAGAAGTTTGAAAATCTGATCGAGGAGCTCTATTCCTAGTTGTTAGTTTTGAAGGAATCAGGGACTGCAGACTGTCAAATCACAAATTCCAAAACCGAGCTGTCACTCCATCGAACATTTACCCATCAACACAGTAAAGCCCTTATGACCGCCTGACGCGCCGGCCGACCCGTCACCGACAACCTTGGCTGACTTGTCTTGTCCGAGAATCGATTCGGCTAAGACTCTGAGATTGATCGGCAAGTCGGGAGGGCGGCTTTCTCCCTTGCGAGGCTGGGTGTAAAACGCCAGTAGTGGAATCTCGCAATAGCAAAAATCACAACCGGCCAGGTGATGTTTGACCAGGAAGTTGATTTCCGGGGCAAGTGCCTGGTAGTGAAATGAGAGTAAGAGGTTTGAAGAGGGGCAGGCGAGTTTTTTACTGAATGACTTTACGCTCGAGGCTTTCATCGGTTTGCCCCCAGATTTGACACAGGTAACCAGGTTAGTCAATCGAATTTAGAAAATACACCCGCTTGAGGGATTGAGGAAGGCAAAGGGGGCAATTTTGTTCGTCTAGCCTCAACCAGGAAAAACCCATAGAGTCGTCCCACTTGTTCAACAGCTTAATACACCTAATTGTTGGTCACTTCCACAACTTTATCTGCCAAAAGGGCTCGTTTTGTAGTCTGGAATCAATAACTTGGAGGAAGTGTAAAAAGATGTTGCTCATTCTTGGGAATGTTGCTACTATGCTCACCGTCAAGTCAGAGAGCGCCTGCTCTTTGACGCTCGCTCCAGGGCGGCCCACCTGTTTTCTCAGGAATTACTCGGGCAAATTCACAAATGACTAGCCGAAAATAGCCCCCAGGCAATTCAAGACTCTTTCTCGAAAGACCTCTAGTTGTTGCCTTACCAAAACTCCTTATCGCCATTGCGTAGCTGATATTCGCTTAAGTTACCTATTTCAGGCCAGGGGCCCGGAGATCATCAAGAGTTTCCCGCCAAGGTGAAATCCCAGCAACTCCGTAACCCAAAGAACAATCCTTGTGAAATCTCTAAGTCGCGAAGCCGAAAAAGAAGTTGAGCTGACCCCCGTCAGCCAGGAGCCGCAAACTGTCCGCTCAAAACGGACAGCAGAGCGGATGGCGAAGAGTGGCAAGTGGGTCGAAAGCTTGCGATGCTCGGATGTAAATCGACTTTGGTCGGAATTGCACCGCATCGTTTCCCACCATCCTTTGGTGAGAGCCTCGCGAAGCGCCGGCCTGTTGGTAGAGGAAGGCGCAACCACCGCATATACCGACCTCACCCAGGAACTCTTCGTTCAACTCCTGAGCAAGAATCGCTTCGAGCATTATCTCGAATCGGAGATGACCGACTACGAAATTGAATGCGAGATCGGCCAGATCGAACTAACTAACCTTCTCACTGCCGAACTGCGAAAGCGCCATCCTGAAAGCTATCGCCTTGCCCGCCGCATCTCTACGCTAATCCAATCAAGCGCAAACTTCCGTCGTTTTGATTCGAGCGGCAGCGGTGATGAACCTCATCGCCGACTGGCCGACCGAATTTACGGTCTTAGCGAATGGGCCGACTGCAAGCTTCGTCGCGACTCCCACGAAATTGAACAGCGGGTTCACATCATTCCAATTCGCGCGCGTGATACGCGGATGGTTGGTTGCACGGGCGACTCCCAGGTCGTGATTAGTAATTCGGACCTGGAGGACCTCATTGTTTCCGTATTAGACGCGGTTGACTCGCCGGTTGACGTGAGAGCACTTCGCAGTCTTGTCATGTCGCGGCTTCCGGTGATGGATATTTATCTGGTACCACTCGACGGCGACGACAACGATGGCGAGGGCAATCATTTTCAACCGGTGGATAAGGGAGAAGACCCGGAGCAGGGGCTGCTGCGTCGCGAGTCAGAAGACGAAGCCGCCGGGTTTGTCGACCACTTCCTTGGTCACCTCCACGAAACTGTTCGGGGAAAGGTCAAACAATACAACCGCATTCTCGGAGTGTTGTGGCATTGCTATTTGAGCCCACAACATTCTACTCAGCTTGAGGTTGCGGCTGTCCTGGGAGTTTCCGATTCGCTCGTGTCGGATTATCGACGGCGAATTGAACTGGAATTACGGGCTCTTTCGTTCTCTGAGGTTGAGGAGGCCAGAAGATTCGAAGGGGCATTACGCGAGCGCGTTAGAGAGCTTGTTTTAGTCGGCGACCAAAACGAGGTAGCAGTTTAGATTCCTGTGGGCTGCTTCAAAAGCCTGCTATCAAAACTGCAAGTCGAGGCTGCGGCGCGTTGAGCGTAGCAGCTTCTTTTGATTTACAGCCCAGGGGCCTTGCGGGCTCGGAGACTTGAAAAGCCGCCAAAAGCAGCTTCAACAACTACCAGGGCGCGCCGTTCGCTGGCAAATACTATGCGAAACAAGTTCGAATTGCTTGACTACGAACCGGTGACGCCGTCACGCAGCCAGAGGCCTTTCAATTCGCGCGATACTGAAAACGACTCGCCGCCGATTCATGCCATCGAACCAACTTCTGGCGCTAACGCCACCGCCAAGTCTCAGAAGCGCCCAAAGTCCATTTCGAATACTCGGGAAAGCAACTCAGATTATTCCAGGTCAGAGCAAACGCCGCTCGGTGATCATTGGGCACTGAAACGCGGACATTCCCTCAGCTACCTGGGTCTTTTTGTTTTTACTTTTCTGGTTTACTTCCGGCCGTACGAACTCTTCCCGTCGCTTGCCTGGCTATCCAGGAGCGCGCTTATTGTAGCGATAGTCACGCTCGCAATATTCATCCCCACTCAACTCGCTTTGGAAAACAGCATTACCGCGCGACCGCGAGAGGTCAAACTCGTTCTTGCGCTGCTGATAACCGGATTACTTTCCATTCCGCTCGCTCTCGACCCGCCACGAGCATTCCAGAGTTTCATCGAGTTTTTCAAAGTGATAGTGATGTTCGTTGTGATGGTGAACGTCGTGCGCACGGAAAAACGATTGCGAGGACTGATCCTGCTGGTGCTGTTTGTGAGTTGCGTGTTGAGCCTTGCTGCCATTAATGACTACGTGCAGGGAAATCTAGCTTTAGAGGGACGGCGCATCGCCGGTCTTATTGGGGGACTCTTTAGTAACCCAAATGATTTGGCGCTCCATCTGGTGACGATGATTCCGATTAGTCTCACGCTGTTACTTAGTTCGCGCGGACCGCTTAACAAAACGATTTACGTCATTTGCTCGCTGTTATTAGTAGCCGGCCTGGTGGCGACGTTCTCAAGGGGAGGCTTCCTAGGCTTTGTTTGTGTAATTGCGTTTCTCGGCTGGAAACTTGCGCGGCGCAATCGGGTGATCTTCGGGGCGATGGCTCTCACGATGGTGCTGGCTGCGGTCGCGCTTGCGCCGAGCGCTTATCGCAGCCGGCTCGCTACCACTAACGACGATTCCGCTGTTGCCCGCACTGATGACCTCAAACGATCGATCCTGGTAGGCGCTCGACATCCGCTTTTTGGCGTGGGAATGGACAACTACATTCTCTACTCAAACACAAACAAGGCTACCCACAATGCCTACACGCAGGTAGCTGCCGAAATGGGTCTCGCAGCTTTTCTGATCTACGTGGGTTTTCTTGCAACTCCATTCAACCGGCTGCGGCGAATTGAACAAGCAATCGTGATGAGCAGGCACAGGCCGCGCGTTTATTACTTAGCCATCGGTCTACAAGGAAGCCTTGTAGCTTACATGGTTGTGAGCTTTTTCGCGTCAGTTGCCTATCAGTGGTATGTCTACTATCTCGTAGCTTATGCGATTTGTTTGCAGCGTCTCGCAGTAGTTGACGCGAACACCGAATTGAAAACGGTGCCGACTTCAGAATGAGCGATGACAACAACTAAAAAACGACAGTTGGCAGCGGAGGTGCAGCGAATATTCCAGATACTCCTGCAACATCCCGGAGGTTTAACTACCAGCGATCTGTGGAGTCAACTCGAGCTATTTCATCCTACTGAAAACGGCACAAATGGTAACGGGGCGAACACACCGACCCCTTCATTCGAGGAGTTATCGTTTTTCTGCGTGGGCACAATCAAAGCAGGTTGGTTAGTCGTCGAACGAGATTTGTGGACTCTTTCCCCTGCGGGAAAACGGGCCTACGAAAACTATAGCGAACCGCTTCAGCTAATGACTGAGGCTGGAAAGAGATCGGCTCAAGGCTGGCTCGCGGTCCACTTTCCCGGTGCTTATTCCGCGGCAGGGAAAACTAAAGACCAAATTACTTCGGAAGTTCGAACCATACGAAGGGTCGGTGTTTCTCGTCTCCTTAAGGAAACTTTTGGAAAGCCTGTCCCCTGGCAAGAGGCTCTTCCGGTGCAGTCTCCTCGAAGAGTTGTTATAGCGGGGACGCCCCTGACCAAGCTTGAATCGCTCCTGGAGCATCTTCGCGCAGCGGGCGCTGCTTACAGTGAAGGCGCCCATGCGATCTACTTGCCGCCGGCATCCTTAAAGCTCACGGCATTCAAAGCGCTGGCCGCGGATTACCCACCGGAAGCTGGCCTCAAGATCATGAAGAACCCGGGAGGCGTCGACGAAACCGGCTACCTGATGGGTCGGGCAAAAGGCGACAGCAGAATTCACCTTGGAATGGTGCACGGACACCGTCATCTTTCGCTGGTCGCTAACTTCCTTCACGCAAAAGAGGTTGGACCGCGACTCTACGATCTTGTCAATCTTAAGTCTGGCGATCAGATCTGGACCGCTTATGTTGTTCAGGACGTTGGCGGCAATGTGCCGACACTTGCTGAGTGTGAGGCCGGAGTTCAGAGGCTGCGGGAACTGGATGCTGAGGGCATTATCAAAGTCATCCTTC
>Ga0180086_1000051_pt1 | contig 13189 bp, 8 predicted proteins | sample EasRiv760_16_10D_FD_121778 | JGI IMG/M metagenome (GOLD analysis project Ga0180086, IMG submission 121778) | Soil microbial communities from meander-bound floodplain in the East River, Colorado, USA - East River metaG ERMLT760_16_10D | ecosystem: Environmental > Terrestrial > Soil > Floodplain ... | reverse complement strand
GCGGCGGCTTTGCCAAAGGAACAGGAAGCACGTTCGCGTGAGTTGGGAGATGCGATTCTTGAGACATTGACCTTTGAAGCGGGTCGTCGTTCCGCTCCTGATCGTTTGACGAGTTTACTGGGACTGACGGCCGCACTGCGCGCAAAACCGGCAAATGCGGGGCCGATCGTTGCTGAGTTTTTGCATTACTCAGACGTGCGTATCCGCGCCGACGCCGCCAACACACTTGCCCGGCTCAAGCTGAAAGATGGCAACGATCAGTTACGCAAACTTCTCATCGGCGATCCGAACCCAATCGTCCGCGCAAATGCGGCGCGCGTGCTCGGGGCAACGGAAGACAAACCTTCATTTGATGCACTGCTGGACCGCGCGTTGAAGGATAAGGATTCTCGTGTGCGCGTCAGTGCGATTCGTGCGTTGGGCGCGTTGAAGGACAGTCGTGCAGGCAAGCCGTTAGTCGATTACGGCAACAAGATGCTCAATGAGAAGCGTGAGTCAAGAACTAATGAGATGCTGGAAGTGGCCACAACCGTTGGGCGAATTTTTCAAGATATCCCAAATGATCAGGCTGCGGCGTGGCTCTTGGACGCGCGTCACAAAGTGGGCCGTTTGGCGCCCGAAGTCGAAATTGCTTTAGTAAGAACTTTCGCTGGGAATTACCTGCTGGATCTGGCAAAAGGAGCGTCGGCGAAGCGACGAGCGCAGGAAACGATCTTAACGGATTGGCGCGCGGCCTCGAGTTTAGCGCAAGCGTTGGGTGAGATTGCGGTTCTGCCAGATTCAACCAGGGACAAGAAACAGCTGGGCGCCGAAGCTGAAGATATCCTCCGCGCAATGCTCGACTACCGAAACTCCGGCCTGACCATCAACACGCTCGTCGCCGTTCACTCTGAATATGCCGTTCCCGATGTGTTGCGCGCTTATGCGGCGTTCAAGCCGAAAGACCTCGCTGAAGTGTTACGCAAACACCTCAAAGAACCCGATGTGATCATCCGCGCGACGGCAGCAGAACTGTTAGGCGAACTACCGCCGGAAGAAACCAACACGCGCGCGCTGGTCGCAGCCTTGCCAGTGGCGCTGGCCGACAAGGAACTGAATGATGCAGCGCTCGCGATTCTGGATTCGCTTGCGAAACAGAAAAGCGCCAAAGCCAACCAAGCGATTAAGACCGCGCTCGATTCTCGGGATTACCTGGTGCGCCGCAAAGCCGTCGCTCTTTTGAAAGCAAACGGCGCCGGCGATTTCTCCAATCGCATCGGCACGGTGCAAACGCGCAACACCACTGCGGATTACGAACGCGCAATCGCGCGCATCGGCAAGCAGGTCACCGCCCGGGTTACAACCGACAAAGGCTCGTTTACGATTAATTTATTGCCGGACGAGGCAACCTTGAACGTGGACAACTTCGTCCAGCTCGCGAAGCGCAGATACTTCAACGGGATCACCGTTCATCGCGTAGTTCCCAACTTTGTAATCCAGGATGGCGATCCGCGCGGCGATGGAAACGGCGGCCCCGGCTATCAAATTCGCTGCGAGATAAACGAAGCGCCTTACGAGCGAGGCGCTGTGGGGATGGCGCTTTCCGGTAAGGATACGGGCGGGTCGCAATGGTTTGTGACTCATTCGCCGCAACCACATCTCGATGGCGGCTACACTGTTTTTGGCAACGTCGTTGCCGGCATGGACACGGTTGATGCTATCGTTCGGGGTGACTTGATTCGTTCGATTGTAATAACTGAATCTGTTCGCCGTAGTTCAAACCGGCGCCGCTAGGCAGTTATTAGGATTTGGCCAGGAAGACCCGTGAAAAAAATTTTCTTTTCCGCCCTTCATAGACCACCCGCTTCGGTTACCCTGTTGCTGGTTGCCTGGGCGTTGGCCTTGGGGTTAGTTAGTCTGGCAGCGGCAAACGCTCAACAACCGCCTCCATCTACCAAAGAAGCAGCAACTGGCGAAGCAGCTCGTCAGCGATACGACATTCAACTGAAAATCGACTTTGATGCTCTTTCTTACACCGGGTCTGAACGAGTACGCTGGGTAAACCGTGGCGACCGCGCGGTTGCAGTTCTTTACTTTCATCTGTATTCCAATCTTCGTCCCAATGAAGCGTCGACTTCAGCCGGCTCCCGCTCGCAGCGCACGGAGACCGAGGAGCCTCGTATTGACATCACCGAGGTTCGCTCCGCGGCAGACGGCACGCCGCTTATTTATTCAATCGATGACCAGGGCACTCGCCTGCGCGTCAACCTGCGCGAACAAGTCCTTCCGGGAAAAGCGACAGAGGTTGTCGTCGGCTTCAAAGGGAATGTGCCCGAGATCGATCCGGATGAAACCGGCCTCACCTCGCACATCGTTAAGCAAGTTAGCGCTGCTCTGCGCGGCGATCGGGAAATTCGCAGCCCGCGCGATCTCAATTTCCGTTGTCGTGGTGGGATGCTGCTCGGAACCTCCTATCCGGTGCTCGCAGTGCACGACGGCGATGAATGGGCGCGAAAACTTGAGCCCAGCGTTGGCGACACGATCTTCAATGAAGTGGCTGACTACGAAGTAAGCATCGCTGTCGCGCCTGGTGTGGTTGTCTTCACTTCCGCCGGGGAAGACGAGAAGGCCGGCAGTGAAAAAACCATGGTTTTCTCTGCCCCGGCGCTGCGAGACTTTGCGATTATTGCCGGCCGCAACTTGCGCTCTGAACAAGCCATAGTTGGGAAAACTACTCTACGATCCATTTTTATTCCGGAGCATGAGCGAATCGGAAAACGCGTGCTGGCAATGGCTGAAGACTCTCTCCGAATCTTCAGCTCAAAATTTGGTCAATTGCCTTTTAAGACGCTCAACATCGCTGAGGCCCCACTTGTTGCCGGTTTGGGCAGCAACGAGTTTGCCGGACTGGAAGTGATTGCGAGCGCTTACTATGTCGACTTTGATTCGCCTGCAGTGCGCAACCTGCCGGAAATTATTCGTGAACAACGCCCCTCGGTCGAGGAGAGCCTCGAGTGGGGCGTGGCCCATCTAGTTGCTCATCAGTGGTGGGGCGCGGCCGTGGGAAACAACCCTGCGCGCGAGCCAGTGCTGGACGAGGCGCTGGCCAGCTGGTCGGCTTTGCTTTACTTCCGCGAAATCTACGGCGAAAAAAGAACGGCTATAGTCTTGCAAGACCAATTGCAGGGAGTTTACCGCTTGTATCGAACTTTTGGCGGCGAAGACATGGACGCGAACCGGCCGTCGCGCGACTATCGCAACACATTTCAGTATGCGGCGGTCGTTGCCACCAAAGGGGCGCTGATGTTTGTTCAGTTGCAGCGTCTTCTCGGCGAGGAAAAACTGCTGGCGGCTTTTAGGAATTATTACCGCGCAAACCTGCTCGAGATCGCCGAACTCGACGACCTTCGCGGCGCGCTCATAGCGGAGGCTCCCCTGGAACAAAGACGAGAAGTTGCGCGCACCTTCAACCGCTGGTTGGCAAGCAAGCGTGGCGATGAAGACATCGCTAAACCCGATCAGAAGTTGGCCACCTCTCTCGGGTTGCCCGCCAAGCCAAACCAGCAACGAGGCGGCGACCGCAACCCGCTAAGCGCGTTCGCACGCATAGGAAAATTTTTCTGGCAACAGGTGACGCGCATACGCTGACACGCATTCTTAGCGGCTTTGCCGCCCTCCGTCCGGAAAGGCTTTGCCTTTCCGGACCGTTGCTTGTTTTCTTTTGAGGCTGCGCCTCAAAGTCGAGGCGTAGCCTCGCTGAATTTGTAGAACCTCGACGGAAAGCCGGAGGCTTTCCGCACTGAAGGCGGCAAAAGCCGCGAGCTTTCTGAACTTATGATGAGCACTCATAACGTGGAGGATCGCAGACCGGTAAACCAATCTGCGCGTCAAGCATCAGGATCAGTCGCAATCGAAGAGAGTCTCGAACGCTTGAGTTGGCTGATGGACGACCTGATTCGTGTGCCGGGATTGGGTTGGCGGTTTGGGCTGGATGCAGTTGTTGGTCTGATCCCCGGCTTCGGTGACACTGCCACCTCGCTGGTGTCCTTCTATATTCTCATCTCCGCCGTTCGTTACCGGGTTCCGAAAGTAACGCTTCTGCGGATGGGCCTGAACATCGGAATCGACTATCTCTTCGGATCATTACCGGTGGTGGGAGATCTTTTCGATGCCTGGTGGAAATCAAATCAGATGAACGTTGAACTGCTGAGCAAGCGGGCAACCGTTCCCGCAAGCGAGGCGCGCAAGGGAACACTGAGCGACTGGTTGTTTGTGGGACTGATAATTCTCTTGCTCGCCGGGCTGGCGATAGCCTCAGCCGCCGTTAGCCTTTCCCTGCTGCTTCTACTTGCCGGGCAGTTCTCGAAAGCAGCGTCTGGATAGTGTGGTACCCGGGTTCAGGCATTCGCCGGTTGTGAGGCGGCAGCCATTACCCGGTCAAGAGTTGACTTAAGCAAATCCAGGCCGCGTTCACCGGCCGCGAAACTGCGCAACTTGCCTTCGCCGTCGAAAAGATAGTATGCCGGCACGTAGCCCTGATCGTTTTGAAAAGCGTCCTTCAGTTTGTGTTCATTATCTATGGCGCAAGGCTCAGTAATTGAGTTGGTCGCAATGGCCTCGCGTACACCCTCGACATCTGTATCAGCCTCATAGCGCGGCATGTGGACCGCCACTACACGCAGGCCACGCTCCTTCAACTCGTCGCGCCACTCGGCAATGCGGGGCATGTTGTCTTTGCAAATCCCACAACTCATCGACCAAAAGTGAATAAGCGTCGGGTGGCCGCTGGCATCTGCCTCGGCGTGGGCCTGCGTGCCCCCAAACCATTCCGTCGCGCCATCGAGTCGCGGCATCTCTGTTCCAATTCTCATTCCCATGGTTTTCAATCGACCGGCGACGGGTGACCGATGACGGAAGCCTTATCGGTCTTCGGTCCCCGGTCTCCCGTCTCCGGTCGGTCCCCTTACGCGTTCAGCGTCTTCTGACCGGGCTTCCATTCTGCCTGGCATAGGCCGCCAGTCTGCAGCGCTTGAATGACTCGAAGCGTTTCCTCGGCCGAGCGCCCGATGTTCAGATCGTGAACGACCTTGTAACGCAGATTTCCCTCCGGGTCGATAACAAAAAGACCGCGAAGCGCAATTCCCCGATCCTCAATCAGTACGGCGTAGTCGCGCGAGACATTTTTCGTCGCATCCGCGGCCAGTGGATATTTCAATCCTTCGACACCGCCTTTATCACGCGGCGTCTTGATCCAGGCGCGATGCGAATAGACGGAGTCAGTCGACACGCCAATAATGTCGGCGCCGATGCCCTGGAAATCTTCGTAGCGATCGCTAAAGGTCGTGAGCTCGGTCGGGCAAACAAAAGTGAAGTCCAGCGGATAAAACAAGAGCACAAGCCACCGGCCTTTGTAATCCGCGAGCTTTACGTTTTCATTAAGCTTCTCAAGGTTTTTGGTTGAGGCCATATCGAAATCCGGCGCTGGCTGGCCCACCATCGCCTTCTCCATTGCTGTTGCTGTCGCTGCTGTCATGAATCCTCCAATTTTCAATTTTTATGATTTTCAAACCTGGGACTCTTTGCCGGCTATGTCTTGCGACAATCCGGGCAAACACCTCTGAGCGTCAGGTGAACCGATGCGGGTTTGAACTTCGACTTTCGGGCCGCGGCCTGCATTAGTTCCGCCGCCTGTGGCAGATCGAAGTCGACCAGCTTTCCGCATTCGTTGCATATGGCGTGATCATGCCGCTCAGTTTCCCTGTCGTAACGACTGGCGCCGTCGCCAAACTTGATCTCATGCACCAATCCCGCCTCTTTCAAAAACCGTAGCGAGTTGTAAACGGTCGCATAACTAATCGTCGGCAACTGTAGACGTGCCGCCTGGAAAATTTCGTTTGCGGTCGGATGGTCCTCTCTTGCACGAATTACCTGAAGCACGGCCTCCCGCTGACGCGTTAGTTTTTCCTCAGTATTGCGATTTTGTGTCTCCGTCGCCATGGCTATGCATTTAGACTAATTCTAAATTATGAGGGTTGTCAAGTGGGGTCTCCAATCTGAATTGCAAGGCCAGCCAGCGGGGGCAAGCCGCCTTCCCAACCTGAGAGCCTTTGCGACTCGCATGATCGATCTCACTTGGAAGACCTTTCAAGCAAGGACCAGCACTCAACACTGATCATCTCTCGATCAGGAAGGTGGGCTTGCTCCCGCTGAGGCCAGAGGCTTGCTTGATCAGGGGTTGGTTAAGACTGGGTGGCGAGTGGCATAGTCGACTATCGTCCCGGCGTAGCTTTCAAATGGCGGGCAAGAGATGCCGTGAGGTTTGAGTAGTTCGCTGGCCTGGGCCGTGTCGTAGGTCTGCTTCAGGAAGAAATAAGGAACTGCGGAATGTGGCAAGCCGGTAATCTTCGGCGCGAGCGGGAGCATTAAAGAGAACTCCACCAGCGAGGCTGGTACCGTGACGCGCGATTCCCTGCCGCCAATGCAGCGCGCGATCGTGCTAAAGAGCTGGCGAGTTGATAATGGTTCTGGATCGGCTAGCTGAACGGTCCTCCCGACGGAAAGTGGATCTTGCGCGAGCTTTGCCATCGCTTCCACTACGAAGTCAACCGGAACAAGATTGAGCGCCACCTTGCTGTTGCCAATGTTGAAGCCAGAAAGCACGGCAGGCCACTTCAACAGATAGCGGATCAAATAGTAGATGCCGTCATACTTGGCAGTTTCACCAGAGCGCGAATCGCCACAAACGACGGCAGGACGATGAATGGTAACCGGCAATTCTGATTTCAGTGCCTCAACTTCCAGCTCCGCCAGATACTTAGTTTCTTCATAATAATTGCGAAAGCCGGCTTCGTGCCGTAGCTCATTCTCCAAGATCCGGCCGGTGCGTTTGCCGGCGACGTAGCAGGTGGAGACGTAATGATAGTGGCGCAGAGCCGGCAGCGAACGGGCAAAGTTGTTGACGTTGCGCGTACCATCGAGGTTCACACGAAGCCCCACGTCGCGAGCCACCGCCAGGTCATAGAGGGCGGCCAGATGAAAAAGGACGGTCGACTCGGAACGAGCCGTTTCCAAATCCGCCGGCAACATCCCCAGATCGGGCTCGGTGATGTCGCCTGGCAACAGTGCAAAATCTGACGTAGATCTGCCGGCGTGCTCGGCAACGCTGACCAGTTCCTTCTGTGCACGCTCGGCGAAAGCTGGTTGCACCAGCAACAGGAAGCGCCCGCCGTCGCTCGCCAGACGTCGCAGCAGACGACTCGCAATGAAGCCAGGAAAGCCGGTTAGAAAAACTGTTTCTTTTGCCAACATAGAATAGTTAAACCTCAAGCATCGCATCCGTTATCAAGCTTCAAGGGCTTGGAGGCGAAGTAGACTTTGCGAAAACTACGATTTAAGATCAACACAAAATACAGAACCAGGAGCGTAGTAAGCGGCTTCGCCGCCGCACTGTGCGGTAAGGCTCTGCCTTACCGTTGAGTCATCTATAATTGATTGAGGCTATGCCTCCGATTCAGTTCTGAGGGATAGCCTCAATATTCAAGAGTACTTGTCGGAAAGGCGAAGTCTTTCCGCACTGTGCGGCGGCAAAGCCGCTTACCACGTCTTGGCTCTGTACTTCTGCCTTAAGTGGGTTGAAAATTTCGAGTGTTCGCAGTCCTTCTCAAAAGCGACTGACTACACCAAATTCAGCAGCTTTAGCTTCGACTCAACGGGCCGAGTATAATTCAGTACCTCGAAAGCAACATAACCAGCGTCTGTACCCTTGGTTGACGACGCAGAAATGATAGAAAACAAATGAACAAGTACATAGCGACGCAGAAGAGAGCGACTTTGATCTTACTCCTTGGGCTCGCGGCCATCGTTTCGTTGTCTGCGCAACAAAAGCCTGACTGCACCGTAAGGGTGACGCTTCTGCAAGTGAACGATGTATATCAATTTGCTCCAGTCGATCTCGGAACGCGCGGCGGATTGGCCCGAGTCCTGACCTTGAAAAAAGAGATTGAGAAGCAGTCGCCAAACACCCTCTTCCTGCTTTCAGGAGATACGATTTCGCCATCAGTTGAATCCATTACTTACAAGGGCGCGCAAATGATCGATGCCTGGAACACTGCCGGGCTCGACTACTCAACCTTTGGCAATCATGAGTTCGACTTTGGACCCGACGTGCTGCGCCAGCGAATGAAGGAATCCAAATTCAAGTGGATCGCTGCCAACGTGATTGACAAAAAAACGGGTAAGCCATTCGGCGACGCGCCCGCTTACGTGATACGTGAGTTTGACGGCGTGAAGATAGGAATATTCGGGCTGACGCTGGAGGAAACCAGGACTACCTCGCGGCCCGGGCCGGATGTTGAGTTTCTCAATCCCTGTGAAACAGCACGGAAGATGGTTTCAGAGATTCATGCGCGTGGTGTGAAGACAGTGGTCGCGCTGACACATCTCTCGATGAGCGAAGATAAGGAAGTTGCTCGTTGCTCCGGAGTCGACGTAATCATCGGCGGTCATGAGCACACGCTACTGGAGTCGGCTTCCGGAGGCGCTCCTATTTTCAAGATGACCGCGGACGCTCGCGAGCTGGGACAAATAGATCTGAACATCTCGAAGAGTACCGGAGCGGTTGAAAGCATCGACTGGAAAGTGATCCCGGTAACCGACAAGACGAAAGACGATCCGCAATTCGCCGCCATCAATCGTAAATATGGAGCGCTGCTGAAGGAGCTTTCCCAGTTGGTAGGCCGCACTGCCGTAGACCTGGATGCCAGAAGCGCAATTAACCGAACTCAGGAAACAAACATTGGAGATTTCATAGCGGATTCATTTCGCACCGCGACGGGCTCAGATGTTGGCCTGATGAATGGCGGCTCAATTCGCGCCGATGAGATAATTCGCACGGGCCCGTTAACAAGGAGGGACGTGTTATCGATGCTTCCCTTCAAAAACAAAGTAGTAAAAATGGAACTGAGCGGCGCCACGCTGCGACAGGTGCTGGAGCACGGCGTGGCTCGCAGCGCGGAAGATGCGGAACCCGGCCGCTTTCCGCAAGTATCCGGGGTAAAATTCACTTTTGATGCCACCCGGCCGCCAGGCTCGCGAATAGTAAGTCTGACAGTTAACGGCAAGCCTTTAGACGAGAAGAAAAACTACACCCTGGCTGCGAGCGACTACGTCGCGATCGACGGGGGAGACGGATACGCGATGTTCAAAGGGACGCGATTGCTTATTCCACGAGAGCGGGCGCAGTTTGACTCCGAGGTCTTGCAGGCGGCGATAATCGCCAAGAAAGTGATTGCCCCAAAAGTGGAAGGGCGCATCAAGCGTCTGGACAAGGATCAAAAGCAGCAGACCGATTGCAATTGAATAAGATGAAGGACAACGTATACCAAGACGACGCTTCGCCGGCTGCGAAGTATGAAGCCAAGCAGCTTTTCCAGGAGGCGTATCAGGCCCAGCTCGCGGAGAACTATGAGGAAGCGATAGAGCTTTACAAGCGCTCGATCGAAACCTATCCGACCGCGGAAGCGCACACGTTTCTCGGCTGGGTTTATAGTTTTCAGGACCGCTACGACGAAGCGATTGAAGAATGTCTGGAAGCAATTCGCGTCGATGAAACGCTGGGGAATCCTTACAACGATATCGGTAGTTACCTGCTAGCCAAAGGCGATTCTTACAGCAGCGTTCGCTGGTTCAAGCGCGCGCTCTATGCGCCGCGTTATGAGTCTTACGCCTTTCCGCATTTCAACCTCGGTAGGATTTACGAAACGCGCCGGAAGTACCTGGAAGCAGCCAGGCATTATGGCAAGGCGCTCGAACAACAGCCGGGATTTACTGAAGCAGCCAGTGGACTCCATCGCATGCAAGCGTTGCTGAATTAGCGAGCGCGGTCAACTCCTCGAGGAAGCAAACGGCAGCTCAAACGGTTCACGCTAAAATATCCAAGCCTTGTTAGCTGCAGGGTCGTCTAATACACTGTTGCCCAGATAGATTAAGTTACCCAGATAGATCAACAGGAGCACTGCCCATGCCCTTCCATAAGGCAATTCTGATATTGCTTGCCGCAGGAAGTAGTGGGTCTGTCTTTTGGACAAGCGATGAATTGCGCGGCAACCGAACGGCGAAATCGCAACAGACCAGTGTCCGTGACCTGGCACCGGGCGCGTCCATTAAAGGAAAGCTGGGCACCCAGGATGATCGAAAACAGCTTGCCGAGAAGGCCATCGCCGAGGGAAAACAATTTGAATCGCAAGGGACCGCCGATTCAATGCGAAAGGCCCTTGAAAGCTACGAGAAGGCCCTCGCACTCTGGCGATCTCTCGATGACCGGCGAGGCGAGGCGGAAACACTGGGTTACATCGCCACAATTCATTACCTCCTCGGCGAAAAGCAAAAGGCGCTCGATGTCTTCCAACAGGAGTTGCAGCTCTGGCAAGCCGCTGGAGACCAGCAGAAAGAGGCGGCTGAAGCGCTCAACAACATCGGCGTCGTTTACGGCTCACTGGGCCTGGAACAGAAGGCCATCGAGTCTTACCAGCAGGCGCTTCCCCTTCGTCGCGCTGTCGGAGATCGCACCGGTCTCGCCAATACTCTTGATAACATCGGGATGTTCTATCTCGGCGCGGGCGAACTGCAGAAGGCGTTCGATCACTTCACTGACGCGCTAGCGCTGTTTCGAGAGCTGGACGAACGTGCGGGAATAGCCAACACACTCAATAACATCGGCGGGGTTCAGATGACCTGGGGCGACTACCGGAAGGCTCTAGACCACTTTGGCCAGGCGCTCGAGATGAGACATGCTCTGGGACACCGTCGAGAAGAGGCGATGGCGCTGAACAACATTGGTCATCTCTATTATCTTCTTGGCGAGGCCCAGAAGGCGCTGGATTATCACCGCCAGGCACTCGAGCTCAGACGTACCCTGGGGCATCGGTTCGGCGAAGCCGCATCAATCAACAACATCGGCTTCGTCTATGATTGGTTGGGCGAAAAACAAAAGGCGTTGGAGCACTACAAGCAGGCGCTCGATCTCTTTCGTGCGACGAAAGATCGCAACGGGGAAGCCGCTACACTCACCAATATCGGAGCCTTCTACCTTAAGACCCTAAAGGATCCGAAAACGGCGCTTGAGTATTACACCCAGGCACTGGAAATTAGACGGGCGCTGGGGCAGCCCCTTCAACTCGCCGTCGTGCTCGATAACATTGGGCTCGTCTATAACTCGACGGCCGAGCCACGTAGAGCTCTCGACTATCACCGCCAGGCGCTGGAGATCAGTCGCACTTCGGGACACCGACTCGGAGAAGCAGCCTCTCTAAACAACCTCGGTGAGGCTTATTTCGCGATGGGCGAATTGGAAACAGCGCTCGACTACTTCAACCAGGCCCTACGACTGCACCGCACCATGGAAAACCGAGGTATGGAAGCAGCCACCCTGTACGGCATGGCCCGTGTGGAGCGCGACCGAGGCAATTTAGACGAGGCCCTTTTACGGATGGAGGAGTCGCTGAACATCATCGAGTCGCTCCGGGGCAAAGTGGCGAGCCACGATCTGCGAGCCTCATACCTGGCCCAGCAGCAGGATTACTACGAGTTTTACACTGACCTGCTGATGCGTTTACATCAACGTGAACCGTCAAAAGGGTACGACCTTGCAGCGCTCCAGTCCAGCGAGCGGGCCCGGGCCCGCAGTTTGCTCGAACTTCTCTCGGAAGCACGCATCGACGTTGAACAAGGGGTAGCGCCGGAGTTGAAACAACACGAGCGCGTCACTCACGGCCGCATCGCCTGGATTCAAAAGCGGTTGATTGAGGCCTATTCTCAGACGAAGCCGGATCAAAGCAAGATAGCGACGCTGGAAGAGGAACTTAAAAAGGTAGATGCAGAGCGCGAGCAATTGAAAATTGAGATTCGGCAAAAGCATCCGCGCTACGCCGACCTTCAATATCCGACGCCCCCTGGACTGAAAGCCATCCAATCTCTGCTTGATGACCAAACGCTCTTGCTGGAATACGCTCTCGGCAAAGACAATTCATTTTTGTTCGCCGTGACCAGGAACGACTTCATCGTTGCTCGTCTTTCTTCAGCCACGTCCATCGCCGATCAAGTCAAAGCTCTACGTCCGATGATCACGGCCCGGCCGCAGCGAAGTATGTTCGGGAAACAGATCGAACATTCGCGGAAGCTTTACCGGGAATTGATCGAACCCGCCGGAAAGCTTTTGTCAGGCAAACGGAAACTCATCATCGTTCCCTCGGGTATCCTGCATTACCTGCCCTTCGAAGTGTTGCTGTCGTCGGGCGAAGAGAGAAACATGGCGGCAGCTGGTGCTGACCGCTGGCCGTATCTGCTAAGAGACTATGCGATCAGTTACGTTCCTTCGGCCGGCGTGCTTGCCAGCCTGCGCGGTCGATCAGCAGCAGGATCGGGCCTGAGAAAAACTTTCCTTGCCTTCGCCGATCCCATCTATGTGAACGAAACAGTTACGGAAACCAGTCTTATCGGGTCGCGCCTGCGCGGAGCGTTTGGTGATGAGCGATCGTGGCAGTTGGGGCGTTTGGCAGAGAGTCGGCGCGAGGTCGAACAGATCGCCGGCCTCTATGCAAAAGACAAGGTCTCCCTCCTGCTGGGAGAACAAGCGAGTGAAGAGAACGTGAAGACAGCCGGACGGTTCAAGGAGTATCGCTATATTCACTTTGCCACGCACGGCCTACTAAATGAAGACAGACCGCCGTATTCGGGCCTTATACTGAGCCTTTCCAGCGGGGCACAGGTTCCCGCCCCGGCAACCCAAAAACCGGGATCGGCCGGCAAGGGAACAAACGGAACTACCCGAACTGCAAGCGGCAACGTGGGATCCGCAGACCGGCAACCTGGTGGCAGTCCGCAATCAGAAGATGGCTTGTTGCAAGTTTATGAGGTTTTCAACTTAAAACTGAACGCCGATCTTGTGGTGCTCTCGGCGTGTGAAACCGGCTTAGGCAAAGAGGTCAAAGGGGAAGGACTAATCGGATTGACGCATGCATTCTTCTATGCCGGGACGCCGTCAGTGATGGTAAGTCTTTGGAACGTTCAGGACCGCTCCACGGCGGACCTGATGGTCAATCTGTATCAACAATTGAATCGCACTCAGAACAAGGCAGAAGCACTGCGCCAGGCGAAACTAAAGCTGATCCAGAACAACCGCTACGCCCATCCTTACTACTGGGCGCCGTTTGTT
>Ga0180086_1000050_pt1 | contig 13243 bp, 8 predicted proteins | sample EasRiv760_16_10D_FD_121778 | JGI IMG/M metagenome (GOLD analysis project Ga0180086, IMG submission 121778) | Soil microbial communities from meander-bound floodplain in the East River, Colorado, USA - East River metaG ERMLT760_16_10D | ecosystem: Environmental > Terrestrial > Soil > Floodplain ... | reverse complement strand
TTTCGTGACCTGGGCCCGCCGCGGGCGCGGCCCGCTCGAGTGTTGTGGGGACCGCCCCGCTATACGACATGACCTGGGCGGGGCTGCGGAAAGCGCGACAGCGGACCGAGTTCGGCCACTAGGGTCGCGCGACGGTGATTTTGGCAACGCCCCGCAGCCTGCAGCGCCTCGACGACCGCGCGGAGCGGCGCCGGCGTGCTCGCCACCGCCTCCTCGAGGGGCCCGCTCGAGGCGCTCGATCAGCTCGCGCAGGTTGCCGCAGCTGATCCGCTTTGCCGCCTCGCGGGATGACCTCACCGCGATGACAGGTGCTCAACAGGAAGGGCGAGCGTGAAAACGAACGCGGAGCTTACTTTTTGTCGAACACCAGCTTGCGGCCGTCGACCCGCCTCGTGACCGCCATCGGCCCGGCGGCGTAGTTCCAGACCTCCCAGGCCACGTAGAGGGAGCCGTCCACTCCCCACAGCACGACAGGCATCCGGGCCCCCGTCTTCTGGGGACCGGGCGGCTCGACCATGATCTCGGGACCCCACGCGGCCGGCACTCCAGGACTGCGGACACGGAGATAGATTCCCTCGTGCCCGGCGCGATCGTCTTCCCAGGCGACGGCGACCCGGCCGTCGGCCGCTCTCGCGATGCTGGAGAACCGGGACATGCCGACGCCTGGCTCGTCCATGTCCAGGCGAGTGTCCTTCTCCTCCCAGGTCCGGCCTCCATCGATCGAGCGCCCGACGAAGATGTCGTCCCGACCGTTGCGCCCGTCTTGCCAGGCGACGAGGACTTCCCCGGAAGGACTCATCTCGACGGCGGGCGCAAACGCGTCAATCGGGAGATCCGCGCTGAGATGGTCGACGCGAGTCGGCGAGGTCCACGTGACGCCGCCGTCGGAGGAGCTGACGGCGAAGAGCCGGTCGCGGCCCGTGCGCTTGTCCTGCCAGACGACCAGCAAGCGCTGTCCGGCGCGAACCACCCGCTGGCCGAAGACTGACTGGCTCTGCCCGCTCAGCTCCAGCGGATCCGCCCAGTTCCGGCCTCCGTCCGTCGATCGGCTCAGAAACAACCGGCTTCGCCCGCTTCGGATTCCGACCCAGACGGCCCAGACGTTGTCCTCGCCGTCGCTGATCAGCTCCGGCCTGATGTACGCATCCGTCTGGGAATTCTGAGGGAAGCGGCTCAGAAGCCGTTCGGGCCCCCAGGTGGTGCCCCCGTCCGGGGAGCTTCGGGCGTAGATATCCCATATGCGATTGCCCACGTTGATGCTTCGCTGCTCATCCGACCACACCACGACCAAGTTCTGCCCGCGCCCCCAGGCGACCTTCGGCGCAAACGCTTTCCCGGAGGTGTCGAGGGGAGTCGGAGGCTGGATCCACGTCTTGCCACCGTCAGTCGAGTGGGCCACTCGGATCTGCTTGGAGCTCGGTATCCGCCTCCACCACTGGTACGCCACCGTCAGTTCGCCGGCGGGCCCAACGGCGAAATCCGCACTCCCGGCGGTCACGTCCTTTTCTTGCGGAATGATCTCCACCAGGGTCCGCCACGCATCGTTCGGCGATGCGACGCCGAGAATCACCCCGCCCTTGCCCGGCGGAAGCCCGCGGTACCAGAGGCGCAAGGCCTCTCCCTTCGGGCCCGCGAACAACTTTGGTGACGCCTCGTATATGGAAAAGTCGGTGGCCCTGGAGCCCCCGGAGAGCGGCGCCGTTTGCGCCGAGAGATGACTGCTGATGAGGAGAAAGGTCAGCATCCCGGTCATCAACACCAGGCCGCTCACCCAAGGACGCCGACACCATCGCATGCCAACTCCTCCGTGTTAGTATCGAAAACCTGACGAAGTATATCACGCGGTTCGGACCGCTCGGCCGACGGACTCCGTGCGCGAGCGAAGGGATCGGTGGACTTCGATACCACGGCAGTGAGGGCAATGATGATTCGACGATGGTGGCTCGGGACAGCGCTGGTCTTCGTGGTGTCGCTGTCCGCGAACGGACTGGCAGCGGAGCAACCACCTCTCTCCAACGCCCAGTCGGCGCTGGAGCAACTGGGCAAGGAGCTCGCGGACCAGAGTTTGCCCCTGACGCAGAGGCTCGATCTCGTCCGGGTCTTCGGGGGGTGGGCGACGGGCCAGGTCCGCGCGCCCCTGCTGGCGACGTTGAAGGATGCGGCACCCGAGCTGCGTGCCGCGGCGGCCCTAGCCCTGGGGTGGCCCGGTCACCGAGAGGCGGTCCCCGCACTGCGGGAGCGCGCCGAGACGGCCGGGGAAACCGCGGCGGTGAGGGCGGCGGCGGTCCGCGCACTCGGGATCATTGGCGATCCGTCGACCCGCGCCCTCCTCGTGGCAGCGACCCAGGACCCGGATGCCGGAGTGCGGCAGGCGGCGCTGTGGAGCGTCGCGCTGGGACCCCTCGCTGACCCGACGGATCGGACCGCTCATCTGATCCGGCTCGCCGAAGACCAAAACCTCGACGGCCTGCTCCGATGTGACGCCATCCGGGCGCTCGTGGACGTGAAAGAAAGCCGGGTCGTCGAAGCGTTCATGCGGATCGTCGAGCGAGAGCCGCCCATCCCGATCAAGCTACCGGAGGGAGCGCCCACGCAGCAGCAGATCATGGAGCTCCGACGTGTGCAGGCCGGGGACGTGGCGGCATGGGCGGCGGGAGCGCTCGGGGAGGTCCGATCGAAGGGCGCGCTGACGCTGTTGCTCAAGACCGCCGAGGAGCCGACCGATTTTTTCCTGCGTCAGATGTCTCTCACCGCCTTGATCGCGTTGGGCGGGCCCGAGGCGCGCCCAGTGTTCGAGAGGCGGCTCGAAGACCGGTTGCCGGAGAACCGCGCCTTGGCGCTCATGGGGCTGACGCAGCTCGCCGACAAGGCGTCCATCGGCTCGATGCTGCCACGGCTCAACGATCAAGACCCGTTGGTCCGGACTCAAGCGGTGGTGGCCCTGGCGACGCTGGGTGACGCGACGGTGCGGCCGGTGCTCGAGGCGCTCCAGCGGAACGAGTCCGACTCCAACGTGCTTGGCGCCCTGGAGGAAGCTCTGTCCCGCTTGCCGCGCTGAAGGTCACGGCGGGTGGCTAGCGAAAGAACAGCGTGGCGACCATGACGGTGCCGATCACGGCATAGAGCATTCGATAGCGGTTCTGAAATCGACTCACGCTCGCGAAGTTCAACCCGGCGCGCAGCGTCATCACGGACCAGAAGACATGAACGGGATAGAGGATGCTCGGGAGCACCGCCAGCGGAGCGGGCACGATGCGCGCGTACGCCAAAAAGAAGAGATCGGCGTAGGCCAGGGTGAAGAGTAGACAGCCGGCGGCGAACACGGGCGTCTTCCCGAAGACGACCGCATTCGTGCGTATGCCGTTCAGGCGGTCCCCATCGTAGTCACGCACCTCCTGATTCAGGTGCCCCGCCGTGAACGTCAGGGCGAAGAAAAGACCGATGAGAATCCCACGGCGATCGATCCCCTCGAAGAGTGAGTAACCGAGCAGGAAGTGGAGCACGCCGCCGACCAGGTGGGGAAGCGACGAGACCACCGGAATACCCTTGGCGTTCAGGGATGGGTGCGAGTAGAGAGCGCCGAGCGCCGCAATCGCAATGCCCAGGAGCAGCGTCTGACGGCGGAGAAGCGCGAACACGAGCAGGCTCGCGGCGAGGAGCCCCAGGGAAAGGAAGGCGAACCCCCGACTGCTGATGCCCCGGGTGACGAAGACATCGGCCGACTTGTTGGGATCGTTCGAGTCCAGCGCGATGCCGGCCCAGTCGTTGAAGCTGAAGATGTGCGCAACGAGGAGCATGCTCGCCAGAGCGAACACACAGCCGGTCACGACCGTCTCGCTCGTGACCGCTTTGAGCGCGAACGCGGCGCCGAGCAACGGCGATCCCTGCAGAATGAGGACGTCCTGATACCGGATACACGACAGATAGGTCAGCAAGCCCGGCCGCTTCGGACGCACCGCGACGCCGGACGTCGGTCTCATGGAGCGGTGGGGCTCACGGAAACGTCGCCCGCGTCCACCTCGGGTGTTCCCGGGCATACCTGCTCGGCTGACGCAAAGGGGAGTGGTGGCTGGCACTCACTCACGCGATTATAGGGCCGGGGCACGATGGAACCAAGGACATGCGGCGCATTCCCTTGACGCGGCTCGACCGGATTCCCGACTGGATCTTCCTGGTCGCGTTCTGCGTGGTCTTCTCGCTCCAGACGCTGGCGAGCGTCGCCCGGAAGTCGGCGACGTTCGACGAGCCCCCCAATCTCGTCTCCGGGTACCTCGAGCTCACACGCGGCCAGTACTGGTTGAAACCGGAAGTGCTGCCGCTCGCCAAGCTCATCGCGGCGACGCCGCTGCTCTGGCTGCACGTCAGGACGCCGCCGCTCGACGCCGATCGCTGGACGCTCTACGACCGCACGCTGTACGAATTCAACGACGGCGATCGGATGCTCATGGTCGCCCGCGCGGCCCTCCTGCCATTCTCGCTGCTCCTCGGCGGCCTGGTCTTCGTCTGGACCAGACGGCTCTTTGGCCGGGGGGCGGCCCTGTTCGCCCTGCTCCTCTACGCGTTCGAGCCGAATGTCCTCGGCCATGCACCGCTGGTCACCACCGACCTCGAGGTGGCGTGCCTCTCTTTCCTGGTGGTCTACGGGCTCTTCCGGCTCGTCGAGGAGTTTTCGATCTCGCGCGTGGGCGTGGTGGCGCTGGCCCTGGCGCTGGCGCTCGTCACCAAGCTCTCGACGCTCGTGCTCGTTCCCCTCATCGCGCTCCTCGGCCTCGTCGTCAGCGTGATGCCGCTGACCGTCCCCGTGACGTTCCGCGGCGGCCCTGTCTCGATGCTCGCCGATCGCGGCCGCAAGCTGGCGGCGTTCGCGGTGGTCCTCCTCGTGTCGAGCGTGGCGGCGTACGCCGTCATCTGGGCGGTGTACCGATTCGACTACAACGCGGCCCCGTCGGTCCCGTCTCCGCCTGACTGCCCGGCGCTGCTGCCGGCGGGAGCAGCCCCCAGCGCCGCGCTCGACTGGCTCCGGCGGACCCGGCTGCTCCCCGAGCCATACCTCCACTACTTCTTTCAGCACGCCCACCTGGCGAGACTCATTCCCGGGTACCTGCTCGGCGAGATCCGCCAGGGGGGCTGGTGGTACTACTTCATCGTCACCCTGCTCGTCAAGACGCCCGTTCCACTCCTGATCCTGACGGGCCTGGCGCTGGCCGTCCACGCCAGGCGATGGCGACAGGCGCCGCTGGTGACCGTATTTCTCGTCATTCCCGCCGCCGTGTACTTCGCCTTCATCTCGATGAGCGGGCTCAACATCGGCCATCGCCATCTGCTGCCCATGCTGCCGTTGCTCATCACGCTGGTCGGCGTCCTCGTCCCCTGGGCGGCCGCGCGCTCCGCCTGGGCAAAGACCGGCCTCGCCATCCTGGCGTCCTGGTACGTCGTGTCGTCGCTCGCCGTCTTTCCCCACTACCTGGCCTACTTCAACGAGATCGCCGGAGGGCCGGCCCACGGCAGCCGATACCTCGTCGATTCGAACCTGGACTGGGGACAGGACCTGACGGAGCTCAAGCGATACATGGAGCGGCACGGCATCGACCGCGTGTGGCTCAGCTACTTCGGCACCGCCAACCCCGACTACCACGGGATCCGGTACGACCGTCTGCCGGGCGCCGCGCTCTCCGGGCGCGCGCCGGTGCGTCCGGAGCTCTTCGCGCTCGACCGGCTGCCTCGCCTGCCCGGCACCGTGGCCATCAGCGTCACGAACTTGCGCGGCGTCTATCTGCCCTGCTTCGGGGTCAGCTCCGAGTATTTCGCCGCGTACCGCGACGTGCCGCCCATCGCCAAGGTCGGGTATTCGATCTACCTCTACCGGCTCGAATGAGGCATGAGACGGATGGTGACGGGATCGCTCCGATATGCCTCGGGGCCCGCGAGGTGAGCGTGCGCGGGCACGGGGAAGCCCATGGGGGAGTCGAGCACGACGACGGCGCACGAGGAGTCCGGCGAGCGTGACGGGAGGCCGGCCGTCGCGTTGTCGACCTCGATCTGCCGAATCTGCAGCTCGAATCCGGTCTCCCGCGCCAGCGCCCAGAGGGGGTAGTCCCAGCTGTCGATGGCCTGGATCAACCCGACCTCGCGGCAGCCGGAGCGCCGGAGGCTCTCGATCGCCCCGAGATAGCTCGCCCGCACCGCCCACCGCCGCCATGGCCCTCTCGGGGCGCTCAGCGTGTGCTTCAGCGGGTCTCCGTCGCCGGCGAGATCACCGCCCGGCACGTCGAGCGAGGCCGGCAGGTAGAGCTCCGATCGGGAGTGCAGGAGGATGCTCTGCGTCGACTCGCCGCCGAGGCCGATCAGCGGGTGAGCGACGTTGGCGACGACGTACGGCACGCACGCGACCACGAAGAGCGCCGAGAGCCGACGGAGCCCACCCGGGCTCATCGTCCGCGCGGCGGCCAGGCCGCAGGGGACGGCCAGCAAGAGAAACAGCGAGACCTGAAAGCGCGCGCCCCACGGCTGCCACTTGAGCCACCAGGACATCGAGACGAACCCGACGACGGCGAGGGCCAGACACGCGCCCGCTCCCCATCCCGGGCGCAGCCGTCGAGTGGTCACGGCGGCCAGGACGACGACGATCGCGACGAAATGAAGGGGGGCGCCGGCCCAGTCTTCGTGGAGCGCGAAGGTGATCGAAAAGGGCGCCCCGAGAAAGGTGGTGCGGCGGTCGCTCGTGGCCAGGCCGATCGTCGAATGCAGCGTCTCGACGTGCCCGCGGATGGTCTCGTTCACCGAGGGAATCGGCGTCGCCGCGTGCAGGCTCGCGTTGCGGACGACGTTGGAGGCCAGCACGCGCACCGATCGACCCTCGTTCTGGTGTAACGCGGTCAGCGCGCGATCGCCGAGCGGATGACCGAAGACGCCGACGTTGCGCCAATAGTGAGGCGCGTTCAGGGCCAGCGCCAGCACGCCGGCCGCCGCCACCAATCCCCACCCCCGGAGCCGGGACCCGCGACGGGCGAGGAGGAGACCCGCCCAGCCGACCAGCAGCGGGGCGCCGAGCACGTAGGCGGTGCCTTTGGTGAGGGCGGCCAGCCCGACGGCCGCGCCCAGCTTCAGGGCCGACGTCAGGGTGCGCGTCCTCAGGTTTTCCTCGGCGGCGAGCACGGCGATCAACAACCACAACGCGAGCACGAGGTCGTTCTCGGTGCCGCTGGCCTGGAGGATCGCCATCGGCAGCGTGGCCGCGAACACGAGCGCGGCACCGGCCGCCGCGGGTTCGCCTCCGAACCGCCGGACGAGCGCGGACACCGCGACCAGGGAGCCGGCGAACGCGCCGCACTGCACCAGGTTGGCGAGTCGATCCCCGCCCCAGATCAGCTGCAGGTGCAGGATGCAGAACTCGGCGAAGGGACTGAAGGCGACCTGCCTGATGTTGTGTGTCGGAAAGTGAGCCACCGAACCGTTCTGCATCCAGTAGACGACTCGGCTCATGTGGTACGAGAGCGCATCCCAGCCGTTCGGCGGCGCGACGATGGCGATGACGGCCGTGACCCCGAGGATCACCATGACGCGCGGATCCACGGTCGGTCGAGACCATCCACGAAGTCCACGCGTGGCGAGGAAGATCACGATGACGAGCGCCCAGGATGCCAGCACCGTCGCGCGGTTGAGTGCGTGGAAGAGCGAGAGACCCTCCGTCAGCGCGACGGTGATCACTCCGACGGCAAGCACGCGATCGAGGAGGGGCGCCTTCATGCAGGTGACGGGACTCCGAAATTGACGCTGACTTTACAGCTATGCTAGCGTCCGCTGCAATGGCCCGCTTCGCATTCCGAAAGACGCTGCTCGCCACCGCCGTCGCCATCGTCGCGCTGGGCGCGGGCGTGCTCGTGACTCGCGCATTCCTCCTGAACGGGGCCGCGCCGGAAACCCAGGTCGTCTCCGACTTCAGCCTGCTCGATCACGGCGGGCGATTCCATCAGCTGTCGCGCTACGCGACGGCGCGAGCGGTCGTGCTCTACGCCTACGACGTGGCCTGCCCGACCACCCGGGACGGTCTGGCCTTCCTCGAGGAAACGAAGCGGAGCCTCTCCGGGCAGAACGTCGTCTTCCTGGCGATCGACGCCAACGCGCGCGACGATCGCGAGACGCTCGGGCGCGAATCGGCGCGGGCGGGGTTTGACATCCCGATCCTCCAAGACCACGGCCAGCTCGTCACCGAGGCGCTCCACGTCTCCCGCAGCGGAGAGGCGATCGTCGTCGATCCCAAGAGCTGGCGGATCGCCTACCGCGGAGCGGCCGGGGGGGACGCCAAGCGCGAGCATCGCCAACTGACGAAGGCGATCGGCGCCCTCCTAGGGGGCCGGGCCATCGCGAGCGATGCTCGCGCCACCACCACCGGCGGTTGCGCGATCGCACGGGACGAACGGGCGTCGAAGGAGGCGCCGGGTATCTCGTATGCGGCCGACGTCGTGCCGATCCTGAGCGCAAAGTGCCAGGGCTGCCATCGCCAGGGAGGGATCGGTCCCTGGCCCATGGACAGTTACGAGCGGGTCAAAACGTGGAGCCCCCGGATACGCGCGGTCTTGCTGACCGGCCGCATGCCGCCCTGGCATGCCGATCCGCAGATCGGGAAATTCGCGCACGATCGCTCACTCAGCGTCGAGCAAAAACGTACGCTCGTCCGCTGGATCGACGCGGGCAGTGCGCGGGGACGGGACGCCGATCCGTTGCCGATGATTCCCGCGCCTCCAGCAGCGGAGTGGCCCCTCGGCACGCCGGACCTGGTCGTCGAACTGCCGCCTCAGGAAATCCCGGCGACGGGGACAGTCGACTACCGGTATGTTCACATTCCGGCGCCCGTCAGCCGAGATGCCTGGGTTCGCGCCGTCCATATCGCGCCCCGAAACTCGAAGGTCATGCATCACGCCGCCATGCTCATGGAATACCCGCTGGTCTGGGAGCACGCACAACCGCACTGGCAGGGCGGCGCGGGTGGGTTCTTCGCAACGTTTGCCCCGGGGCTTCCGCCGATGCCGTTTCCCGCCGAGTCGGGCGGTTTTCTCCCGGCGGGAGCGACCCTCGTGTTCCAGCTTCACTACACCACGATCGGCGAGCCGGCGACGGACGTGCCCCGCGTCGCCTTCTACTTTCATGCCACACCGCCCGCGCTCGAGGCGCGGATCGTGGGCGCCTTCAACCACGGATTCACAATTCCGCCGAACGTCGACGACTACCCCGTAGAAGCCGCCTACGTCCTGGACCAGGCGGTCACCCTGAACGGATTCGGACCTCACATGCACTTCCGGGGTAAGCGCTTTCGCTACGAGGCGCACTATCCGGACGGCAGGCGAGAGGTGCTGCTGTCGGTGCCCCGCTACGATTTCAACTGGCAGACCTTTTACTTCTTGCAGGTGCCCAAGCCCGTGCCGGCGGGGACGAAGATCTTCGTGAGCGGGGCCTTCGACAATTCTCCGCGGAATCCCGCAAACCCGGATCCCTCGAAGGAGGTTCGCTGGGGAGATCAGACCTGGGACGAGATGTTCATCGGCTACACGATGTACACCGTGCCGAGGAGAGTCGATCGGGGCCTTGCCGGCGCCCCCCGGTGAGACGTCGCGTCAGACGACGGGAATGAACCGCATGAGGATGTGGATCATGCGGAAATACACGTTGAGGACTTTCAGGTACACCGGCGCGCGCAGGACGCGGTAGGCCAGCAACAGCAGGCTCAACAATACCGAGGCGACCCGGATCACCACATAGTGTTTGGTCATCCGGAGTCGCCGGGGATAGCGACGGAGGACGTTCACGTCGAACCGGCCGCCGCGGAACGCCTCGATGCACGCGTTCGCGGCGAGCGTGGCGCTGACAAAACCGCACACGTAGCCCCCGCCGGTCAGCGGGTTGATCATGCCCGCCGCGTCGCCCACGACCAGGCAGTTGTCCCGCTGCAAGACCGGGCCGAGGGTCGCCGGGATGACCCCGCCCTTGCGCCGCAGGACCGGACGCCCGTTGAGGTCCGGGCGGCGCGCCACGAAGTCGTCGAGGAGCTTCCAGAGCGGCTCGCCCTCGATGGCGTTGAGTCGCGCCAGCCCCACGTTGAGGTGATCGCGCTTGGGGAAGACCCAGACGTATCCGAACGGCAGTGCCTCAGGATCGGGGAGGATCTCGAGCGCGTCGAAGGTGTTGTCCGGAGCCGCCAGGTCGTATTCGACACCGAGGAACTGCGGCGGATGCCCCCGCTGGGGAACGTCCACCAGGATACGCCGCGCAAGCGAATTCGGCCCGTCGGCGAAGACGAAGAGCCTCGCTCGCGCTTCGCGCAGCACCCGTTCGGGCCCGTACTCGTATGAGAGTTTCTCGAGCGCAGGCTCGACACCGACGACACGGGAACGCGTGAAGAGCTTGACACCGGCCTCGGTGGCACGCCGAGCGAGAAATGCGTCCAGGTCGCGCCGGTGGATCGTGAAGTACTTGCGGTCCTTGAAGTGCCACTCCGTGATGCGCCCGCCGATGTCGACCCGGAAGATTGGGAGCGTCTTCTCGATGAGCGCTTCGGGAAGGTCGATGAAGTCGATCAGGTCGACGTGCATGCCGCCGGCGCAGACCGTCGAATCGCCCGGCTGCGCGTCTTTCTCGAAGAGAGCCACCTGAAGGCCGCCCCGGGCGAGCCGCTCGGCGGTGAAGCTCCCCATCGGGCCCGCGCCGATGACGGCCACGTCGAACAGGTTGCCGTCCCCCTGCTCGGCCAGCATGACCGTATGTTCTTCCTGTGATGCTGACATCCGGTGGATGTTAGCACAGACACGCCGCCGATCACGCGCGGACAGCCCCGCGTCGGCAAGAACGGCGGTTGACCAGCGGCGACGGCTCGTCTAACGTCGGGCCGTCATGGTGAGCGGGCGGTCCGGGTCTCTCGTGAGTTGGCGGCGCCAGGCGGTTCGACGCATCCAGGCCACCCGCCGGTCGACGCTCGCGTTCGTCGCGCGCCTTCCCGAGGCTCTGATCCTGCGCCCGCGCACCCAGGACCAATGGTCGGTGAAGGACGTCCTCGGGCACTTGACGGCCTGCGACGAGGAGACCGTCCGCCGGTTCCGGCTCATCGCCCGCGGGCGCGGTGATCGCATCTTCTGGTTCGAGAGCATGGCCGACGCCGACCGCTTCAACGCCAGGACGATCGCTCAGACCCGCCGGCTGGGCCTGGCCGCCTTGCTCCGGCGGATGGCGCGCGCCCACGCCGACGTCACCACGTGGCTCGATCGTCTCCCCGTCGAGGCGCTGCAAGATTCCTCGCACGCCTACACCGTCGTGGATTGGCTCCCCGTTCCCGGCTGGCGCCACGAGCAGCATCACGTGAGCGCGGTCAAGGCCTGGTGGCAGGCGCAACGGAAGACGCGCGCGGGACGGCGGCCCGGTCGGTCGCCGGCGGCCAAACCGAAGGGATCGCCTTTCTAGGGCTCGTGATGCCCGTCACCCGTTTCGAGCTCACGCGGCGGCGCGCCCTGGCCGAGGGACGCGCCTTCGCGGACGTCGGGCCGTACGAAGAGCTGAGGGGCCGAATCCACCTCGCCGTCGATCCGACGCACGCGGCGAATCGCGCGGTCACCGACCTCGCGCTCGCCCCGCGCAACGCGGCCGGTCGCGTGGAGTGCGCGGCGGACGTCTCGGTCCTCCTGCCGGTGGACCGCGCGCGCGCGAGCGGCCGCGTGATCGTCGACGTGGTCAATCGCGGCAACGTGGTCGTCCTCCCCAACTTCAACCACGCCACGCGGCCCACGCTCGGGATCGGAAGCGATCCGCACCCGGTCGTCGACCCCGGCGACGGTTGGCTCATGCGGCACGGATGGGTGGTGGTCTCCTGCGGCTGGCAATGCGACCTTCCGCCCGGCGTCGGCGGCCTGTTCCGATTGGAGGCCCCCGAGGCCCTCGGCCCCGACGGTCGCCGGCTCACCGGTCGCGTGTACGTCCAGCTCCAGGCGCCGGTCGACGTGCCCCACTTCCTGCTCTCCGACCGCGGCCACGCGCCCTACGAGGCGGCGGATCTCGACGAGCGCGACGCCGTGCTCATCGTGCGTGATCAGCCCGACGGCGAATACGAGACCATCCCGCGCTCGCGCTGGCGCTTCGCGCGCGCCGCCGACGGCCGCGTGGTGCCGGACACGCGCCACGTGCACCTGGACGGCGGATTCTCGAAGGGCCGGCTCTACCAGATCGCCTACACGGCCATCGGCGCGCGCGTGCTCGGTCTGGGGATGGTCGCGCTCCGCGACTGCGCGGCGTGGCTTCGCTACGGGAGCGCCGCCGACGGCAACCCCGCGGCGGGCGCGCTCCGCCACGCGTACGCCTACGGCCGCTCGCAGACGGGCCGGCTCCTGCGCACGCTCATCCATCACGACCTCAACGTCGACGAGGCCGGCCGCCGCGCCTACGACGGGATCATCGCCAACGTGGCGGGCGCGATGCTCGGCGAGTTCAACGACCGCTTCGGCCAGAACTCCAAGGACCGCGGGGCGATGATGGACCATTACGAGCCGCTCCACGTGGAGCCCCGCCGAGGTCTCAAGGTCTTTTACACGAACACGTCCTTCGAGTACCACCGCGGCGACGCCTCGCTCGTGCACACCGATCCCGGGGGCTTCCGCGACGTCGATCCCGGCCCCGACGTCCGCGTCTACCACTTCACGGGGACGGAGCACGCGCTCGGCGGGTGGCCGCCCAGCGACGTCCAGGCGCCGGCCGCGGACGTGCGTGGATGGACGGAGCGGGCCCAGCACCTGCGCAGCGTGACGAATTACGGGCGCCTCCTGCGCGCGTGCCTCGTGAATCTCGACCGGTGGGTGAGCGAAGGCGTGGCGCCTCCGCCGAGCCGTCATCCGCGTCTCGCCGACGGGACCGCGGTCGATCCCGACGAGCTGATGAAGACGTTCGACCGCCTGCCCGCCGCGCGCTATCCACGCCATCACCCGCGGCCGCAGCGGCAGGACTTCGGCACGCTGCCGCCGGACCCGGGCGCCGCGTACGGCACGCGCGTGAGCGCCTGCGACGACGACGGCAACGAGCGCGCGGGCATCGCCGTCCCCGAGGTCACGGTGCCGCTGGCCACGCACACCGGCTGGAATCTCCGCCACCCCGAGATCGGCGGCGCCGACCAGATGCTGTACTTCGCGGGCGCGACGCTGCCGTTCCCGCGCACGCGCGCCGAGCGCGAGGCGACGGGCGACCCGCGCCCGTCGATCGCCGAGCGCTATCG
>Ga0180086_1000049_pt1 | contig 13243 bp, 9 predicted proteins | sample EasRiv760_16_10D_FD_121778 | JGI IMG/M metagenome (GOLD analysis project Ga0180086, IMG submission 121778) | Soil microbial communities from meander-bound floodplain in the East River, Colorado, USA - East River metaG ERMLT760_16_10D | ecosystem: Environmental > Terrestrial > Soil > Floodplain ... | reverse complement strand
GGACCTGGGCCAGATTCTCTCAAGTCGCGCAAAGCAGCGGCCAGCCGCGGGATGAGATTGGAGAATTGTTGGAGTTATTGGTGCTGGATGGTCAACGGCTCGAGCTTGATGGGAAGGAGATTGTGAGGTCAGCAAAACCGATCGGTTATCTGATGGCTAGTCGAAGTGGTGATCGGTTTCATGTAGAGACGAGTGAAGGACTCCTGGATTTGAGTTTTCCCATCGGAGATTTGGAGCGGCTCTTTGCAGAAGCCAGCCGGCGGAACGGAAATCAGGGATCTCAAATCTGAGATCTCAAATTTGAGATCGGAAATTGTCGGCAATTTCAAATGTGTGGAATTAGCGGAATAGCCTTATCGAGCAGATCGCGGCGCAGCATTGACGTCGCGGAGCTGGAGCGCATGCGCGACGTGATCACGCATCGCGGGCCTGACGATCAAGGCATCTTCGTCGAAGCGCGAACGGGGCAAATTGGTTTCGGCCACCGTCGTCTCAGCATCGTAGACATCAAAGCCGGGCACCAGCCGATGGCTAACGAGGACGGCACCCTGCAAGTTATTTACAACGGAGAAATTTACAACCACGCAGAGTTTCGATCCTCACTGGAAGAACGTGGTCATGTTTACAAGACGCATTGCGATACCGAGACGATTCTTCATCTCTATGAGGAATACGGCGAGGAGTGTGTGGATCACCTCCGCGGCATGTTTGCGTTCGCGATTTGGGACTCCAGGAAGCGAGAGCTCTTCATCGCACGCGATCGTTTAGGTGTGAAGCCGCTCTACTATACGCAAACCAACGACGGCTCGCTCTATTTCGCTTCTGAGATTAAAGCTCTCCTCGAAGCCAGGGCGCTAAAGGCTGAAGTAAACTACCAGGCGCTACCCGACTATCTTGCCAATCATGCTCCCTCGGGTGAAGAGACCCTCTTCAGCGGTATCAAGCGTTTGTTGCCCGGTCATACGTTGCTCTGGCGCGATGGCGCAATTCAGATCAAGCGATACTGGGACGTTAGTTTTCGGCGAGACGAAAGCGGCGCCCGCAGTGACAGCGACTACATCGTGGAATGGAGCGAGCTCTTCCGCGAGTCGGTGCGGCTCCGCTTGATGTCGGACGTGCCGCTGGGGATGTTCTTGTCCGGGGGCATCGATTCTTCCGCGATAGCCGCGGTGATGAGCGGCATGGTCGCTGACCCGATCAAGACCTTCTCAGTCGCTTTCGCCGAGCGCGAAGCAAACGAGCTCCAGTATGCGCGACTGGTCGCGAAGACCTTCAAGACGGATCATCGCGAAGTCGTAGTTAGCCCGAAGGAATTCTTTGCGGCACTACCAAAACTCGTCTGGCACGAAGACGAGCCTTTAGCCCACCCTTCAAGTGTGGCGCTCTATTTTGTTTCGCGACTAGCGTCGCAGCATGTGAAGGTCGTGCTAACCGGTGAAGGCAGCGACGAGTTGCTGGCCGGTTATGGCCGCTATCGCAAGACGATGCTGAACATGCAGTGGGGTGCGCGTTATCACCAGCTCGCGCCGGCAGGAATTAGAAACGCTGTACTAAAGCGGGTTACAGGGCTGTCATCCGGTTCCAGGCTGCGGCCAAAATTAATGCGCACATTTCTGACGCTTTCGCCCGACATCGAAAGCATCTACTTCGATAACTTCGCTGTTTTCCCGCGTGCGATGCAAAGCGATCTGCTCACGCCTGAAGTATGCGATCGGATTGGCACTGGCGCGGTCGATCCCTATTCGGTCATACGCAGTGTGCTCCGGCAAACTGACGCTACGTCCCTGCTCGACCGTTTGCTGTATGCTGACACGAAGACTTATCTGCACGAACTGCTGATGAAGCAGGATCAAATGAGCATGGCCGCGTCGATAGAGAGTCGGGTCCCGTTTCTCGATCATAAGCTCGTCGAATTCTCGGCGCGTTTGCCAGAGCGTATGAAATTTCGAGGCAGGACTACCAAATACATCCTGCGCGAGAGCATGAAAGGCGTGTTGCCGGAAGAGATCTTGTCGCGGCCTAAAATGGGATTTCCGGTGCCGGTTGGAGCCTGGTTTCGCGGTGCCTTCAGAGAAGTCATTGACGAGTACGTGTTGAGCGAACGTGCCGTCAGCCGCGGGGTTTTTGACCCTGCTTTCGTACGGTCGCTTGTCCGGCAACATCAGGAGTTTGGCGAGGACCATGCAGAGCGACTCTGGGCGCTCGTCAATTTTGAGATTTGGCAACGACAGTTTTTCGACGGTGAGAATGCAGGCCACGTCGAAGACTCGCAGCTCGAACTTGCGCATGCATGATGAATTCCATCTCGCTGGCCGAGAATGAAAAGACCGGAATCGCCCACACAACTTAATGCACATCCTGTGGTTAAAAACTGAACTGCTTCACCCGCTAGACAAAGGCGGGAAGATTCGCACTTACAACATGCTGAAGGAGTTGAAGCGTGATCACGAGATCACTTACTTGACCCTTGACGATGGCACGGCGGGCGTCGTCGAGCGCGAACAGGCGCTTGAGTATTGCGATGAGTTGGTGTGCGTGCCGCATCAGTCGCGGGAAAAGTTTACGGCCGGGTTCTATGCGGAGCTCTTATTCAATCTGGCCTCACGTCTACCCTACGCGATTAAGAAGTATGACTCGCCACTAATGCGCAATGAGATCCGCGAGCGAGCGAAGGCAGGAAAGTTTGACCTTGTCGTGTGTGACTTCTTAGCGCCGGCGGCGAATGTTCCTTTCGACCTCGAGTGTTCGACGGTTCTCTTTCAACATAACGTCGAGGCCGTGATCTGGAAACGCCACTACGAGGTGCAAAGCAACCCGCTAAAGAAATCCTATCTTTACGCGCAGTGGCTGAAGCTGCGCGCGTTTGAACGGAAAATGTGCCGCCGCTTTGATTCTGTCGTCGCAGTTTCAAGCGACGATCGCGAGCAGATGCGGAATGAATATGGTGTTGAATCAGTCTTCAGCGTGCCAACCGGCGTTGACACAAACTTCTTTCGCCCGCGCGGGAACCGACAACCTTCTCCGCACAACATAGTTTTCACGGGTTCAATGGACTGGCTCCCGAATGAAGACGCCATCAGCTATTTCACGGAAAAGGTCTGGCCACGAATCAGACAGGCAATTCCGGATGTGACGCTCACGATTGTAGGCCGTAATCCCTATGCTAGTTTGCGGGAGTTAGCCAAGCGGGATAGTTCAATAGAGGTCACTGGCCGCGTGGACGACGTGCGTCCTTACATCGAGCGAGCCGCGGCTTACGTTGTTCCCTTGCGAATTGGCGGCGGCACGCGTTTGAAAATCTATGAAGCGATGGCGATGGAAAAGGCAATCATCTCGACGAGCATTGGCGCCGAGGGATTGCCGGTAAAGGATGGAACCGAGTTGCTGTTGGCTGACACCGCCGAGTTGTTTGCGGAAGCCGTGATCAGAGTTTTAAGTGACAAAGCATTGGCGAGCGATCTTGGCAACCGCGCTGCAGCGACTGTGCGTGCGGAGTTTGATTGGGAAAGAGTTGCGGCGCGCTTTGGAAGAATTTGCGAAGAGACGCTTGCCCTGGCCTGCACGCGAAAAACCACGGGAGCGAAGACCAGCGAGAGCAATGCAACGCAAGGGAAGCGGGTCCAGCCCGTAGCCTAGACATGATGAGCACTACCACCTACGCAGAACCGATTGTTCCGGTTGATATTGGGCCGGTGACTTCTCCGAAGTTGCCGTTTCGAGCAAGCGTGTCTGTAATTGTTCCCTGCTACAACGAGGGACGATTTATTGGTAAGGCGCTCGAAAAGCTTGCCGATCAATATCGGCCCGAAGCCTATGAGATTATCGTGGTTGACGGAATGTCGGACGATCACACGCGGGAAGTAGTCGTAGAATTTCAGCGATCTCATCCTGAGCTTGCCATAAGAATAGTGGACAATCCGGCGCGGAAAATTCCGCACGCTCTCAATCTCGGCATCGCAGCGGCACGTGGTGAAGTCATCGCGCGCATTGACGCTCACGCGGCCCCGTCTCCTGGTTACATTCGCCGTTGTGTAGAAGTGTTGAGCGAAAGCAGCGGCGCGGTTGTGGGAATGCCATGTCGCGTGCGCCCGGGAGAAGACTCCATAACGGCCCGGGCAATCGCGCTTGCCGTTTCGCATCCCTTTGGGATAGGCGACGCAAAATATCGCCTGAACTCAGTCGCGGGCGGCGAAGGCGCAACGCAGGAGTCTGTCGACACCGTGGCCTTCGCGTGCTTCAGAAAATCGCTGTGGGCTGAATTGGGCGGTTTTGATGAGAAGCTTCTCACCAATGAAGACTATGATTTCAACTATCGTGTCAGACTTAGAGGCGACAAAGTCTTATTGGATCGAAGCGAACGCTGCGATTACTTTGCGCGGGCAACGCTCGCAAAGCTTGCCTCTCAATACCTGCGTTACGGTGCCTGGAAGGCACGCATGATCCGACAGCGACCGCGCTCTATGAAGTGGCGGCATCTGGTAGCGCCGGCCTTTGTTGCCTCAATAGTATTCCTAACCGCGATCGGATTCTGGCGCACCATTGCGTGGAAGATGCTTGCTTTGGAGCTCGCAACTTATCTAACGGCTGCGACGGCGTTCGCGTATCATGCGGTACGAAGGGAACGCGAGAAGTTCCCCGTGATGCTCACGATGCCACTCGTTTTTTTCACGATTCACTTTTCCTGGGGCACCAGTTTCCTGTGGGGTCTTGCTACCACCCCACGCGGGCTGCGGCACTTTCCGGTTTCGCGCAGGGGCTCGAGTAAACGGATCTCGAAATGAGACTAAGCGTCTTCGGAATAGGTTACGTCGGTTGCGTCTCTGCTGTGTGCTTCGCAAAAGCCGGGCACAACGTCATTGGTGTGGACCTCAACCCGACCAAAGTCGAAATAATAAACTCCGGCAAGAGTCCGATTGTTGAAACGGGGATTGAAGAATTGATCTCCGCGATGGTTGCCGAGGGGCGACTCGGGGCGACTACCGCGTCCGCCGAAGCAATCATGAATTCCGATGTTTCGCTCGTCTGCGTGGGCACTCCGAGTAATGCGAATGGCAGTTTGGATCTCAACCACGTTCAGCACGTTTGCGAAGAGATAGGTGTGGGATTGAAGAGGAAGGCCGGACGCCACACGGTTGTTATTCGCAGCACCATGCTGCCGGGAACGATCCAGAGTCTGGTTGTGCCTACACTTGAAGAGAGTTCCGGCAAGCAAGCCGGGCGAGATTTTGGCGTTTGCATCAATCCGGAATTCCTGCGCGAGGGAAGCTCGCTGGAGGATTTCTATTCACCGCCGTTCACGCTTATCGGTACTGATGAAAAAGAAACAGCAAGTCTCGTCCGCGAGCTCTACGCGGACATCGAGGCGCCGCTGTTTGTTACGTCTCTCAAAACTGCCGAGATGGTGAAGTATGCCTGCAACTGTTTTCACGCGCTGAAGGTCAGCTTTGCCAATGAAATTGGCAACATTTGCAAGGCCGTTGACATTGACAGCCACGAGGTGATGAACGTGTTCTCGCAAGACACGAAGTTGAATCTATCGTCTTACTATCTGACTCCTGGTTTTGCTTTTGGTGGTTCCTGTTTGCCGAAAGACTTGCGGGCAATAAACTACAAGGCGAAGCAACTCGACGTTGAGGTGCCCGTGCTTTCGTCAATCCTGCCCAGCAATCGTTTGCAAATTGAGCGAGCCATAAACATGGTCCTGCAAACCGGCAAAAAGCGCGTTGGTGTTCTTGGTTTCAGTTTTAAAGCCGGCACCGATGATTTGCGGGAGTCGCCCATGGTCACTTTGATCGAGACGCTGATTGGCAAAGGCCTGCAACTTGCCCTTTACGACCGGGACGTTTCCCTGGCAAAACTTTTTGGCGCGAACAAGCAATACATCGAACGCGAGATACCACACATCTCGCAGCTGATGCGAGCCAATGTTGACGAGGTCATTAATGATTCAGACGTCCTGGTGATCGGGAACAAGGCGAAGGAGTTTTGTGACATCGAGTCTCGCCTTAAGAAGGGCCAGGTGGTTTTGGACCTGGTACGGCTTTTCGATATGCCCGTGGGCGAGGATGGGTCATACCAGGGAATCTGCTGGTAGTGGAAAATTGAGTCGAGGCGATCAGCGGGGGCAAGCCCACCTTCCTGACCACGAGCTGATCAAAGTCAATTTCTGATTCTTGATTGAGGGCATTCAAAGTCCGATCTACCTAGCTCATAGAGAGTCTCCGGGTTGGGAAGGTGGGCTCGCCCCCGCTGCTTGGTTAGCAAGTCTTGAAAACCAGGAATCAAATCATCTGGCGACGGGCTGCCATCGCTGTTATTACGATCGCGCTTCTGCCACTGCTCGCCTGGGCCGCTGCGCAGTTATTAGTCGTGCACACTCCCGTTTCAAAAGCAGATGCGATTGTCGTGATGAGCGGATCGGCCACCTTTCGCGAACGTGCCCGCCACGCCGCGGCCCTCTATAACCAGGGTCGCGCGCCAAGAATTGTTCTGACGAACGACTATCTTAAGAGTAACTGGTCGCCGGAGGAGCAGAGGAACCCTTTTTACTACGAACGCTCGCGAGACGAATTGCGTCGCGCCGGAGTTCCTGACGAGAAGATCGCAGTAATCATGGTCCCCATTACGGGCACTTACGATGAAGCAGTACGGTTGAAAGAGTATTCAGAAGCTAACCAATTGCGTTCACTTCTCGTGGTCACTTCTGCCTATCATTCACGGCGCGCCTTCTGGACATTCCGGCGCGTTTTCCGAGGGACCGGAAAGTCGATAGGGATTGATCCTGCCGGGGCCGGTCTGGAAACACCATCCGCGGGCACGTGGTGGCTTCATCGATTGGGCTGGCAAATGGTGCCAAACGAATATGTGAAGATGTTTTTCTACTGGCTTCGTTATTGAGGCCAGTCGTCGCGAAAAGGGGTTTATTGATGGTTTTAGAATGTTGAGGTGAGAGCGGGGCCAGATAGTCTAGCCCAAAGTGCGCAAATGAAAGTCGCGGATGGAAATTGGAGATTGGTTCTGAGACTGGTAGCCTTCGGCGCAGTGCTGGTCGCTTCGCTGGCCTTTGTGTTGGGCGAAAGAAGCCAGAGCCAGGCGACTCGACCGGGGCGACAGCGAGTGACGACCCTCAAGGCCGGCGACGATCTGCAAGCGGCGCTCGTGTCAGCGAGATTTGGCGACACTATTATCCTCCAGGCAGGAACCACTTTCACCGGTCCGATCATTCTTCCTTTCAAAGGCGGGGGTTCGGGAACTGATGCCGACTACATAACGATTCGCACTTCGGAGCTGAGCGGCATTGCAAATGATGCCGAGCGCGTAAAGCCTGCCCTACACGCGCGAGCTATGCCTAAGATCACTGCACCGCAAGAGAAGGCAGCAGTTGGTACTGAACCACTGGCCCATCATTACAAATTTGTCGGCGTTGAGTTTCTTCCGGCGTCAAACGCGAGCTACGTCTACAACGTCATCGATCTGGGCAGTTCTGACTACACCTCGACCCTTCAGTTTCCCCATCACCTGATCTTCGATCGCTGCTACATTCACTCGCCCGGTCTGAATCGCGCGCGCCGGGGGTTCGCATTGAATAGCGCGGAAACTTCGATTGTTAATTCGCACGTTTCGGGTTTTGCCGGGGCGGGCGATGAGACGCAGGCAATCGCCGGCTGGAATGGTCCTGGACCGTTTCATATCGTCAACAACTATCTCGAAGGCGCGGGCGAGGTAGTTCTTATTGGAGGAGCTGACCCTGCGGTTCCCAATCTTGTTCCGTCAGACATAGAGGTTCGCCGGAACTATTTACGCAAGCCGCGCGAGTGGAGTGGACGCGCAACAATCAAGGGAACGTTTGAACTTAAGAATGCCCGCCGAGTTGTTATTGAAGGAAACCTGATCGAGAGCGAAATACTGACGACCGCGATCGTGTTGACCGTGCGTAACCAGGGTGGCAAAGCTCCGTGGAGCACGATCGAAGACGTGGAGATTAAGAACAACATCGTTCGTCATGCGAGCACGGGGATAAATATCCTGGGCAGCGACAACGAACATCGCAGCCAGGAAGCGAAGAGAATTCGCATAGTTAATAACCTGCTGGTGGAGATCGTTGCCGACAGGCCCGATAACATTCCTTACTTCCTGCAAACAAACGGGGGCCGGCAAATCACGGTTGCACACAACACCGTGGAGCAGGCCGGGAACATCATCACCGCCTACGGCGCGCCGGCGCGAGACTTTATCTTTCGCGACAACATCGTCCAATTTAACCGTTACGGCATTGTTTGCCTGGCTGAGGGTTCCGGATGCGGCCGTGAGAACATTTTTTGCACTTGTTTTCCGGGCGGAGTCTTCAAGGGAAACGTGATTGCAGACAACCTCGGCGCGGCGGCAAGCGACCATGTCGAGGAGAAGTATCCAGCAGGAAATTACTTTGTCAGTTCGTTTCAGAGAATAGGCTTTGCAGATTTCGCACAGGGCGACTGGCGCCTGGAAGCCACCAGCAGGACACGCAGGCGGGCGAGCGACGGCAGTGACCCCGGTGTAAACTTTGACGCACTGGTTGCCGCGGGGGCGATAGCGGCGCGAGAGGGCGGACGATTTGGAACACGGTAAGATTACTACATCGTTCAGACGCGTGACTTGTCCCGCTCGGGCGGACAAGTCCGCTCTCTAAAAAGACGTGAGACTTGAGACATCCTATGTCAGACAATTTTGTAAATACGAGTCTTCGAGACAAGATCAAATGGTCTCTGCCATGGTTGCTGCGTTATCCGGCGTGGCGCGCGGGTGAATTTGTGAGCCGAGTGAAAGATCCGGTTAGCACTGGTCATTTGATTTTTGTGGTTGCAAATCATTTTGAACCCGGCCTGGGTCAGACGGCGCTGACCCGTTTGGAAAGGTGGTGTGAATTGGCGCGAGCTACAGGCGACGCTTTGCGCGATCACGATGGCACGCCGTTTCGTCATACCAACTTCTTTCCTGCGGAACAGTATGAGCGACCGCTGCTGGAAATGCTCGCCGACTTACAGGCAGATGGTTACGGCGAAGTGGAGATTCATCTTCACCATGGCGTGGACCGACCGGATACGGCTGAGAATACACGGCACATATTGGAGACTTTTCGAGACACGTTAGCGGAGGAACACAAGTGCCTTGCGAGAATTGTTGGGGAAAGTTCCGCTTCCCAGCCGAAGTACGGCTTTGTCCATGGCAACTGGGCGCTGGCAAACTCGGCGGGCGGGCGCTTCTGCGGCGTTGATTCCGAAATGCAAATACTCGCCGATACAGGTTGCTATGCTGACTTCACGCTGCCTTCGGTGCCCTTTCAATCGCAGGTACCGCGCCTCAATGCGATCTACCAGTGCGGTCACGCGTTGACTGAAGCCAGGCCGCATCGTTCCGGCCGGAGTCTGAGAGTTGGAGACAAATTCCAAACGCCTATCATTTTCACTGGCCCGCTCGTCTTTGATTGGACGCGTCGCCGGCGCGGCTTGCCGATACCGCGCGTCGAGGACGGCGCGCTGGCGCAAAACTATCCGCTTACTATCGATCGTTTCAAACGCTGGCGCAGCGCCGGCATCGGTGTGAAAGGAAGACCTGACTGGACCTTCATCAAGCTTTACTCGCACGGGTTTTTTGACTGGGACCAGGACTTAATGATCGGCGAGCAAATGAAGAGATTCATGGGCGAGGTGTTAGAGTTTGGCGAGCGAACCGGTGAATTCAAAGTTCATTTCGCGAGCGCGCGAGAGGCATTCAACATGGTCGTGGCAGCCGTTGAGGGTCAAGAGGGCCAACCCGGCGCGTATCGAGACTACAAGCTGCGGCAAATAATGCAAGAGCAAACGCCGGCCAAAGTGAGCAGCGAGATAAACGCGGAAAGGGAAGCTGAGGTCGTGTTACGATAAAAGAAGAGTAGAGCATCCGCAGATTACGCAGATTTCACAGATTCAAAATTGACTACGAAATATGAATACGAAAACACGGTCAGCTAACCACACTGTCCTAACTGTCTTATGTTCTTAATCCGGGTAATCTGCGGATGATGTTCTGAAATGAGAGAAGGGATTCAAATCACATCGGGAAACGAAAGCTTCCTCCAGTTGTCCGAGGATGGCCCGGAGATTGAGCGCCTCGTTTCGCGTCTGGAAGAAGATGGGATTGTCGTCCTACCCGATCTGATTGGCCCACCAGAGCTCCGCGCGATGCAGGAAGCTTTCGCATCCCGCTTGCAGCGTTTGCGTTGGAACAATTTTGATGGTTACCAGAAGACCGAGCCCTACCGTCACATGGTTGAGGACGTGTTGGTTCTCGACCAGGGGTTTGTTGATCTTGTTCTCCATCCGCTCGTCAAGCGTGTCCTGAACCGTTATCTGGGCAATCAGTATGAGCTGACGGAGGCGAAGGGATGGAAGTCGTTGCCGACGAAGAGAGATTTTCACGGCTGGCATGGAGACGCCTGGTACGACCAAACCGTAGCACCTCAGATTCACAAAGAGGTTAAGCTGGCGGTCTACCTCACAGACGTTCGTAGTGGAGCATTCAATTACGTTAAGGGCAGCCATCGCAAACAGCATCCTCGCTTGGTGAAGAACAGCGAGTTGAACGATCTGGATCCTTCGCAGATAGCGGAATTGCTCGGGCCGGCCGGCACAGCTTTTTTGTTTGACACGTCCGGCATTCACCGCCAAAGCGTACCGATGCTCGAAGAGCGACAAGCCTGTTTTTTCAACTACCATAACCCGAGCGTTGCTTTGCAACAGGAAGACATCGATTACTATCGTTACCATCCGTTGATTCTCAATGCCGCGTTTCTGGGCGAGCTTTCTGAAGAGGATCAGAGAATTCTTGGCTTCGGTAACAAGACAAACTTTCTACCGGCGTTTGTGCGTTCTACCAGGCCCTCGATTTTCTACAGCGTGCTCGGCATCGCCTACAATGCGGAGGTGAAACTGCGAAAGCTCAATGAGATGGTCGCAGCGAGATTGAGGCGAACGTTTGGCAAGGATGGCAGTTGAGGTTAGTAGTCGAGCTGAGTTTTTGAGTTGATGAACGTGAGAACTACTATCGACCGCAAAGCTGCATCTTTCCGCGAAGCTGCATCTTTTGAAGACCGGTGGGTGTACACATGCCAACTGTAGTCTCGGTATTCGGAGTGGAACCACTCCGAATCGGAGGGACCGAGACGTTTGCCAGGGAACTCTCACTGCAACTCAATCAGCGCGGTTGGAACAGCGTCCTCTGTTTCCTCAAAGAACCAGCCGAGGAGGTTCGCCGCTTTCTCAGCCTACCAAACGTTTCGCTCGAAGTGTTGGAAAACTCCACCGATCTAAACTGGAGCGCAACTACAGCTCTCGCTCGAATCATCCGCCGTCACAAACCGCAAATACTGCATCTGCACTTCACCGGCTTTCTCGGAATCTACCCGTGGCTTGCCCGGCTATTGTCCGTGAAGAAAATATTTTTCACTGACCACACGTCGCGCCCGGCTGGTTACGCACCGCAGCGCGCGCCTTTTTGGAAACGGACCATCGCAAGGATAGTGAACCGGCCAATTAGTAGAGTGATTTGTGTTAGTCAGTATGGTCAGCGCTGCTTAACAACGCTGGATCTATTGCCGAAGGAGCGTTATGAGTTGATCTATAACGCAGTAGATCTTTCGCGCATTAGTGAAGATCCAAATCGCGCTGCTGAATTTCGAAAACGATATGCGATCCCGGCGGGCCGCGTGGTTATTGTTCAGGTGAGCTGGATGATACCGCAGAAGGGAATACCTCAACTCCTGGAAACCGCACCTCTGCTGGTTTCAAAGAACGACAATATTCACTTTGTCCTGGTAGGCGAAGGATCTTATCGCGAGCAGTTTATGAAAGAAGCCGAAGCGCTGGCACTCGCGAACCACATTAGCTGGACCGGTCTAATAGAAGATCCTTTTGGCGAGGGCGTTTACGAGGTGGCAGATATTATTTGCCAGCTTTCGGAATGGGAAGAACTCTTCGGCTGGATGATCGCCGAAGCGATGGCTTACGGTAAACCGATCGTGGCAACGAGAGTTGGTGGGATACCGGAACTGGTTGATGATGGCGTGTCCGGGTTTCTTCTCGAACGCGGCGATCACAATGCCGCCGCGGATAAGCTCGGCCAGCTTGCTGGCGATCCGGAATTACGAAGAGAGATGGGCCAGGCCGGACAACAGATCGTAAGCGAAATGTTTGACCTTCGGCGTAATGTCGCCCAGCTTCTTAAGCTGTATGGACTTTGAAGCAGGTACCTTGCCGGTACCGAGCCCGATCTTACTGGGACCGCGGGCACCCTCGCCGCCCTCCTGGAAATGCCACTTTGTCTGGACGGTCAAATCAACCGTGACCCGAGTGAACTTGTTGCTAATGCGGGCGGGGGTGCGGTCTCAGGATTATCGAGTTAGCTGGCTATTGATAGAACGACTTCGTTGCCTCTCATGAAGAATCTAAGTGTAGCTCTACTATTGGATTCAGCTCCGCGAACCTGGACGAGTCAGGAAGACATTCATCTCCGGCTTTGCGAGGTGCTTCGTGACTGTGGGGCAAAAATAACTCTGGTTTCTGCCGAGGAAATTAGAGACGACTTAGCGCGCCGGTTTCGTGAAGCTGGGGCGGCCATAGAGGTTGCCAACTATAGCCAGGGCCGCTTCCGTTTTCTCAAACGGCTGCGAGAGATAATAGACCGGTATGAAATCTCCCTGGTTCATGTTTGCTTTTTCGATTACTTCAGTGCCGTTCCCTGGTTGGCTCGGTTGAGTGGAGCAAGGCACATCCTTTACGAACAATTGAACAGCGGCGAGCTGACGGCCACTTCCTGGAAGAAGCAACTGATTCGGCTTCGAGGAGCGCTGGCGACGCAGCCGGCGGTGAAAGTTATTGCCATCTCCCACTTCGTTAAAGCACAGCTCATCAGATGCGGAGTGCCCGGCGAGAAGATCGTTGTGCGTCACCTGGGAGTTGATACAAATCGCTTCTTTCCTGATTCAGCGGCGCGGAAATCCTGGGCAACAAACCTGGGAATCCGACCAGAAGAAATTATTGTTTCAACAGTTTCAGTTTTGCGGTCTTTCAAGAACCCGCAGACGATTGTTCAAGCGTGCGGCCTACTTGCCAGGCGATCGCTCCCGTTCAAATTATTAGTTGCCGGAGACGGCGCCATGTTAAGCGACTTACGAAAGCTGGCCGTTGACGTTGGAGCCGCCGATAGTATTCATTGGCTCGGCTACTGC
>Ga0180086_1000047_pt1 | contig 13291 bp, 9 predicted proteins | sample EasRiv760_16_10D_FD_121778 | JGI IMG/M metagenome (GOLD analysis project Ga0180086, IMG submission 121778) | Soil microbial communities from meander-bound floodplain in the East River, Colorado, USA - East River metaG ERMLT760_16_10D | ecosystem: Environmental > Terrestrial > Soil > Floodplain ... | reverse complement strand
GGTCGGCGGTGAGCGCCGCGTGTCCGTCGGGCAGGCGGCTGATCACGCGCACGCGATGGCCGCGAGCGGCCAGGCGCCACGACTGCTCCCACACGACCCGCTCACCCCCGCCCAGAATCACCAGCGGCGCGACGTCGGCGACGACGAGGATGCGGAGCGGCGTCACGGCGAGCGGGCGGGCGGGGTCGCCGCGCCGTCGAGGTACTGGCGCATCCACAGCTCGAGGATCATGAGGGTGAAGAGACGGTCGGCGTGACCGCCGCGCCCGTCGAGGTGCTCGCGCTTGATGGCGTCGACCACGGCGGGAGCGAAGAGGCCGCGCGCGCTGACGCGATCGCGGGAGAGCAGATCCTCCATCGCCTCTCGCAGGTCCGTGCGGAGCCAGCGGGCGAGCGGGATCCTGAAGCCCCGCTTGGGACGGGTGAGCAGCGCCGGCGGCAGCACGTCGGCGAACGCGGCCTTGAGCAGCGTCTTGAGCCGCCTGCGAGAGAGCTTCACGGCGGACGGGATGCGCAGGCTCAGCTCGAGCAGCCGATGATCGCAGAAGGGCGCGCGCAGCTCGAGCGAATGCGCCATGGTCATGCGATCGGCCATGACGAGCAGGTCGTCGGGCAAGTACGTGGCGAGATCGACCCGCAACGCGCTGTCGACGGGATCGGCGGGGTCGCCGGTGGCGAAGACCGCGCGCCGGCGCGCCTCGACGTCGAGCCGGAAGCGTGCGCCGAGGTCCGGGGTCACGAGGCGCCTGAGGTCGTCCGCGCCGAAAAAGCGCGTCCAGGCGAGATAGCGATCGGGCAGCGGGCGGTCGGCGGCGGCGACGAAGCGCCGCGCGCGCCCGCCCCAATCGACCCCGCCCTCGGACGCGCGGGCCAGAGCAGACACGGCCGCCCGCGTGAGCGACCGCACGGGCGCGGGGAGTCGTCCGTACGTCTGGGAGAGGCGGAGCCCGAGATAGCGCGGGTAGCCGGCGAACGCCTCGTCACCCCCGATTCCCGACAGCACGACCTTCACGTGACGTGACGTCGCCTGAGCGATCGCGAACGTGGCCACGGCCGAGGAATCGGCGAACGGTTCGTCGAAGTGGTGGACGATCGCCGGCAGCACGTCGGCCACCCGCGGCTCGAGGATCTCTTCGTGATGATCGGTCTCGAAGCGCCGGGCGACCAGGCGCGCGTACGGCCGCTCGTCGAACGACGACTCGGCGGCCCCGAACCCGACGGTGAAGGTGGCGATGCGCCGCCCCGTCACCTCGCGCATGCTCGCGACCAGAGCACTCGAATCGATCCCGCCGGAGAGGAAGACACCGAGCGGGACGTCGCTCTCGAGCCTCAGGCGGACGGAATCGGCCAGGGCCTGACGCACGAGCCGCGGCGCGTCCGCCTCGGACACGGCCTCCGCGCGCGCCGCCGGACTCGATGGCGGCGTCCAGTAGCACGTCGTGCGGATCCCGGCCTCGTCGACGAGGGCCAGGTGAGCGGGGGGCAGGCTGTCGATCGCGCTGAACATCGAGCGGTCGCCCGGCGCGTAGCCGAAGGCCAGGTAGTGGTGCAAGGTGTCGGCGTCGACCTCACGGCCGATGGCGGGATGGCCGAGCATCGCCTTGATCTCGGAGGCGAAGAGCAGGAGCCCGTGGCCCCTCCAGTAGTAGAGCGGCTTCTTGCCGAGGCGATCGCGGGCGAGGAGCAGCCGCCGCCGGCGGCGGTCCCACAGCGCGAAAGCGAACATCCCCCGCAGGTGCTCCACGCACGCGTCGCCGAAGGCCTCGTACGCGCGCAGCAGCACCTCGGTGTCGCTGCGCGTGCGGAAGGCGTAGCCGCGGGCCTCGAGGCGCGTCCGGAGCTCGCGAAAATTGTAGATCTCCCCGTTGTGCACGAGCCACACCGATTCGTCCTCGTTCGCCATCGGCTGGCGGCCGCCCACGGCGTCGATGATCGCGAGCCGGGTCATGCCGAGCCCGACGCCGGGCTCGACGTGCAGGCCCTCGCCGTCGGGACCGCGGTGCTTGAGCAGGGGCAGCATCGCCGCGAGCGCCTCCGGACGTCCCTCCCCGACGTATCCGGCGATGCCGCACATCGGTCAGACTCCGGCTCGCGCGGCGACGGCCGCGGCCGGAAGGAGACGAAGGTAGAGCGCCTGGGTCTCCGCGACCATCCGCTGCGCGGTGAAGTGGTCGACCACCCGGCGACGTCCGGCCTGTCCCATGCGTCGCGCGGCGTCGGGAGCGTCGAGCACCCCCAGCGTCGCGCTCGTGAGCGCGTCGACGTCGCCGCGCGTGGCCAGCCGGCCCGTGACGCCCGCCTCCACGATCTCGGAGACGCCGTTGACGGCCGTGGCCACCACCGCCCGTTCCATGGCCATGGCTTCCAGCACGACGAAGGGAAAGCCCTCGGAGACCGAGGTGAGGACGACCACGTCCATCGCCGCGAGCAGAGCCGGCACGTCGCTCCGCTCGCCGAGGAACCGAGCCCATGGCGCCACCCCGAGGGCGGCGGCCACGCGCTCGACCTCGGCCCGCAGCGGCCCGTCGCCGACGACGACGGCGCGGACGTCGGGCCGCGCGCGGCGGACCGCGGCCACGACGCGAAGAAACGTCAGGGGATCCTTCTGGGGCGTGAGCCGGCCCACGAATCCCACGACCGGTCCTCCGTCGAGGCCGACGCGCGCGCGCCGCTCACCGGCGGGCGCCCTCAGCGCCTGCACGTCGAAGTCGTCGAGGTCGATCCCGTTGTGGACGACCACGGCGCGCCCCGGATAGTCACGCGCCAGCTCCCCGGCGACGCACACGATCCGCGTGGCCAGGGGCAGCGTCACCCGGTCCATGGCGCGGTACAGCGCCAGACGCGCCGGCGCTACGGGATAGTCGCGGAGGGCGTTGTGAATCGTCGAGACGACCGCCGGCACCCCGGCCAAGCGGCCGGCCACGCGCGCATAAACGTTCGACCGCGCGCCGTGGGATTGCACGACGTCGGGGGCCAGGTGGCGCAGGACCGACGCGAGGCGCAAGAGCGCGCCGGGACTGATCAGCGCCCCGAGATCGACGACGTGCGCGTCGATGCCGAGCGCTTTGAGCCGCGCCCCGAGGGGCCCGGGCGCGGGCAAGACGACCTCCATCGCGAAGCGGTCGCGGTCGTGGTGACGCGCGAACAGCTCGAGGTAACGCTCGCCGCCGCCCCACTCGGCTGAGCCCGCCACGTGCACGACGCGTACGGGGCCGCTCGGCGAAGTCAGACGAGCTCCGCGCGGCCGACGATGCGGCCGCCGGCGTATTCCAGGCGATACCTGGGCTTGTCCAGGTACGTGCGGAGCGCCGCGGGGTACGGTCCGCAACGCGAGACGTCGACCGGCACCAGACCCTCGCAGTAGCGGGCGACGAGGGCATCGGCCGCCGCGGCCGGATCGCTGATGCCCCACCGATCCGCCGCGCGGGCGTGAGCGTAGGCTTCGAGCGTCGGCGCGCCGCCATTCGCGGCCTCGCGGAGCCACTCGAGCCAGAAGTGCCGGAGCAACATGTGACGGCGGCTCTTCACGTCGACGTGGAAGTACGCGGCGACGGGCCACCGGTGCACGCGATAGGAGCGCGGGACGCTGAGCGACTCGAACCTCACGCGGAACGCGCTCCCCTCGCGCCATACCCGATCCGCGTGGCAGAGCGACGCGAGCGGCAGGTCACGCTCGACGGCGACGTAGCGCGCCCGCGGAGAGGCGGTGTGGGCCGAGCCGTCCAGGCGGATCCGGCGGTCGGGGAACTGGTGGGCGAGGTCGCCCGCCACCTCGACCGCCGGCACGTACACGAGATGGTACAGGCGGGGATCCAGCCCGAGCAGCCACTCGCGGAGCCGCCCGATGTCGTGCTCGCCCTCGGTGCGCGCCACGAAGTCGGCGTCCCAGCGGATCACCCATCGCGAGCGCGCGATCTCGAGCCCCCGGTTCGAGAGCGCGAGCAGATCGAGGTCGGGACAGCGCTCGACGCGCAGCCGCGGGCCGAGGTCTCGGCCCAGCCGGTCGAGGGTGTCCGCGGTCGGCGGCGCCGCCCCGTTGTCGAGCACGACGATGTCGTCGGCGAAGCCCTCGATCGAGCGCACGCAGGGCTCCAGCCACTCCTCCTCGCCCCGCACGCGCACCACCGCGCTGATACCATTCGGGCGTCGTTCGGGCCGAGATATCACACCAATGAGCGGTGCCAAGGCGAAGATCGCGCGGAGACCCGAGCCGACCGCTCGCCTCACGGCCGGGACGCGGTGCGGTGGTGGAGGAGGCGTCGACGGCTCATCGGTGCGGCCCGGATGAGACGGGAGCGCGACCAATCATTGCGCGATTCTCTCACCATTGCACGGCAGTACCATCAGTTGTCGTGGACAGGGCGGCGGACACGTGGTGATTCCGGGGCGCCACCGCGCGGCGTGCGTGGGCGTCGTCGCGGGCGTGGCGGGGTTGTACGCGGCGCGGTACTGGGTCACGTGGGACCGGTTCATCGGGGCCCACCGCGACGAGACCCTGTGGCTTCCGCTCGCCATGCGGGCGAACGATGGGGCGCTCTTCGCCACGGATCCTCTGGTGCCCGCGCTCGGCCGGTTCTTCCCTCGGGCCTGGGTGGCGCTGAGCGCCGCGGGCCTCGAGCTCACCGCCGATCCCGCCACCTTCACCCTGCTCGCCTCGACGATCCTGTTGATCGTCTACGCCACCGGCGTTTCCGTCCTGAGCCTCGCGGTCTCCCCTCACGCGCTCGTGGCCGCGATCGTCGGCGTCGTGTCGCTGCGCCCGAACGTCGACCTGAGCGGCATCGGCTGGGGGATCTTCGTCGGCAACGCGGAACCCCGCAGCTTCGTCTACGCCGCGAGCCCCTGGGTCCTCGCCGCGTTTCTCACCTTCGGACGAACGCCCCGCGTCCTCGCGGTGCTTGGGATCGCCGTGGGAGCGCTCGGAAACCTGCATCCGCCGTCCGCGCTGCATCTCGGGGCGTTGCTGGCGGGCGCGCTGGTCCTCGCCGGACCGCCAGCCGCACGCGTGGGGCCTGCGGCCGCGCTCCTCGGCGGCGTCGCGCTGGGTCTGGCGCCCTACGCGACCCAGTGGCTGCGGGCGTTCGAGCCCGGGCAGATCCCGATGGAGATCGTGGCGTTTCGCACCGGGGCGGAGATCACCCCGGCCTGGTCCGATCTCGCCGCGCGGGTGCTCGGGTCGTTCCTGGTCCCGTGCGCGCTCGCGGCCCTGGCGCTTTGGGTGGCCTCCGCGGACCCGCGGCGCGCAGCCCGTCGAGCCGATCTCGTGCGCGTGGCCGTGGCCGCGGTGGCCGGGACGCTGACCGCGCCGCTCCTTCCCCTGCTCGCGCCGAGACTCTTCGCGCTGGCGCCGTTACGGCTCAGCGGGTATCTGTTCCTCGTGTCGCTGATCCTCGCCGGTGAGCTGTTGCGATCAATGATTGATTCGCATGGGGGCCCCGCCCCGGGGAACCCGGGGCGCTCCTCGAAAAACTCCGGCAGGCTCCTCGCGGCGGCGGCACTCGCGGTAGGACTCGTGCTGACCGCGGGCGGTGGCCGCGTCGGCGATCTCCGGGCTCTCTTCATCTCGGAGCGCCACGCCGGAGCGAAACTGTGGACCGACGCCTCGAGCACCGCGGGGCCGCTGTCGCGTGGCGACTTCCTGAGCCTGTGCGGGTGGGCGCGAGCGCACACGGAGCCGTCCGATCTGTTCCTCACGCCGACGGGGGGCTGGGCGCCCTTCCGGATCTATGCGGCGCGGCCGCTCTTCGTGGCGTACAAAGATGGCAGCGTGGTGACGTACGTGGTGCCCCAGCGCGCGGAGGCGTGGTATCGGCGGCTCCTCGCCGTGAACGCGCTCTACGCCGCGTTCGAGACCGACGCGGTCAGGCGCTTCGCGCGGGCGCAAGGGATTCGTTACGTCGTCCAGGAACGCACGCCGCCGGCCGTCGACCTGCCGATCGTCTACGAGAACGCCTCGTACCGTGTCTACGACGCGTGCGCCACGTGCTGATGGACCCCTTCGTCTCGGTCCTGATCCCGACCTGGAACAACGTGGAGGAGCTCCTGCAGTGCCTGGCCAGCGTGGGGGCGCTCGACTACCCGCGTGAGCGCATGGAAATCGTGGTCTTCGACAGCGGCTCCGGCGACGGCACGGCCGCGCGCGTCGAGGCCCTGTTCGCCGACATGCGGCGCGGGCCCTGGGCCCGCCTCGTGCTCGCGCGGAGCCCGCGCAACCTCGGGGCCTTCGGCGCGCGAGCGGCCGCGTTGCGCTCACTCGGTCCTCGGGGCGATTTCGTCCTCAGCCTCGACGACGACGTCGTGGTCGCGCCGGAGTGCCTGCGGCGCTTGGTAGACGCCGCGGGCGAAGGCGTCGCCGTCGTGGGCGCCCGGATCGTCTATGACGACGCGCCCGATGAGCTGGCCAGCGGCGCCGGATACTTCAACCGGTGGCTCGGCACGTACGCGGAGCGGCGGCCGGAAGTCCGCACCGCGTGCGACTTCGTGACCTCGTGCGGTTGTCTCCTGCGCCGCGGGCCGCTCCAATCGGTCGGCGGCTTCGACCCGACGTTTTACACCTCGCACGGCGACGTCGATCTCTGCCTCAGCCTCAGGGCGCGCGGATTCACGGTGCTCTACGAGCCGGCCGCGCTCATCCGCCACAAGGTCGCCCGCGGCGGGACGCGGAGCGCGGAGCGGACCTACTACGTGTACCGCAACAAGCTTCGCGTGCTCCGAAAGCATCTCCCGCACGGGCGCCGGCCGCTGGTCTTCGCGCTCTACGCGCTGGCCTGGCTGCCGCGCGCCGTCGTCGCCTCGCTGATCCATCACCGCGGCGCCCGCGGAGCGGAGTTGCGGGCGATCCTCCGCGGCATCCGCGACGGACTCCTCGACCGCCGCGGTCAAGGCCCGCGCTGAGAAAATTTCACATGGGGCCCCGACATGGCCCCCGGATTGTTCGAGCGAGGGGGGCTACGCCGGCTTTGCCAAGAAGCCCCCCTTGCCCAAAAACTCCTACTGATCAGCCGCTGGGGCGGTGTCGTCATCGCGACCTTGAGACGCCTGTCCCTCGCGATTCGCAAACGCGCGACGCACCATGCGCGCCACCGAATCAGTCATGTTCAGTGGCGTGAGTCGAATCTCGGGATGCCTATTTGCGAATACCCGAAAAATGTCGTCTGCGAAGGCTGGACCTATCTCCGAAACGCCACCAAAGTCGAGTACGACTTCTCGGAATTTGTCGAGGCGATCCATCACCCGCCTAGCCTGCGAACGGGACACGAGCTTCTCGTCAGCTTGGCACTGTTGAGCGAGTGCAACGACGATGTGCGTCCGGCTGAACGCATAATCGTTCTGCTCGGTAGCGTAGTGATCGAATACCTCACTTGTGGTGTGAGCCGAAAAGGGACTGATCTTAAGATGGACGCTCGTGCCGGGCCTGGGGTGATCCCGATTCTCTAGAAGCCAGTCCTTCCCGCCGCGTCGGCATCCGATCCAGAGAACACCCGAGAGAATCCCAAAATTATCGAACATCCTAGACGTAAAAAAGATCCCCTCACCGGTGTGACGATCAGGGTCGGTTGTGAGTTTGCCCTTGGTCAATTCAAGGATGGCGTGGCGCTCATCGTCCAGCCCACATTCCTCTTTGATCTTTCGAAAGATCCCGATCCCTTCGTCTACGACCATGATGCTTATCTCCGTCGCCTTATAGCTCACGAGCACGCCGAGCTGAGCTGACCCCGAATGATCAATCGCGTTGTTGACGATCTCGGTAACTCCATATCGGCAGATGTCGACGACGTTTTCCGCGACCCCGCGCAATGAGGGGGCAACGTGCTCGGCCCAGATTTGATCCTCCTGAAGATCGGTGTTCATCGGTAGCCAAGCGTTCTCTGACGCTAGGGTTACGACTCCGTACTGCCGCTGGCGAGTCTCCCCGCTTGCCGTCAGAAGCCCGGTGGTGACTAGACGGCGCAGGTGCCGGCTAATTGCCTGCCGCGTAATGCCGAATCGTTCTCCGGTAAATCTGGCGATATCGTGCGGATGGTTCGGCAACTCGGCCAAGATAAACCGCTCGATCTCAGACAGGTTGCTCAGAGGGGGCAGCATACCCGGAATTGTAAACAAAGAAGCCAGATATTGTCAACCAATCGGCCCGCCATGTTGACAAAGGCTCCGTCAGGCGTGAGCGGGGGGCTTGTCGGCTACACTCCGTTCGGCTCCCGCGGCCAACCCTGCCCCGCCCGCGGCTCAGCGTCGCTCGGGGACGAGGTCCGCGAGCAGGCGCGCGGTCGTCACGTCGAGGTCGAAGCGGTCGAGCGCGCGGGCGCGGGCGCGCTGGCCGAGCGAGGCGGCCAGCGCGGGGTCGTCCAGGACGCGAGCCAGCGCTTGACGGAGGGCCGGGCGATCGCCGGGTGGGGCCAAGAGCCCCGTCACCTCGTGTTCGATCGCGGTGGCGATCCCGCCGCGGTTCGCGGCCACGATCGGCAACCCGGCCGACATCGCCTCCAACACCGCGAACGGCACACCTTCGACGCGCAGGGTCGGAAAGAAAAAGACGTCGCTGGCCGCGTCGCACGCCGGGATGCGCGCGTGCGGCAACGCGCCGGTGAAGTGCGCCCGTCCCCTTCCCATCGACGCCTCGAGCCTTCGGCTGAGCGCCGCTCGATCCGGCCCGTCGCCCACGACGAGAAGATGGAGCGCGGGCCGATCGGCGGCGAGGGCCGACACGACGTCCGCGACGAGCCACATGCCCTTCTGGCGATTCACGGTGCCGACCACGAGGATGACCCGTGCTCCGGCGGGGATCCCGAGCTGCGCGCGCGTCGACTGCCTCAGCGCCGCGTTCGGGGCGAAGTCCGCCACCTCGATGCCCGTGTAGAAGAGCCGGGTCCGATAGCCGAGGCGGCGCAGCCGTTCGTGCATGCGCTCGTCGGTCGCGAGGACCCCGTCGACGCGACGCCACATCCGCCGCTCCAGCCAGCCGTGGTAGAGCGTGGCCAGGGCGCGACGGGGGAAGCGGGCGACTCCACGCACGCCGGCGCTGTCGTGCCACTCGCCGATCACGTGCGAAAGGCCGTCGCCGTACGCGACACAGTAGTGGCGGACGCCCAGGCTCGTCTCCGCGAGGCCATACCCGGACATCCCCAGGCTGATCACGAGATCGACGCCGTCGTCCCGGAGCCTTCGCTCGACGGCCGCGGCGCTCCGTGCCCACCAGGCGCGCGCCTGCACCGAGGACGGGACGTCGTTCAGATAGACGACCCGAGCCCCGCCAAGCTCAGCGTGCGTGATCCCGCGAGGGTGCGCGGTGGTGACGAGGAGCACGTCGTGGCCCAGACGCGCCGCCGAGCGCGCGAGCAATTCGGCGTGCGTCTCCACGCCGCCGAACCGGTGGGCGGGCGTGCTCTTGGCCAGCAGGACGAGCTTCACGGCCCCGTCAACGGCCGGCCAGCGCCTCGTACACGTCCGCGGTCAGGCGCGCCGTGATGCTCCAGTCGAACCCGCGGGCGCGCGCCAGGCCGCGCTCGATCAGCTCGCGCCGCAGCGTGGCGTCGTCCAGCACTCGGGAGATCTCGGACGCCAGGGTCTCCGCGGACACCGGGCAGGCCAGCAAGCGCGCGGCGTCGCCGGCGACCTCCGGGAGCGAGGTCGTCGCGTAGGTGATGACCGGCGTCCCGCACGCCATGGCCTCGAGCACGGGAAACCCGAAGCCCTCGTAGAACGAGGGGTAGACGAAGACGGCCGCGCCGCGATAGAGGGCGAGCAGATCCCGCTCGGGGACGTAGCCGAGCACCTTCACGCGCCGGCCGAGACCGAGCCGCTCGACGGTGTCGACAAAATCGGTCCGCCCGGCGATCAGGCTCCCCGCGACGGCGAGATGGATCCGCGGGGCGAGGTGACGCATCGCCTCGAGGAGCGTCCGGTAGTCCTTCCGCCGGTCGATCGTCCCGACGTAGAGGACGTAGCGCTCGGGCAAGCCATAGGTCGTGCGCACGTCGAGGGGCGCCGCGCCGCCGGGCACGCCGTCGACGTCGAGGGGAACGCCCCACGGAATGACGTGAACGCGCGCTTGGGGGACCGCGGCGAGCGCGACCACGTCCCGCTTGGTGGCCGCCGACGGCACGACGACCGCGTGGGCGCGACGCGCCGCGCGCGGCACCAGGCGCCCCCAGTACCAGCGGCTCCGCGGATGTGGTAGCCATTCCGGGTGGCGCGTGGGCGCCAGATCGTGCACCGTCATCACCACCTTCACCGGACTGACGAAGGGACCCGGCGTGCCGCCCGGGACGTGCAGGATGTCGGCACCGAGACGGCGGGCACGAAGCGGAAGCTCGACCTGTTCCCACAGGAGCTGGCGGGGCAGGCGCCAGGACGCGGCGCCCGGAGGGTCGCACGTGATGTATTCATGACACGGAAAATCCGCGCGCAGCTGTCGCAGCAGATAACCGAGGGCCTTGCCCGCGCCGGTCGGCCGGCCGAGCATCCCGCGGGCGTCTATACAGACACGCATGCGTTCCGCACGTCTCACCCGCCCTCATCCACGCCGACACCCTTCATATCACACGTGCCGGCCGTGACCGCGTGGGCGGCGCGCCTGCGGTTCTGGAGCATCGCGCGCGACGGGACCCTCCGCCCTCTCGAGGGAGCGGCCACGGGCGCGCGCAACGTCGTGGCGCTGCATCGACGGTCATCGCCGCCTGGCTGACGACAGTCCCCCGGGGGTCAGAACGCACGTGGGGCCTGACGGACGGACGTGGTGTCGAGCACGACGACGCGGGGATCCCCGGCGAGGGCGCACAGCAGATCGCCGACGTCTCGGCCAAACGCCGGGTCGCCGAGGTAGCCGTCGGCCGACGGCTCCAGCAGGGAGCCGAACACCCAGACCGGGCGCCCCTCACCCCACGACCGCTCCACGAAACGGCGCAATCGCGCGAGCGCCGCGGCCGGCGTGTCTCCCGGAGCGAGTCGATGAGGCACGACGAAGACGGCGTCGCCACCGAGGCGGTCGATCATCAGGATCGTCGTCACGCCGATCGGCGCCACCACCCGAGCGCCGGGCGGCATCCTCGCCAGGGCGTCGTGCGCGAAGGCGCTTCCGGCATCGTGAGACGTCAGTGGCGCGATCACGCGGACGTAGTTCAGCGTACCCACCACGCCACAGCAGAGCACCATCGCCGCCACCACGACGCCCCGGCGCACACGGGACGCCTCTCCGCCGAGGCGGTCGGCCGCGCACACCGCGAGGATCAGCAAGGGCATCGTCACGAACTGCCAGTGCGCCGGGGTGAACCCCGCGTGCCACACGATGAACGGCACGAAGATCGCCAGCCATGCGCACCCGAGCGCCGCCATCGCGACGACGGACGTCTCGCGCCGGTGGTCGGGGCGAGGCGGATCGACGGCGCGAAGCCGACGCAGGCCCATCCACGCGCCACCGATCAGGACGAGAACGGCCGCGGTTCTCACGGCCGTCGTCGGCACGAGCCCGCCGGCTCCGCCGGCGACCGAATAGAGGAACCCGTAGAGCCCCTCGATGAGCTTCGGGCGCCCTGGCGGTCCCCACGGTCCCTGATGAGCCTGCGTCGTGAGCCACCGGAGGAGGCTCGCCACGTCGTGAAAGAATCCGTACGCGTACCCGATGGCGAGGTAGACGGAGCCCGTCGCCAGTCCCACCGGGATCAGGAACGCGAGCATGGACTGAAGCCGCCGGGGCCGGGTCCCGACGAGTGCCAGGACATAGGCCAGCGCGAACAGCGCGACCATCTGGTGAACGAGTGTCCCGAGCGCCGCGGCGATGCCGGCCATGACGTGCCAGGACACCATGCCCGTCTCGCCGGCTCGGAGGTAACAGAAGGTGGCCGCGGCGAGGCTCGCGAGCGTGAGGGCATAGGGATCGGTCTCCACCGCGCTCACCCAGAAGCTCGCCGAGAGTCCCAGCAGGGTGACGGCGAGCAACGGCAGGACGCGGAGTCGCGGGTGGACCAAGCGCTGGAGGATCACCCCGTACATGCCGAGGCACCCCGCGGCGGCGACGGCGCTCACGCCCTGAAGGGACCGGACGAGCCGGTCGGGGCCCACGACGCCTCCGAGAAGATGGGCGCCCCACACATACAAGAGATGTTGCGGATCGAACCAAGCGCGCGGGTCGGGGCCTCTCGCCGCGACGACATTTCCAACGGCGTCGAAGCGATGCACGACGATGAAGGTGTGCGTGTAGAGGATCAGGAAGGCGAGGGCCACGGCCGCGGGCGGCATCCATTCCGGCCAAGGCGCCGCCGCGCCATCGCGCCGGGGGCGCTCCCGCGCCGATCCGCTCATGGCCGCTCCGGGCACGCCCGAGGCGAGGGTGCAAGGAGCTTCGCCGCCGGGATCCACCGCGCGATCTTCTCCGCGGCCAGCGCATGGGCCGAGGCCGTCCAGTGGGCGCCGTCGAGCCGGTAGAACAACGGACGGGCCCCGTCCGGCGCCTGACGGAACGACGGGGCCAGGTCCAGAATCGCGGCCACGCCGGATCGAGCCGCGGCCTCCCGGGTTGCCGGCGCATCGTGCACGTCGGGGAGGACGATGACCGCGAACGGGCTGTCGTCCCGCCGAACGCTCGCCGCCAGCCGGGAGATCAGGGCGGCGGTGAGCTCGACGCCGCCCGCCGGCGCCTCGGGCGCTGTCGTGGCCGAGGCCGCGGGCCCGCGGAGCGCCTGGCGGACGAAGGCGAGCGTGGCCCACACGCGCGCGTGGCGCTGAAGCCACGCGCGGGGGCCACGCGACGGCGTGACGAGCGCGTCGGGCACACGGGCGACCGGGACTCCGTGCAGCGCGAGCGTCCCGTCGCTCGACACGAGAAAGTACGGCTTGGGATGGCGGCCTTGGAACGCGAGCATGTTCTCGCGCACGTCGTTGCCGTAGAGGCCGAGGAGGACCAGGTCCGCGCAGTAGCGCCGGCCCTCACCCTCCCAGAGCAGGAGCTCCTGATCCGTGCCGTAGCCGCTCACCGCGAGGTTCACCACCTCCACCGCGACGCCGAGCCGGCGCAGCGCTTCGCCGAGGCGTTCGCCGTAGCGCTCGGACGGCTCGACGCCATGGCCCCACGTGATCGAGTCGCCGAGCAGCACGATGCGAAAGCGGTCCGGAGGCTTCGGGCCCCTCTCTCCGTCGCGGAACCCGTGAGCATTGAGCCGGACGTCGTGCGAGAGCTCCCAGCCCGTCATGACCCCGTGCATGCCCGGGCGGCCCCGCCAGCCGAGCCCGGGGTCGTACGCGAAGAAGTTGGGCGACTCCGCGCGCGCCCCGGCGCGGCGGTGGACCTCGACGGCGGG
>Ga0180086_1000046_pt1 | contig 13377 bp, 11 predicted proteins | sample EasRiv760_16_10D_FD_121778 | JGI IMG/M metagenome (GOLD analysis project Ga0180086, IMG submission 121778) | Soil microbial communities from meander-bound floodplain in the East River, Colorado, USA - East River metaG ERMLT760_16_10D | ecosystem: Environmental > Terrestrial > Soil > Floodplain ... | reverse complement strand
TCGGTCGTGATCTCCTGCCCGCCGACGTACTTCTCCATGAGGTGGTCGTCCACCTCGGCCAGCCCCTCGATCATCTTCTCGCGATACTCGCGAGCCTGCTCTCGCAGGTCGGCCGGGATCTCGACGGTCTGGAACTCCTTGCCGAGGGTCTCGTCGTCGGTCCAGACGTAGGCCTTCATCTCGATCAGATCGACGAGCCCGACGAACGTGTCCTCGGCGCCGATGGGGATCTGGATGGCCACCGGGTGGGCACCCAGTCGGCTCCGCACCATGTCCAGAGAGCGGTAGTAGTCGGCGCCGACGCGGTCCATCTTGTTGACGTAGACGATCCGCGGGACGCGGTACTTGTCGGCCTGCCGCCACACCGTCTCGGTCTGCGGCTCCACGCCGGACACCGCGTCGAGGATGGCCACCGCGCCGTCGAGGACGCGTAGCGAGCGCTCGACCTCCACGGTGAAGTCGACGTGACCCGGCGTGTCGATGATGTTGATCCGGCAGTCGCGCCAGAAGCACGTGGTCGCGGCGGAGGTGATGGTGATGCCTCGCTCCTGCTCCTGCACCATCCAGTCCATCGTCGCCGTGCCTTCGTGCACCTCACCGATCTTGTACGACCGACCGGTGTAGTACAGGATGCGCTCGGTCGTCGTCGTCTTCCCGGCGTCGATGTGCGCCATGATGCCGATGTTGCGCGTCTTCTCCAGCGAGTACTGCCGCTCCACTGTTGGTTCCTCTTCCGTGCTTGACTACACATGAGAAGAGGGGGGTCAGGCCGCGGCCCCCCTCTTCGTAAGGCTCTGACGCTACCAGCGATAGTGCGCGAACGCCTTGTTGGCCTCCGCCATCTTGTGCGTGTCTTCCCGCTTCTTCACCGCGGTCCCGCGGTTGTTGGCCGCGTCGAGCAGCTCGGCCGCCAGCTTGTCGGCCATGCTGCGCTCCGGGCGGCGCCGGGCCGCGCCGATCACCCAGCGCATGGCCAGCGACGTGCGCCGGTCCGGCCGCACCTCGACGGGCACCTGATACGTGGAGCCGCCGACACGGCGCGACTTCACCTCGACGGCCGGCTTCACGTTCTCGATCGCGGTCTTGAACATTTTGAGGGCTTCCTGCTTGGAGCGCTCCTCGACCGACGCCAGCGCGTCGTACATGATGTTCTCGGCCGTCGACTTCTTGCCCCGGATCATCATGATGTTCACGAACTTCGCCACCAGACGGCTGGCGTACTTCGGATCCGGCAGGACTTCGCGCTTCGCCGCCCCGGCGCGCCGCATGGCCTAGGCCGCGCCCTTCGGCGCCTTGGCGCCGTATTTCGAGCGGCTCTGCTTGCGGCCCGTCACGCCGGCCGTGTCGAGCGTCCCGCGGATGATGTGATACCGAATGCCCGGCAGGTCCTTCACGCGGCCACCCCGGATCATCACGATCGAGTGCTCCTGCAGGTTGTGACCGACCCCAGGGATGTACGACGTCACCTCCAGGCCATTGGTGAGGCGGACGCGCGCCACCTTTCGAAGCGCCGAGTTCGGCTTCTTCGGCGTGGTCGTATAGACCCGGATGCAGACGCCCCGCTTCTGCGGACACGCTTGCATGGCGGGCGTCTTGGACTTCTGACGCACCGCCTCACGACCTCTTCGAACGAGTTGGTTAATGGTCGGCATGGCTCTCCATCGCCGTGAGAGGCGACAAAACCCCCACTTTATAACAGCTATGCACCGTCTTGTCAATGTTTCCGGTCATTTTCACCAACCGTCCGACGACCCCCTCCGATGGGTTCATCCCGCGGCCGCCACGTCGCCATCGCCGACCTCCGCGGGCGGCGGCTCGAGCGTGAGCACGCTGTCGAGCGGCTTCACCGCCTCGCCACCCGGCGTGAGCACCTCCACGCGAGTGTAGTTGCCGAGGCCCGTACCGGCGGGGATCAGGCGTCCGACGATCACGTTCTCCTTGAGCCCCCGCAGGTCGTCCGTCTTGCCGGCGATCGCGGCCTCCGTGAGCACCCGCGTGGTCTCCTGGAAGGACGCCGCCGAGATGAAGCTGTCGGTCGAGAGCGACGCCTTGGTGATCCCGAGGAGCACGGGCTTGGCCGTGGCCGGGCGCTTGCCCTGGGCCAAGACCCGCTCGTTCTCCTCCTGGAACGCGAACTTGTCGATCAGCTCGCCGACCACGAACTCGGTGTCGCCGACCTCCTCGATGCGCACGCGACGAAGCATCTGGCGCACGATGATCTCGATGTGCTTGTCGTTGATGGTCACGCCCTGCAGGCGATAGACCTCCTGGACTTCGTTGACCAGGTACCGCTGCAGCTCGCGGTCGCCCAGGACGGCCAAATAGTCGTGCGGGTTCGGCGAGCCGTCCATGAGCGCCTCGCCCGCCTTCACGCGGTCGCTCTCGTGCACGGAGATGTGCTTGCCGCGCGGGATGAGATATTCCTTGGTTTCCCCGTTGTCCGCGCGGATCACGATCTTCCGCATGCCCTTGACGAATCCGCCCATCTCCACGCGCCCGTCGATCTCGGTGATGACCGCCTGCTCCTTGGGCTTGCGCGCCTCGAACAGCTCGGCCACCCGCGGCAAACCGCCGGTGATGTCCTTGGTCTTGGTCGTCTCGCGCGGGATCTTGGCGATGATGTCGGCCGCGAAGACGTCGGCCCCGTCGGGGACGTGGATGTTGGCGCCCACCGGCAGCGCGTAGCGGTGCGGGGTCGCCTCATCGCCGGGAGTCTTGATGACCACGCCCGGTTGCAGCCGGCCCTCGGGATCCTCGATGATCACCTTGCGCGCGAGGCCGGTCACCTCGTCGAACTCCTCGCGCACGGTGATGTTCTCGATGATGTCCTGGTAGTCCACTTTGCCGGTGAACTCGGTGAGGATCGGGTTGGTGAACGGATCCCACTCGACGAGCACCGTCCGGGGCTTCACCCGTTGCTCGGGCTTGACCTTCAGCTTGGCGCCGTACACGACGGGATACCGCTCGCGCTCGCGTCCGCGCTCGTCGGCCACCGCGATCTCGCCGTTACGGTTGGTGGCGACGAGATCCCCGTCCCGGTTCTGGACGGTGCGGAGGTTGTGGTACTTCACGATGCCGGCGTTCTTGGCCTCGTGCTTGGAGGCCTCGACGACCCGGCTCGCCGTGCCGCCGATGTGGAAGGTCCGCATGGTGAGCTGCGTGCCCGGCTCGCCGATCGACTGGGCGGCGATGATCCCGACCGCTTCGCCGAGCTCGGCCAGACGCCCGGAGCCCAGGTTGCGGCCATAGCACATCACGCAGATCCCGCGCTTGGTCTCGCACACGAGCGCCGAGCGCATCCGCACGCGCTCGATGCCCGCGTCCTCGATCTTCTGCGCGATCTCTTCCGTGATCTCGTTGGTGGTCTGGACGATGATCTCCTGCGACAGCGGGTCACGCACGTCCTCGGCGGCCACGCGCCCGACGATCCGGTCGCGCAGCGACTGAATGATGTCCCCGCCCTCGACGAGCGGGGTGGCGTCGATGTACTTCACGGTGCCGCAGTCGTACTCGCTCACGATGACGTCCTGGGAGACGTCGACGAGCCGGCGCGTCAGATAGCCGGAGTCCGCGGTCTTCAGGGCCGTATCGGCCAATCCCTTGCGGGCGCCGTGGGTCGACGTGAAATACTCGAGGACGGTGAGCCCCTCGCGGAAGTTCGACATGATCGGGGTCTCGATGATCTCGCCCGACGGCTTGGCCATGAGGCCGCGCATGCCCGCGAGCTGGCGGATCTGCTGCCGCGAGCCCCGCGCGCCGGAGTCGGCCATCATGTAGATCGGGTTGAACTCGCCACCGGCCACGCCGCCTTCCAGCTCGCGGAACATCTCCTCGGCGATCTGCTCGGTGGTGTGCGCCCAGATGTCGACGATCTTGTTGTAGCGCTCACCAGGGGTGATCACGCCGTCCTGATACTGCTGGTCCACCTCGTCGACGAGGCGCCGCGCCTCGGCGATGTGGCGCCCCTTCGCCGTCGGCACGTGCATGTCGTCGATGCCGATGGACAGCCCCGACAGGGTGGCGTACCGGAAGCCCAGATCCTTCAGCTCATCGAGGAAGTGCACGGTCACCTCGTTGCCGAGCGTGTTGTAGCAGCGCCCGACGAGCGCGGTGACTTCCTTCTTCTTCAGGTCCTGGTTCACGAAGCGTAGCGGCTCCGGCACGACCTCGTTGAAGAGCGTCCGCCCGACGGTGGTCTCGAGGATCTCGCCCTTCCAGCGCACCCGGATCCGGGCCTGGAGGTCGACGTCCTCGTTGTCGTAGGCGATCCGCACTTCCTCGGGGTCGGCGAACAGGCGCCCCTCGCCGCGCACGGGCTCTCCGGGCGTCCCCAGGCGCTCCTTGGTCAGGTAGTAGATGCCGAGGACCATGTCCTGGGTCGGCACGGCTAGCGGCGCGCCGTTGGCCGGCGACAGGATGTTGTTCGAGGACAGCATCAGCACCTGCGCCTCGAGCTGGGCCTCCATCGACAGCGGCACGTGCACCGCCATCTGGTCGCCGTCGAAGTCCGCGTTGAACGCCGTGCACACGAGGGGATGGATCTCGATGGCCTTGCCTTCGACCAGAATCGGCTCGAAGGCCTGGATGCCGAGCCGATGGAGGGTCGGGGCCCGGTTGAGCAGCACGGGGTGCTCCCGGATGACCTCCTCGAGGATGTCCCAGACCTCGGGCCGCTCCTTCTCCACGTACTTCTTGGCCGCCTTGATCGACGACGCGATGCCCCGCTCCTCGAGCTTGCGCAGGATGAAGGGCTTGAACAGCTCGAGCGCCATCTTCTTCGGTAGGCCGCACTGGTGGAGCTTGAGGTAGGGGCCGACCACGATGACCGACCGGCCCGAGTAGTCCACGCGCTTGCCGAGCAGGTTCTGACGGAAGCGGCCCTGCTTGCCCTTCAGGGTGTCGGACAGCGACTTCAGTGGGCGGTTGCTCGGTCCGGTGATGACCCGGCCCCGGCGGCCGTTGTCGAACAGGGCGTCGACGGCTTCCTGCAACATCCGCTTCTCGTTGCGGATGATGATCTCGGGCGCCTTGAGGTCCATCAGCCGCTTGAGCCGGTTGTTGCGGTTGATGACCCGGCGGTAGAGGTCGTTGAGATCGGAGGTCGCGAAGCGCCCGCCGTCGAGCGGCACCAGCGGCCGCAGCTCGGGCGGGATCACGGGCACCACTTCCAAGATCATCCAATCGGGCTGATTGCCCGACTTCAGGAACGCCTCGATGACCTTGAGCCGCTTGACGATCTTCTTGCGCTTCTGGACCGACGTCTCGCCCAGCATCTGCGCGCGCAGGTCACGGGCCAGCGAGTCGAGGTCGAGGTCCCTCAACAGCTCCCGGATGGCCTCGGCCCCCATGCCGACCTTGAGCGCCTCGGGGCCGTGCTCTTCCTGGAGCTTGCGCGCCTTGTCGACGGACATCAGGTCTTTCTTCTTGACGCCCGGGATCTTGGCGTCGAGGACCACGTACTCCTCGAAGTAGAGGATCTTCTCCAGCTCGCGCAGCGACATGTCGAGGAGCTGGCCGATCCGCGACGGCAGCCCCTTGAAGAACCACACGTGCGAGACGGGGGAGGCCAGCTCGATGTGCCCCATCCGTTCGCGCCGCACGCGCGCGCGCGTCACCTCGACGCCGCACTTGTCGCAGACGACGCCGGCGAACTTCATCCGCTTGTACTTGCCGCAGGCGCACTCGTAGTCCTTCGTCGGCCCGAAGATGCGCGCGCAGAACAGCCCGTCGCGCTCCGGCTTGAACGTCCGGTAGTTGATCGTCTCCGGCTTCTTCACCTCGCCGTGCGACCAGTCTCGGATCTTCTGGGGCGCGGCGAGTTTGATCCGAATCGCATCAAACGTGATGGGCTTCGCATGCCGATCGAGGATGCCCCACAGGTCCTTGGTAGGCTTTTCCTCTCTGATCAGGCTGCCGAAAGGCCGATCCGTCAGCATTCAGTCGTCTCCTTTGTCACGTCGCTCACGAGGCTTTCTTGCCGTCTTTGGTCACCAGTTCGACGTCGAGCGCCAGGCTCTGGAGCTCCTTCACCAGCACGTTGAACGACTCCGGCGTGCCGGGTTCGAGGAAGTTCTCGCCCTTGACGATGGCCTCGTAGATCCGATTGCGTCCCTCCACGTCGTCGGACTTGACGGTGAGCATCTCCTGCAGCGTGTGCGCGGCGCCGTAGGCTTCCAGCGCCCACACCTCCATCTCGCCGAAGCGCTGCCCGCCGAACTGCGCTTTGCCTCCCAGCGGCTGCTGAGTGACCAGCGAGTACGGTCCGATGGAGCGCGCGTGCATCTTGTCGTCGACCAGGTGGGCCAGCTTGAGAATGTAGATCTGGCCGACCGTCACCTCTTGATGGAACCGCTTGCCGGAGCGCCCGTCGTAGAGGACGGTCTTGCCCGAGGTCGGCAAGCCCGCCTGCGTCAGATGCTCCTTGATCTCCGCCTCGGTGGCGCCGTCGAACACGGGGCTGGCCATCCACAGGCCGAGCGCCCGTGCCGCCCACCCCAGGTGGGTCTCGAGGATCTGGCCGACGTTCATGCGCGAGGGCACGCCCAGCGGGTTCAGCACGATCTCGACCGGCGTCCCGTCGGGCAGGTACGGCATGTCCTCCTCGGGGAGCACCTTCGAGACGACGCCCTTGTTGCCGTGGCGCCCGGCCATCTTGTCGCCGACGGAGAGCTTGCGCTTCACCGCCACGTAGACCTTGACCATCTTGATGACGCCGGGCGGAAGATCGTCTCCACGCCGCAGGCGCCCGATGCGCTCCTCCAGCATGGTGTCGTAGATCGAGATCTGCTCCTCGGCCAGCTCTTCGATCCGCCGGATGGTCTGCGCGAGGCCCTCGTCCTCCTTGATCTTGATCTTCTTGAGCTCGTTCCAGGAGAAGTTGTCGAGGTCCGCGCGCTCGATGCGGTCGCCCTTCTTGGTGACCCGCTTGACCTTGTTGGTCGGGTCGATGAGCTCGACGGTGGCCGTCTTGCCGACCAGCAGGTTCTTGAGCTTCTGGTCGCGCTCCATTTCGACCATGGCGATCTCGTCCTGATAGTCCTTTTCGAGGCGGCCGATCTCCTCCTCCTCGATGGACTTGGCGCGCTCGTCCTTGTCGACGCCGCGCCGGGAGAAGACCTTGACGTCGACCACGGTGCCCTCGATCCCGGGCGGCACCGTCAGCGAGGTGTCGCGAACGTCGCCGGCCTTCTCACCGAAGATCGCCCGCAGCAGCTTCTCTTCCGGGGTGAGCTGCGTCTCGCCCTTCGGCGTGATCTTGCCCACGAGGATGTCACCGGCCTTGACCTTGGCGCCGATGCGGACGATCCCCGAGTCGTCGAGATCTTTCAGAGCCTCTTCCGACACGTTCGGGATGTCGCGCGTGATCTCTTCCTTGCCGAGCTTGGTGTCCCGGGCCTGGATCTCGAATTCCTCGATGTGGATCGAGGTGAACCGGTCGTCCTTCACGAGCCGCTCGGAGACCAGGATCGCGTCCTCGAAGTTGTAGCCGCCCCACGGCATGAACGCGACCAACACGTTGCGGCCAAGGGCCAACTCTCCCTGGTCGGTGCCGGGCCCGTCGGCGACGACGTCGCCCGCCACCACCCGCTGACTCTTGCGCACCACGGGCTTCTGATTGATGCAGGTGTTCTGGTTGGAGCGGCGATACTTCGTCAGGTTGTAGATGTCGAGGGGCAGGTCCTGGACGGGATCGGTCTTCTTCGACCGGCTCTCGGCCCGCACCACGATGCGGTCGGCGGAGACGTACTCGACCACGCCGGGGCGCTTGGCCACGATCACCGCCCCCGAATCGCGCGCGACCACGTGCTCCATGCCCGTGCCGACCAGTGGGGCCTCGGGCTGCAGGAGCGGCACGGCCTGGCGCTGCATGTTCGAGCCCATCAGCGCCCGGTTGGCGTCGTCGTTCTCGAGGAACGGAATCAGCGAGGCCGCCACCGAGACGAGCTGCTTGGGCGACACGTCCATGTAGTGCAGCTCTTCGGGCGGCACCATGCGGAACTCGCCGCCCTTCCGGGCCGACACGCGTTCCTGCACGAACCGGCCGTTGCGATCGATCTGCGCGTTGGCCTGGGCGATGACGACCTGCTCTTCCTCCAAGGCCGTCAGGAAGCGGATCTCGTCCGAGACCCGGCTCTCGCGCACCACACGGTACGGAGTCTCGATGAAGCCGAACTCGTTGGTGCGGGCGTAGGTCGACAGCGACGAGATGAGGCCGATGTTCGGGCCTTCCGGCGTCTCGATCGGACAAATGCGGCCGTAGTGCGTCGGGTGGACGTCGCGGACTTCGAACCCGGCACGCTCACGGCTGAGCCCACGCGGGCCGAGGGCCGAGAGGCGCCGCTTGTGGGTCAGCTCGGCCAGCGGGTTCGTCTGGTCCATGAACTGCGAGAGCTGGGAGGACCCGAAGAACTCCTTGACCACGGCCGACACCGGCTTGGCGTTGATGAGGTCGTGGGGCATCAGGTTCGCGATGTCGGAGATCGACATGCGCTCCTTCACCGCCCGCTCCATCCGGGTCAACCCCACCCGGAACTGGTTCTCGAGCAGCTCGCCGACCGAGCGCACCCGGCGGTTGCCGAGGTGGTCGATGTCGTCGGTGGGCCGGCTCCCCAGCTTGACCAGCAACAGATGGCGGACGACCGACACGATGTCCTCGGACCGCAGCGTCTTGAGCGAGAGCGGCGCGTCGATGCCGAGCTTCTTGTTGATCATGAAGCGGCCCACCCGCGCGAGATCGTAGCGGCGTCCGTCCATGAACATGCCGCGGAAGAGCGCGCGCGCCGAGTCGATCGTCGGCGGGTCGCCGGGCCGGAGCCGGCGGTAGATCTCCACCAGGGCCTCGTCCGGATTCTTGAAGTGGTCGCGCGCCAGCGTGTCCCACATCGAGGCGTCGGTCCGCTTGTCGGCCGGCTTCACGTTCGGGAGGTTCGGCAGGGTCATGACGACCAGCTTGAACGGCGCGATGGGCCGGCTCATCACCTGCGAGAGCACGGTCGAGGTGATCTCGGCGTTCGTTTCCACCAGCACCTCACCGCTCTCGGTGTCGACGATGCGGGAAGCCGTCCGGCGCCCCACCAGCGCTTCGGCGCGCAGCGCGATCTTCTCGACACCCGCCTCCTGGAATCGTTCCACGAGCTTGGCGTTGATGACCTTGCCGGCGGTCAGGAGCGGCTCGCGATGCCGCGGCGGCTTGACGTCCTCCGCCACCTTGGCGCCCTCGTGGGCTTCGGGATGGAACTTGACCCAGACGTTGCCCTCTTCGAAACGCAGCACCTCTTCGGCCTCGTAGAACTGGCTCAGGATTTCCTCGTCGGACAGGACCACGCCCTTCTCGAGGAACCAGAACGCCCGCAGATACGCGGTGGCCAGCATCTTCCGTCGCCGATCGACCCGGACCTGCAGGACGTCGTTGGCGTCGAAGTCGAACTCGACCCAGGAGCCCCGATACGGAATCACCCGCGCGGAGAACAGCGGCTTGCCCGACGCGAGGGTCTTGCCCTTGTCGTCGTCGAAGAACACCCCGGCCGAGCGCTGGAGCTGGCTGACGACCACGCGCTCGGTCCCGTTGATGATGAACGTACCCTTCTCGGTCATGAGCGGCAGCTCGCCCAGGTACACTTCCTGGCCGCGCTGCTCACGGATCGTCCGGGTCTTGGCTTCCTTGTCGTGATCGAAGACGACCAGCCGGAGGGTGACCTTCAGGGGGATGGCGAACGTCATGCCCCGGTCGTGGCATTCCTCGACCGTGTACTTCGGCTCCCCGAAGTGGTACGAGTCGAATTCCAGCAGCGAATTGTCGTTGTAGTCCGCGATGGGGAACACGGACTTGAAGACGCCCTGGAGCCCGAGGTCCTCGCGCCGGTCGGACGGCACGTCCTTCTGGAGAAACGCCTCGTACGATCGCCTCTGAACCTCGATGAGGTTCGGAATCTCCACGATGGACGGAATCTTCCCGAAGTCCTTGCGGCTGCGGCGCCCGCACTGAATCGTCCCTGCCATATCGTCTCCTTCGGAGGGGGCCTCGACGGCCCCCTCCGATCAGGAATTGCGCCGGCACAACCGGCGCTCGAACCCAAGAACCCCGCGTCGCTGAGCTCGCCCTCCGAGCTACTTCACTTGGACGATCGCGCCCTGCTCCTCGAGCTTCTTCCTGACGTCTTCGGCCTCGGCCTTCGTGATCTTCTCCTTCACCGCCTTCGGCGCCCCGTCCACGAGGTCCTTCGCCTCCTTGAGGCCGAGGCCCGTCAGCTCGCGGACGACTTTGATGACCTGGATCTTCTTCTCACCGGCCGCCGACAGGATGACGTCGAACTCGGTCTGTTCCTCGGCCGCGGCCGCGGCGGGCGCACCGGGAACGGCGGCGGCGGCGACGGGCGCGGCGGCGGAAACGCCCCACTTCTCCTGCAACATCTTCGAAAGCTGAGCCGCTTCGAGCAGGGTCAGCTTGTCGAGCTGTTCCGCGATCTCTTCGACGATGGCCATGATGTCTCCTTGTCTGTGGTTATTCGGCCGCGCCCTTGCCACGTTCGGCGAGGACGTACGCGAGCTCTCGCTGCGGCGCCTGGAGCAGGCTGACGAGCTGGGTCAGTGGTCCACTGATCGCCCCCACGAGCTGAGCGCGCAGGGCTTCCCTCGACGGTAACTCGGCGAGCGCCTTGAGCCCCTCCGGCTGCATGAGCCGACCGTCGACGTAGCCGCCCTTGACCGCGAACGCCTGGTTCGTCCGCGCAAAGATCGACACGGCCTTGGCCACGGCCACGGGGTCGTCCTTCGAGACGATGAGGGCGATCGGTCCTTTGAGCTGTGGTCTCAGGACTTCCAGCTCGGAGGACGAAACGGCGATCTTGGCCAGGCGGTTCTTCACCACCTTGTAGTGCGCGGAGACCGCGCGGAGCTGCTTGCGCAGCTCGCTGATCTGCTGGACGGTCAGCCCGCGATACTCCGTAAGCAGCACCGTCTTGACCCCGACTAGCCGCTGCTTGAGGTCGTCGACCGCCGCGATCTTTTCCTGCGTCGGCACCACGGGGCTCCTATTTCTTGTACTGGTTCGAGAGACGTTGCGCGTCGACGGGCACGCCGGGCCCCATCGTCGTCGACGCCGTGAGGGACCGGAGATACGTGCCCTTCGCCGCGGCCGGCTTGGCCCGCATGATCGCCTCGATGATCGCGTTGGCGTTGGCCACCAGGTGCTCGACGGAGAACGAGCGCTTGCCCGCCGGGGTGTGGATGTTGCCGGCCTTGTCGACGCGGAATTCCACCTTGCCGGCCTTGGCGTCACGGACGGCGCGCCCGATGTCGAACGTCACCGTGCCGAGCTTCGGGTTCGGCATCAGGCCCCGGGGGCCCAGCACCTTGCCGAGGCGCCCCACCTGCCCCATGAGATCCGGCGTGGCGACGGCGGTGTCGAACTCCATCCACCCGCCCTGCACGCGCTCCACGAGATCCTCGGCGCCCACCACGTCGGCACCGGCCTCGCGGGCCTCGCGCTCCTTGTCACCCTTGGCGAACACCACCACGCGGACGGTCTTGCCGATCCCGTGGGGAAGGACGACCGCGCCGCGCACCATCTGGTCGGCGTGCTTGGGATCGACGCCGAGGCGGAACGACAGATCGACGGACTCGTCGAACTTCGCCGCCGGCATCTCCTTGAGGAGCCCGATCGCCTCGTCGACGGTGTACGGCCGCTCCGGCTCCACCTTCTTCGCCGCGGCGTCGTAGCGCTTGCTGACCTGTGTGGCCGTTGCCATGGCTCTCTCCTTATCGCTTCACTGCGCTAGACGACGTCGATGCCCATGCTGCGCGCGGTGCCCTCGATGATCCGCATGGCGGAGTCGACCGACTGGGTGTTGAGGTCGACGAGCTTGGTCTGCGCGATCTCGCGGACTTGCTGGCGCGTCACCTTGCCGATCTTGTCCTTGTGGGGGACCGCCGAGGCCTTCGCGATGCCCGCCGCCCGCTTGAGGAGGACCGCCGCGGGGGGCGTCTTGACGATGAAGGTGAACGACCGGTCCTGAAAGATCGTGACGACGACCGGCAGGATCAGGCCTTCCTGGTTCCCCGTCTGCGCGTTGAAGCCCTTGCAGAACTCCATGATGTTGACGCCGTGCTGGCCGAGCGCCGGCCCGACGGGCGGCGAGGGATTAGCCTTGCCGGCCGTGATCTGCAGCTTGACCATCGCCTGGACCTTTTTCGCCATTACCGGGCCTCTCCACTCACTACAGTCGCTCCACTTGGTAGTACTCGAGCTCCACCGGCGTGGGCCGGCCGAACACGGGGACCACCACCTTCATGCGCCCGCGCTCCGGGTTGATGTCTTCCACCACGCCCTGGAAGTTCACGAAGGGACCGTCGATCACGCGCACCTTGTCCCCGCGCTGGAACACCGACTTGGGCTTGGGCTTCTCCGCCCCCGCCTCCATCTGGCGCAGGATCTCGTCGACCTGGTCCTGGGGCAGCGAGACGGGGCGCGAGCCCGATCCCACGAAGCCCGTGACCTTCGGCGTGGCGCGCACGAGCTGCCAGGTCTCGTCCGTCAGCTCCATCTCGACGAGCACGTATCCGGGAAAGAACTTCTGCTCGGTCTCGCGCTTCTGCTTGTTGCGGACTTCCACCACCTTCTCGGTGGGGACCAGCACGCGGGTGATCCGTTCGCCCAGGCCGAAGATCTTGGCGCGTGACTGAATCGCCTCCGCCACCTTGTTCTCGAAGCCCGAGTACGTGTGGACGACGTACCACAGCTTGGGCGCCGTCGCCATCGTGGACTCTCCGCTCATCGCAAGATCCTCTCGACGATGCGTGCCAGCGCGATGTCCACGCCGCCCAGGAAGAACGCCAGCACCACCGTCACCACGATCACGACCGAGGTCGAATTGATCAGCTCCTGGCGGCTCGGCCAGGTCACCTTCCGAAACTCGATCATCACTTCCTTGACGAACTCTCGCCCGCGCGTCAAGAATCCCACGTCAGGGCCTCTCCGAGCGACGCGCGTCGGAAGGGGCGCTCGGAAGCGCCCGTGGGCGGCGAAGCCCCCCTCGGAGAACATGGCAGGGGTGGAGGGATTCGAACCCCCATCCCCCGGATTTGGAGTCCGGTGCTCTAGCCGTTAGAGCTACACCCCTGTGTGCCCGCATCGTTACCTCGACTCTCGGTGCGCCGTGTGCTTGCGGCACCACCGGCAGTACTTCTTCAGCTCGAGCCGGTCGGGGTGCGTCCGCTTGTTCTTCGTGGTCGCGTAGTTCCGGCGCTGGCACGTGGTGCACGCGAGCGAGATGATGTCGCGCATCCCCTACTCCGTGATCTCCGTCACCACGCCGGCCCCGACCGTCCGTCCACCCTCCCGGATCGCAAACCGCAGCTCCTTCTCCATCGCGATCGGCT
>Ga0180086_1000045_pt1 | contig 13406 bp, 9 predicted proteins | sample EasRiv760_16_10D_FD_121778 | JGI IMG/M metagenome (GOLD analysis project Ga0180086, IMG submission 121778) | Soil microbial communities from meander-bound floodplain in the East River, Colorado, USA - East River metaG ERMLT760_16_10D | ecosystem: Environmental > Terrestrial > Soil > Floodplain ... | reverse complement strand
GCGCCGATGAACGCGTGACGGCCGATGGTGTGTCCGCAGACGATCGTGGCATTCGCGCCGATGGTGGCCCCGGTGCGGACGAGCGTGCGCCGGACTTCATGGCGGCGCGACAGGTGGCTGCGCGGGTTCACGACGTTGGTGAAGACCATCGACGGTCCGCAGAACACATCGTCCTCCAGGACCACGCCGTCGTAGATCGAGACGTTGTTCTGGATCTTCACGCGGTTTCCGATGACGGCGTCACCGCCGACGAAGACGTTCTGGCCCAGCGAGCACTGGCCGCCGATGCGCGCGCCCGCCATCACGTGCGCGTAGTGCCAGATGCGGGTTCCTGCGCCGATCTCGCATCCGCCGTCGAGCGTCGCCGTCGGATGCGCCATGTAGTCCACCGGGGACGCGAGGCCGGTATGGGCCGAGACCGGGAGCCCCCCCTGGCGCAGCGACGCCTGACAGGCCTCGAGGACCTGCAACACGGCCACCCCGCTCTCGCCGTCCGTCCGCGGCCGCTCGCGTGTCGTCAGGCACTGCAGGAAGTGTCGGCACTCCATCTCCAGCGGCTCTTGCGCCTCCAGAAGGATGGCCTCGCCCTCGCTGCGCACCGCCACCGGGAGGCGCTCGATCCAGTCCACACGATGTCGATAGAGCCTGAGCTTCTCGGGAAACGGCAGCGTATCGTCGAAGACCGCCATGCCACGATCGCCGCCGACGACGAGCTTGTGCTCCTTGTAGGGATGTAGCCAGCTCACGAACACGTGCGCCCGGACGCCGCTGCGGAACGACAAGACCGTCATGGTCACGTCGGCCACGCCCTGACGCAGGTACGTGCTGCCGTGACAGGCGACTTCGTGGGGGTGCTCACCGAGGAGGCGGAGGAGGACGTGGATATCGTGGGGCGCGAAACTCCACAGCGCATTCTCCTCGGTCCGGATGCGCCCGAGGTTCAGGCGGTTGGAATACACGTACTGCAGGTGGCCCAGCTCGCCCTGCCGGACCAGCTCGCCCAGTCGCTCGACCGCCGGATGGTACTCGAGCAGATGCCCGACCATCAGGACGCGTCCCCGCTGTCGGGCGGTGTCGACGAGCGACTGCCCGTCGGCGGTCGTGAGGGCGAGGGGTTTCTCGACGAAGACGTCCTTGCCCGCCTCGAGCAGCCGCCGCGCGATGTCGTGGTGGCTCGCCGGGGAGGTGGCGATCGCGCAGGCCGTGAGTCGCTGATCCGCCACGACGGCGTCGATCGACGGCTGCAGCTCGACGGCGGGATGGCGCCGCCGGGCTTCATCGAGGGCGTCGGGCTTCCAGTCGCAGATGAGGTCCAGGGAATCCAGGCGCGCGAGGTTTCGCGCGATGTTCTGCCCCCAGGCCCCATATCCGATGAGCGCGACTCGATGTTGGTTCGGCATCCTTCTCCCTGTCGCGCGTCGTTCGGCGACGCCCCGACCAGCGGCAGGCGTTGGATTATAGCGTGCCCGCCGTGATTTATCGAACGGAGCGAAGCGCGCGACGCGGTAGTATCGGGGTGTTGAGTTGGCTCATGAGGAGCGCGCCGGTTAAGAGCGTTCTTGGCACCATCGTGATCGCTGTCCTCTGTGGCGCCGCCACACTCTGGATCGCGCCGTCCACGGGGTCCGCCCTGCCGCGCGAGTCCACCCCATCCGCCGATGAGTGGCTCGCTCGCGCGGCTGAATACGTGCGCGGCGAAGTCGCCTACGCGGCGCCTACGATCGGCAACGCTGTCCAGCGGCCGCTCCCGCCGGCCGAGGTCGAAATCCTGCTGGCGGCGACGGCGGTGCGCTACGTTTCCAATCGGCTGAGTCCCCTGCGGTATGGGTTCCTCGTCCGGATGCTGGGCCGAGAAGCCCCGACCTCGCCGGCGATGTGCGTGGAGCTCGGAATCGGCATTTGCGGCCATCACATCGAGACGACGCTCACCCTCGTGCGCCGGCTTGGTCTCAAGGCACGCAGCGTCCAGTTCTACTGGGTCGGACCGCAGGGATCGGCGTCCCACATCCTGGCCGAAGTTCATGCCGGTGGTGCGTGGAGATTGTTCGACGTCACCTGGGGAACCTGGTTCACGCGGTCCGCGGAGAACCTGCTCGACATCGCCTCGTACGCCGACCTGGACCGAGGCGATTTCGAAAGCTTCCATCGCCAGACCGACATGACGAATCCCGCGTATGTGGCCGCTCGGCTCGGCGGCCTCGATCCGTTCGCGTATCTCCGCGACTGGGCGAACAAGAGCGTCCTGGTCGGGATGAACGGAACGGTATGGCTGGCTGGTCAGGCGACGGAGAAGGACGGAGAGCGATGGATCCCACGCGACGCTCCGAACTTCGTGGGGCGGGCGCTCGATCATGGCGAGCTCGCGTCGGGGACGGTACATCTCGCCCTCGTGTCGAATCACGACCACACGAGGGGGCTGGTATTCAACGATGCCGTCGTCGCCTGCCGGAAGGGTGAGGTGATCGTGACGGGCGATGGCCGCGCCGTGAGTCGGTCGACCCTTCCCGCCGCAGGATCGGCCCGGAGCCACTTCCGGATCACATGGCCAGAGGCGGTCCAGGCGCGAACGTTCGGGGTCCGCGTCGAATCTCCGGACGATGCGCCCTGCTACTTCGTTTTCCGCAGCATCTCGGCTCTCTCGCACTGAGCACAGTGTCGGCCGACCCGCTGCGGATCCTCGTGTTGTCGACGTTCAACCCGGGCGACGCGAACATGGTGCGCGACTTCCTGTTCAGCTTCAACGCGTACTCCCGCCACCGCTACTACTACGTCTTCAATCGCGCCGCCTTGGAGCAGAACACCGACTTCTCCGCCTTCGACGTGATCGTGATCTTCTGGAGCGTCTTTCTGCCGGGGCCGGAGCTGTCCCGCGTCGTCCGCGCGCGGATTCGCGAGGCCCCGGCGGTCAAGGTCTCGTTTCTCCAGGACGAATATCGAGAGGTCCGCACCGTCAATGCCGCAATGCGGGAGCTCGGCATCCAGATCGTGTTCACCTGCGTGGCGGAGGCTGATCACGAGACGTTCTATCCGCGGTCGCTCATCCCGACGCTCGAGGCTACCTATCGTGTCTTGCCCGGATATGTCCCCGCCTACCTGGAGCGGGTCCCGTGTCCGGCGCCCGGCACACGTCCCATCGACGTCGGGTACCGGTCGCGCGACCAGCCCTACTACCTCGGAGACCTCGGGCGCGAGAAGAGAATCATCGCCGAGCGGTTCCGCGCGATCTGCGAGATGCATGGTCTGCGTGGGGATATCTCCGTCGCGGAATCGGACCGGCTCTATGGCCGCAAGTGGATCGAGTTCCTGCGTCGGTCCCGCTGCTCGCTGGGTACGGCGAGCGGCGCCAGCGTCGTGGACCTGACCGGCACGATCCGGGAACGTTGCGAGCTCTACCAGGCCCGCCGGCCCGAGGCCACGTACGACGAGGTCCGGGCGCGGTTCTTCGCCGACGTCGACGGCACACTGGTGATCGACACGGTGTCACCGCGCGTGTTCGAGGCGGCGGCGCTTCACAGCACGCTGGTCCACCATGAGGGCGGCTACGGCGGCGTCCTGGAGGCGGACGAGCACTATATCCGCGTCGAGCGCAGCTACGCGAACATCGACGACGTCGTGGCCCGGATCAAGGATGATGGCTTCTGCCGGGCGATAGCCGCGCGGGCGCATCGCGATCTCGTCGCCAGCGGGCGGTACAGCTACCGGACGTTCGTCGCCGAGTTCGATGCGAGACTGGCCCGGCACATCGATCGACCCGTGTCCGCGCGGCCCATCTCCCGGGCGACGTTCTACCGGCGCACGTATCGATGGCATGAGCCGACCATCCTGCCACGCGGCGCCGGCCACGTGGTCATGCCGTCCCCAGTCTTCCCGCTGCTCCTCATGGGACGCGTGGTCGGCAGATTGTTCCGAGCGCACGGGCACGCGGCAGCGCTGTTCATGAGAAATCCGTGGCGGTTCATGCAGATGGGCCACGCGGCGTCGGTGATGATCGTCGGGACCCCGTGCCTCCGCGCCTTGCTCGCGGCGCATTTCCGCGCGGGTCGCGCGTCGGAGAACGTCCCTCTCGCACGCCTGGTCGAGGATCTGGTGAAGATCGACATCGTGCGGCGGGCGCGGGCGGGGCTCCTGACGGCCGATCCGTCCTTCACGATCGGAGTGGCCTTCGAGCCCGATGGCGGCGTGCTGATGCTCACCAGCCGGCTCCGCGACGATGACACGCCGACCGAGGCGGCGCCCCTCCCCGCCGAGGCCGAGGAAGCCGTGCGCGATGGTCGCGTGACGGCCATCGTCTGGAACCACAGGGCGGTGGGCGATTTCATCGTCTGCGAGTTGCTACCGGGCCGGCGATTCTCCGTCGGATTGGGGAGCGACGTGTACTCGAGCGGCGTGCACAGGTTCGACGGACTGTCCGCGGTCTATGCCCGGTCCGCCGCGACCGCGGCGGCCCTGCTCACGATCCTGCGCGGCGACGACGGACGGGAATTGGTGCCGGCAGGGCCTGGATCCATGTTCACGCGTCGCCGGCCAGCCGCTGCACCAGGATCCGGACGATCGCCTCGGCCGCGTGACCGTCGCCGTAGTCGGTGATGTCGCGTCGTCCGCGGTAGTCCGGACCTCGCCACAGCCGGTTCCAGCCAGCCTCGATCGTCTCGACCCATTCCGTCTCCGCCCGGAGCGTCACGCAGGGGACGCGATGAAAGTAGGCTTCCTTCTGAACGCCGCCCGAATCGGTCAGCACGACGGCGGCGTCGGCGAGAAGACGGTGCATGTCGAGGAACCCCAGCGGGTCGGTGACCAGGAGCCCGTCGAGCGTCAGCCCGGCCGCGCGCAGCGCCCCGCGGGTACGGGGGTGGAGGGGCAGCACGACCGGCCGGGCGGAACCCTGCTCGCGGAGGTAGGCGAGAATCACGGCCAGCATCGCGGGGTCGTCGGTGTTTTCCGCCCTGTGGACGGTGGCCACACCGTACGACCGCGGGGCCAGCCCGAGCCGGGCCAGAACGGTAGAGCGCTCGCGGGCGACGGCCGACGCGTGCAGCGCCACGTCGTACATGACATCACCGACCAGATGTACGCCGTTCGTGATTCCCTCTCGAGCGAGGTTGGTGACGGCCGTTCGAGTCGGGCAGAACAGCAAGTCGCTCACACGGTCGATGACCGCGCGGTTGATTTCCTCGGGCATGCGCCGGTTGAACGACCGCAGGCCGGCCTCCACATGCACCACCGGCACGTGAAGCTTCGCCGCCACCAGAGCGGCGGCCAGGCTCGAGTTGGTGTCGCCATAGACGAGGACGCCATCGGGCCTCTGGCCGAGGACGATCGGCTCGAGTGCTGCAATCATCCGCGCCGTCATCTCGCCGTGCGTTCCGCCGTGGATGCCCAGGTTCCAGCGCGGGGCGGGAATGCCGAGCTCGGTGAAGAAGACATCGGACATCTCCGGATCGAAGTGCTGACCCGTATGCACGATCGTTTCCTCGAGCCCGGGGGTCGCGGCAAGCGCGCGGCTCACCGCGGCCGCCTTCACCAGCTGCGGCCGGGCGCCCACCACGGTCAGGACACGTCGGGTCATCGCCCTCCGGCAAGGTTCATGACGTCCCGGTGTTGCGCGATGCAGCGCTCGATGATGGGCCGGTTCGCGATGGTCCACGCCACCGTGCTCTCCAGGCCCTGCCGCAGATCGGTGCGGGCGATGAAGCCGAGGGCCCGCCGCGACTTGTCCGTCGACCCGAATCGCCGCCCCGAGCGGTCCCAGTCGCGCGCCGGCCCCACGACCACCGGCGTGGGATTGCCGACGATCGCATTGATGGCGGCGGCGAGATCGCGAATCGTGGTTTCCACGCCGGAGGCGAGGTTATAGACCTCCCCCGGCACGCCGGTGAGGGCACAGCGCATCAACCCGTCGACGATGTCCGCCACGTAAATGAAGTCGCGGCTGCTGGTGCCGCCGTTCTCGAGCGGCAGCGCTCCGTGAGCGAGGGCTTTCCAGATGAACGTCGGCGTGACATTGCGCCAGACCGTGTGCGGCGTGCCGCGCCAACGACCGGCGCCGAGAATCTCCCGGGGCCCGTAGACGTTCTGGAAACGCGCCTTCACGATCGGCAGACGGTGGCGGACGAAGAAGTAGTTGCCGTAGAGCTCGCCCACGAGCTTGGAGATCGCATACGGGCTGTCGTGATACAGCGAGACGGGCGCGTCCTCGGCCGTGGCCTGGGCCTCCCCGTTCGTCTTCTCGGCGACAGCGCAACCGGCGGCGGCGTACACCACCTTGGTCAGCGCGGAGAAGTCCTTGAACCGGTTGAACAACGTGAGGCTGGGAAGAAGGTTGTGGTCGTGGTCGGCGAGAGGGTCGGCGATCGACGACTGGTTGCCGTGATAGCACGCGAGGTGGAACACGTAGTCCAGGTCGTCGGAAAGCGCCCCCAGCACCGCGTCGTCGGTGATCGAGCCGAGCAGGAAGTCCACCGCGGGATCCGTTGGCACGTTGCTGATGTCGGCGGAGAGCAGGTTGTCGACGATCAGGAGGCGCCGCGGCGCCTCGGCCAGCAAGGCCCGGCACAGGTTGCTGCCGACGAATCCGGCGCCGCCGACGACCAGGACGGATTTGCCCTCGAAGCCGGCGTCTGTCACGCGCTCCCCGATCCCGCCGGCGACGCGAGATGGCTATGGATGTCGGTGATGCCGTGCGCGTCGTACCACGCGAGCATGCGCGCGATCGTCTCGGCGAAGCCGATCTCGGCCTGCCAGCCGAACGTTGCGCGCGCGCGCGAGGGATCGAGGACGAGCGCCGGCACGTCGTCGGGCTCGGGGGGCACGATCGGGACGGGCTCGACCGGTACCACGCCGACGTGGGCCGCCACGGCGTCGAACACGTCCTTGATGGTGTGGCCAACGCCCGTCGAGACATTGAACACCCCGGTGGGCCCGTCGTCCCGAAGCGCCAGGTTCATGAACGCGAGAAAGTCGGAGATGTCGAGGAAATCGCGTACGGCATCCGTGCAGAAGCATCGCTGGCCGGCCTTCAGCCGCTTGTAAAAGGTCGGGATCGGGCCGATGGCGAGCCGGGGAGCGACGATATTCGCGAGCCGGAGTGACGCGTACGGCAGCCCGGAGAGCGCGATGTAGGCCTCCCCCGTGGTCTTCGAGATGCCGTAGCTGGTGACCGGCCGGCACGGATGATCGACCGGAATGGGCACGCGATCGGGACGGCCGTAGCACAGCGCGGTCTGGAGGTTGACGAGTCGGCGGACTCCGCCGCGCCGCGCCGCCTCAACGACGTGGATCGTGCCGAGCACGTTCGTGCTCGCGTCCTCGCGCCAGTCGGTGGGATCCTTGTACGCCGCCGCACCGTGGATGACGTGCGTCGGCTCGAAGTCCCCGAAGGCGCGGCGAACCAGGCCGTCGTCCGCGATGCTGCCCTCGACGAGAATGAAGCCGGGACTCCGCGGCAGCGCCGCGCGGCTTCCCGTCGCGAAGTTGTCGATGACCAGGACGTCGTGTCCCTGCGACAGATATCGTTCGACCAGATTCGATCCCAGACACCCGGCTCCGCCGGTGATCAGGATGCGCGCCATCGGACCCCTCGTCAGCCCCGGTTCTCTCGCAGGTGAGTGTAACCGCCCTCGATCCCGCGGACGCGATAGTGCGCAACGGCCCGGTCGACGGTCTCCTGCAGTGGCGTGAAAGTGATCTCCCCAAAATCCCGGAACGTGCGCGCAGGATCGAGCAGGATCGACGGCGCATCGTCGACGGACAGCGGACGCATCTCCGGTTCCGGGTGGAGAGCGAGTCCCATCGCGCACACCATGGCGTCGTAGAGCTCCTTGATGGCGACGTCGCGTCCGGATGAGAAGTGATACGTGCCGTGGCCTACGCCGTCGACGGCCCGCAGCACGGTCCGCGCCAGGTCGTCGGCGAGCACGAAGTCGCGTCGCGCCTCGGTGACGAAGCACCGTTTACCTCCCGAGAGGCGCTGAAAGAAGATCGGCAACGGACCGCTCACGTTGCGTGGCCCCACCACGTTGGCCAGCCGGAACGTGACCCAGTCGACGCCGCTCAGCTGGACATAGTGCTCTCCGGCGGTCTTCGAGACGGCGTAGCTGCTGTTGACGGGGTTGATCGGGTGGTCGAGGGTGATCGGCCGCTCCAGCGGCTTGACCCCATAACAGAGGGCGGTCTGAAAGTAGATGAGCCGGCGCACCTCGTGATCGCGGCAGGCGCGCGCCACGTTGGCGCTGCCCACGCCATTGGTGAGCGCGTCGGCCTCCCAGTCGTCCGGGTTCTTGTACGAGGCGGCAGTGTGGATCACCGCGTCCGGCCGGAACTCCTCGATCAGCCCGTGCACGAGCCCGGCGTCCACGATCGTGCCCTCCACCTGCCGCAACGAGGCATGCGGCCCGAGGTTGTCCCGCCGGCCGGTGGCGAAGTTGTCGATCGACAGCACGTGGTCGCCGCGGGCCAGCAGAAGGTCGATGATGGTGGAGCCGATCTGACCGGATCCGCCGGTGACGAATATGTTCATGGATGATCCCGTCGAGGGCCGGACGGCCGGCTACTCGGTGAGCTTGCGATACTCGCCGGCCCGGTCGTGGAAACGCTGATGCCAGAGCTCGAGGCTCAGCAGGCCCCAGATCTTGCGCGAGAATCGGCCGGCGCGATCGAGACTCGTCATGACGGCGTCGGCGTTGATGAACGGGCGCTGGCGGGCGTTGTGTCGGCGAAAGACGTCCTCGGCCAGTCCTCGCAGCTCGCCGCGCAGCCACTCCGTGAGCGGGACCGGGAAGCCCATTTTATCGCGTCGATTGAGGACGGCTTCGGGCAGCTCGGACGCGAACGCAGCCTTGAGCAGGTGCTTCATCTGTCCGCCCTGGAACTTGACGTCGGCCGGTACGGTCGCGAGGAACTCGACCAACGGGTGGTCGAGAAACGGCACCCGACTTTCCAGCCCATGGGCCATGCTCATCCGGTCCTCGACATGCAGAAGGGCCGGCAGCAGGGTCTTGAAGTCGAAATGGGTCATGCGGTCGAAGTAGGCTTCCTTGCGCACGTTGGCGCTGTTGTTGAAGATCGACAGGAACTTCTCGTACACGCGATCCTTGTCGAGCACCGCCCAGTCGATCTCGTCAGCCATGTCGGTGGACCGGTCGATCAGCCGGAAATAGCGGGCATCGAGCGCCTCGAAGAGGCCGTCGCGCCAGAACTCCCTCATCAGCGGCTTGTACTCGCGCAAGAGGCCGAGATTGGGCACGATCGACTCGATGGTGACGAGGAAATTTCCGTCTCGGTACGTGCCGTCGATCGCTGCCTTGATGCACTGCTCGAAGTACGCGAGCAAGTAGCGGGCGTAGCCACCGAACAGCTCATCCCCCCCCTGGCCGCCGATCACCACCTTGACCCGGCTCGCCGCCAGCTTCGCGACCATGTACTGGGGGAACGAGCCGGGGCCGGCGACCGGAAAGTCGAGATGGTAGATCACGTCGTCGATGTGCTTCCTGAAGTCGCCGGCCGTGATGTCCACGACGTGGAGCTGGGCACCGGCCTGCCGCGCCACCAGCTCGGCATAGTGACTCTCGTCGTAGCCCGGGAACTCGGTGAACCGTCCGTGGAAAGCCTGCCGGTTGGCGCTGCTCACTTTGGCGGCCAGGACGGCCACGAGGCTCGAGTCGATCCCGCCCGAGACGTAGCTGCCGATCGGCACGTCGCTGCGCAGGTGGAGCTCGAGAGAATTGTGGACCAGCTCGATCAACCGGTCCTGGAAGTCGCGCGGGCTCCGGCCGTGGTCGATGTCGTACGTGAGGTCCCAGTAGCGCCAGGTGCGCACGGCGCCGTTTTCCACGGCCAGGGCGTGGCCGGGGAGCAGCTGCTTGATGCCGCGAAACAGCGTGTGCTCGCCGATGGTGAACTGGAAGGTGAGATACTCCGCGAGGGCCTCGGGATCGGTCGCCACGTCTTCGACGAACGGCAGCAAGGCCTTGGCCTCGGAGGCGAACACGAACCGGTCTCGCGACACCACGTAGTAGAACGGCTTGATGCCGAAACGGTCGCGGGCGCAGAAGAGGCGCCGCCGACGCTCGTCCCACAGAGCGAACGAGAACATCCCGCGTAGCCGATCGAGACACGCCTCGCCATGCCGATCGTAGGCGGCGAGCAGACATTCCGTGTCCGAGCCGGACCGGAACGTCCAGCGCGGCCCGAGCTCGCGACGCAGCTCGACGTAGTTGTAGATCTCGCCGTTGTGGACGACCACGGTGCCGTTGTCGCCGACCATCGGCTGGCGTCCCGACGTCGTCACATCGATGATGGCCAGCCGGCGATGCGCGAGGCCAACGTCGCCGCGCGCGCTGGTCCAGACGCCGTGTCCATCCGGCCCGCGGTGGGCGAGCAGGCGACCCATCCGATCCAACCACCGGTCGATGTCTTGGATTGGACGGCCCGGCGGCCCGACGATTCCGGCTATCCCACACATGGCTGGGACCCCGGATCGAGGCGGGTCGGCAGTGACCGTGGCGCCGTCATCCTGCGACGCTCAACGCGAGCACCCCAAGATGTTGAGGGCATCGACAGCGAAACGGACGTGTCTCCTCCAAGCTCGTGGTCCGGGGCTCGGCCGCCGCGCCGAGCTCGCCGCGCAGGCGCCTGCCGCCCACCACCATTTCAAAAGTCGAGCATAGCGCATTTGCCGGCGCATGCGTCGCTCACAATGTTTCGTCGTCGAACATCACAGTGATCGAGCGCCCGCACGAGGCTCCAAAGACGATCGACACCCCTCGCCGCTACGTCTCGTTCGGTGCCGGCACGTGCATACAGGCCGCGACGGTGTCTCGATGCAGGAGCCGCGGTATGCTAGCTTGTTTTCACGTTGCGGGGAGGCGCCGAGGCGAATGACGACTCATTGTCGTTGACAGAGTCCGCGGGGACCGAAGCCGCGTCGACAATGTCGTCCTGTCTTCAGCCGTTTCAGCTCCAATGGCGGTATCGAGAGGTGCTGTGGAACACCACCGTCGGAGAGTTGCGCCAACGATACGCCCGGTCCTTGATGGGCGTGTTCTGGCTCGGCCTCTCCCCGCTCCTGCTGATGGCGTTCTACGCCTTCGTGTACTTGGTCGTCTTCCGCGTGCGCCCGACGGCCATGAGCGAGCACGAATACGTCCTCTACGTGCTGGCCGGCCTCATTCCGTTTCTCGGGCTGTCGGAAGCGCTCGCCTCCGGAGCCGCCTCCCTGAGCTTGAACAAGGCCATCCTCCTCAACACGGTCTTTCCATCCGAGCTCATCCCGGTGCGAGCGGTGCTCGTCAGCCAGGCGACGACCGCGGTCGGTCTGGCTCTGACGGTGCTCGTCGCTCTGTTCATGGGCAAGCTGTCATGGACCATGCTGCTGGTGCCGATTGTCTGGCTGCTCCAGGTGATGTTCGTCGCGGGCATCGTCTGGGTCCTCGCCCTGGCCAGTCTGGTCCTTCGGGACATCCAGCAGTCGTTGAGCTTCGTGACGATGGTGTTGATGATCGTCACGCCGATCGCCTACACGGTGGACATGGTTCCGTCCGCGCTGCGCGCGATCGTGTATCTGAATCCGTTGTCGTACTTCGTCTTCGCGTTCCACGACCTCGTCGTGTTCGGCCGAGCACCGAGCATGATCACGCTGGGCATCATGGTGGCCCTCGCGCTTTCGAGTTACGGCGTCGGGTTCAGTATCTTTCGCCGCGCCAAGAAGATGCTCTTCGACTATGCGTGATTCAATCGCGATCTCGCTGGCCGGGGTCACGAAGACCTATCGTCTCTACAGCAGCGTGCGGGAACAGGCGCTCGATGTCCTCGGCCTCAGCCGGCTCCGATTCTGGAAACGCCCGAGCTACGTCACGTATCCGGCTCTGGACGGCATCGATCTGGAAGTGGAGCGGGGTGAGCGGCTCGGCATCGTCGGGCGCAATGGCGCGGGCAAGACCACGCTCCTGAAGCTGATCACCGAAAACTTCGTGCCGACCAGCGGTGTCGTTCGTGTCGACGGCACCGTTCAGGCGCTCATGCAGACCGGTCTGGGGTTTCATCCGGAGTTCACGGGCCGTGAGAACGTTCGTTCGGCGCTCCTCTACAACGGGCTCCCGCGCGGCGAGACCGAGGCCGCCATCGAGGATGTGATCGCCTTCGCGGAGCTGGGGGAGTTCATCGACCAGCCGTTGAAGACGTACTCGCTGGGCATGCAATCGCGGCTGATGTTCGCCGCCGCGACGGCCGTCCGTCCGGACGTCGTCATCATCGACGAGGTGCTGGGGGCCGGCGACGCGTACTTCAGCGCGAAGTCTTCACAGCGCATGCAGGAGCTGGCGGCGTCGGGGTGTACGCTCCTGCTCGTGTCGCATTCCATGCAGCAGGTGCTGCAGTTCTGCGACCGAGCGATCTGGATCGAGAGCGGCCGGATCGTCAAGGAAGGCCAGGCCCTGGCCGTCGTAAAAAGTTACGGGGAGTTCACCCAAAAGCTGGAGAGGGAGGCGGCGGCGCGCGGGGGCGCGAAGCCCTCGATCCTGCACGATCAGAAGTTCCGGGAGGCCCTTCTCAAGCGTGTCCTCAAGACGAGTCCCGAGGACGCGAATGCGAACATCGGGCCGAACACCTCACCCGGAGGCGCATCCCGCTGGGGAGGCGGGGAACCGGGCTTGCGCATCGACCGTGTCCGGGTCGTCGACGATGAGCGGAGGGAACTGCCGATCGTGAAGACGGGCCAGCCGCTCACGTTCGAGATCGGCGTGGTGGCCGAGACGGCGGGTCGGTACCCGTGCGCCTTCGTCATTGTGCTCTTCACCGAGGACGGGCGGTGGGTCACGCGGCACTGTAGCGAGGCGCACGACCTCGCGCTGAAGGCAGGCGAGCGCTACGTCATGCACCTGCGGTATCCCGAGACGCTCCTGGGCAATGGCACCTACTCGTTCTCCGCGGCGATCTACAAATCCCTGGACCTGAACAGGCTCGAGTCGGCGCGATTCTACGATCTGCTCTCACGCAGCTTCGAGTTCAGGGTGGTCGACGGGCTTCGTGACGACCAGTCGCTATTTCATCATCCCGCCTCGTGGATCCCGAGGCCGGGACTCGACGCATGATCATCTGTCCCGATTGCGGAGCGCCGATGTCCGAGCCGGATGCGCTGGCGTGCGCGGCCTGTGGGTGGAAGGGAGAGGACAGGGATGGGATCTCCGTGTATCTCTCGACCCGCGATCGTCAGGACCCGATCCTCAAAGAGTACCTCGAAGGCTCCTTCTGGCAGTCGGGATGGCGAAAAGACCTGTATCTCCGCTTCCAGCGTGAAGCGACGAAGCGCCTCCACCATTACACTGACGTCACGTCCTGGAACCAACGGCTGGCGCGGCTGCTGATGGTTCCCCTGGAGATCCTCGTGATCGCGCGGAAGGTGCACAGCATCG
>Ga0180086_1000044_pt1 | contig 13503 bp, 8 predicted proteins | sample EasRiv760_16_10D_FD_121778 | JGI IMG/M metagenome (GOLD analysis project Ga0180086, IMG submission 121778) | Soil microbial communities from meander-bound floodplain in the East River, Colorado, USA - East River metaG ERMLT760_16_10D | ecosystem: Environmental > Terrestrial > Soil > Floodplain ... | reverse complement strand
GTCTCAGCAATGTTCCCTGGAGGCGTTGTGTTGCCACGAGCGTCTCGCGTAACCCCGGTGTTGTCGCGGATCACGTAAGTGCCTCCCGCTCCGGCAGCGCGCGTGACACGAAAAGGCAGCCAGTTGCTGAGCGGCAAAGTTGTCGGCTGAGCACCGAACGCGTTCTCGATTGGCACATTGCCGGAAGGAACGGTGATCTCGATCTCGCGAAGGAAAGGATAGTTGCTGAATACGGTGTTGATAAACGAGGCGGATGGACGGTCATAAAAGAAACCGAATCCGCCGCGCACGACCAACCGGTTTGATTCAAGTGGTGAATATGCAAAGCCAATACGCGGAGCAAAGTTGTTTCTGTCCTGGCCGTTTAGTGTGTGGTTATTGCCGGCCTTAGCGGTAGCGTCAATGGCCGCGTCGACATTTGGTAATCCGGTAGGTCGGACATTGCCGGGCACCAGGAAGCCGGGCGCCGGGCTATCGCACAGCGCGTTGGTCCCGCCCGACTGGGAGAAGCAGGGCTGAAAGTTCGCGAAATCGAAATTACCGATGCGACCATCTTTTTCCGTCGGCCACATGAAGAGCTCATATCGCAGGCCCAGATTCAGGCTCAGCTTGCGCGAAATCTTCCAGTCGTCAGCGATGTAACCGCTATAGTCCTGGAAGCGAAAAGATTTGCTCGTGAGGCCAAACTGCGTGTCAGCTTCCTGAGCATTTCCGGTAAGGAGTTGAGTGAAGCTGTCAAACTTCTCAAACTCCGTCGCCTGCTCCTCCGGCAGACTCGAGTCGTACTGGTGACGCTTGTAATCGCCGCCAATGCGGAATGTGTGCTTGTCGCGGATCCATGTGACATTGTCCGAGAAGCTGTAAGTCTGCTGCTTGCGCTGATTGAATGAGTCGTTGGGTCCACCAAAGGAAAACTGGGACATGTTCGTGCCGGGACGGCCAATGAAGTGGCCCAGACGTCGGGTGGCTGGACTGTCATCGAAGAGCAGGGCCGGGTTGGCGATACCCAACGCAGCGCTGGTAAATTCATCAGTCAGGAACGGATCATCGAGAGTACGAGTATTATTGAGATAGAAAAGACCGAACCGCGCTTCGTTGATCAGCGTGGGCGTGAAGATGTGCTGATCGGAGATCGCAAGCGTTCGATTTTGATCGCCCCGGCGCAGCGTGAATGGCGACGCCAGGCTGGACGGGTCGGGGAAAGAATCCAGCGCGGGGAAGTTGCTCGAGAAGAAAACGCCGCTCAACGTATTGTTCTTGCTCAGCCGGCCGTCCAGCCTCGTAGTGAACTGGTGCTGCTTGAACGCGGAGGGCTGCACACTGAGCTGTTGCACTAACGGATTATTTTCCCGCAACGTTCGACTTACGACACCTGGGGCTAAGCCAAACTGAAAAGCGCGAGCGCCTGCTCGATCAATGCCGATAAGGCGAGCATTCGGGCGCGGTGAGGGGATCACGAAGTCTCCCGTCACAGGATTTATCAAATTAAATAAACGCAGGGCTACGGGGGAAATGTCGGCAGCCGATAAGCAGTTCACTCCGGGAGTGCATCCATTATCAGCATTGAAGGCATCGGCAAGAGCCTGCGCCGAGCGAGCGCCGCTGATCCGTCCCAAGGCCCTTGGCAACACCGTCGTGCTTCTGGCCGTCGGGACAAAACCCGTAATGGCATCCGTGTACTGGTAGCTGCCGAAGAAAAAGAACCTGTCTTTGACGATCGGACCACCGAGCGTGAAGCCTGCCTCATTCCGCCGTGCTTTTGGTCGGTCGATTCCCTCTTTGTTAAAGAAGAAGTCATTAGCGTTCAGCTTTTCGTTTTGCAGGTAATAATAGACCGACCCGTTAAAGCTGTTACCGCCCTGCCTGGTGATGAGCTGGAAGTTGCCACCGCCAGAACGCCCGGTCGAAGCGTCGTAAAGGCTTGTCTGTAACTTAACTTCCTGCAGCGTTTCTGGTGCGGGAGCGATGTTGTCATTCAGAGAGCCTTCGTTGGTGGTGATATTGGTAGCATCGATGCCGTTGAAGAAAAGGCTAGTGCTCGTCGTGCGCGTGCCGTTCACCGACGGCGATTGGTTTCCGTTACCGTTGGTGAGTACTGGCGATAGCTCCGTATTGACACCGGCTTCCGTTGATAGGAGCTGCGTGAAGCTGCGTGTCGAGGTTGGGACCGAAACCAGATCTTCGGAGGAAAGCTGACGCGAGGTTGTAGCTGTCTCGGAAGAGACAAGGGTTGCACCTTCTGTGATGTTTACGACGGCGCCCACATCGCCGAGCTCCAGCCTGTTTTCAAGCGTGCGGGGGATGGAAGCCTCAACCTCTATTCCATCTCTCACCAATTTCTTAAACCCGGAAACCTCATAGGTGACTTGATAAGTCCCTACCGACAATCCCGGAAGCGTCCAGCGGCCGTCGCTGTCTGTAGTCACAGTGCGCGATGCACCCGTGCCAACATTTTTCACGGTTACACTCACTCCGGGAATGTGCGCGCCCTTTGGGTCCTGCACAACACCGCTCAGCGTTCCAGTCGCTCCCGACTGGGCCAGGGCCGGTAAGGGTGACGCGTGTATTAGGACCAATGCCGCGATCGCAAATAAGAACGTTAGATAGATGCGGCTAGACATGGGGGGGACTTCGTTATGCATCAGTAGTTCTCCTGTGAATTTGAATCATCAGTTGAAGCTTGGCGGCGTAATCGTTCACGTCTCAAATCCAACGCGCCCGAGTTGAGGCTGCCTGGTTGAAAATTTTCGTTTTGACTTTTACCTCGAGTTGCAATCGCAGACTCTAGCTATGTGAAGTTAAGGTGCTGTGAATTGCGCCTTAAATGTTTGTTAATGAGAGCGGCATCGAGGTTGGCAAGTTCGTGAGGTTGTTTTATTAACATAGAGTTAACACTGGCGTAACAGAAGAGCTGTAGGATGCATGGACTTCCAGGCAATCGAATCATTCAGACACTGTTCAGATCGCCGGTGAACCTATGGCAATTTCCCACGAACTCAGCAGCGAGATCGCTGCTGCTCTATTCGCCGCCAAAGACAGATCCCCTCGCGAGCTAAAGGATCTAAAAGAGATCCTTCTGGTGATCCATTCCACCCTCCAGCGACTGTCAGACGACGCCCACTTGGCCCGAGTTGAACGCCTCAACTCGCAATTCGCGCCGGAGCAGATCGCAAAAGGGAGATCGGCATCCTCGTGAAGCGCGCGGAAGTACCCGTCAGCTTCAGGCCAGGAACTGAACCAGCGACTTAACACCACAACGCGCGCACGCAGACGACTCCGCGACGCCTGCGCCACGTATTGTCCTGAAGGCTAAAACCGTTGTCCGGAGTTGAAAGGTGGAAGGAATTCGGAATCGAAGCTAACGGATTATCTCAATGCGGCAATCTGATTCTGTTCCAGCCCGCCGACCACATTCGCGTCCCAGATAACCCAGTAACGCTTCTTGTTTTTGGCCTGCGGCTGTTGCTGTTCAAAGGCCAGCCGAACGAATCTGGTCATGAAGGCACCGTCCGTGGTAAGCGGCAACAGCGTGTAGAAGTAGTGTGCTCGTTGAGGAAGATTGCACTCGCGCCGCATTTGATTGATGTGGGCTTCGCATTCGCCCGCTTCGCCCAGGGACGTCGCATCCGGACTGTCGTTGACGATGTGATCGAGTTCGTGAAGCAGTCCCCAGCCGACGTTGAAGGCCTCAAGAGCGCGCTCATCGCCGACCAGTTGGTCAAAGTCAGCGAAATCGATTTGCACTACGAAGACGGGCGGACTGCCTGCTGCGTTCTTTTTCCCCTTGCCGGGAACTACGCGACAGAATGCCACTTCCGAATGATTGCTTGCATCTTCAATCACAGCGACGGTGCGGCCGGAGATTGCGTTGGCGATCAATTCCCTCGCGCTCGCGGAACCACCAATAGGCGCCTTGCTTCCCTGCAGTAGTATTCCATCGTCATCAAACTTCAGATCCGGAAAACCAGTAATCTTTCGCAGCTTTGCTGCCAACTGTTCGCGATGGGCCGGCGAAATGTCCTCACGTATGACCACCTGGCTGCGAGTTTGCTGACCCAGCGAATCGACGGGAGAAAGAAGCAGAAGAATACCTACGAGCCATGCTGCTCGGGATATTTGAGAGAGGGGTATCCCGCGGGGACTGGGTAGCATTTAGCTTCCTCCCAGATTTGGACCGGTGAACTCATTTGCGGCCGTCGGGTCAGGTGATCGGTACCATCGACTCGGCGCCATTGGGGGCGGCGCAATTGAATGGATGTTACCAAAATGTTAACTGCGTGGATAGAAATTTTTTCCACAGGCCGCGCTGTCTGAAGTCTATCTGAAGTGTGTCTGAACAGGTGAAGTGGTATTGCTTATGCAGAGTTGCTCAATTTCTTAAACTTCATTTAATCACCCGGCCATTTCCGCGTAACACGTTAGCGCTACAGTCACTGCGAAAAACTATTTGGGGGTGAAGAAATGGTTGAACAAAGACCCGGGAGGAACCCTGGATTCAAGGTGGTTTGCATCTCGTGTGGGGTGAAGATCCGGGAAAACGCGAGCGATGATTCGTATGGGATGTGCCTGAGGTGTTTCTACACGATGTTGGCAGTAAGGCTGCGGACTCAAAAGCGCGTTTCGGCTGGCGAGTTTGTCAGCGAGCGCTGACCAGCGTTGTGCGCCACTAGTCTTCGGCGAGTTCTTTCGGCTTCACAATCCAGTCGAGGCTGCCCTTCTCTTCCAGGACTTTGCTCCAACTGGCAGCTTTAAGATCAATCTTAGCGAGTGTGCCCGTTGCCATGTGCTCGACACGGTCTGTCAACAACTGCAGCAGTTCTTCCATTCCGGGGTTGTGACCAACCAGAAGGACCGTGCCGCGCCCCTCTTCGATTTGCGATACTACTTCCAATAATCGCAGCGGGCCTGCTTCGTAGATTCGTTGGTCATAGCGAAGTTCGGACGGCAGTTTCGCAGCTTTGATGACTGTCTCGATAGTTTCCCTGGCCCTGAGGGCGGGCGAACTCAATAGAAGATCAGGCGCTACCCTCTTCTTTCCAATGAACCTGCCTATCATTTCGGCGGCTTTTTTTCCGCGTCCATTCAGAGGCCGATCAAAGTCCTGAAGGCCCGCGTCCTTCCAACTCGATTTCGCATGTCGCAGTAACAGCAGGGTCTTCATTCCAGAGTTTGTGATCGATTCGTACAAAGAATCAACACACGTTTCCGATCACTCACTTTCTCTCCTTCCAGCCATGGATCCGCCAGCAGCAATAAATCTTATCCAAACGCCTTCGCTCGTCTCTGCGTGTTACGACACGCCGCCGGCATTCTCCACCTACTGCACGCGCGCTGGTTGCACTGCACCCGCGAAGTATCGACGTTGAAACCCCAGAGCGACGCTCACAAGCCCAATCAACACCGGCACTTCAACGAGTGGGCCAATCACCGCCGCGAAAGCTACGCCTGAGTTAATGCCGAACACCGCGACGGCGACGGCGATGGCTAACTCGAAGTTATTGCTCGCTGCCGTGAACGAGAGTGTCGCAGTTTTTTCGTAGTTCGCGCCCACCCACTTGCCCATGTAGAAGCTCACCAGAAACATCACGACGAAGTAGATAAGCATTGGTACGGCAATGCGTATAACGTCGAGGGGAAGCTGCACAATCAAGTTCCCCTTGAGCGAAAACATCACCACGATAGTGAATAAGAGCGCGATGAGCGTGAGCGGGCTGATCTTCGGAATAAAGACGCTGTGATACCACTCTTTTCCTTTCGCCTTGATCAGCACAAGGCGCGTGAGCATTCCCGCGATGAAAGGAATCCCTAAGTAAACAAAAACACTCTTAGCAATCTGCGCAATGCTAATGTTGACGATGTTGCCACGCAAACCGAAAACGGGCGGCAGAACAGTCAAGAATAGCCACGCATAGACGCTATAAAAGAGCACTTGAAATACGCTGTTGAAGGCAACGAGTCCGGCTGCGTACTCATTGTCGCCGCGCGCAAGTTCGTTCCACACGATCACCATCGCGATGCAACGCGCCAGTCCAATCATTATCAATCCGACCATATACTCCGGGCGGTCACGCAGAAAGAGGATCGCGAGGGCGAACATCAAGACGGGTCCGATGACCCAATTTTGAATCAGTGATAATCCCAGTATGCGCCAGTCGCGGAACACTTCTCCCAGGTTTTCATAGCGCACTTTGGCGAGTGGCGGGTACATCATCAGGATCAGCCCGATGGCGATAGGGATGTTGGTCGTGCCGGATTGAAAGCGGTTGACGAAGTGCTCGACTTGCGGGTTCGTGAAACCTATGAGAACTCCTGCGGCCATCGCCGCAAAAATCCAGAGGGTGAGGAAGCGGTCGAGAAACGATAGCCTTTTACGATCTAACGGCGCGCAGCCTTCGATGGTTGCAGCGGTTTGAGCTTGCATAAGTTTCCTTGCCTTTACTTAGACTCCCGTGGTCCAGCGGCTCCGTTGCCGGCAGAATCAAGACCCGTTTTTTCGATTTTGATGTGTTTGAGATCACTCATCATTGCGGCTTCCACCGGGAAAAACAAACCAAAGGACCACCGCGCCCAGCGCTGCCAGTAATAGCTTCAATGTCAGTGAAAAATATCCGGGCAGCGCCAATGAACCGACAGCGGCAACCGCTAATAACATTGCAGCCCAGCGCAGTACATCGCGTATTCGATTCGCCTTTGGCTTCCGCATCTTTCTTGCTGAGCTTAAGGGACGTTTAACAGAAAGCGAAGGGCGCTGTCTGCCTATCATTTCCGCGGCTTTTTGTCCGCGTCCGTTCAGAGGCCGATCAAAGTCCTGAAGGCCCGTGTCCTTCCAACTTGGTTTCGCATGTCGCAGTAACAGCAGGGTCTTCATCGTCGAGTTTGTAATCTGTTCAGATAACGTTCATCCATCTGTAACAACGCGCACTCACAATAAGCGGGAATGATTTCCTATGGCAATCACCGATTCCCGGGAAAACTGTTTGTTGTTGAAGGCACTGATGGGAGCGGGAAGTCGACCCAACTGGCGTTGCTTTATCAGTGGCTGAAGGCCGAGGGGTATCCGGTCTTTTTTTCAGAGTGGAATTCATCGCCGCTGGTAAAGAATACGACGAAACGCGCCAAGAAACGTCACCTTTTTACCCCGGCGACTTTCTCACTTCTTCATGCGACCGACTTTGCCGACCGCACTGAGAGGGACATTATTCCGCCGCTCAAAGCGGGGGCAATCGTTCTTGCCGATCGCTACAGCTACACCGCGTTTGCTCGCGATGTCGCTCGAGGCTGCGAGGGCGAATGGGTGCGGGAAGTTTACAAGTTTGCAGTTAAGCCCAATGTTGCTTTCTTCTTTCGGGCGCCGCTCGACGTCGCCATCGATCGGATCGTATCCGGAAGACCGCATCTAAAGTATTACGAAGCGGGAATGGATATGGGCTGGTCGAGCGATTCAGAGGAGAGTTTCACCGTGTTTCAGGGCAAGATCCTGGAGGAGTACGATCGCATGGTTGATGAATTTGGTCTGACAGTAATTGATGCCACCCGTTCGATCGAGCAACAACAGCTCGAGATGCGAAAAATAATTAATCAACATCTCAGAAGAAGGCGGTCAAAATTACATTAGAGACAAGACCTTCTATGGCACCCCGCTGCCGGGCGTTGGAACAGCGGAATACAGCGGCAAGCTAATCGTCGTTGAAGGGACGGATGGCGTGGGCCGTTCGACTCACATCGCCCTCTTGCGGACCTGGCTCGAATCTCGCGGGCATGCGGTGCTCGACACTGGCATGACTCGATCCGTCCTGGCGGGGCGCGGAATAAAAGAAGCGAAGACCGGCCACACGCTGGGACCTCTGACGATGCAACTCTTTTACGCGACGGATTTCATTGATCGACTTGAACAGGAGATGCTGCCTGCCCTGCGATCAGGTTTCATTGTCTTAACCGACCGATACATTTACTCTGCCATGGCGCGCGCTGAGGTCAGAGGAATTGATTCCGCATGGATTCGCTCGATTTATGGAATGTCTCTAATGCCCGACGATGTCTTCTATCTCAGAATTCCATCGGCGCGGCAGTTGGTTGCGCGAGTCCTCTCGTCGGGGCGTAGGTTCGACTACTGGGAGTCAGGAATGGACCTCCACCTGGGTGAAGATCTCTACGATAGCTTTATCCAGTATCAAACTCGTATGCTCAAAGTCTTCGACCGAATGAGCGTTGAGTATAAGTTTCACGTGATGAATGCGTCGCGATCCGTTCGCAGCGTGGCAGCTGATCTTCGTCGCTCGGTTGCAAAAGTCATTGACGACCCAATAGCTGAAGGAGTGTCGCAAACTACGATTAAGACCAAACCCACCAGCGAGCCCACACCAAAACAAGCCCTGGTTCCGAGCCAGGAGAAACTCGAGAAGACGGCAGGTCATTGAAGCTTGCAGCAATAGACATAGGCTCCAATTCCATCAAGCTTGCAGTTGTCGATGCAGCCGCGAGTGATTCATTTGCCGTGCTCGCGCGAGAAAAAGACGTGGTCCGGCTCGGGCATGAAACGCTTCGGAACGGTCATCTCTCACCCGAGGCCATCGAACGCGCTGCGAATTGCATCAAGCGCTTTCGTTCCATCGCGGAAGCCCGCGGCGCTGAAGTCATCATTGCCATCGCCACTGCCTCGGTTCGCGAAGCAAACAACTCGGCGGAATTCATTAAGGTAGTTGAGAAACATACCGGCCTGCGTATTGAAATTCTCTCTGGAATTGAAGAGGCCAGATTGATCGGGCTCGCGGCCTGCCAGGGATGCGCGTTACCGGGCGCCACAAACATCAACATAGATATCGGTGGCGGTTCGACTGAAATCTCTGTGTTTCGAGACGGAATTCCTCTATCACTCTTTTCGGTAAAGATTGGCGCAGTAGTTTTGACTGAAACGTTTGTCTTCAGCGATCCGCCGAAATCGAAAGAGCTAAGTAGTCTGAGAAACGAAGTACGCGCTGCATTTGAACGCCCGGCCCGCGAACTTCGGGGCGGGAGATGGCAGCAAGCGACGGGAACTTCAGGCAGTATTTTAGCGATAGGCGCAACCCTGCGCTCGCGCACCAGCAGCGACGCGGACCGGAAGAATCAGCCGGCGCAACCGGCCGAGGAAGAGATCGCGCTGAGCCGGCTGGCGCGACTAAACATCACGCTGGCCAGCAAGAACGCTGATGAGCGCCGCGCTTTGCCAGGCATCAGCGCCCAGCGCTCGGAAATTATTGTCGCCGGCGGACAGATACTTGAAGGAGCGATGCGAGCGTTGGGAATCAATGTGCTGCAAACTTGCGATTGGGCGTTGCGCGAAGGAGTAATCATTGATCGCCTGCGAGAGCTTGAGGCCGAGTCGCGGCCGCCGATGCCAGGCTTTAGTGATCAAAGACTGCGCGGCGTACACGCCGTCGGCCGGCGCTTCGGCTACGAAGAAGCCCATTCGCATCAGGTGGCGCGACTTGCCGAAAAAATCTTCGATAGCCTGGCTGCCACGGAAAACCTGACCCGTCATCAACGTATGTTGCTATCGGCCGCAGCTCTATTGCACGACGTTGGTTACCATATCGCTCATGAATCTCATCACAAGCATTCGCTTTACTTAATCGAGAATTCTGAATTGACCGGCTTTTCCGAAGCCGAGCGCGCTGTGATTGCAAACATCGCTCGCTATCACCGCGGCCCGCTCCCGAAAGAACGTCACCTCGAGTATGCCGCGCTCAACACCGCAGACCGCGAAACAGTGTGCCGGCTCGGGGCGATTGTGCGGGTGGCGGATGCCCTAGATAGGAGCCATGACAGCCGCGTCAGCGACTTGCGTTGTGCTCGCGAAGGTGATCTGGTCCGGATCCAGGTAAGCAGCATGCTTGACTGTGAGAATGAGCTGAGGGAGGCCGAGCGAAAGCGAGAATTGTTTGAACAGGCTTTCCAATGCACTCTCGACTTCAGTGTTCACCACACAAAAGCGAAGCGTGCTCGATCAACCCATGGCAAAGCCTAAGCCGATTCGTGGAATAGATTGTGATGCGGCAGCGGGGACCGCAATTCGCCTGGTAGCTGCTACTCGAGTAGGAGAGATGTGTGCTCTGCGTGACAAGGCCCTGGACACCAGCAATCCAGAAGGCGTGCATGACATGCGCGTTGCGTCACGTCGTCTGCGCAGCGCCTTGCACGATTTCATTCCTTACCTGCGGAAGCGTCGTCTCTCGGCTTCGCTTCGCGAGATAAAGGCTATCGCAGATGCGCTGGGGCAAGTGCGCGATCAGGATGTCGCCATCATTGCTCTGGACAAACTTGCAGCGAAAGCTCCTCCCGAAGTCTCACCTGGAATACAGACGCTTGCGGATATCCGCCGCACCACGCGAAACAATGCTTTCACGGAATTGACCCCTATTCTGGATCAAGATCGACTGGGACAACTGCGATCGGAGTTCTTGAAGGCTCTGGATGGGGCCCTCACGCCTGCCCACGGTGGAAAGAGATCCAGGCAAAGCGCGCAAATGGCCGGCGGTCTCACTTATCGCGAAGTCGCGCGGGACACGATTCTGGAACGGCTGAAAGAGTTTGAGAAGTTGAGTGACAGTCTCTACCACCCACTGGAGGTCAAGCCTCTTCACAAGATGCGCATTGCGGCGAAGAGGCTTCGCTACGCGCTCGAGCTCTTTGAGCAGTGTTGGGGAAAACCGGTCGCATTGCTTGCCAGAAAGGTGGCGGCTCTCCAGTCAGAGCTTGGTAACCTCCACGACTGCGACGTTTGGATTGTCGACCTTGGTGATGATCTCGCAAAGGCCGCAAAGGAAGCTCACCCTGCACGGGCAGAAGACGCAGATCACAGTGTTGCTTCGCTCTGGTTGCTGGCCCACTTCGTCAAGCTGCGCACAAAACATTTTCGCGAGGCACTCTGGCGCTGGCGCGAGTGGGAAGCAAACGATTTCGGTGGGCAACTACGCCGGGGCGTTCAGGTAGATTTCTCAGCCGCGGCAACTGCAACGGGCGAGGGGCGCATTGCTTCCACCAAAAACGCGGCACCCGCTTCCGCACGAAAGGTTTAGGCTTTCGCCGCGTTCCTCGCCCACGGACTCTGATCTTGTAACGCAAACTGTTAGTTTGCGTCGCGCAGATGCATTGCCAAAGATCGCAAACTAACAGTTTGCGTTACAAAAACTGACAAGCGTCGATCATAACAGCCGCCTCAACTGTGGTTATGAGCACTCGAGTGATTGCGACCGGCGATTAAATATATTCAGACTATTTAAAGTTGACTGTTTAGCCGCTCGCTACCGCTACTCGGTTCTGATTTGCCTATTCGACACATAGCCTTACATTTTCTCGGATCCGACGTAAGCCTCAGCGTCCGCCAGCGTCTCTTCCAACCGGGTCACGAATCGCCCCACATGCAGGCCATCCATCAACGCATGGTGCACCTCTACGGAAAAAGGCAACAGCGTACGTTGGTTCTCCTTGACGAATTTTCCGAATGCAATCTTCGGTATCGAATCCTCGCGTCCCCAATTCCGCGCGTGCGAAAAACTTGTAAACGACACCCAGGGCAACGTCGTAAAGTGAATTCTGTCATCACTTGGGTTTGGCCTGAAGGCGCCGTCTCCCGACAGCACTTCCTTTACCGCGCGTTCCGCCTGGTCGATAAACTTCGAGAAGTTTGCTTCGTATTCAAAATATGCGAGGGTAAAGTTTTCATTCGGCAGCAGCACGGTGGTGCCGGCGTGAATCACGTCGTGGACAACTACCTTGCCTTCTCTCAGGCGATAGCGGAATGGCTCGATCTCGTTTGCCGCGCGCAGGGCGAAATAGTGATAGGCCAGCATCACGCTGACGTTGGGGCGCCGGCGAAGCAGCGTCAGAAGATTCGTAACATCGAGTCGTGTGCAAATGTTGAAGTATGGTTTGTCAAAGCCATTGAAGAACTCAAACACCTCACGACGAGCCCAGTTTGTTACGTCAAGATACTTTGCCATGGGTGGATTGTAAGGGCTGCCAGGGCGGGGCGAAACCTTGTAGCAGCGCGTTCGTATTAGTTGCGAATTAGCTTGATAAAGACCTGCCAGCCACCAACCACCCGGCCGTGTTGCCCAACTGCGGTTGCCCCCGGTCGCACGTAGTGCTGACAAATCCGTTGATTTCTAGTAAATGTCTATAGTCCTCGTGCCATAGTCAACCTATCCAACTTTCGTTTAAGGAGCATCTCCATGCGTTATCTCAACCTGCGTCCTTTGATTGCGCTCATCGCTGCGGTGGCTTTCGGTTTTGCGGCTTTCGGGCAACAGAACGCGCCTCGCGGCTTCGATCCAGCCAACATGTGTACAACCTGTCTAGCCTGCGAGAATTTCTACCAGTACGCCAATGGCGGCTGGATCGCAAAAAACGAGATTCCGCCGGCCTTCTCGTCGTGGGGCATTACCAGCCCTTTGCGGGAAAAGAACATCGCCACCCTGCACGAGATTCTCGAAGCTGCCGCAAAGAACACAGCGGCTCCGAAGGGCAGCAACGAACAGAAGATCGGAGACTTCTATGCCAGTTGTATGGACGAGCCGAAGATCGAAGCGGAGGGAGCAAAACCGCTCGCGCCGGAACTCGCCGCCATCAACAAGATGAAGAGCTCGCGCGACCTGCCCGCAACGCTTGCCCACCTGCACAGTATCGGCGTTCCCGCCATATTTGGTTTCGGCGCCGGGCAGGACTTCAAGAAGAGCGACAGTGTCATCGCCATCACCGGGCAGGGTGGTCTCGGCCTACCCGATCGCGACTTCTATCTCAAAGACGACGAGAAGTCGAAGAGCACACGAGACGACTACGTTAGCCACATGACTAGCATGTTCAAGCTGCTCGGCGACGACGCCGACAAGGCTGGGGCTGAAGCGCAGACGGTAATGAAAATTGAGACGCAGCTCGCACAGGTTTCTCTGGATCGCGTTTCGCGCCGCGACGCCTCGAAGCAGTATCACAAGATGTCGCCCGCCGACTTGAAGAACGTGATGGCTAACTTCGACTGGGCGACTTACATCAAGAAGATCGACGCGCCGAAGTTTACCGAAATTAACGTCGCTCACCCTGACTTCTTTAAGGGCGTCGACCAGATGCTCACTAGCGTTCCCACCGAGGATTGGAAGACCTACCTGCGCTGGCATCTCGTGCACGACGCTGCCGAGGCGCTCTCGACAGCCTTCGTCAACGAAAACTTTAACTTCTACGGCAAGACTTTGAACGGCACGAAGGAGATTCAGCCGCGCTGGCGTCGCTGTGTTATCGCCACCGATCAGAGTTTGGGCGAAGCGCTCGGCGAAGTTTATGTGAAGAAAGCCTTCCCGCCAGAGGCCAAAGCGCGCATGAAGGAGTTGGTCAATAATTTGATCGTAGCCTTGCGCGAAGACATCCCGACACTCGACTGGATGAGCGAGCCGACGCGCCGGGCCGCCATCGCCAAGTTGAACGCCTTCGCCGTCAAGATCGGTTACCCTGATAAATGGCGGGACTATTCGT
>Ga0180086_1000043_pt1 | contig 13517 bp, 13 predicted proteins | sample EasRiv760_16_10D_FD_121778 | JGI IMG/M metagenome (GOLD analysis project Ga0180086, IMG submission 121778) | Soil microbial communities from meander-bound floodplain in the East River, Colorado, USA - East River metaG ERMLT760_16_10D | ecosystem: Environmental > Terrestrial > Soil > Floodplain ... | reverse complement strand
TCTCCCCCCCTTCCTGAATGACCTGGTCGAGGGCGGTCTCGATCGCGGGGACGGGCTGGGGACGGAGGCTGCCGGCGACGCGAGGGCTCACGCGATCTCCTCGGGGGGGTACGGTCATGCCAGGTTCCAGCGCAACATCTCCCAGAGATCCTTCCAGCTCTTCCCCACCTCCCGGATCACCGTGGGCTCGAACCCGCTGTGCATCATGCAGTTCGCGCAGCGCTCGTCCCGTTTGTTCTCGTACTTCTCCCAATCGGTCCGGGTCATCAGCTCGTCGAAGGTCTTGTAGTGGGCATCGGTGATGAGATAGCAGGGGCCCTTCCAGCCCTGGGGGTTGTAGTTCGGATTCCCCCAGGGGGAGCATTTGAGCTCCCGCTCTCCCTTCAGGTAGCGCAGGTACATGGGGGTGCTGAGAAGGCGGTACCGCTTCGCCAGCTCCCAGACGCGCTGGAACTTCTCATGGGTCTGCCGCTTCTCTAGGAAGATGTCCCGACCCTTCAGGACCGTGTACTCGTAGGCCGGGGAGACCAGGAATCCGTCCACGCCGATGGCCTCCAGGTCGGCGAAGAGCTGCTCGATCTCGTCCATCTTTGTCTCTTTGTAGATGGTGGTATTCGTGACGACCCGGAAACCCAGGGACTTGGCCAGCTTGATCATCCGGATGTCGATCTGATAGAGCCCCTTGCGGGTGCGGATCAGATCGTGGGTCGGCTCCAGGCCGTCCATGGAGACGTTGATGGTGAGATAGGGGCTGGGTTTCCACTGGGGAAGCCACTTGTCCAGCTTGATGGCATTGGTGCACAGATAGATGAACTTCTTCCGCCGGAGCAGCTCGTTGACCAGATCGCCCAGGTGCGGATAGATGGTCGGTTCCCCCCCGCAGACCGACACGATGGGGGCCCCGCACTCTTCCACCGCCTTCAGGCAGACCTCCAGAGGCAGCATGTCCCGGATGGTGCTCTCGAACTCCCGGATCTTCCCGCAGCCCTCGCAGGCCAGGTTGCACAGGTGGGTCGGCTCCAGCATCAGCACGAAGGGGTACCGCTGCTTCCTCCGCAAGGCGTTTGCCACGATGTATTTCGTCAGCGTCCAGTGGAGCTGAATGGGAAACCTCATGCGCGTGTCCCCTCCGCCCGCGGCCTCCACGCGAGTGCCCGCGGAGCCATGAGGATTGTGAGCGTCCACAGGAGGATTGGCAGCGTAAACAGGACCCCGCACAGCCCGAGCCGCCATTCCCCCAGAGCAAACGTGACCACCAGGTTGAAGACCAGGACGATGAAGTACAGTCCAGGACAGAGGGTCGCCCGGCCCCCAAGCTTCCCCGCCGCCGGAGGTGACCGGCGCTCCCAGGCCTGGTACAGCGCGATGGCCGTCACGCCCACCACGCCCCAGCCCAGGAAGTTTGCCAGGGGCACCCCGAAGTAAATACCCGGCTCGGGGTACCCGTAGATCTGGCCCAGGAACCACCGGTCGCCCCGCAAGGCCACCGGGTCGATCACCACGTCAATCAGGACGAACAGAAGCGACGCCAGTGCCAGGTGCCGCACCCGCCCGGGGCGCAGGGGAGTCCCCGAGGCCCTCCGGCTCCCCCCCGCGGACCCACCGTCGGATGGGTGGCTCCTCGCCAGGAGAAACCACGCCAAGCCGTAGCTCGACACCAGGAGGAACGTGAACGACAGCGAATCGAAAAACGGAACCCCTGCGATCCACAGCTCCCGGTCGGCCGTTCCGGGGATGTAATAATACCATCCGAAGGGGAAGCCGGTACGGATCGAGCTGTGCTCGGCCGCCAGGGCGACGACCCACGCGATGAGCGTGAAGGCCGTCGTTCGCCGCCAGCCGAAGAGCGCGCTCGCCCCCAAGAGGTGCAGGAGCAGAAACGCAAAGACGTAAGGGCGGAGCAGAAGGCTCCCCAGGAGGAGCCGGGGAACGTCGGTCATCTCCACAGAGGCACGCTCTTCACTCGACAACCCGCCCCTTGCGCCATGGCGGACGTCCCTCTCGGCTCACGGCTTGCCCCGCCCATGCTCGGCACAGGCTCGGCACTCAACTCTCGGCTCTCGGCTCTCGGCTCTGTCCTATCGGGCAGGTGCATATCCGTTTTCCCGAAACCAGTGGACGGCCCGGGCCAGGGCCTCTTCCACGGGAGACTGGGGGAGCCCCAATTCCCGGACGGCCTTGCTGCAGTCGAAGAACATCGTCTTTTGCGCCATCCGGACGGCGTCCACCGGAACCAGGGGCGGCCGCCCGGTGATGTGATCGGCGATCCACTCGGAGATGCGAGCCATGGGGAGGACGAGGCCGGCCGATACCTTCAGCCGGGGCGGCCGGATCCCGGTGATCCGTCCCAGGAGCTCGAAGATCTCACGCAGGGTGAGATTGCGGCCCCCCAGGATGTATCGCTCGCCCACCCGCCCCCGCTGGGCCGCCAGCAAGTGTCCCGCGGCCACATCCTCCACGTCCACCAGGTTCAGGCCGGTCTCCAGGTACGCCCACATCCGGCCGCGGAGGAAGTCCACGATCATCTGCCCGGTCGGGGTCGGCCTGATGTCGCCTGAACCGACCGGCGTGCTGGGATTGACGATCACGATCGGGAGACCCTGTCGGGCGAACCCACGCGCCACCTCTTCCGCCAGGAACTTCGACCGCTTGTAGTCCCCCGCCATGTCGGCCAGGCTGACCCGCGTCTCCTCGGTTCCGGCCTGACCACCGGGGGGGATCCCGAGCGCTCCGACGGTGCTGGTGTAGACCACTCCCCCCACCCCGGCGTCTGCCGCCGCCCGCAGAATGCGACGCGTCCCCTCGAGATTGATGTCATAGAACAGCCGGCGATCGCGCGCCCAGAGGCTGTAGAAGGCGGCCACGTGGAACAACTGGCCGCAGCCTCGCAGGGCCCGGCCGAGGGACAACGCATCAATCAGGTCGCCCTCGACCATCTCCACGGGGAGTCCGGCAAGGAGTCGCCGGTCGCTCCCGGGACGGACGATCGCCCGGACCCGGTGCCGGGCTGCCACCAAGTGCCGGACGACCGCTGCTCCGACGAAGCCCGTCCCCCCCGTCACAACCGTCACCTCGCCCATGCTGACCCGAGGCGAGGACGGCGGCGGGGCGCGAACCCCAGGTCTCCCGGCGGAGGTCCAAGGCCGTCGCCGAAGTAGGGCGTTCTTGTACCACAGCGCCCTTGAAAAATCAAACGCTTTCCCTCATGGAAGCGCATGGCCGGAGCGGAACTCGGCGCATCCCGAATGATCGGGACATACACCAAAAAGATTGACAATCCCGCGCCGGAGGTGGTATGGGATGGGCGCTTAGACAACAGCCCCGAGCTAGGCTGTCGCCGGCCAAGGGAGGCAAGGGAGCCAAGGGAGGATGTCCATGGCAATCGAAGAAACCTCGGTCAAGGTCAGGGTGGTGACCCCGGGAGGCGCACTCATCGGCGTGATGACCAAGGCGAAAAACATTCGGACCTTGGACGCCCTGAACCTGAAATCGGATTTCTTTGCCCTGACTGAAGCCACGAAGGCAGGGGATACGCAATCCCGCCCTGGCTTCATGGCCGTGAACAGGCGCCAGGTGATGTACGTAGAGGAAATCTCCTAGCGTCCGCCGCCGACTCGCTCCTCCTATCCCTTGCTTCTCCTCCTCTCCACGGATCGCGACGCCTTGCCCTCGGCACTGCTCTCCCCGCATTCTCAGGGCCATGCAGGAGGACCCTCCGGACGGCGGCCTGGACGCTGGGGAGCATGGTTGCCGCCCCGGAAGTGACGGCGAATCGGCAGGAGGGCAGCACAGCCAGTCCCTCAAGGCCGGAAGGACGCCGTCGAATTGAGAACCTCTCGGATCCTGTGCAGGATGGCCTCCTCGCGCTCGAGCTGCCAGGTGAGACCCCCCTCGTCCAGCCGGTCGGCCACGGCAATCACCGTCACCACGCCGTGGGCGTGGCCGTCGGGATGGAATGCGAGCCGTACCCGCTCCTGGGTGCCCCGCCACAGCGTCCGCCAACTCGGCCCGAGACGTCTCCACTCGGTGATCAAGGAGCGACCCTCCCGCCCCTCCTCGACCTGATAGCCGGCCGCGCGAAGCGCCGCCAGCGAAGCGGCCCGGATCTCCTCCGGGCCGGTGTGGTAGTGGGCGTGGCTCACCGGCCGGCCGGGAAGGTCCGTGTCCACGAAGTAGGCGGCGCGGACCCCCGGGGCTTCCCGGGCGATGGCCACGGCGCGCGCCCGCTGGTCGTCGTTCTGGACCAGGCCGGAGACGAAGACCTCGCGGCGATAGGTCTCGACCTTCAGACCGAGGGGAGCCAGGATGCGGTCGGCCTGGTATCGAACCTGGATCGTGCTGCTGACGCTGATGCCGTGGATCGTCTCCCCCACGGATTCATAGGACGACCCGGCGGTGAGGGCACAGCCCAGGAGGGGCGCGCCCAAGAGGAGGCCGGCGGCCCACAAGGCTCGCCTCACTGGGCCCGCTTCTCCCGTTCGATCGCCACGATGGACGAGGCGATATCCAGCGGCCCCTTGCCCCGAAGCTGGAGAAAGGCCTGCAGGATGTCGGTCTCGGTGATGATGCCGATCAGTTCGCCGTCCCGCACCACGGGGAGGCCGCCGATCCGGTGGCCCAGGAGGAGCATGGCCGCCTCTTCCACCGTCTGCTCCGGTCCGATGGTGACGACCTGCTTGGTCATGACCTCGCGGACCGTCAACTTCTCCAGGATGTAGTGCAATTCGTGGATGCTCAGGCTGGTGGCCCCCGAGGGCGCCGCCTGTCGCAGATCCCGGTCGGTCACGATACCCACCAGGCGCCTTCCGTCCACGACCGGCAGGTGCCGGATCCCCTTTTGCCGGATCAGGTGCATGGCGGTGTGAAAGCTCTCGTCGGGTGTCACGCTCACGACATCCTGGTTCATCCACTGCTCGACCTGCATACTTCCCCCTTGCTCCAGGACCGGCCGCACGGCCGTCCCCCGTCAGATCACATCCGCACCATCCGCAGGGGCGGGACAATGGCTCCCACGCCCCACGGGCAGACTCTCGGCCCCGTCCATGCCTCCCGCCCTCAGGCCAGGTGCAGTGCCTTGAGCCGCTCCCGCGTCGGCGCGCCCCGCTCGTCCCAGCCGCGGATGCGGTAGTACTCCGTCAGCATATGCTCCATCCCCCGGGGATCCACCGGCCCGATGTCGTCCCGCTGCGGCACGGTGAGCAGGCGCTTGGGCAGGGAGTCGTCCTTCCGGCCGAGGCCGCGGCCGATGTTGATCAGCCGTTTGACATTGAAGATCCGCTCCGCCGTGCGCATCAACTCCTCGGGGGTCACCTTCCACCCCGTGCAGTAGCGCAGCCACTCCGCCATGATGGTCGGGCCGTAGGAGACCACGATGTAGAACTTGCAGATCCCGAGGCCATCGTAGAGGACCATGAGATCGTGCATCTTCACCGCGAGCTGGGCCTTGCCCTCGGTGATGTAGGGGTCCATGGGCGCCGTGTAGCCGAGGTCCGGGAACGGCAGGCCGCTCTCGGCGGTGAACGTCACCCCCTCCATGTGGCACGCCCCCCGGTTGGCCACGGCGTAGTTGACGGCGTTCGACCAGAAGGCGCGGGGATCGTGCATCGGCACTTCGACTCCCTTGACCTCGACCACCATGTCCCCGAAGTCCTTGCCCAACCGCTCCGCCGCCCGCCGCGTGCCGTCCGCCAGGATGTCCCCGATCCCCTCGCGCCGGCCCATCTTGTGGAGCAGGGCGATCATCGCCTCCCCGTCCCCCCAGGCAAGCCGCATCCCCAGGTCCGCCTCGGTCAGCAGCCCCTTCTCGAAGGCCTCCATGGCGAAGGCGATGGTGTTGCCCGCCGAGATGGTATCCAGCCCGTAATCGTTGCACAGCTCGTTACACTTGGCGATGACCTCGATCCGATCGCACTCGCACATGCTGCCGAAGGCGCCGATCGTCTCGTACTCGGGGGCGTGCCCCACCTGCGTCCCTGGGACGTCCACAACCAGGGTGCAGTTCGACGGGCAGGAGAGGCACGATCGCTCGTGCCGTCCATACTTCTTGAACATCGTCCCGCCCGAGATGCGCTCTGCCTTCTCGGCCCAGCGGCCGCCCAGGAAGTTGTGGATGGGCATATCGCCCACCGCCTCCGTGGCCATCACCGTTCCGGCCGTCCCCAGGTCAAAGTTCCGCTTGAAGAGCTGCTTCTCTTTTCCCCCGTAGGCCGCCGCGCGCTTCATCAGGCCCGCGGGATCGGCCACGGGGACGCCCCCGGTGCCGCGGACGACGACCGCTTTCAGGTTCTTGGAGCCCATGACGGCGCCCATGCCGGTCCGCCCGGCCGAGCGGGCGTAGGCGCCCTCGAACATGACACAGGCCATGCGGGAGAGCTTCTCCCCCGCCGGCCCGATCCCCGCCACGATGGCGTCCCGGTGAGTCTCCTCCAGCAGGCGACGGTCCGTCTCGAAGAAGCCCTTCCCCCAGAGCGTGCCTGCCGGTCGAATCTCGACGTGGTCGTTCTCGATCCAGACGTACACCGGCTTCTTGGCCTTCCCCGTGAATATCACTCCGTCGTAGCCGGCGTATTTCAGCAGGGGGGCCCACGCCCCCCCGGCCCGCGCCTCACCCCAAGCATGGGTGGCCGGCGACAGGGCGCAGACGGCCGTCCGGTTCGCCCCCGGCACCATCGTGCCACACAGCAGGCCCGGCAGGAAACACAGCAGATTCGACGGGTCCAGGGGTCCCTTGATCGTCTTCAGCCGTTCATGGATCAGCTTGGCGCCCAGGCCGCTTCCAGCCAGATACCCTTGGGCCGTGGCCTCGTCCAGGACGGTTGTCGAGACCTTCCCCGAGGGTAGATCCACCCACAGCAGTGTCCCCAGGTATCCTTTGGGCATGGCACTCCCCTTTGGGCCCAGTGAGCCTCCGTGAGTTGTTGGCTGTCAGAGCCGGTTGCGAGAGGCGATCCTGACGGGTGGAATTGTGGCAAATTCGTGGGACCAGCGCAAGCCAAATTCGCGTCTCGTCAGGACGGGAGCCGCGCCTCGCGGTCCCTTGAAAGGACGAAGGCCGCCCGACCCAGCAGATGGGCCAGGCGGCCTGTGTGTTCACCAAGGGGGGGAGTGTTTACTGCCCCGTGATCACGAGGTGCCCCCGGCGGTTCCATTTCCAGGCGCTCTCGTCGTGGCCGAGGACGAAGGGGCGCTCCTTCCCGTAGCTGATGGTGGCGACCCGGTCGGCGGCGATCCCGGCGGCCACCAGGTAGTCCTTCACCGCCTTGGCCCGGCGCTCGCCGAGGCCGAGGTTGTACTCGGCGGTCCCCCGCTCATCGCAGTGGCCCTCCACGGTGATCTTCACCCGGGCGTTCGCCCTCAGCCAGCTCACGTCCTCGTTCAGGGCCGCCTTCTGGTCGTCCCGGACACTGGCCTTGTCGTAGTCGAAGAAGGCGTCCTTCAGGGGGGAGGCCGCCGGGACGGCTGCCGCGGAGGGCGCCGCGGTCGGCGGCGCTGGCCGGACCGGGGTTTCCCCCGGCGGGGTCGCCCGGGTCACCGGGACCTCCCCCGGCCGGGGCGCGGGGGCCGCCGGGGCCGGGGCGGGCATCGTCGCTGCGGCCGGACCCACGGCCCCGGGACCGGCCTGGCCCACCTCGGGCCGCTTGGGGCAGCCCAGGAGGGCCAGCGAGCCCGCCAGGATACCCACGGTGAAGAGGATGCGCATGCTCGACCGATCTGACATCAGACTCCTCCTTTCTCGATCCACGTGACGTGAGACCCTTCTTGGATCTCGGAGATAGATTCCGGACCTATACGCGCGCCAGCATATGCAAGGCGGCCCGGCAGTGCAAGGAAAAAAGGCTTCCTGGTTGGACCGGCGGACGCCAGTGCTCCTCGACATCCTCCCCGGAAGGCCACGCCCCCTCAGCGGGGGCGGCTCCCGTTGGCGGGGCGTCGCGAGGCAACGTACCGCGCGGCCACGCCCGCCGCAAAGGCCGTGATGGGTCCCCGGGCCAGACCCTTCACCCCCCGACCACCACGCGCCAACATCTCGAAAGACAGCGTACCGGCCACGAAGCCTGCCACGGCGCAGGCCAGATCCCGGACCTCGGCCTGGCGCAGACTGGAACGCCCCAGCACGTGCCGGCACTCCTCCTCCAGGAAACGGACATAGCGCTGGTATTCCTGGCGCAGGCGAATGCGCGCCCGGGGCTGGAGGATGAGGAGTCCTCGCACCTGGTGCAGCAGGATGACCAGGTCACGGCGGCGCGCCAGCACCTGGAGTTGTCCCCGGATCAGCGCCGCCATCCGGTCGGCCGGCGTCCCCCCGGTGGGCACCTCTGCTCGCCCCGCGGCGATCAGTTCGTCGAACCCGTGGCGCACCAGGTGATGGACCAGGTCCTCCTTCGAGGGGAAGTGGGCGTAAAACGTCCCCTTGCCGACGTCGGCGGCCTCGGTGATGTGCTCGATGGTGGTCTCGTACAGACCCCGCTTTCCGATGACCGCGAGTCCCGCCTGCACGAGGCTCTCGAAGCTCTGGGCGCGGCGCCGGTCTGCCCGGTTCTGTTTGGGGGAAAGCTCTGCCACGGTCCCCTCGATTCGGTTGCCCGGTCAATCCCGACCGATCGGTCGGATTCGACCCGATGGACGATAACAAATGGCGTCCCGCCTGGCAAGAGAAAAGTCCGGCGCGTCCCGGTGCTTGCCCTGCGGGCGGAAGGCCCTCCACCGAACGACTGGCCGCCACTGCGCGTCCCCCTCGGTCCCGCGGCTCCCTTGACGCTTTGTTGCGGCGTGTGCGACACTCCCCTTTGGGCCGGGCCCGGGGGGAGCCGACGAGCGCTCCGCCGGCCCGGCGAGGATGCAGCCGCCCATCGAGGGATGCGAGTGGCGACGGAACTTCCTCTCTTGCCGGAAGGTCTAAGCAGATCGGAGGTCGAATCGGGGACCCCGGCAAACGGGGCCAGAGGCGACGAGGACCGTGCCATGGTGGATCGAGCACGGGCGGGGGACATGGGAGCCTTCGAGGGGCTGGTCCGCCGCCATCAGGGCCGGGTGTTCACCCTGGCCCTGCGGATGCTGGGGGACCGGGCCGAGGCCGAGGACATGGCCCAGGAGATCTTCCTGAAGGCGTACCGGGGATTGAAGGCATTCAGGGGTGCCTCCCGGTTCTCGACCTGGCTGCATGCCATCGCCAGCCATCATTGCCTGAACCACCTCGAGGCGCGGCGGCGGCGACCGCTTCAGTCCGCACGGGGTGGCGGGCGCCCTGATCGGGCTGGAAACGACCCTCCGGCGCCCCTGGATCGGTTGGCGGACGACGCGCCGCGCGCCGATCAGCTCATGGAGCGGGCGGATCTGGCACGGCTGGTCCAGGCCGAGCTGGCCCATCTTACCGAGGAGCACCGGCTCGTCCTCATCCTGCGGGACATCCAGGGGCTGTCCTACGAAGAGATCGCCGAGACCCTGGGATTGGAACTGGGGACCGTCCGATCGCGCCTGCATCGCGCCCGGATGGAAATGAAGGCCCGACTGACACCGCACCTGTGATGTGAGGGATCCATGACGTGCGACGAGGCCCGCGGGGCCTTCTCCGACCTCTATGACAGGGCCCTGTCTGAGCCGTCGCTGACCGCCCTGAACCGGCACCTGGATGGGTGCCCGGCCTGCCGGGCGGAATGGACCGCCTTCCAGCGGGCCGTGCAGGCGGTGACTGATCTGGGCGGTGCGGAGCCGTCTCCGGGCTTTACGGCGCGGGTTCGACAGCACGTGGAGGCCCTGCCCTGGTGGCAGCGGGCCCTTCGCTGGCTGTTCCTCCCGCTCCACGTGAAGGTGCCCATCCAGGCCCTGGCGCTGGTCCTCGTCGCTTTTGCGGGCCTCCTGCTTTACCAGCGGTCCCCGGAGCTTCGTCGGGAAATGGAACCGCGCCCATTCTCCCCGCCGCCTGTGGCGCAGCAGGCGCCCATGCCCGCCGCCCCGCGGACGACCGACGAGGCGCCTCGCGCGTCAGCGGGCGCCAGGCCTCCTGTGGCTGCCCCGAAGGCGGAGCAGGCCGCGCCCCCCGCGCCCCCTCGTTCCGCCGTCGGCCCGCCGCCCCAGGCTCGCTTGGAGTCCGAGAGGGAACACGACCCTTCGGCCGCCCGCGATGAAGCCAAGGAGGTCGGGAAGTCGACTGCTCCGCCCGAATCTCCGCGGGCGACCGGATCCGCCGAGGAGTCCCGGGCCAAGACTGGTGAGCCCGGGATGGCCGCCCGGCCGCTCCTCCGATCTGCGCCGGCTCCGGCCGGGCAGAGCCAGATCTCCTCGGTGCCCCCGGCGTCGGCCGATCAGCTTTACTCGGCTGCTCTGGCGGACATGGGTCGCCAGAGGTACGATCCGGCCATCGGGAGCCTCCGCGCCTTCATCCAGCAGCATCCCCGGGATGCCCGCATCCCCGACGCGAGGATGCGGTTGGCCGACGCGTATGTCGCCCTGCAACGTTATGCAGACGCCATCCCCGAGTACGAGGCCCTGGCTCGCGAGTTTCCCGACAGCCCCCTGCGCCCCGCCGCGCTGTACCGCCAGGCCCTTGCCCGCTTGGCTTTGGAAGACCGGAGCGGATGTCAGCTCCTCAGGGAAGTGGCCCTCCGCTTCCCGCAGGCACCTGAGGCCGCTGCTGCCCGCCAAGCGCTTTCCGCACGATGTCCGGAGTGACCCATGGTGACTCGGAGACCGGGAGGCCGGCAGTCTTGAGATGCCCGGGCCGTGGGTCCCGCCATCGCCCACGTCTTCCCAGCCAGTGATCAGCAAGATGGCACCTTGACGCGTCCCGGGGGCCCTGCTAGTGTCCACACGAGGTGACAACGGGATGACATCGCTGCCAACCGACTCGCCCGTGCCTTCGGGGGGGAGAGGTCGCGCCAGGCCGCCGGTGTTCCGTGCACTGGGATCGGCCCATCCGCCGGCGTGGATCGAGATCGCGAGCCGGAGGTACGACTGCCGCGAGATCCTCAAACACGACTCCTGGGCGTGCACCGTGCTGTATGAGGGGCCGGCTGGCAGGGTGGCGTGCAAGCTCAACCGCCAGCAGCCGATCTTCGGCCTGCCGATGAAATGGTGCGGCCGGTGGCTGGCGCGCCGGGAGCGACGGATGCTCCAGCGGCTGGTGGATGTGCCCGAGATCCCAGAGGATGCGGGAGACGTCACGGTGGACGGAGTGCCCCTGCCTCACGCCGCGGCGCACGAGTTCCTCGAAGGGCATCCGCTGGCTCAGGGTGAACGCGTGGGCGATGGATTCTTCCCGCGCATGGTGGAAATGCTGAAAGTCATCCACGCGCGCGATATCGCCATCGTCGATCTGAACAAGCGAGAAAACATCATCGTCGGCCTGGATGGGCGGCCGCATCTGATCGACTTTCAAATCAGCTTCATACTGCCGGATGGCTGGCCGGGCCTCAGGCTGCCGATGCGCGCGCTCCTGCGCGTCCTCCAGCGGGCGGATGTGTATCACCTGTACAAGCATTTCGCGAAGCTCCGGCCCGACCAGCTCGGGCCGGAGCAGACCCAGCGGCTCACGCGCCGGCCCTGGGCGATTCGGGCGTGGCGCTGCATTTCGGGGCCTTTTCAGTTTTTCCGGCGCCGGTTGCTGATCCTCATCGGCGTGCGGAAGGGCAAAGGCTTGGCGATCACCGAGTGCGACCCCGAAGACGCCGTGCGCCGCGAGCAGGCGCGCCGGATACCCTGACCGAGTACGAGGCCTTGCTTCGCGAGTCCCCCGACAGCCCCCTGCGCTCTGAAGTCCCTGGCTCCATCCGCGGAACTTTTTCCTTCGGCGCCTGTCTCACCCTCCAGACGAACAGTGGGCGGCCCCCGGGCCGCAAAGGAGGGAGACAGATGCGCAAGGCAATGGTGCTCATCGTGGGAGTGGCAATCCTGCTGGTCGCGGGTTCCGGCCTGGCGGCGGCGGCAACCGCCCGCGCCGCGGTGATGCAGGATCAACAGAAGGAGGTCGCCGTCACCATCTACAACGGGAATCTGGGCCTCGTGAGGGACGTTCGGGAATTCACCCTGGGTCCGGGGACTCACGAGGTGAAGTTCATGGACGTGGCCGCCCAGATCGATCCGACAACGGTTCACCTCAGGTCCCTGACCGATGCGGCGGGCGTGCGCATCCTGGAGCAGAACTACGAATACGACCTCCTGAACCCGCAGAAGCTGCTGGACAAGTTCGTGGGCAAGCAGGTGAAGCTCATGGTCGGGGACGGGAGCATGATTGACGCGCTCCTCCTGAGCAACAACAACGGCCCCATCTACAAGATCAACGGCCAGATCCACCTGGGGCACCAGGGGCGTGTGATCCTTCCCGACCTGCCGGATAACCTGATCCCGAAGCCCACCCTCGTTTGGCTGCTCCACAACCGGACCAACAGGCCCCAGCGCGTCGAGGCGTCGTATCTCACGGGGGGCATCACCTGGAAGGCGGACTATGTCGTCGTGTTGAACGCGCGGGACAACGGCGGGGACCTTTCGGGCTGGGTGACCATCGACAACAAGAGCGGCGCCACCTACGCGGATGCGGCCCTCAAGCTCGTTGCCGGGGACGTCCACCGCGCCGTAACTCGCCGCGAGATGCGGGATGGGCTGGAGCTTGCCGGCAAGGCCGCGGCGGCCGAGGCCCCGCGACAGTTCCAGCAGGAGTCGTTCTTCGAATACCATCTCTACTCCTTGGACGGCCGCACCACCATCAAGCAGAACCAGACCAAGCAGATCAGCCTGCTGGACGCGGCCGAGATTCCCATCAGGAAGGAATTCCGCTTCTACGGCGCCAGCCAGTACTACCGCGGCCCGCTGGGGACGCCCCTCTCGAACCAGAAAGTCGGCGTCTTCCTGGAGATCGCCAACAAGGAACAGCACCGCCTGGGCATCCCCCTCCCCAAGGGGACCGTCCGGGTGTACAAGGCCTCGGCCGACCGGAGCCTTCAGTTCGTCGGCGAGGACGTCATCGATCATACGCCGAAGGACGAGAAGGTGAAGATCAAGATGGGCGAGGCCTTCGACGTGGTGGGCGAACGCACCCAGCGGGACTGGAAGAAGATCGCCTCGAGCCTGTACGAGACCGAGTGGGACATCCAGATCCGGAATCACAAGAAGGAGGACGTGGAGGTGACCATCATCGAGCCCGTCCCGGGCGACTGGGAGGTGATCAAGACCAGCCACCCCTACGACCAGGTCGAGGCCCACACTCTCCAGTACGTCGTCAAGGTGCCCAAGGACGGCAAGACCACCGTGAACTACCGCGTGCGGATGCGGTGGTAGGCGCCTCGCCACATCAACAATGCGAACGGTCCTGGCCAACGCGCCCAGGGCCGTTTCATTTTCTGTCAGGCGCAGCGATGGGACGTGTTCGCAAGAAAGCGTGGGACTCTGTGGAACGAACGGGGAGCGATTGACATCATGCCGGCATGGTGGCATACTGTGACTATCACATCTGACCCGGGAGGGTATCCGTGAGACGGACGCAAATTCAGCTTGATGAGCGAACTTACGAAACGCTGCGACGACAG
>Ga0180086_1000041_pt1 | contig 13687 bp, 8 predicted proteins | sample EasRiv760_16_10D_FD_121778 | JGI IMG/M metagenome (GOLD analysis project Ga0180086, IMG submission 121778) | Soil microbial communities from meander-bound floodplain in the East River, Colorado, USA - East River metaG ERMLT760_16_10D | ecosystem: Environmental > Terrestrial > Soil > Floodplain ... | reverse complement strand
TGAGAAGCGCGCGAACTTTCTGATCGTCATCCACGATCAGCACTCGACACTTTTCTGCCAAACTCGAGTAACAGATGATTAGAGCTTCTTCAGAAAAGTGTCGAGTGCTGATCGTGGATGACGATCAGAAAGTTCGCGCGCTTCTCACCGAACTCATCGAGAACGGAGGCTACGAAGTCATGTCTGCCGCCGATGGCGGCAGCGGCCTCGAAGCCGTGAGTTCATTTGAGCCGGATGTTGTGATTAGTGATGTGGTGATGCCTGTCCTCGACGGTATTGAGCTTTGTCGGCAAATCAAGAAAGAACCCAGGACGGTCGATATCCCTGTGCTTCTGATTAGCGGCCTCCGCACTGCCGCTGAGGACAGCATCGAAGGTCTGACCGCGGGAGCCGACGATATCCTCGAAGTCCCGTTTCGTAGTGAAGAATTGCTGATTAAGGTTGCCAGGCTCGCCGAGCGGCGCCGTGTAGAGAAGCACTATCGAGAACTCGTCGAGCAGGCAGCTGACATTATCTACACGCGCGACATGGATGGCACCATTACCAGCATCAATGCTGCGGGCGCCCGGTTCTTTGGCAAATCTCCCGACGAGATTGTCGGTGGACATCTCAGCAACTTGATTGGCGCCAGAGCAGCGGCACGAGATATAGAAGAAACGAAAAGAGCTGCCACCGATTCACCGCTGAGGTCGACTTATTACCTGAAGGACACGGAAGACAGCGGACGATATCTTGAGGGCGTTATTACCATTGAGCGCGATCGCAAGATGCGACCCACTGGAATCCGCGGCGTCATCCGCGACATCTCTGAGCAAAAGCTTGCTGAAGCAGCGCTAAGAGAAAGTGAAGAACGATATCGCCGGCTGGTGGAACTCTCGCCGGAAGCGATCATAGTTCACAGTGAGGGCAAATTCGTTTATGTCAATCCGGCGGCACAACGGCTTTGGGGCGCATCTCGTCCCGAAGAATTGATTGGCAAGCCTGTATTGGACGTCGTTCATCCCGACTCGCGCGACATAGTTATGAGAAGGATCCGCGAGGTCGAGGAATTGGGTTCGTCAACGCCACTTAATGAGCAGAAGCACATTAAGCTGAACGGCGATGTCATCGATGTAGAAGTCACCGGAATGCCTTTCTTGTTTTGCGGGCAGCCTGCAGAACAGGCGGTGATCCGGGACGTCACTGATCGCCGTCGCGCCCGTGAAGCGTTGCGGCAAACTGAGGCACGACTACGCACAGTCGTTAGTAGCGCTTCGCTCATGCTCTTTGCGCTCGACCAGGACGGGGTCTTTACATTGTCAGAAGGAGAAGGCCTGAAGTCGCCGGGTTGGAAGTCAGGTGAAATGGTCGGGCGATCAGTTTTCGATATCTACCGTGACAATCCAGAGATTCTCACGAATTTCCGCCGCGCGCTTGCCGGCGAGACATTTTCGAGCGCTGTTGACGTCGGGGATTTTACCTTCGAAGCGCGCTACTCGCCGTTGACGGATGACGCCGATAAGGTGATTGGTGTAATCGGGGTGGCTACTGACATAACGGAAAACCGAAAAGCGCAGAAAGCATTACAGGAAAACGAGCAGCGCTATCGTGAGCTTTTTGAGAACGCTAACGACATCATCTATACGCACGACCTGGCGGGAAACTTCACCTCACTCAATAGAAGTGGTGAGCAGATCACGGGTTATAGCCGGAAAGAAGCCCTTCAGATGAATATTGTGGATGTGCTTGCGCCGGAATACGTGAGCATAGCCCGGCAGATGATCACCCAGAAAACAGACGACAACGTCCCGACAATCTACGAACTTGAGAACATCTCGAAAACTCGACGCCGCGTCCGACTCGAAGTGAGTACGCGGCTTGTCTATCACGACGGGAAACCTGTCGGCGTTCAAGGTGTGGGTCGCGATCTGACGGAACGCAAACGATCTGAAGAGGCCCTGACGCAGCAGGCCCAACGCGAGGCGATGACCCATCGTATCTCCCAGGCGATAAGGCGTTCGTTAGATAGCTCGGAAGTTTTCCGCACCGCCGTTCATGAGCTTGGGTCCTATCTCAACGCAGATCGCTGTTCTCTGTTCATAAGAGACGAAAAGGGAATCCGATTAACGAACGTAGCTGAATATCACGTGCAGGGTATCCTTCCCGCGGCCGCCAACTTTGAATTTGAAGACGTAAGGGCATTGATCGACCCACTGGATAAGAACGGAGTCCTTTGCTTCGACGATGCCGCTCACGATGCGCGGATAGCAGATTTTTATGAGCGCATTTTGTCGAAGGCTGACGTGCTGTCCATCATGTATGTGGCAATCAGAGTCGGCGACGAGGCTACGGCGGCTTTTGCTTTGTCGACCACGCGTGAGTTGCGCCACTGGAGCGAGTCAGACATTGCGCTGGCAAAGGCGGTTGCTGATCAGACAGGAATCGCGATTCGGCAGGCGGAGCTCTTCCAGAAAGCCGAAGCCACATCGCAGCGCGAAGTCCTGGTTAACCGAGTCACGACCGCGATTCGTGCTTCGCTTAGTTTGCCCGAAGTTTTGAGTACGGCCACTCGAGAACTTGGACTGGCGCTTGCCGCTTCCCGGGTCCACATGCACCTTTACGATCCCGGAAGTCCCATCTCGCCAGTCAAGCACGAATATGTGGCGCCGGGCTGTAGCAGCATAAGCTCGCTTGACGTTAGCTACGAGGATCCGGTTGGTCGTCATTTATTGAGCATCTCCAAACCGCTGGTCATCGACGATTCGTTAAACCATAACGAAGGGTCGCCGGATTTCAGCGCCTCCATTCGCGAGCGCGCTAGGAAGGTCAACCTTCGTTCCCAGATTGATTACCCCATCATCGTCGAAGGTCTTTTCCGCGGCGTGCTATGTATTCATCAGACAGATCGCGTGCGACGCTGGACCGCAGACGAGTTGTCCCTGGTGCATTCCGTCGCTGAGCGGCTGGCAATTGGTATGGCGCAGGCCGAACTCTTTGAAATGGTCACCAGGGCCAAATCGGAATGGGAAACCACTTTCGATGCAATGTCCGACGGGATATTCATCTTCGATTGCGCCGGTCTTCTTAAACGGGTCAACCGCGCCGGTGCGGCTATGGAAGCATCGACCCCACGCGCCCTGTTGGGCCGCAGTTGTTGCGATATTCTTCGCACTACGTCCGAAAACTCAGATTGCGTCGTGGAAGAAGCAATCAAAGAAGGCCGCAGTGTCACGATAGAGGTAACGCCTGACCGCCTTAACCGTCCCATTTTGGTTTCAATTGAACCAGTAGTGGACAAGGCCGGCATGGTGTCGGCCGCGGTTTGTACAGCTCGCGACCTTTCGGACCTGCGCAAAGTACAGGCGGTCGCCCGCGAGCACCAGTCTCTGCTTACAAACATCCTGGAGAGCGCTCGCGAGTCGATTTATGCGGTAGATATGGACGGCCGTTTCAAGTGGTGTAACAGCGCTACGCTGCTGGCGCTCGGACTGAAGCGCGAAAAGTTAATTGGCCGTCATGTCTGCGAGCTCGCGTATGAAGCCGATCGGGAACTCGTCCGCGATAAACTGCAAACCTCCATGCAGGGCCAGGCGCAGACTTATGAGATGCGCTATTTTTCCCGTGACGGAAAGCTGCGCTATGCGCGAGTCGATAATTCCCCGCTGGTAGTTGAAGGGCGCACAACCGGTGTTCTTGGGATAGCCCGGGACATAACCGAACAGAAAGAAGAACGCGAGCGTGCCGCGCGAGCCGACAAGTTGCGCGCTCTGGGCCAACTGGCGTCCGGCGTTGCTCACGATTTTAATAACTCCCTGGCTGCAATCCTGGGCCGGGCTCAACTACTCCGGCGCCAAACGCAGGACGACCCGCTCGTGCGCAACATTGAGATCATTCAAACAGCCGCTGAAGACGCCGCCGCTACGGTTCGTCGCATTCAGACCTTTGCTCGCAAATCGCCGGCTAAGGAATTTGAAATGCTCGACGTATCCAGCTTGCTGAACGATGCCATCGAGATCACACGTACCCGCTGGGAAAACGAAGCCCGATTGCGGGGTCTCGAATATCAGGTCACGCTGGACGCCGAAAGTGGGCAGCATACTTTTGGCAGTGCTTCCGAGCTCCGAGAGGTTTTTGTCAATCTAATCGTCAATGCTGTAGACGCAATGCCCAAAGGCGGCAAACTTTCTATTGGCTGCGTGCGCGAAGGCGCTCGGCTGCGGTTGCGCTTTGCTGACACGGGAACAGGAATGCCGGAGGACGTTAGACAAAAGATCTTCGATCCATTCTTTACGACAAAAGGCGCGCAAGGCACCGGTCTGGGACTCTCGGTTAGCTATAGCATCATCGAGAGATATGAAGGATCAATAAGTGTTGCTTCGGAGTTGGGTAGTGGGACAGTCTTCACTATCGATCTTCCAGCAGCCATAATGAAGTCAGAACCCACCGAAGCGGTCGTTCAAGATGTGGAAGTACCATCGCTTTCAATCCTGGTAGTAGATGATGAGCCCGCCGTAAGAGAGACGCTGGCCGAAATGCTGGAAGCGATGGGCCATCGGGTGCTGCTTGCCGAGAGTGGGCAGATCGCTTTGCGGACCCTGGCCGGAAACGATTGTGATCTGGTGTTTACCGATCTGGCGATGCCGGAAATGGACGGTTGGGAGACTACGCGGGAGATTCGCAAGCGCTGGCCGGAGATGAATGTCGTTCTCGTCACTGGCTACGGAACAGGCACAGTGCCTCCACCCGGTGAGGACAGTTTAGTAAATGGTATCATCGGAAAGCCATTCGACTTTTCCCAGATAAGCCAAACAATCACGAATATCTTAGCCGACGAACCCACACTGGAAAATGTCGGCGCCTAATAAAGCACGCGAGACCGCCTTCTGCCAGCGGATTCTAGTTGTCGTAGTTCATGATTCCGGCGCTTGCCGTAAATCCCACACCGAAGCCGACAACCATCGCCGGACCTTTCCAGTCCTGTTTGTCCGCCAGCATGAAGCCGGTTGAAGCACAAGAGAGGTTGCCGTAGTTTTTCAAGACTTCGTAAGAACCCTGGACCTTGGTGGAATCGGTTTCAAGGTGCAGTTGAGAACAGACGCCGTCGAGTATCTTTTTGCTCCCGGTATGAATGAGGCAATCATCCACCTGACCCAGGTTTGAGACCGGGGAATCAGGGTGCTGGAGGACGTCCCTCACCGTTTCAACCGCATAGTGCGCGCCGCGAGCAGGCACAGTCGGTCTCATAAAGTATTGTGGACGTCCCTTCAGGAATTCGTGCGAGTTGTTGCTATTCATTGTGAGAAGATTGACGTCTTCGGTTTCTTCGTTAGTCAAATGAGAGATTGGTCCAAAGCTTGGTTTTCCTTCTTCGGTGCCGACAAGCAGGGCTACTGCTCCGTCGCCGAAGAGCATTGATTGGATGACGAAGGTGGTATCCAACCTCTTCTGTTCAAACTGGGCTTCATCTAGTTTTTGCTCCTTCCGCATTCTTAATAGTTCTCGAAAACCATAGTATTCATCTCGCAAAAGGGGCGCGGCGTAGCGAGTGTGTGCTTCAGCCATCAGCACCATTGCCATCTTTCCGGGATTCGCGGCCAGGTACCACTGCGCCACTTCAACCGACTTCAACAACACCGAACAGCCTTGAGCTTGCATGCTGACGGTGCGAATTGATCGAGATAAAAGTCCGTGAGTTTTCCCCATTATTTCGGAGGCCAAACAGGGAAGCATTTGATCCGGAGTATTAGTAGCGGCAATCAGCAAACCAATCCGCGAAGGGTCTCCCTGCCACTCCTCGATGCAGCGCCTGGTAGCACCGACACCGAGCTCAGTAGTAGAACTTGTCGCATTCATAGCTTTACCCGACAGGAAGTCGGGATAGTTATCCATTACGGAGTATCTCTGAGCGACACCGAGGGAGTTGAGCGTGTTGATGAGCTCCGGAGAAAGCTTGTGCATGAGGGAATTGGCGAGCTCCGTTGTCTGAAATGCATGTTGAGGAGTCGCGGTAGCTGCTGATAGTAAGTTAATCATGATCGTAATCTCCCTAGGGCCTGAGACTGGTATTGCCTTCCTTGAAACCGGCCTTGTTCGTCGGTGCTCCACGCACCTGAAGGGGTTTTGGCCGTCGTTAATTCTTCTTTGGTCACAGTGGACTACATCAATGCCCATGCCATCCTCGGGATTAACAGTTTTGCGGACTTAAACGCTGAAATAATAAGACTTACGAGAACCACTGAGGCGGTCGCGCGCGGCCCTCGACTTGGATACTGCGTATGCACCAACCCTGGCAAATCCTCGTGTAAGGCTTTTTGCTAGCGGAATGTGAAAATGCGAGTTGGCAAGCAGGTATACAGCTGTGTAGGAGGTATTCAGGGATCGAGGGATCGGGATCCGGCTTTGCACAGAAAGGGCTAGTTGCACACAAAGTCGTGAGGCTGCACAAAAAGTTACTGGGAAACAAACTTCATCAGTGCGTATTTCACACCAAGATGAACACTCGTTTCACGGGAATATGAACACCTATTTCACGGGAAGGTGAACACTTTTGGGTAGTCCGTGAAATCAATTTGAAAACTGGGGTGGCGGTGCTGGAGTGGTAACTCAAGCGACCGGATGATGGTTCCCAATTTCAACTTTGGGAGGAAACCAACATGCCGGCACGGAGGCACTCCATGCGTCTGGTCAGTGAAGTACTACGTCTGAAACACGCCACCAAGCTGAGCCATCGGCAAATCGCCCGAGCGCTGCGGATTGGCATCGGCACCGTTACCAACTATCTGGCCGCCGCTGAGCGAGCGGGTCTCTCCTGGCCGTTGCCGGCTGAGCTGGACGAGGACGCGCTGGCCACAAAACTCTGGCCACCCGCTCCCGCTGCAGAAGCGAAGTTCGTTACTCCTGACTTCGTTTACATCCACGAACAACTCAAGCAGAAGGGTGTAACGCGGCAGCTGCTGTGGGATGAGTATGGCCAACAGCATCCCGGCCAGGCCTACCAGTACACCAAGTTCTGCACCCTCTACGGCGAGTGGCGGCGGCGGCTGAAAGCCACCATGCGGCAGACGCACCGCGCCGGCGAGAAACTGTTCGTTGACTACTGCGGCCCAACCATCGCCGTAGTCAACGTCGTGACCGGCGAGATCAAAGAAGCCCAGATCTTTGTCGGCGTGCTGGGCGCTTCCAACTACACCTATGCCGAAGCTACCTGGACGCAAGGGCTGGCCGACTGGATCGGGTCGCATACTCGAGCTTTCACTTTCCTTGGGGGCGTGCCAGCACTCGTAGTCCCGGACAATCTTCTCAGTGCCGTGAGCAAGGCTTGTCGTTATGAGCCTTTGCTGAACACTTCTTACTTCCAGATGTTGGCCCACTACGGCACGGCGGCGCTGCCGGCTCGTCCTTACAAACCCAGAGACAAAGCCAAGGTCGAAGTGGCGGTGCAAGTGGTCGAGCGCTGGATCCTGGCGCGCCTGCGTCAACAAACATTCTTCTCCCTGCCGGAGTTGAACCGCGCCATTCAGTACCTGCTCACAGCACTCAATCAACGGCCCTTCAAAAAGCTGCCCGGCTGTCGGCGCTCGCAGTTCGAGGCTTTGGACCAACCGGCACTGCGACCGTTGCCGGCCCAAGCTTACGAGTACGCCGAGTGGCGCAAGGCCCGGGTCAACATCGACTATCACATCGAAGTCGAGCGGCATTACTACAGCGTCCCGCACTCCCTGTTGCGCCGTGAAGTGGACGTGCGTCTGAGCGAAAAGACGGTGGAGATCTTCCTGGCTGGCAACCGCGTGGCCGTGCACCTCCGCTCGCAGCGCCAGGGCTCGCATTCAACAAATGCTGAGCATATGCCCAAAGCGCACCGCGCCCATCTGGAGTGGACTCCCGGACGCTTACTCAACTGGGGACTCCAGGTCGGCCCGCACACTTGCGACCTGGTCAAGCATCTGCTCTGGAACAAGCCGCATCCGGAAATGGGTTATCGCAGTTGTCTGGGCTTGCTGAACCTGGCCAAACGCTTCGGCCGTGAGCGCCTCGAAGCCGCCTGTCAGCGCGCCCTACAACTCGGCTCACCCAACCGCCGCAGTGTCGTCTCGCTGTTGGAGCAGGGCCTGGACCAGTTGCCCCTGCCGGAACCAACCGTGACCCAACCACCTTTATTCCACGAGAACATTCGCGGCCCTGATTACTACCAGTGAAGGCGCTACCGCGTTACCTGCCGGTGAGTGCCTACTGCTACTGGAACAAAAACTAAAACCAAAGCAAAAACAAAAAAAGGAGTCACGCTGATGCTGCTAAATCAAACTCTTGATCAACTCCGCCACCTACGCCTTAGTGGGATGGCCACCGCTTTTGCTGAACAACTCGAACAGCCGGAACTTCAGGCTCTTTCCTTTGAGGAGCGTTTCGGCCTGATGCTCGATCGCGAAGTCACCCAGCGTGAGAATCGACGGCTGAATCGTCTCTTGCAGCTCGCCCGCTTTCGGCAGCCGGCCTGCGTCGAAGACATCGACTACAAACACCGACGCGGACTCGAACGCAGCTTGATGATCTCACTGAGTACCGGCGATTGGATCCGGGCTCGTCACAACCTGCATCTCACTGGTCCCACCGGCACCGGCAAGTCATGGCTCGCCTGTGCTCTCGGTCATCAGGCCTGTCGCCAGGGTCTCTCCGTGCGCTATGAACGAGTGGCCCGACTACTCGACAGTCTGCGCATTGCCCGCGGTGATGGGTCTCTCGTCAGGCGCCTTGCGCAAATCGCCAAAACCGATCTGCTCATCCTCGATGACTTCGCCCTCAAGCCTCTGGCTCAGAGCGAGCGCCATGATCTTCTCGAGATCATCGAAGACCGTCATGCCGGCCGTTCCACTTTGGTTACCAGTCAATTGCCCATTGCCCGCTGGCATGATTACCTGGCGGAACCGACCGTCGCTGACGCTCTGCTCGACCGCCTGCTCCACAACGCTTTCAAGATCGAACTGAAGGGAGAATCGATGAGGAAAACCAAGCCGCCCTTGACATGATGATGAACACCGAGGATAAATAACCGCACTCCGCGCCGCCACCGCGGTAGACCGTTCAGCTTCGCGTGAAATGAGTGTTCACCTTCACGTGAAATCACCGTTCATCTTCCGTGAAATACGCATTGTGATATTGCGCCATAAACCGTTCAGTGTTGTAGCTGTATAGGTGGTAAAGCTGTTTCCACAGCACCGTGCGCGAACTCCGTTTCTTCTGCCAGCGATCTTCTGTTGTGCTGTTAGTCTTGAATGGAATATAGGGCTGTGCGTGATGGTCAATTACCGTTTGAAGATTCGCGTTTGATAGATAAGCTTTGTCTGCGCTGACTTCTTGCATCACGAAATTCGAATCGAGGAATTGCAGAATGCGCAATACCTAGGCGTTCTTCAAATGAAAATACCTGTAGAGCTTGGTATCTTTGCGCGCTTGATTTGCTGGTGGCAAAATCAGCGAATCTCGCGAGCGTAAATGTTTTGGTGTATTTGCGGGCAGAAAGGTTCAGAGCGATCAACGGGTCCGTGGGCCTTTGGGCGTCAACGCCCTGACTTATTCGACTCCGTAAATACAGGGAGAGTATAACACCGCCAATTTCACGCGCAAAATATTTCAACTGAAAATAGTTTTCCATTTTCCTTTCCCGCGATTTCAAACACCCTTCCAAAACCCGGCTGCAAAATAAAAAACTTATCTTTACTGCTCCTCTTGTTGCCTCTTGATAAATTCTCCCAATAGAGGCACTGCAAAAGAGTATTTGCCAAACCTGTTTTTATAGACCAATCCCGCTTCCGCTAGCTTCGATAACATTTGATTTACATGGCTACTGCTAAACGACTTGGTCGATAGCTTCTTAGATTGATCCACAATTTCTTGGACGGTAAACTCTTCATCACAATTGGGAAGTGAACTAATGGCTTTCAGCAATTCGCGCTGACGATCTGTAGCGCGACTCCATCGTCCAGCAAAGAAATCACCATCCAATTTCCTGAGTATGTCAATCCACGAGGCCGTCGGCTTGGTTTCTCCGGCGGCCATTTTTTGGATGAAAACATCGAACAATTCCCGGCAGATGAATTGAATGAAATACGGATAGCCGTTGGATAGGTTAATAATCTCCACAACTGTGGGTTCATTAAAAGTAATTGGACACTTGCTATCTTGAATCGGTTTTAGGATCGCCTCATGACTTGCTTCCCTGCTCAACTTACTCAGCGTCAGGACGTGGAACATTCGTTCGGAAAAGGTTCTAGCCTCCACCAGTTTAGGAAATAAGGTTGGAAGACCAGTGAGAATAAGCATGAAGGGAATCCCCTTCTTTTGGATCGACTGGAAAACATCAAGCAGGATAGATAGCGGGTATTGATCCTTGGCAGCTTGATCACTGAGGTTTTGCGCTTCGTCGTAGGCGAGAATAATGCCTTTACAGCCCTCAGACTTCAGTAGCTGCCAAACAAATTCTAGAACGAACTTGAGTTTGTCCGAAACCAGGCCCGGAGTGTTTTCATAGAGGTAGCGCAGTACGTTATAACTAGAAGTCTGATTTACAAGTTTAATCGTAGGCGTGAAGCCTATGCCACCCGTCGCCGTCTTGGAAATAACGATGCCACTGGTAAGCACTGCTAAATCCGTTATCAAGCGGGTAGCGATGCTTTCTTCGCTGATAGTGGCTGACTCGGAAAGATCCGTACTCGTCCAGCGCCAAATGTCCTTGATCGCAATCGGCTTAAACGTATCCAGCAATACCGTCTTTCCAACTCCCCGAAGGCCCGTTAGGACGAGGTTCTCTAGAATAAGGGTCTGTAATAGTAGCTTCCGAAATTCGTTAGTCTCATGCTCTCTACCCGCAAGATAAGGCGGTGCATGACCGGCCCCCGGTTTGTACGGATTCTGAAAAGGTTCTGTTGCCATGCTTGCCAGTATACTTAGCCGCTATTAGCCTGTCAAGTAAATTTAGCTCTGCTACTAAATTTAGTCTACGTCGTAATCGGTGCTAATACAATGTATTGCGCCTCTTGGTGCGACTGAGCGGACGGGTGTGAACCTATGGGAGAGAGCGATAGTTAGAGACGGTTTTTGGGCAGCTAGCTGATTTTCTGGGCAAACGGGACTATTTAGGCAAAGCCCACGGACCCACGGATCCCTGTTGAGAGGCCGAAGTTAGAGAGGTTTCAGACTGTGGTCTTCTCTTTTCACCGCGAAGGTTTTGCATCTAGGCGATAACGTACCAAGGCGCTTTCCCCGATACTGCCGAAGTAAAGCGAGCCTTGATGTTCGACAGCGTTGGCGATTTGGGCGTAGCACTTGGGTGAACCATCCTGGAGGTTTTCAACCACGCCGCCGCTCGAATCCAATCCCAGGACGAAGCTGTAGCGCTTGGGCGCCGGCTGAAGAAATTTTGGCAAACGCGCGACGACTTTTCTAAGGAAGGGATGGGGCAGCAGTTTGTCGAGAGTAGTATCGCGCGGCGTAACCAGCGCCAGCCAGAATTTGTCTTTTCCGTTTGAAGAAATGCCGTCAGGAAATCCGGGCAGGTTATCGATAAAGATTTCCGCCCGCCCACGATTAGCACCCTCCAGCCAAACGCGGTGTATCCGATAAGCGCCAGTTTCAACTACGAGAACAAACGATTGATCCGGACTGACAGCGACACCGTTTGCAAAAGAAAGCTCAGCCAACAACGTGCGCGTTGCTTTTGTCTTGGGGTCATACGCAAGCAATCGTCCGTTTGGCCCGTGTTCCAGGATATCGGCGGTGAAATTTGAAAGCGGAAATTTACTGGAGGCGTCGGTGAAGTAGATCGTCCCATCGGTCGCGACATCGAGGTCGTTAGTGCAACCAAAAGGCAGGCCGTCCGCACTCGTAGTTAAGGCCGTTACCGAACCGTCGGGAGCGATAGACAGCAATCCCTTGATCGCATCGGCGACGATCAGGTTGCCGTTTGGGTCAAATGCCAATCCAAGAGGGCGGCCGTGGGTGTTAGAGAAAACTTCCGGGCCGGTCCCATCCGCTTGCAGCCGCATGATGCGGCCGTCGTCTAGTCCTGAATGAATGCGATTCTGGGCATCGAGCGCTACATCTTCCGGTGCAAAACCGGTGCCTGGGCGCGTTGCCCCCGTCCCTAATGAAAGACGCTCGACGCTCGCGAGCCTCGAGTTCTGCTGATATTGGCCGGTCAAAGGCGGCGCTGGTGGAGGACTCCATGCCTGAGGTGAAATTGGAACAGGCCAAAAGAGAAGATAAAGAACAACTATCGCTATCGGTACGGCAAGAAAAAGAAAGAGCCGTCTGGCTTTAGTCATTAGCGTTTAGCGTCCAGAGGAAAGGATTGGGGCTTGACCTGTGTTATCGTTCGCCGCGCGCCTCTTCTACCTGGCTTTGCAATGCGACTACGAGTTTGCGTATTCCCGGCTGGTCCATGGGTTCGATCAAGCGGAGCGCTTCGTCAAGAACTCGTCGTTGATGCTCAGGCCATTTTGGGAGGCCGGCCACGCTTCCGAAGTTTCCTTCGTAAAACGCTGCGCGCGGCGGCCGCACCCTTTGCACCACTTCCTTATCCACCGCGAGCGTCATCGTCGAGATACCTGCCTGCTCGACTGCCCGCGCGATAAGCGAAACAGATTGATGGCATAGACGCGAGGCGGGAATCAACAATGCCGCTTGCACTTCGTATCGCTTGACGCGTTCAACCAGTCGCGGAACCATCTCTTCAACCAGTGCCGCCGCATCTGGAATGAAGCCGCAAAAACTCCAGAAGACTGGATTGAGTTGGCCAATAATTCCATTGCTTTCAAACTCAAGAAGACGACCGAGGGGCAGCAACGAGTTGCTGTCGCTCTGAACGGCCTCCGGATCGTAACCTCGCGCCGCGAAGCGCAGGTCCTCCGAGTCTAGCTGAGCGGGAATCTCGCGAAAGCTGAGATCACCGTGCGGTGCGGTTGTGTCGAAGGGTGCGGTGCCGTCGATGTAGGCGCCCGCGGAAGAAATGAGCGCCAGGTTAAGCATCGGCAAAGCTCGACGGGCCGGCGAAAAAGGCGCGCGCGTGTTTTTCACAAAAGGATAAGAGTCCGGAAGGCCATCGTTTCCGGCAACGGAGCCGCGATTCTCCAGCCAATCGGCGTAACGTTTACGCCATTCCGCAATGTTCTCGATAATCTCCAAGCAGAGTGCTACCTACCTCTCAATCGAATTGAAGCGCTTCGCGATAACAAAAGACGCAAGCAGACCGGCAATCATAGCAATACCAAGGGCCGAGACAGAATAGCTGTGTAGCGCTGCAAAGGCTATGCGATTCGGATCACTGAGCGCTACCTGGTCAATCTGGCCGTGCATTGCCGCGCGCAGGCCGCGCATCCTGGCAGCAATTACCCATTCACCAAGTCCGGTTGCCACGGCCACGATCATCAGCAAAGCGATCTGAAGAATGAGAGGCGTCCGACCATAATTCTTCTTGAGCGCAAAGGTCGTGATGAGCAATATCAGGCTCAGGATAAACCCACTGGTGTTGATGACAGATAGTGTGCGAGTAACGATCGTGCCCGCAATCTCGTTTGGGTTCGTAAGACTAAACGATCTTAAGACTCCAAAAACGCTCGGAGCGACGACGACGCTAAAGTAAATTGCCGCGCCCAGCCAGGCAGCGAGCAGGAACATTCTCACTTGATTTAGAAACGGGAACGACATGCTCTCAATC
>Ga0180086_1000040_pt1 | contig 13733 bp, 8 predicted proteins | sample EasRiv760_16_10D_FD_121778 | JGI IMG/M metagenome (GOLD analysis project Ga0180086, IMG submission 121778) | Soil microbial communities from meander-bound floodplain in the East River, Colorado, USA - East River metaG ERMLT760_16_10D | ecosystem: Environmental > Terrestrial > Soil > Floodplain ... | reverse complement strand
GGCAGCCGCCCGTGTGACGGTGACCGACGGTCCGCTGCCGTCCCTGAACGCGGCGCGGACCCAGGTCGAGCGCGAGCTGATTCTGAGAGCGCTCCAGCTGTACGGCAACGACCGCGAGCAGGCAGCCCGCGCGCTCTCCATCTCCTCCCGCACGCTCTACCGGCGACTCCGGGCGCATCGCCTCCTGTGAGGCCCCGCAGGGACAGAGACATGGGTCGAGCCGCGACAGTGTGCCAGGTGGCGCATGACAGACCTGTCGCACGGCGCTGGTACGCGTAAGACCGTTCTCGACGATCTCACCGTCGTCATTGACGTTCCCGACGTGGCATCCATCCTGCCTTCATCATCACCCCGGAGGTAGGCGGCAATGCCGGGGCTGCACATGACGAGCGACGCCACACGGGGAGACATGACAGGCGAGGGCAATTCGCGTGACTTCGTTTCGTACGCGACGCACCAGCTACGGACGCCGCTGTCCGGTGTCAAGTGGCTCCTCGAGCTGGCGGCGCGCGACGAGAGCGTGAGCGAGGAAACGCGCTCCTACATCGCCGACGCTCGCGACGCCACCGAGCGCCTGATCCGTCTCGTGAACGGGATGCTGAGCGTCGCGCGTCTCGAAAGCGGCCGCCTCCCGCTCACGCGCCAGCCGGTGGCCCTCGACGGCGTGACTCGCACGGTCCTCGACGAGGTCGCGGCCATCGTCGGCGAGAAGGCACTTCGCGTCACGGCGACCGGGATCGAGGGCGTCCCGAGCGTGACCGGCGATCCCCACTTCGTGCATCAAGTGGTCCTCAACCTGGTCTCCAACGCGGTCAAGTACTCGGCGGCCGGCGGCACGGTGCGCATCTCGCTCGAGGCCGAGGGCTCCACCGTTACCTGGAGCATCCAGGACGAGGGCGTCGGCATCCCCCGCGACGCGCAGACCTGGATCTTCGAGAAGTTCTACCGCGCCGACAACGTGCTCACCCTCGACACCGAAGGCCTCGGCCTGGGGCTCTGTCTGTCGAAGCTGATCGTGGAGCAGCTCGGCGGCCAACTCTGGTTCGAGTCGATCGAAGGCCAGGGCAGCACCTTCACCTTCACCCTGCCCCTCGCGAGGTTGGCACCATGACGACCGATGAGAATCCCCTTGGCGTCGGAGGGGACCGCGAGGCTCGGCCCACGATTCTGATCGTCGAAGACAATCCCGTCACTCGCAAGCTCGTCCGCGTCATGCTCCGCGAGGTCGACGCGGAGGTGCTCGAAGCACCCGACGGACGGACGGCCCTGGCCATGGTCGAGACGAAGGTGCCCGATCTCATTCTGATGGACGTGCAGCTGCCCGACATCGACGGGATCGAGCTGACCCACCGCCTGCGGAAGCTGCCGGGCACCGAGGCGATCCCCATCGTGGCCTGCTCGGGCTCCCTCTCGCGGCTCGAGGAAGCCCGACTCTCGTCGGTCGGCTTCAGCGACATCCTGCTCAAGCCGGTCGAGCCGTCTCACCTGATCGAGGTCTTGAAGACCTACCTGCCGACCCGGGCGACGGCCGGGCCGGCGTGGGGTATCGGCAAGCGGGTGCTCGTGGTCGACGACGATCCTCTCCAGCGCAAGCTGATGAGCCTCCGTCTGACTCACCTCGGCTTCGCGGTGGAGACGGCACAAGATGCCGCCCAGGCCCTGGCGAAAGCGACCGAGCGGCGGCCGGACCTCATCGTGAGCGACGTCCTGATGCCGGGCCTCGACGGATTCGGCCTGTGCCTCGCCGTCAGAAGGCACGCGCAGCTCCGCCAGGTCCCGGTGGTGCTGACCTCCAACGCGTACCTCGAGGAGGCCGATCGCGCGCACGGAGCGCAAGTCGGCGCCGATGCGTACGTGGGCCGAACGCCCGACCTTCACGAAATCCTCGCCGTCATCCCCGCTCTGCTTGCCGCGCCGTCCGTCGCCACCGCGTCGCCGCAACATCAGGACACCGGCGAAACCACGCACCGTCTCATCCGGCAGCTCGAGCGGCAAGCCACCATCAACGGAAGCCTCTCGCAGCTCTGCACCCTCCAGGCCGCACAGCTCTCGGCGCTCACCGGCATCTCGGACGGACTCACGCGAATCGAGGAACCCGACCGGGCGTTCCCCGAGATCCTCGCCCGCTGTCTCGACGCGGCCGGAGTCCCGCAAGGGGCCCTCTACGTGACCGGCCCCGACGGCGGCTTTCTCCGCGCGTACCTCGGCTACGGCGAAGAGGCGCTCGATGATCTGCACGGCTTCTTCGGCCAGCTCGACCTCCTGCACGCGGTGATCGAAGAGGGCGTGCCGGCGGTGGTCCCCTCGGCCCAGACGCCCGAGGCGACGGCCCGAGCGCTGCTCGAACGGACGGGCGGCAAGTCCTTGCGCGTCGTCCCGATCGTCACCCGCGGAATGCGACTCGGCGCTCTCGTGATGGAGTGGCAGGCCGGGCGTGTCTCCGAGCTCGACTGGTCGGCATTCGCCAAGACGGCCGCCGCGCAGATCGGCCAGGCCGTCGCCCTCTACCGGAGCTTCGCCAGGATCAAGGCCTCCGACGAGCGCTACCGCGGGCTCTTCGAGGCCGCGCGGGACGCCATGATCCTCACCGACGAGACGGGGCGCATCATCGAGGCGAACCACTCGGCGTGCGCGCTCACCGGATACCTGGCGAGTGACATTCGCGGAATCAGCGTCGAAGCGCTGCTGGCGCCGGCCTCGGACCAGACAGGCGGCGTCGAGGACGGGCGGCAGGACTACACCCTGACGCGCACGGACAGCACCCGCCGTCACGTCGAGATGAGCGTGAGCCGGACGAGCGGGGGGCTCCGCCTCCATGTCCTCAACGACGTCACCGAGGAGCGGCAGTTCCGCGCCGGGATGATCCAGACGGAAAAGCTCGCCGCCATGGGGCAGCTCCTCGCCGGCGTGGCCCACGAGCTGAACAATCCGCTGACCGTCATCCAGGGGCAGACGCTCCTGCTGGCCCGGAGCGCGGCGGACCCGACCACCAGGCAACGGGCCGAGAAGATCGGGCAGGCCGGCGATCGCTGTGCCCGCATCGTCAAGAACTTTCTCGCCCTGGCCCGCGAGCGTCCGCCTGAGCGGGGTCTGGTCGCGATCAACACCCTCATCACCGAGACGGTCGAGTTGCTCGCGTACTCAGTCCGAGTCGACAACATCGAGGTCCTCACCGACCTGGCGCCCGAGTGCCCGCTCATCTGGGCGGATCCCCATCAGATCCAGCAGGTGATCGTCAATCTCCTGTCCAACGCGCACCACGCCCTCCGGAAGACGCAGGGCGTCCGGGAAATCCGGATCACGTCACGGCCGGGTCCGGAAGCCGGGCACGTCTCGTTGGAGCTCGTCGATACCGGACCCGGCATCCCACCCGACGTGCGGGCCCGCATCTTCGAGCCGTTTTTTACCACCAAGGGCCCGGGCGAGGGCACGGGGCTCGGGCTCTCCCTGTGCCTGGCGACCATCGAGAGTCACGGCGGCACGTTGACCGTCGACAGTGAGCCGGGACACGGGGCTCACTTCCGAGTGGTGCTCCCGATCGGCGACTCGACGCATGCCGACGATGACGTTCGCCTACCCGCCTCTGAATTGTCCGGCGGCGCCTCTCTGCTCGTGGTCGACGACGAGCCGGACGTCGCGGAAACCTTGTGTGATCTGCTCACGGGCGACGGCCACTCGGTGGAAGTCGCCAGCAACGGCGCCACCGCGCTCGACGCCTTGCAGCGACGCGCGTATGACCTCGTCCTCAGCGACATCCGGATGCCCGGTCTCGACGGTCGCGGTCTCTACGACGCGGTGGCCATCCGCTCCCCCGCGTTCCTGCCCCGGCTCGTGTTTCTCACGGGCGACACGCTCAGCCGGGACACCGTCGAGTTCCTGGAACGCACAGGCGCCCCGTGCATCGCCAAGCCCCTCGTCCTGGACGAGGTCCGGCGCATCGTCCAGGACCGGCTCCAGGCGTGCCGGATCCAGGAAAATCCGGCCGGAGGTGAGTCATGACGGCTCCAGATCGGACGACGGAGATGACCCCAACCGTGCTGGTCGCCGACGACGACGAAGAGGTGCGGCGGACCATCGTCGAGTACCTGACCGCCGAGGGCATGGCCGTGGTGGAAGCCGGGCACGGCCTTCAGGCCCTGCTGCACGTCAAGCGACTGCGCCCGCGGATCGTCGTGATCGATCTCCTGATGCCACGTCTCGGCGGCATCGACGCGCTCAAGCGCATCCGCGCCTTCAGTCCGGAGACGGCCGTCATCGTCATCACAGGCAACCCGGACGTGCAGCTCCATCGCCAGGCCAAGGACCTCGGAGCGATCGCGGTCCTCCAGAAGCCGTTCGCCCTGCCCGATCTGCTCGCGATCATGGGCGACCGGGGCGGTCAGAGTCGAGCGGTGGAGGACGCCGGCGTCCGCGTCGCGCGGATCCTCATCGTCGACGACGAGCCGGACATCCGCGAGACGCTCACGGACCTCCTGGCCGCCGATGGGCACGTCATCCACAGCGCGGTCGACGGCGCGGCCGCGCTGAAGGCCGTCGTCGAGCAACGCCCCGACCTCGTTCTGCTCGATATCGACATGCCCCGCCTGCGCGGCGTCGAGGCCCTCGTGGCGATCCGCGAGCTGTCGCCCGCCACCCAGGTCATCATGATGAGCGGTAAGGCGGACGTCGCTGAGGCCAGGCGCTCGCTCGCCTCGGGCGCGTTCGACTACGTGGGCAAGCCGTTCGACCTCCCGTATCTCGATCGCGCGATCCGCACCGCCCTTCTCGGCGTCGAGTGACGCGCGGACCGTGGCGACGTGACCGGCCCATGAGACTCCGGACTCACTTGAGTATCGTGGTCTTCGGCGCCCTCCTGCCGATGGTGGCGTTCTCAGCCGTGATGCTCTTCTGGGTGCATCGGCAAACGCGCGAGGCCGCGGAGCTCGGCCTCGTCGACGTCGCGCGCGCCATGTCCGTGGCCCTCGACCGCGAGCTCGGCGGAACCATCGCCGCCCTCAGGGTCTTGGCGGCTTCGGACCATCTCGCTCACCGGCGACTCGGCGAATTTCACGACCTCGCGCGTGCCGCCGTCACGACTCAGCTCACGTGGCAGAACGTCGTGCTCTATGCGCCCTCGGGACAGGTGCTCGTCAACACGCGGCTCGCACGCGGCGAGCGTCCGCCCTCAGGCGCGTATCTCGATCCCGTGCAGCGCGCCGTCCGTGACCGGGCCCCCGTCGTCTCCGATCTCTTCGTCGGGCGCCTGACCAATCGCCTGCTCGTCAGCGTCGTGGTACCCGTGTTCGGTGAGCGCGCGCCCGACTACGCGCTCGCGGCGATCGTGCCCGCCGCGACCCTGCTCGGGGTCCTGCGGGAGCCCCATCTCCCCTCAGACTGGGTCGCCACGATCGTCGATCGCAATGGGAGGATCGTGGCCCGCACTCGCGCCATGGAGGAGTGGCTCGGGAAGCCCGCCACCCCCGCGTTCCTCGCCGGCAGCCGGAGCGGGGACTCGGGCTCGTTCCGCGACGTGACGCGGGACGGCGTGCCCGTGTATAGCGCGTACAGTCGCTCCCTCGTGTCCGGCTGGACGGTCGGGCTGGGCGCCCCGGTCGCGGCCGTGGAGCCCGCGTGGCGGACGTCTCTCTGGGCCCTCGGTGGGGCCGCGGTTGCCTGCTTGCTGATCGCCGGCGGCCTGGCCGCGACGTTTGCGCGGAGGATTGCGGGAGCGATCCGGGCGCTCTCGGCCTCAGCGCACGCCCTCGGCCGAGGCGAGATCCCCCCCGAGCCTGGCCGCTCGGGGATCGTCGAAGTCCAGGTCGTCGAACGCGAGCTGGCCGCGGCGGCCCATCGCCGCGCGGAGGCCATCGCGGCACAGCACCAGACCGAGCAAGCGCTTCGCGACAGCGAGGCGAGCTTCCGCCTCATGTTCGAGCACAATCCGCTGCCCATGTGGGTGTATGACATCGGAACGCTGTCCTTCCTGGAGGTCAACGCCGCGGCGGTCACGCACTACGGATATTCACGGAACGAGTTCCTGCGCATGAAGCTCAGCGACGTCCGGCCGGCGGACGACGTGCCGCGCCTCGAGGACGCCGTGGCCGCGTTCACGGCGGACGCGCGCCACACCGTCCAGCTCTCCGACGGAGCGTGGCGGCATCGACTCAAGAACGGCGAGCTACGCGACGTCGAGATCGTCGCGCATGCCATCGACTTCGCCGGTCGAGGCGCCGCCCTGGTCGTGGTGATCGACGTCACCGAGCAGACCCGCGCCCGAGAGGCCCTGGCCCAGTCGACCGAGCGCCTGAGTCTCCTGCACGAGATCGAACAGGCGATCATCGCCGCGAAGGCGCCGGTCGAGATCGCCGAGGCCGCGCTGCGGCGGCTGCGAGACCTGCTCGGCGTTCCGCGCGCGATCGTGAACCTCTTCGACCTGAAGGCCGGCCAGGTGGAGTGGCTCGCGGCCGCCGGGCGCCGCCGCATGTATCGCGGTCCCCGCGTCCGCTATTCGTTGCAGCTGGCGGGTGACGTGGCGGCCTTGCAGCGGGGGGAGCCGCAGGTGATGGACGTCCGCTCCCTGCCGCCGAGCCCCGAGACGGAGGCCCTGCTCGCCTCCGGCGTCCACGCGTACATGGTCGTCCCGATGATCGCCGGCGGCGAGCTCATCGGCTCGGTCAGTTTCGGCGGGGAGCGGGCGCAGTTCCCGGAAGAGCAGGTCAGCATTGCGCGGGAAGTGGCGACTCAACTGGCCATCGCGATCGCGCAGGCGCGACTCCACGAGCGCATCCGGCGCCAGGCGGAGGAGCTCGAGCAGCGGGTGCAGGAGCGCACCCGCGCGCTCAGCGCGGCGAACGCGCGGCTCGAGGCGGAGATCGCCGAGCGCCGGCGCGCCCAGGCCGAGGCCGATCGCGCCAGCCGCGTCAAGTCCCAGTTCCTCGCCAACATGTCGCACGAGCTCCGCACCCCGCTGAACGGGATCATCGGTTTCGCGCAGCTGATGCACGACGGCAAGGTCGGTCCCGTCTCCGCGGAGCACCAGGAGTATCTCGGCGACGTCCTGACGAGCGCCCGGCACCTGCTGGCCCTCATCAACGACATCCTCGACCTGGCCAAGGTGGAATCGGGATCGCTGGAGCTCCGTCCCGAGCCGGTGAACCCCGGCGACCTGATCCACGAGGTGCTGAACGTCGTCGGGGGCCTGGCCACTCGCAAGCGGATCCAGTTGGAATCGGCCGTCGACCCGGCGCTCGGCCCCCTGATGCTGGACCCCGCCAAGCTCAAGCAGGTGCTCTACAACTACGTCTCGAACGCGATCAAGTTCACGGCGGAGGACGGTCGGGTGACCCTCCGGGTCATGGCCGACGGCGCGGACGCGGTGCGCTTCGCGGTAGCGGACACGGGGATCGGCATCCGCGCCGAGGATCTCCCGCGACTGTTCGTCGAGTTCGAGCAGATCGATCCGGGACTCGCCAAGCGCCACGAGGGCACCGGGCTCGGGCTGGCGCTGACCAAGCGGCTCGTCGAGGCGCAAGGCGGCCGGGTCGGCGTCCACAGCACGTTCGGACGAGGCAGCGTCTTCTTTGCCGTTCTTCCCCGGGTCACCGCCACCGTCACATCGAGTCTCAGCCGCGACTCCTGAGCCGGGCGAGCCGGCTCCTTGACGTGGGACCGCCAGTTAGTGACTATAGACGGCGCCGTGGAGCTTCCAACATGACGGAAGTGAATGATCTCCGCCGCGCGCTCGAAGAGACCATCCTGGAGCGCACGAGGGCGCAGGCCGCGACCCGCGCCCTGGCCGAGCTCGGCCGCGCGCTGTCCATGTCGCTCGATCCCGACGTGGTCGCACGCGCCGCCGTCGACCACATCTGCAGCCTGCTCAACGTGAACGTGGCCGTGCTGTTTCGCGTCGAGCCGGAGTCCGGAGACTTCGCCAGCGTGGCCGTGTCCAGCGGGGGTGCCGCGATCCATGGAGAGCCGTTCGTGATTCCCCGAGGCCATGGCGCCGTCGGTCTCGCCGCGCGTGACCGGCGCCCGGTCATCAGCGCCGACGTCATCACCGACCCGCGGATCGTGCTACCCGACGACCTGAAGGACCGGCTCGAGCGAACCGGCTACCGTGCCGTCCTGGCGGTCACGCTGGGCGTCGGGCAGGGCGTGGTGACCGGCGCGTTCGCGCTCGCCGACCGCCTCGGACGCGACTTCACCGCCGACGAAGTCGCGCTCGCCCAGGCCTTCGCCGGCCAGGCCGCGGTCGCCTTCGAGAACGCGCGGCTGCACGCCGAGACCGAGCAGCGCCTCCGCGATACCGAGCTGCTGCTGACCGTGAGCCAGGCCATCAGCTCCACGCTGGACGTCGACGAGACGATGCGGCGGGTGGCGCGAGCGGCCGGCCGTCTGTTCGGCGCGGACATGGTCGGCGCGTACCTTGCCGACGCGACCGAAGACGTCTTGCGTCCGATCGCCGGATACCACGTGCCCGAGCATCTGCTGGAGGCGCTTCGCGAGTTCACCATCCCGCTCAGGGGGCATCCGATCCTCGAAGAAGCTTGGAAGGCCCGCCGCGCCGTGGGGTCCACCGACCTGGAGCGGGACCCGCGCATCGATCGCCAGGCGTGGGAGCGATTTCCCCACCGGTCGGCGCTGTTCGTACCGATGGTCGTCGCGGACCGGCCGATCGGCGGCCTGTTCATCGTCTGGTGGGACGAGCGTCGCGCCTTCCGGCCGTCCGAGATCCGGCTCGCCGAAGGCGTGGCCCGGCAGGCCGCCATCGCGGTCGCCAATTCTCGGTCGTACCTCGACGCCGAGCGGCAACGGCGTGAGGCGGAGGAGCTGGCCGCCGTCGCCCGGCTGCTGACGGAAAGCCTCGACGCCACGACCGTCGCCCGCACGATCGTCGATCGCGTCCTCGTGCTGTTCAAGGCCGATTCGGCCGTCCTCCGGATCCTGCGCCCCGATGGCGCGCTCGCCAAGATCGCCCGCGCCGGCGTCCCGCATCCGGGATACGCCGCAGTGCTGGTCTTGCCGCCGGGCGCGGGATTGTCGGGCCGCGCCGTTCGTGAAGGCCGCCCGGCTCAGTCATCGGATCTCGCGAGCGAGCCCGAGTGGCGCGAGGAGGGGCCCTTTCGCGATGCGCTGCTCGCCACCGGCGTGCACGCCGCCGTCAACGTACCCCTGCGCGCGAAAGACCGGATCATCGGGACGTTGGGGATCGGGTTCACCGCCGTTCGCACGTGCTCGGAGGCGGAGGTGGCGCTCCTCCAGGCGTTCGGCGACCAGGCGGCGATGGCCTTGGAGAATGCGCGCCTGTATCAGGACGCGCAGGCAGCGCGCGAGGCGCTGCGCGGCTTGTCCCGACGCTTGATAGAAGTCCAAGAGGATGAGCGGCGCCGGTTCGCCTTCGAGCTGCACGACGAGATCGGTCAGTCGCTGACCGCGCTGAAGCTCAACCTGGAGCTGGCGGAAGCCGCGATGAGTGGACCGGGGCTGACCCGGCTTCGCGACGGCATCGAGCTCGCGGATCGTGTGCTCAAGCAGGTGCGCAGCCTGTCCCTCGATCTGCGACCGTCGCTGCTCGACGACCTCGGGCTGAGCGCCGCGCTCCGCTGGTACGTTCCGCAACAGGCCCAGCGCGCGGGAATCGTCGCCGATGTGGCCACGGACATCGGTGAGGACCGATTACCGGCCTCCATCGAGACCGCCTGCTTCCGCGTCGTGCAGGAGGCGGTCACGAACGTGCTGCGGCACGCGCACGCGAGCCGGGTATCCGTGGGCGCGCACGCGTTTGCCGATCGGATCGAGCTGTGGGTCGAGGACGACGGCACGGGGTTCGACGTGGCGGCAGCCCGGCAGGGCATCCACGACGGCCGCAGTCTTGGTCTGCTGAGCATGGAGGAACGCGTTTCCCTCGTCGGGGGCACGCTCTCGATCGATTCGGCGCCCGGCCACGGCGCGCGCATCCACATCACCTGCCCCCTCACGACGACCGACGGCACGCTGCATCTCGCCAGGTCGCGCGTGGAGCCGCAGGGCGGGGATCCTTCAGACCCCCGGGTCGTTTGAACCCGGCTCCGCCTCTTCGCCCTGCGTGCCGGAACGGCGGATGTCGAGCATCAGCGGAAGGTCGGCTGACCCCCTGTCCGACGCTTCCAAGCGCGTGATTTGTGTCATGTGGTTCACGATGTCGCGAATGCGGCCGACGGCGGCCTGCACTCGTGCGATTCGTTCGGCGGTACCTCTGCCCCTTTGGATGAGCTCCAACTGACCGGCGATGACGGTCAGCGGGTTGTTGATCTCGTGGGCGGCGGCGTGGGCGAGCGCGGCCACCGAGCGCAGCGCGGTGGCTTCCTCGGCGCGCCTGCGGTCCGTCACGTCCAGAAGGATGCCCTCGTGGATCGGGCCATCCGGGTCGGCGATGCGCCGGACGCTCATGGCAACCGGTACCGGTGAGCCGTCCCGGCGCCGTCCGGTCAGCTCGACCTCGACGACGTCCTCGCCGACGGCGAGCCTCGCGACGACGGCCTCTCGATCGGCCGGTGTCGCGTAGTGGCCGAGGACGCTGCGACCGCGCACGTCGGCGGCGCTGCCGTACCCGAGGATGCGCGCGAACGCGTCATTGCACTCCACCAGGGTCCCGTCCGGTCGGGTCCGGAACATCCCGACGAAGCTGCGCTCGAACAAGAGGCGATACCGCTCCTCGGAGCGTCGCAGGCGGTCGGCGAGCATCTGGAGCCGCGTTTCGCGCTCGCGCACGGCCTCTTCCGCGTGCTTGCGGTCGGTGACGTCGAGCGCGACCACGTCCCACTGCGTGGCGCCGTCGGCGAGCCGGTTCGGTCGCGCGCGAAGATTCAACCAGCGAATCTCGCCGGCCGGCGTGAGCATGCGGTACTCGACGTCCATCGGGCCGCCGGTTCGGATCGATTCGTCCGCCGCCGCGCGGATGCGTGCCAGGTCTTCGGGCAGGACCAATCGATAGACCACGCTCGCATCGGTCATGGCCTGGCTCGCGCGGACCCCGAAGGTGCGCTCCAGCCCTGAGCTCATGTACGGGAAGTAGTTCGACCCGTCGAGCCGACGGACGACCTGGTAGATGACGCCGCCGGGCAGGTTGTCGCCGAGATTGCGCAGCTGCGTCTCGCGCTGGCGCAGCGCCTCTTCCGCGCGCTCGAGGTCGGAGAGCCGGGCGTTCCGCAGCAGCAGTCCGGCCTGCCGGCCGATGGTCTGGAGCATGGCCGCTTCGTCGGGCTCCACGCGGCGGCGTTCCGTCCGCCACGCGAGATAGAACGTGCCGGCCGCTTCGCCGTCGACGACGAGCGGGATCACGACACCCGACTGGTGGGCCACCGCGCGGAACAGGGGGAACGCGAACCGCTCGTCGTGGGAGACGTCGTCGCTCCAGACGAGCTCGCCGGCCTTCACGACCTCCGGCCAGAACGGCGCTCCGGCCACGGGACCGGCGGTCAGACCGTCGAGCGCGTGCTTGGGGACGTGATACCCGGCGACGGGCCGAAGCTCGTCGCGCTCGCGGTCCAGCAGGTGCGCTCCGACGGTTTCCGCTCCGGTCAGGTGCGCCAGCTCACGACAGATCAGGCGGAGAGCTTCCGTGAGGTCCATGGCGGCGCCCACGATGCGGGCGATGGCGAGGAGGCCGTCTCTCTGGCGTGAGTCGTCGATGTCGTCCACCACGGGAATCCTATAAGGGGCCTGTGGGGCGGCAGGGATTATGGCACAGATGAGGGAGCGTGCGCAGCGCCTCGGCGAGGCGGGCGCCGTGCCACGAAGGGGGCTTGCCGTCGACGAGGTGGACGCGCCCGTCGCGCACGGCCGGGACGTCGGTGTACGGCGCGAAATCCGCGAGGTGGGCACGGCGGAAGCGGAACGGCTCGTCGGGCAGCAGGATCACGTCGGGCCGCCGCGCGGCGACCTCGTCGAGCGTGACGGTGGGGTAACGGTCGGGCGCGTCGGCGAACACGTTGGCGGCGCCGCAGGCGGCGAGCACGTCGTGGATGTAGGTGTCGCGGCCGATCGTCATGTAGGGCCCGCGCCAGATCGCGTAGAACACGCGCGCGGGGGGCCACCCGGCCGTCGCCGCGCGCGTCCTCGCGAGCAGGGTCTCCAGCTCGTCGGCCAGCTCGGTGGCGCGCGCCGCGGCACCGGTCACCTGCCCCAGCTCGCGGATCATCGCGATGGCGCCGACCACCGTGCGCGGGTACGTCACGTGGACGGGAATGCCCCACGCACGCAGGACGTCGACGTGCTCGCGGACGTTCTCCTCGACGTTGGCGATGACCAGATCGGGGGCCAGCGCCCGGATCCGCTCGAGATCGGGATCCTTCTCGCCGCCGATGCGCGTCTTGCCGCGCACCACGTCGGCGGGCTCGCGGCAATAGACGGTGATGCCGACGAGCGCGTCGGCCAGGCCGAGATCACAGAGCAGCTCGGTCGTGCTGGGGATGAGCGAGACGATGCGCGGACGCGTCACTCGAGCGACAGCGCGGGCGCGTCCCGCCACTTCGGCTCGCCGTCGGGCCGGAAGTTCTTGGTGTTGACCCAGTGCAGGCCGTGATGGAGGTTCATCTTGTATTTCCCGCCGCCGTAGCGCTCACCGATCCAGCCCGCGGGATCGGCGAGGAACGGCTCCATCTCGGCCGAGGGCAGCCGCGCCAGCCACTTGAAGCGGATCGTGCCCGCGAACGGCTCCTGGACACCAATGGTCGCCGTGAACTCGGGCCAGACGCGGAGGAATTCCTCGAGCACCTGCTTGCGGGTGGGCCGCTCGACCCCGCGGTTGCCGAGATTGCGGCGCAGATACGGCTCGATCAGCTCCCAGCACCACGCGGCGATCACAGCGAGACCGAGTCTACCTCATCGGCCGGTTTTCCGGGCGCGTTCGCGATGCTACACTCCCGCGCGGCATGGCTTTCCTGCGAAAGAATCGCGTCGTCCTCGTGCTCGTCGCGCTGGGCGTCGTGGTCGCCACCCTCGTGGCCTATCGCATCAAGAAGCAGCAGGCGGCCGCGGTGCCCCGGCGCCAGATCGAGGTCGTGGTGGGGGTCGTCAAGCCGCTGCGCAAGGATCTCGACGTCAAGCTCGCGTATACGGCCGACGTGCTGCCCAACAAGCAGGTGGCGATCTTCGCCAAGGTCAGCGGGTACATCAAGCGGCTGGGCGCGGAGCCGGGCGACTTCGTCCGCGAGGGCCAGTTCCTCGTCGAGATCGAGGCCCCGGAGCTGAACGCCGCCGTCGAGCAGGTGCGCGCCGCCGTGGCCACCGCGGAGGCGAACCTCAACGTCGCGCGCTCCACGCTCGAAGCGACCCGGGCCAACGCGGCCAACCAGGAGGCCAACCTCGCCAGGGCCCGCGCCGTGGCCGTCAACGACGGGCGGAACGCGGCCCGCCTGGACGACCTGCACGGACGCGGGTTGATCTCGGCGATGGACCGCGACAACGCGCGGACCAACGCCGAGTCCTCGCAGGCCTCGCTCAAGGCCGCCGAGGCCCAGCTCGCCGCCGCGCAGAGCCAGGTGGAGACGCAGAAGAGCCAGGTCGTGCTCGCCCAGTCGAGCGTCGAAGGCGCCCGGGCCTCGCTCAAGATCTCCCAGACCAACCTCGACAACACGCGCCTGCTCGCGCCCTTCCCCGGCTACATCTCGGCGCGCAACCTCTACCCCGGCGCGGCCGTCAGCTCGCAGGCGGCGGGCACGGCCAACACGTCGATCGGCATTCTCGTGCTGCAGGACATCGCGATCGTGAAAGTC
>Ga0180086_1000039_pt1 | contig 13827 bp, 12 predicted proteins | sample EasRiv760_16_10D_FD_121778 | JGI IMG/M metagenome (GOLD analysis project Ga0180086, IMG submission 121778) | Soil microbial communities from meander-bound floodplain in the East River, Colorado, USA - East River metaG ERMLT760_16_10D | ecosystem: Environmental > Terrestrial > Soil > Floodplain ... | reverse complement strand
TCAGGCCATTGCTGGCGAGCGTCTTGGGCGTGTAGACGTCCACCGCCCCGCCGCTGAAAGCAGTTACCCGCCCGCCGGCCTCATCAATCATAAGCACACCGGCTGCCACATCCCATGGGTTGAGGCCATCCTCCCAAAAGCCATCGAAACGCCCGCAAGCGATATACGCGAGATCGAGTGCCGCCGAGCCGTCGCGTCTGACCGCCTGGGCCTCCATCGTGAAATTTGCGAAGTGACGCGCAAAGTTTGGTCGCTCACGAACGTTGTAAGGAAAGCCAGTACACAGCATCGCGCTATTCAGATCAGCTAGTGTTGAGACACGCATGCGGCGTTTGTTCAAGGTTGCGCCCTGACCCCGTTCAGCGGCAAACATCTCGTCGCGCGTGGGATCGTAAATCGCGGCGATTTCGAGGGCACCCGCACGTTCAAGCGCAATGGAAACGCAAAAGCAGGGATAGCCGTGAGCGTAGTTGGTCGTGCCGTCAAGCGGATCGATGATCCACTTCCAATCGCTTTTTCCCGGGACCATCTCAAACCCGGCAGTTGCGCCTGATTCTTCGGCGAGAATTGCATGACGCGGGTAGTGAGACTTGATCCGTTCGATGATTAGCTTTTCCGCAGCGAGGTCGGCATCGGTAACCAGATCGATGTCGCCTTTGTTCGACACCTGTAGCGCTCGTCCGAAACGATCGGCAAGAATGGCACCCGCATCACGAGCTGTTTGAATGGCAAAGTTAAGCAAGGTTTTCTCTCTTCCTGCTTTAGTTGTTTTTGATTAGCTTGCACAGGATATATCAAGAGTTGGCAGGCTCGCGAATGCAACTCTCAAGTTGAGACTTTGCATTTGACATAATGATTACCGGCGTTATGCTAGCTTCCAAAGATTTCAGACACGCTTCGGCGGCCAAAGGACTTCAAGGAGAGCGACTCAAATGAGAAGAGCAATTTCCGTCGTGCTTAGTGCGATCATATTCCTCGCCCCTGCCGGTGCGGCATTCGCATGGGGAGACGATGGCCACCAAACAGTCGGAAAGATCGCTTCACTGCGCATCAAGCGGCGCACTGCTCAAAAGCTCGCGCAGATTTTGAAGCCCGGGGAAACGCTCGCCAACATCGCGACCTGGGCCGACACGGTGAAGGATCGCATGGGCAAGCCTGATCCCGACGAAGACACGAATACTTTTCTACAGGACATTGCGCACAACGAGAAAAACCGTGAGTGGCATTACGACGACCTGCCACTCGAGTGCAAAAACTACCAAACGTGCAACGGCTTCACTCCTGACAACGATATTGTTCACATGCTCAACGTTTGCATTCGCACGCTGCAAGGGCATCCCGATCCAAATCATCCTCTCAGCCAACGTAATGCGCTGAAATTGTTAGTTCACTTTCTGGGCGACATTCATCAACCGCTTCACGTTGGCTGTGGGTTTATCGATGTCAACGGTCCAAACGGTACGATTGTGATTGTCAGAGATCCGGCCGTAGTCAAACAGAAAAACTTGCCCAGCGATAGAGGCGCCAACGATCTGATTATCGATAATGATCGGAAGAATCTGCATTCCTTCTGGGACTTTACTCTGGTTACATCCTTGATGAACGTGATTGGTCAGGAGATCACTTCCGACACGCTGGGCGCGTTTTTGAAGCAGAATGTAAGACCAAAAGCGAGTTGGAATCCGCGCGGCCCGGTAAACACCTGGGCGGCCCAATGGGCCACGGATTCCCTCTACCTATCGCGCGATCATACTTACAAGTCAGTACAGATCATTGGTAAGCGAACGATTCCGGTTCTAAGCCGTGGTCAACCGGTTGTGCGCGACGGTCAGCCGGTGATGCAGACGGTTTACGACATTACGCGCCCGAGCAACTACGAAACGCTCAATCGCGAACTGGTGCGCCAGCAGCTTGCTAAGGGTGGGTATCGCCTTGCGAGATTGCTTGACGCAATATATCGCAATGAGCGAAAGCAATCAGCCGTTGGCGATTAGCAATCAGCAAATGGTAAACAGCAAACCACCGAGCACGATGGATGAAGTGGTGCAGTTTGCAACTCGTTACAGAACCGAGCGCGGTAGCACCGGATGTTAAAGTCTAGTTTGGCAATAAGCGCTTAATACTCGAAGTTGACTATAGCATCCGGCGCTACCGCGCTCGGTTCTGTATTGGCATCGGCTTATTCCGAAGTCGACTCCAGCCTCCGATCTCCGGCCACAGCTCTGTAACAGCGCCATCCATCCCCCAACTCCAAATTCCACCGCTACGCGCTGACTGCTAGTGTGTTGACTGCAATCTGATTGCTGTTTACTGTTTGCTGATGACTACCACGATGGATAAGATCAATCTCAGTCAAAAACTGGCGCTGATTAACGACCACTGGAACCCTCGCATCATTGGCGAGTTGAACGGACAATACCTCAAGCTGGTTAAATTTAAAGGGCCGTTTACCTGGCATCATCACGAAACGGAAGACGAGATGTTTCTGGTTGTAAAAGGAAGATTTCGTATGGAGTTTCGCGAAAACGGCAGCGAAACATCCGAACCCAATGTGCGACGAGACGTCTGGCTGGAAGAAGGCGAATTCATTATCGTTCCTCGAGGAGTAGAGCACCGGCCGGTTGCCGACGAAGAGGCGGAGGTTCTGCTTTTCGAACCCGCCTCAACACTGAATACCGGAAATGTGCAGGACGAGTTCACTGTCCCAAAACTCGAGCGGCTCTAAAATGCTGTCGTGAACGACCATCTTGTGTGAAGATAAGCAAAACTCTGAACGGAGGCTTAGGCTGTGAAAACAATTTCCAATCTCCTCATCGTAGTTCTTATTGTTATTGCGACGGCTGCGGTAAACACCTCGGCGCAAAATGCGCTGGGCCAAACCAGCGCCGCTGGCCGGCAATTAGCCGCAACAAATTCCGCTGCGGTTACCACCACTATCCCAACAAGCTCGCCGGCTAGTCAGACTGTGGTTAATTCTCTGTCGAGCCTGCCTGAGGCTGACACGCTGATTTACATTAACTCGCAGCGAATTCTGAACGAGCTCGTGCCAAAGCTCATGCCCGCGAAAGATGTCGAAGGCATGCGCAAGGGTTTCGAAGAAGTCAGGAGAAATGCCGGCATAGATCCGACGAAAGTTGACTACATCGTGTTGGCGGTGCGTTTCAAAAAGCCAACGGCCGATCTCAATTTCCAAGCGCCGGAATTGATGGTTGTGGCCAGTGGAGATTTCAGCGCCGACTCGCTCCTGGTCCTGGCACGAGCGGCTTCGCAGGGAAAACTGCGCGATGAGATGTATGGTGATAAGACGATCGGGTTAATGACAATTGATCCAATAGCGAAAGAGGCCGAAAAGAATCCCTTTCTGAAAGCTTTTTCGGAAGTTGGCATAGTTTCGCTTAACCCCAACACGATCGCTGCCGGCACGCCTGGGTATTTAAGGGCCGCCATCGATGCGGGCTCAGGCAAGGACCGCATCAATACCGAGACTCTGAATTCTCTGGGGCGCGATACAAACGCCCTCATAAGCATGGCGGGTAGGCCGTGGCAGTCGTTTGCGAAGAGCTTCGGCCTGCTGGGCACAGAAGCGAATGCGCGCGCGCCACGTTGCGAATCGAACATGGGCGACTTTTACGCAGCGCTGACGATGGACGCGACAAACTTCATGATTCGCGGCGTAACCAACGCGGACAATCCTGACACCGCAAAGATAGTCGCCAACTTGTATTCGGGCCTTTTGCGTTATGCTACCAGCTCGATTCCAGACCCGTCCGCGCAGTCGCTGTTAAAGGGTCTGGCTATCACCGCGGAAGGCGATGAAGTGCTGCTGCGCGCCGATTTCCCGCAGCAAATGGTAATCGACCTGATTCAGCAGAAAATGAAGCCAAAGGCCACAGGCGCAAAGCCGCCAGTCAAACCCGTCGTGAAGAAACGGAGAGCAAGACGCCGGCATTGAGTTGAGGTTCAGAAGTGGATCCGATGTCTTCAGCGGTTACCGTGCTGACGGCGATGATCACGCGGCGGTTTTGATCTCAGCTTGCGGCAGCATGATTCTCTCAACGTCGTCCCGCCTTGGCCGGGTGGTTGATCGGGTACGCGCGTTGTCAGACAAACTGGAAGAGCTTGCTAAGAAGCGGGCCGAGGATACTAAGGAACGACAAGGCGTCATCTTCGCGCAGCTCGATAAACTGACCAGTCGCGCGCGCATTCTGCAACGTTCGATGGTGGCCTTTTACCTTGCTACCGGCATGTTTGTAGCCACCAGCGTGGCCATCGGGATTGTTGCCGTTATACCGAGCAGTCCGCGTTACAACCTGGTGCCTGTGGCAGTTGGTCTGGGAGGAGCATGTTTTCTTTTTTACGGGAGCATGCTGTTGATTTTCGAAGCGCGGCTGGCGCTCAGCACCATACATGCGGAGATGGATTTCATCTGGCACCAAAGCACCAGGGTTGCGCCAGCGGATCTGGTGGAAACGCACAAACCGCATTTTGTACACTTTCGCAGTCACAAGTAAAAGCAGAGGTCAGAGGTCAGGAGTCAGATTTTCAGATCCAGTTAGTTTTGACAGATTGAATGGGTGAACTTGAGACGATTAAGGGTCCTCGCTACCGGGGGCTATTAGCGACGGGCGAGCTGCAGAGGCGCGTAGCGGCGCTCGAAGTTCTGCTCGAACGCTGCACCGTTTGCCCACGCGACTGTCTCAACAATCGCCTAAAAAACGAGATCGCCGCTTGCTATTCGGGTCGGTTGCCCATTGTTTCTTCCTACACTGCTCACTTCGGCGAAGAGCCCGCGCTGGTAGGTACACGTGGCGCCGGGAATATTTTCTTTGGCAACTGCAATCTGCGTTGCGTCTACTGCCAGAATTACCAGATCTCACAAACACACAAAGCGCAGCTCAAGAATGAGATAACGCACGACCGTCTCGCCGAAATAATGCTGGAGCTGCAAGCCAAAGGTTGTCACAACATCAACTTCGTTTCGCCAACCCACTTCGCGCCACAGATGGCGCGCAGCATCCTGCTAGCAGCCGAAGCAGGTTTGAAGCTCCCCATCGTCTACAACACAAACGCCTACGATTCCGTCGAAGTGTTGCGACTGCTGGAAGGAATCGTGGATATCTATTTACCCGATCTCAAATACGCGGAGAACGAAGCCGGTTACCTCTATTCCAAAGTCGGCAGCTATAAAGAACATGCACGCCGCGCCATTGCCGAGATGTACGCTCAGGTGGGCGATGAACTGGTCTTCGGCGACGATGGTGTGTTGCTACAAGGGCTTATTATTCGTCTGCTGGTCTTGCCAAATGATATTGGTGGAGTGCGCGAGTCGCTTGAATGGATAAGAGACGAGCTTAGTCCGCGAGTAGCTGTTTCGCTGATGGCCCAATACTACCCAACCAACCAGGCCGCAACTAATCAACGTCACATTCTGCTCTCGCGACGCATAACGGAAACAGAGTGGCTGCGCGCGCTCACAGCGCTTGAGGAATTGGGAATGGAAGCAGGCTGGTTGCAGGAGTTTGACGGCCCCGCTTACTACTACCGCCCCGATTTCAATAATCGCGAAACTCCATTTAAGGACATTAGGGACTTCACGCTTTAGAGATCCTAGCCAGGTAAGCGGGGGCAAGCCCACTTACCTGTGAGGCTCTCTGACCAGCTCGGTAGCCCGACTTGAAAGCCTTTCAATCAGGAATCAGCACTCGACTCTGAGCAGCTCGTGGTAGGGAAGGTGGGCTTGCTCCCGCTTGCTTGGCTAATATTCAAGTTGAAACCAATGAGACAAACTGCTCAGATCGGTAAGAACAATGCAGGTTGTTGTTTGCTTACGAGCATTCCGCAAGCCTCAGCTCTAAGATTTGGTTGGCTTGAGCTGGTGCGTCGTGTGTTCGATTACTGACGGTTGACTGATAATCCGATCAGTTGACCCGGCCAAGTCGTTGGTCGACTGAGCGAAGGGCGAAAGTTGGTTGACCGGAGAAGCGCTTTGCATTCCCGATTCAAGTTCCTTTTGAGACTGCGCTTCGTCTGAACGATCGTCGATCTTTTTACGTGGAATGGTGAATGCGAGGCCGTTGATTACCAGACCGATGCCAATTAGAAAGGTAACGACGCCCAGAGAAATAAACGGAATAAGATCATCAGCTTCGAGACTTAGCAAAAAGATCAGTAGCGCCCCACCTAAACCGACGGCGGCAGTGACTACCCCGGCACGTACGCGCCGCAATCGTTTCTCTTCCGGCGACTCAAGAAACTTTTCAATCTGCGGTAGGACGTCTTCAGCAACTTGCTTCAGATCATGTGCCGACTCCATTTGCCGGATCTTCTCCGCCATGGCCTGGCTGATCTGTTCGCGCGCGGAAATTGCCGAAGCCGTAATCGTGTCTGGGCGCTCCAGGCCACGACGCACAGCACGCAAGTCTGTGCCGCAGGCGCGGCAATATTGGCTAATTTGTCGTTCCTCTGAACCGCAGGTGGGACAATACATAGTGCTGAGTTATACGGCGGCGTTGTGAGCGAAGTTCCCCTGGTTAAGTAGATAGCGGGCAATGGGAAAAGGGGAAGGGGGCGAGTTACCTCTTCCCCTTTACCCGTGCCCCTTAATTTTCAACCTTCACGCCGCGCCAAAACGCAATGCGATTCTTGATCTCGGCTGCCGCATCCTTCCCCTCCGGGTAATATTAACCAACATCCGCCGCTAACCGACGGCAGGATCGTAATCTCGCAATTCTCCGGAAGGGCTGTGTCGAGGAGTTGTTTGCGCCGAACGTTATCGTCGTTGAGAAAAATGTTTACATGCGGTCTCAGGTTCCCCTGTTCATTCAGCACTCGATCGCGCAAGCCAAGATGTTGCCGCCACAAACTATCCAGGGCTTCACCAACGGTCGCGGCAGAGGCGTCGACGACAATCTGGCTCTGCCCATTCGTAAAGTCGGTTAAGAAACCTGCCACATTAAAAGTGATCATAATCCGAAAACCAGGTGGCAAAACGATGAAGACCTTCGCTCCAGCCAGGAAAGTCTAAGGAAGAACTCCTTCGGGAACCAGCCATGGGTGGATGTCGATTGCCAGGCGCCCTGCCTGCACCGCCGGGTCTGTTTCGGTCAGCGCGCGTGCTTCATCAATCGATGCCACCTTGAAAACAAAGATACCGCGAAGCTGTCCGTTGTCACCGAAGGGTCCGGCAACCACGAGCTTTTTCATCTCTGCCAGGCGGTTGATGTTTGCCAGGTGCGCCTTTTGCAGTTCCTCGGTCGCCGGGGTTTTTTCCGGCGTCCACCTGGCGCCACGCGTTAGAAATGCGAGGTAAGCGGTTGTTAGTTTGATTGGAGAAGAAGGTTTCTTCATTACATCTTCCGACCACCACGGATGCATCTCGGCGACAAAGAACCCGGCTTTCACCGCCGGGTCACTCTCGGCCCACGCGCGCGCCTCCTCTGCCGACTTCGCGCGCAGAATGAAAATGCCGGCAATGTCGCTGTTGTCCCCAAGCGGACCCGCGATGATAGCCCTCCCGGATTCCAGCAGTGACATGACATTCGCCACATGTTCCGACTGTAAGTTTTTCGGCATTCCCGAGGCGCTGTATTTCGGACCGCGTTTCAGTAATGCCATATGAAACTCTATTAGCTTGAATTCGGGTTCCTTCTTCTCTTGTGCCCAAGCAATTGCAGGGGCTGCGACATACAAAACGACGAGTAAAGAGCCGGCGACAAATCGTTTCATGAGTCTTTCCTATCTTCTGTTGGGATCTGAGATGTTACTGGGGAGCTTTCCCGGAAAACCTGGACTGATTGCGATCTGAACAGCACTGGTTTCCCTTTGCGTCAAAATCAGCAATCAGAGCTATTTGAAAACCTGGTCAGTGTACTACCGCCGTCTTCACGCAAACCACGGGCGGTAAACTCTCGAGAATCGCGCTCCACGACTCGCCACCGTCTGTAGATCCAAACAACTTGCCACTGCGCGTACCGAAATAGAGTCCGGTGGGCTGCAGGCTGTCCGCCGACAGGCCGTCGCGCAGCACTGTCTCCAGCGCATTCTCCTGCGGCAGTCCGTTTTCCATCGCCTCCCAGGACTCGCCTGCGTTCCGCGTGCGATAAAGCCGTAACTTTCCTTCGGGTGTGCAGCGAAACTCATCTGACTCGAGCGGAATTATGTAAACGCTGCCGTCATCGTTGGGATCCACTTCCATAGCGAAACCAAAATCCGAAGGCACGCCGTTAGCGATGTCGGTCCAGGAATCGCCACCGTCCTCGCTCTTGTATAAACCCCAGTGGTTCTGGAGAAACAGGCGCTGCGGATTTGCAGGATGACTGACGATCTTGTGAACGCACTGACCCCATTCCGGATACTGCTGATCGGGCGGAAGAAACTGCGCGCGCACCCCTACGTTTCGTGGCTGCCAATTCTCGCCGCCGTCATCGGTGCGATAAACGCCACCCGTCGAGATCGCTACAAACAGACGCTTGTTATTTGATGGGTCCGGCAGGATCGTATGCAAGCAAAGCCCACCGCCGCCCGGCATCCATTGCGAACGGTGCGGATGATCGTAGAGACCTTTGACAAGCGACCAGCTCTCGCCTGCGTCGGTAGATTTAAACAAGGCGGCCGGTTCAACTCCGCAGTACAACGTGTCGGGTTCTTCTGGATGGCCCATGGCAATCTGCCAGATCTGTTTCACTGACTGGTCAATGCCCTCGGGAAACTTTACGCCGTAGGTCTCCGGCTCGGTCCAGGTTTTTCCGAAGTCATTAGACGAACTCAAGTACGAACCCCAGTGGGAGCTGTTGACAGCGGCCCAGAGGCGCTGGCGGCCGTTGCGATCGTCGTAAGCAAGAGCGTAGATGGCTCGACCGGGAAAATAGGGTCCGCCAACTTCCCACTGCCGGCGCTGCTTGTCTGAACGAATCACAAATGCGCCTTTCATCGTGCCGGCAAGTAGGAGCACATCGCCGGAATTGGCGCTGACATTGTTTGTCTTGGGCATAGGGGAACTCCAAAGTTAAGTTTCGTCGAACATATGTAACGCCAACTGTGCGGGGCCCCCAGCCCGGGGTCCCCGGCGGCGCAGTGCCGCTGGGGTGGCAAACGGGCAGCCCGGCTGGGGTGCTTGGTAGTTTGCGGGCGCGCAAGCCGCCGACAAACTAAGGTTATCCGAGACGCCACAAGCTAACAGTTTGCGTTACGAACGGTGCGTTGCATTATAAAGAACGACTACGCTGGCGCAAAGATGAAGTTCCGCAATATTAAATCCACAAATTCGTAAAAGTTCGCGTATCTAAGCGTCTTCTACTCAAGAATTCATCCTCCATTAGGAATATATAGAAAGCATTCGGAAAACTGTGAAGCACTGAAGGGCAACGGCGGGAAACCCCCGGATTTGCCTTGCTCAGGATCTATCTATTTCTGCCTTCGTCTGTCTTTTCATGGCCATAGAAGTCACATCCATAGCCGACCAGCCTCAGAATCTTTCTCTACGCCGGCTCGCGCGAAGTCTTCATTCCTTCTTTCAGGACGAGCCGTTAAGTAATCGACGCCTTCTCTGGCGTTCCCTCTGCGGCATATTCGCGATAGCGCTGATCGCCGGCGGCGACGCTTTTCTGCGCTCCTATAAATACTACTCGCGCCTGATTGATGCTCGGCTGGAAAGTGGTTACCTGACCAGTCGCCCCGGTCTTTACGCTGCACCGCGTGTTATCCAGGCGGGCCAGAGACTATCGCGCGCTGATTTGATCAGGGCCTTGCGGCGTGCGGGGTACGTCGAATCCCAACGCAGCAACGTTTGGAATGGAAGCTTTCGTGAAACAGATTTGGGAATGGAAATTCGCCCGAGCCGTGCCAATCAGAGTGGGCCGTCTGTGGTTCGCATAAATTCCGACGCCCACAACAAAATCTCAGAATTGATGGCTGATGGCATTGCGGTCGACTCGTTCGCGCTCGAACCTGAAGTTCTCTCCAATGATCCTCTCTCCAAAGCTGGAAAGCGCGCAACCGTTCAATACTCTGAAATACCTCCAATACTCGTCCACGCCATACTTTCGATTGAAGACCACCGGTTCTTTCAACACTCGGGCCTGGATCTGTTTGGAATCGCGCGCGCGCTGATGCGTAACGCCGGCGACGAACGAGTGGGGCAGGGCGGCTCGACTATTACTCAGCAGCTCGTAAAAAACACTTACCTTTCGCCGGCGCGCACTTTTCAACGCAAGTACGCGGAAGCGATGCTATCCATTGCTCTCGAGCAGCGGCTATCAAAAGAAGACATCTTTGCGCTCTATTGCAATGAAGTGTACCTGGGGCAGCGCGGCGCGGTGGCTGTGCGTGGCGTGGAAGAAGCGGCCCGGACTTACTTTGGCAAGGAGCTGAAGGACCTTTCCCTGGCCGAAACTGCGACCGTGGCCGGAATGATTCAGGGGCCGAATCGGTATTCGCCGACGCAACATGCGGAAGCCGCACAAGCACGCAGAAACCTGGTGCTGGAGGCGATGGCGCGCGACGGTTGGATTGGCGCTGAACAAGCCGCGGCGATATCACTAGAACCCGTTGTCGTAACTACTTCTTCCAACTCCGATAATTCACTGGCGCCTTACTTCGTTGACTATGTAAACCGGAATTCGGATTCACAGTTTGACGCCTCGCCTGCCAGCCAAAGAATCTACACCACAATCGATCTCGACCTTCAGCAACTCGCCGAAGCAGCGCTCAAACGACAATTGGATCGCCTCGACACCCTGTACAAAAACCGCGACGCGAAGCCACAGGCCGCGCTCGTCGCTCTCGACCCGAAGACTGGCAACGTGCGGGCGATGGTCGGTGGTCGCGACTACGCCGGGTCGCAACTTAACCGCGCAACCGACGCGCGACGCCAGCCCGGTTCAACCTTCAAGCCTTTTGTTTATGCCGCGGCACTCGAGGATGGCATGTCGCCCGTGCAGACATTTGCCGACGCGCCGCGCGCATTCATCTACGATCGCGACAGAGTTTATCGTCCGGCAAACTACGGTGGCGGTTACTCGATGAGCGACGTGACCATGCGCACCGGGCTGGTCAAATCGCTCAACGTCGTTACGGTTGATATTGCCCTGCAAACAGGTTTGGCGCGCATCGCGCATCTCGCGGAAAAGTTTGGCTTGCCGAGGCCGGAACGTTATCCATCGCTCGCCCTGGGAACCAAAGAAGTGACGCCGCTCGAACTTGCCGCCGCGTATGCGGCCTTCGTGAATGGTGGACATCGCGTTGAGCCGAAAGTCATTTCAAGTGTAGGCGAACCGCCCGGCGTCCACCTTGACAACCACGACAACGCTGATTCAGAGGTCATCAGCCCGACGACGGCATACATGATCACAAACATGCTTACTGCGGTGGTCGACCGCGGAACAGCGCGCGCCGCACGCGAAACTGTGAAGGGAACAGCGATCGCCGGCAAGACGGGCACTTCGCGCGATGGTTGGTTCGTGGGCTACACGCCTAACCTGGTTTGTGTGGTCTGGATTGGATTTGATGACAACCAGCAACTCGGGCTTACGGGTGCGTCGGCGGCGCTACCAGCGTGGACGGATTTTGTGAAAGCTGCGGTGGACTTGAAACCCGAATTGGGTGGCAGAAACTTTGAATGCCCGGAAGGAATAAAGTTTGTCGAGATTGACGCCGATAATGGCTCGCTTTCAACTCTCTCCTGCCCGCATCGCGAATTGATCGCGGTCACGGAGAGACTCGCGCCTAACGTCGAGTGTTTCCTGCATGGAAACCTGCCCGACTCAATTGGTGCCGGAAATGGTGAAGTGGCTGACCGCGAGGTAACAAGCGAATCTGTTCTGGCCCAACACTACAGATCACCCAATCGCGCCTCACAGGAAAACAGTTCGTCTCCCATGGCCGCGACTCGCGTGGACGTGGATGCGCGAGGAAAACGAACGCTGGTGAATGATCTCAGGTAGCTTCATCGCACCCGGCTTCATCCAAGTAATTAATTAAGTCACTTCCAATATCACTTCCGCTATCGCATGCTCGCTGGTGTGCGATAGTGAAAGATGCACGGCGTTCGCGCCTGACGAGTTGAACAAATCCTTCACCGAACCGTGGAGAATCAAATAAGGCGCCCCGGAGTCGCGTGAGGCGATTTCCACGTCCTGCCAGCTAATCCCACCGCTCCATCCGGTTTGTAGTGCTTTTAGCGCCGCTTCTTTTGCGGCGAAGCGCGCGGCATAATGTTGCGCCGCCACCACGCCGCGGCTGTCGCAATACGCGCGTTCGGCGGGCGTGAATACGCGCTTGCGAAAGCGCGGCATGCGTAGCAGCACTTCGCGAATCCGCGCAACTTCGATAATGTCTATCCCGATGGAGATGATCATAAGCGATCAAGAACTAGAGCAAGCCGGTTTCTACTGGCGCAAGCTTGAAGGCGTGCAAGCGCTCGTCTGCGCTCCACTCGAAGAGGCTGGCTTCGCTAATGGTTTTTCAACCCGCATTGGCGGCACCAGCCCGATGCCGGAGAACGCACTCAATCTCGCCGGCTTTAACGAAGACACAGCGGAAAACATTCTGGAGAATCGTCGTCGCTTTCTCAAGCTTTTCGCGGGAGGGGGAGCCCAATGGGCACTCGCCGGTTGCTGGCAAGTCCACGGCTCTGACGTGCGTCTCATAAACAAGCTCGGCGAAGCGAAGCCAGCAGCGGACGCACGCGGCGACACTATTTACTGCGATGCGATCATCAGCAACGCACCCGGTGTTCTGGCCGGGGTGAAAACGGCCGACTGCGTGCCCATCCTGATTGGCGATCCCCAGGCGGGAGCCTTCGCCGCCGTTCATGCCGGCTGGCGGGGCACGCTGGCCGAGGTCGCCACTAAGGCGCTGAAACGCATGATTACTGAATACCAAACCAATCCGCTCGATGTACGCGTAGCCATCGGTCCCGCAGCTGCGGCCTGTTGTTATGAGGTGGGCACGGACGTTATGGATGCGTTCAGGAATAGTTTTCCCAGTCAGGATCTTTTTACTGAAACCCGTACGGATCACGCCTGCATCGATCTGCTAAGTGCGAACCTGGCTCAGTTGGTTTCAGCAGGCGTTGATCGGGACAGAATCAACCTGGCGCCACTGTGTACAATGTGCCGCACCGATCTGTTTTTCTCCTATCGACGCGAAAAGAATGTTCAGGGGAAGGTCGGCCGGCTGATGTCGGTCATCGGAAAAGCGTGAGGTTTAGAGTTCAAACTTCAGTTTGTCTTTGCCCGACTCGGCAAGCTAAAGCTTGGACTCTGAACTGCTATTCCACGTTCAACCACAACTTGACTTCGCGGGTTTGCGGCGGGAAGCAGAGCTCGTCGTTGCAGCTCTGAAATCTCAACCGCGCCTTGAGTTCAGCGGAGTTTCCAGTGAAACCCCTGGGAACAGTTACAGAGAAACGTATTGTCGTCCGGCCCTCGAAGACAGACACTCTGTTTTTGGAAAACTTCAGCGAGCGCAGCAGCGGACGAGGATAAATGATTGGGCCCACGCGAATTCCCCCGGGCGCCTCAATCTGAAGTTGCGTGGCAATGAGAAACCTTTCCAGCGGGCGATTGGAGTTCACGTGATAGCTGGAGGGAATGTCCATTACGATTGTCCCCTGCACCGTGCGTCCTCGTTGCGTCTTATTCGACGCGAGCGAGCCATTGACGGGTATATTCGGCGCCGACTGCGGCGCCGGGGTGGCGAGAAAACTCGCCGGTAAGAGGAGGAGCGCGGCTGTAAGAGTCAGTTGGGTCAGGAATCGCATATTGTTTTCAGGTTTCTCAGATACTCTGGGGATAATCAGAGTTGCTTCAAGCAGATCTCAGATCTGAG
>Ga0180086_1000038_pt1 | contig 13880 bp, 30 predicted proteins | sample EasRiv760_16_10D_FD_121778 | JGI IMG/M metagenome (GOLD analysis project Ga0180086, IMG submission 121778) | Soil microbial communities from meander-bound floodplain in the East River, Colorado, USA - East River metaG ERMLT760_16_10D | ecosystem: Environmental > Terrestrial > Soil > Floodplain ... | reverse complement strand
CGGGCGCGCGCGCGCGCGCACACTTGTGCGCGCTTCGGGCCTGAAGTGCGCACTTCGGGCCTGAGCTGCACACTTTATTTTACAGGTTGTGCGCTAGTGAGTATCTGAGCGCTCCAGAGAGCTGGCCAGGGCTGATAGTAGGATTTTGCTTGACAGCATCGCACGAGTCGAGTAGCGCCAGCTCTATTACATCGTCAATGCGCTCAAGAATCGCGGACGCAATCGCGTTGCGTAACTCTGCCTCGTATTCGCTCGCTTTGATGCTTTTTAGTTCCCCGCTCGCGATTTCGGAGTCAACTAGCGTGCATATCGGAGAGAGTAGAGCTGGATATTTCATCATGGGCACTCAGTGTGCGATTTTCGAGAGAACGGCGCTACCTTTTTCGGTTCGGCTCGCGAGTTTGACGATCATATCCACGCAGAAGAGCGGGCCGAATTCGTTAAGAAGCGCCGTGGCGAGATTGACCATCGCGATTTCGTATCCCGGGTCGCCCGTATCGATTTCTTTGGCGTCGATCATCGCACAGAGGCGATTCGACGCGATCGCGGGCCAAGGCTAATCGCGTGAGACTCAATTCACTCCCTCGCTTTCTCGGGCCAATCGGCCAGCTCACGCGTAAATGTGATGCGATGGCGCCCGACGATGGTAGCCGAGTACCACACATGCTCGCGCGTCATAGCGTCAAGCGCCAAGTGTAGCAGGGCGATCAATTCCAGCTCGCCTAGTGACGGGCCGGATGGCTCGTGCTTGATAACAGCCACGCTGTTGCCTCGCTCTCAGTGAATAGTCGCGCCGTGTAGCGCCCGCTGTCCACGTCGCGCCGTGCTGCCCATATCGGGACATCAGGATGCGACGCGAGCGATTCGATGAGTACTTGCACGGCGCCCGATTCCAGCTCCGCGACGATGACATAGCGATCGACTACTTCAGGCACGCCCGCACCACATCGGCCAGTAACGAGCCCGCCAGCAGCGCCACGGCCAGCGCGACCCATCCCCGCCACGTGAGACGCATCATGAGAACATTCCCCGGTTCCTCAATTCAGGATGCGCGATCAGCCATCGCTGCGCCGCCGTGGCTGCCGCCAGATATTCGCGCGTGACTGGCGCCCGGCCCTCCTCTTGGCCGGCCTGATACGTCCGCCAGATCGCGCGCTTCAACTCCACCGGAAGTCTACGCCAACACGTCGGGCAGGAGAAGTGCGCCGGCTTGCACTTCCGCCCGCAGCCGCCGTGGCAGTCATGATCGCGCGTCATGAGCGCCCGTTGAACGTGCGCGTATTTGTTCTCCAGCGTCATTGTGTCCTCTGCACTCTCTCATAGGCTTGCGCGAGCACGTCAGGCAACGCGGCAATGAGCAGCCCGACGTGCTCGCGTGTCACGTCGGGCGCCACGATCAGCTCTATCGATCCCGCCGTGCCACGTTCGGCCGGGTGGAGAATGATAGCGCCTACGCAGATGGCGCCCGGCGGCACGTCGATCGGTCCGGCTTGTTTCATCGCTTCAGCTCCATCAATCGCAGGCAGGTTGAGCAACACCCGTGCGATACCGGGGCGCCGGGCTTGCCCGGGGCAATAATAGCCCGGCACCACGCGCAGATGACTGTGAGAGCGCTCACAGGCGCCCTCCTGACAGCAGATACTCGGCTTGCTGCTCTCGCTCCCGGGCGGCGGCGTTCGCGTGGCTGGCGGCATCCTGAGCGGTCCAGCCAGCAATCTGGCCCCGGCACACGTCCATGCCTCGCCCGAACGTGTCGATGTTCGTCCAGCCCTCGATTTCGACGTTGCCCATACGGGTCAGCGCTGCGGCCAGCGTGCCAAGCGCTGCGGCGGCTGCCTCGTGTTGCTCTGCGGTCCATCCTCGGCTGCCTTCGGATCGCAACATGGTTGTGTCCCCCTTGAGCCTCTTATCGGCCCGCCCCGGGAGCGCCATAGGTCCACCCTGCACGCCACTTCTCAAGAATAGCCGCGTCTTTCTGTTCCAGCGCCCGGAACAGCTCGGCCCGCTCTTTCCGGAGGGTGCCGTCACGCGTGGACCCTGAGCGAATGCGCGGGCGCCCGCGCCCGTCTGTAGCGAGCAGTTCACGCTCTAGAGCCAGCAGCCGGATCGCAATCTGTGAGCGCCGCAGTAACGCGTATTTGTCAGCCATCGATTCTCACGATCGCTTGCTCGCGAATAGTAGATTCCACCGTTTTTGCCAGAAGGGCGACGCGCCCACGCGACGCATACACAAGATCCGCATCAGGTTCAGCCCTTCCCGTCGTCGATCACTGCCGAGAACCGCTTGCACGGCCACTTGTTCAGCGGGCTGGAGTGGGCGCCAGAGTCGGATCACGATGTGCCAGCCCTTCCGCGTCCGCCGATACTCGATCCACTGCGGTGTCAGTTTACACGTGCGCAGCGTAACCCATAGCGGGCCAAGCTTCGGGCCGCGCCCGCGTCGATACGCGCTGTGCGGGAAATCGAAATCGCAGAGCAGCTCATACGGGTCAACCGTTTTCCGAATCAGCCCTAATCGCCAATTCGATCCTTCCCTCTTGAAGAAACCTCCGAAACGTGGTGCGCAGCGTCTCGGCGCGTGGATTGTTGCTCGTCATATCCAGCTCACGCCCCGCCCGCCAGCATTGGATCGACACCTTCACGCCTTCGGGTAACTCGTCGCCGCTCAGGTGCCGCTCGATCAGCGCTTTCATGCCCGCATCGTTGAGCGCCGAGAGCCCGCGCCCGCGGATCGAGACTTGATAGGAAATCGCGTCGCCCGCGCGTCGTGGCATGGTCTATCCCTTCCCGAATGGCCGATCCCACGGTTGACGCGCGTCGGGCTGCTCGCGTTGCCGCGCCCAATGCTCGGCCAGGATGATGGCCGCAATGATGCCCGCCCCAACGTCATAGATCGCGTTGACAATGCGCTCGGTGTCAGTGTTCGGCGGTCGATACTTGCGCTCGGCGCTCGCGATTCCAAGCAGCTCGTTTGCCGCGTCGAGTGCGATGTGTCGATTATCCCTCTCCATCCGTCAGCCCTCGTAATCTACCCCGCCGTCGAATTCCTCATACTCGTAATTGTCGAAATAGCCGTCGTCGTGCAGGTCGATCCATTCCTCGAAATCGAATTCCTCGCTGCCGTCCCATTCGTCGGCGGCTGCCCAATCCGCATCGTCGCTGCCGTCTGGCTCATCGTCGCCTTGCTCGTCGTCATCGTCATCGTCGTCCCATTCGTCACGCGCCATACGTCACTCCTAAACGCGGGCAACCGCTCATGCTGAGCGGCTGCCCGGGTCCGGTCAGAACGGCGGATTGTTGCTGATCACTTCCCGAATCGCGATTGCCGGATTGCTCTTGCGCCCGCCCTTCATCGTGAAGGTTTCCACTTCCACGATGATCGCGCCTTCCCACTTCGTTTCGTCGCGCCCCATGCCCCGGAACATCATCCGATGATTCGGGCTGCCATCCTTGATTCCGAAATCGAACGTCCGCCCGCCCGGGGCGTGGACTTCGATCACGATCTGCGGGCCGAATCGCCCGACCGTGCGGCGGACCCATCCGGTCAAATCCAGCCGCACGGGGCCGCGCCCAAGGTCCGCCACCTTGAGAAACGGATTGTAGCCGGTGCTGCTCTGCTCGGGCGCGCGCTGATCGTCGTCCGTGTGGGGCGGCGGTTCTTCTTCTGTTCTACGCTTTGCCATTGTGCTGTCCTCGCTCTGTAACCGCGTCCGGAATGGTCGCGGTATCGCTCGTCATGCGCACCAGCGCTGCATCGTGTTGCAGCGTTTCGGCGAATTCGCGCATGGTATCGATCGCGCTCGTCTTGATGCGGCGTTGCTGGTAGTGCCAGCGTAGGGCGCTGGTCGCGCGACACATCAAGGAAAACTGCACCTCATGGGGCGCGGGCTGATACTTCAGCCAGGAGCGGATCTGGCTGCGTTCCTCGCGCGTGAGTAGATCGGGAATGTTGCCACTGGCCGGGCTGTCAGGGATCTTGATCCCACCGATGTCGGCGCGCTGCCACTGCTCGATCGCATTCATCAGGACTTCAGGATCGGCCAGCGTGACACCCGACCATAGGAAGCGTCGGAGAAACCCGGACTCTTCCCAGCGTTGCGACATTGACTCAAAGTGCTTCTGCGTCATCGCGCCGAACACGGCGCATCGACTCTTGAATTTCTGAAACCGCGCATCCTGCCAGCTCGCTCCGCGGTTGCCCTCGCCGGCCAATTGCATCAACGCTTGTTCCAGTCGCGCCGCGGTGCGCGGGTCGCCCGCATAGATCGCTTGTACGTCGGGCAGAATCAGAGAGCGCATAGCGCCGTTGTAAAACTGCCCTTGCAACTTGAGCAGTGTCGTGGTGTTGAGATTAGACGCGCTCAGCGCATTGTGATAGTTGATATCGAGCACGTCGAGAAAGGTGGTCTTGAGCACGCCGGGCGGGCCAACGATCATCAATCCGCCCTTGTCGCGGACCGGACCATCGACATACGACGCCAGATGTAAGGCGCAAATCGCCTCAAGCAAGACCTCTGCGCGGACGTAGCCAGACCACGGACCGCGCCGCTGATGCTGTGTCACGGGGCGTTTTTTCGCGGATCGTGCAGCTCGGGGCATGGGGCGAAATGTGGCTCAAACCGTGTGGTTAGACTGCCTCGCGCCCACAGCGGACGCGAGAAACCGCAGTATATGCAAGCGTAGCGGCAACTGTCAAGCGGTGTGGTTAGGGTGGGGGGATTCCACTACCCTGCTTCCACACATTGGCCTTCCACACTTGGCTCCACACTAGACTCCACAGTAGACTCCACAATGACTCCACACAATGACGTAACGCTGTGGGGGAGCTATGCGACACGCCCACAGTGTGGGAGCTAAGCGGAGCGCCCACGCTGTGATAGACTCTCGCGCGGAGGGTTCACGCATGGCAAAGAAAGACACGCCGGAGGGCGCCGCGGTGCCCGCGGCAGACGCAGACAAGGGACAGCGACTCAGTTTCCAACTAGACGAACACGGGCGAATTGCGATCGAGCGTATGCGCCCGGGCACGGTCGATCAGCTCCGCAAAGCGCTCGACGCGTCAGCGCTGGCGCAGCTCGGGATCGCGGGCGCCGCGAGCGTGGCGGTTGACGACGGGATCGACGGGGCAGCGCTGGCGCAAATCCTTTATGGGTCCGCCTCAACGCTCATGGTGGCACTGGCGCGACGCAGCGGATATACCTCGGAGCAAGCCAGCGTATTGGCGTTCCAGCCCGATGAAGTCACGATGCTGGCACCGACGACGGGCAAGATCATCAACAAGTGGCTTCCGACCGGGAAGTATCAAGACGAGCTGATGCTTGGGCTGATGCTCGTGACCGTAGTTTCGGGTAAGCTGGCCCTGCTGCGGAAAACGGCGCCCGTCGTGGCGATGGTGCCGCGGGCAGACGTGGGCGACGTGCCTATCGGGCAATAAGGGGCGTGTCAAGTGGAAAACGCGTTAAATTTGTAAAATCTTGGCGGTTTTCCACAGCCCCGTAAACGCGTCAGGATGCCCGTAGGGCTGCGCACATCGGGCTCGGCGCCCTTACTATTCGGGTGGGGCCGATCGTCGCTCTACGGGCAATTTTCGCTTTTGGTTTCGCCCCAGGAGTGTTCAATGGTGTACGACATTATCGGGCGCCGCGAGCAAGGGAAAACGACCCTGATGTATTACATGGGGTCCAAGGTCGCGCAGCGGTTGACGTTCGATCCGCGAGGCATTATCGCCAAAGGGCAGCGTGTCCGCGACGCGGGCGAGCTACACGATCTGTGCGATGCGATGTTGGACGGACAATGCGCCGAAGTAACGTTTACGCCCCGGGGCAACCTGCAAACGGGTTTCATTGCGTATGCAGCCGAAGTGCGGCGCTGGATTGAAGAAGCGCCCGATCGCCCCGCGGCGTTTCTGGTAGACGAAGCCAACAAGGATTTTATCGATACCGACATCGATTCCTTTCAGTGGGCGATGCGCTGCTGCTCGCGCGAAGTGCATCACATCATGTTGACCGCGCATCGCCCGTCAGACATTACGACGCGCGTCCGGGCGCTGACTGATCACTGGTGTGTCTTTGCGGTCCGTCAGGAGCACGATTTGGCCGTGCTCAAAGAACGCATGAGCGCCGAAGTGGTCGCGCTGGTCCAAAAGCTGGAGCCTCGGCAATTCGTCTGGTGGAATGACGCAAAGGGCACCTTCGAGCTAAAGACCGATGCGGCATCGTGGCACGTGCCGATCCGGGCGCCCCGGATGGTGGAGCTACCCGGCGACACCGGGATTGCCGGGCTGGACGATCTGCCCAAGTCTGCGCGGATTGACACGACGCGACTGTTTTGATACAGTCGCGTCCGCATGTCGGAAGCGAGCCTTATTCCAGGGGCGGGCGCCGAGGGCGCCCCGCCACTCGCCAGCCCTTCGCGCGCAGTCCGTATCACATGCGGGTATTGTGACTGCCAGCTTGCCGCCGATGGTGGCGTGCTGCGCACGTCCGATCGCGTCAAAGCCCTGAACAAGCAAGAAGAGCGGATCGACGCGCTCAAGGCGGATCTCGCGCGCCTTGAGGGCGAGCTTGTTACGGCCCGCGGAGAACTGACGACCCTGAAGGCTTCACTACAGCCCGCGTCCGCGGGCGATGACCGCTGGTAAAACAGGAGGGCAGTATGGGAGGGCGTTTCCTCGTGGTGTTCGTGGGCGCCTTGGTCGCGCTGGCGCTCGCGCCGGTTGTGCTCAAGATGGTCATGCCACGCGCGGCGTAGCGATCGAGCACGTCAAGTGAGTCCCGTAGGCGCCCGCGTTGCGCTTGTTGCCCTCGGGCTGCTGTTACCGTTTCCACTCGGAGGGAGTATGAATCCGAAAACGTTGCTGGTGGTCGCTGCGGCCGTGCTCGCGGCAATGGTGGTCGATCGCTTCGTCGGCGTGTCGCGTCTGCTCGCCTAGCGCGAGCGGGTCAGGTCACAACCGTTTCAATGTTTCCAGCAACCGGGTGAAGCGCCCCGGGAGGAAAGGATCGACCGATGGCAGTCAACAATCAGGGTCCGCCCGGATCGGATGTCTCGCAGGCAGACCGCGCCCGCGCGATTCTCAAAGCCAGCGCCGCATCAGTGGGGCGGTTTCAGGCGCCAGAACTGTTTTACACGCAAGACGTGAGCTTTGCCGCGGTGAACAGCCTGAACGTGCCGCGCCCACTCAATCTCAATCGCCCGATCGAATCGATGCAGATTCGGCTGCGCTTCCGCGTAACCGTGACGGTGGGCAACATCGGCACCGTGGCACCCGAAGCGCCGCAGACGATGCTGCAATCGCTCATTCTGAACGGCACGCATCGCCAGTATGGCAACCTGACACCGATCCGCATGAGCGGCGCCACGGTGTTTGCGTGGCAGCGGCTGTTTCAGGGCCAGGGCAACGATCTGCTGATCAACGAATCGCTGGCCGCGGGGCCGGGTCGCCCGTTCACATCGCCGTTTCTCGGCACCACGGGCGCGTCACCCTACGACATCGAGATCACCTACAACATTCCCTTCGGGCCACAGATGGGCATCGGGCAGAGCGCCAAGCGGGATCTCGCGTCGTATCTCTTGCAGCCGGCTGATTGGGGCGATACGTTGCAGCTCCAGCTCAATTTCGGCGATCAGACCGCGCTCGGCATCATCGCGCCCGCGACGGTAGCCTTCTCGGCGTATGGCAGCGCCGCAGGCAGCCCCTCGTGCTCGATCTATCTGAATTACTCGATCCTCGGCCCCTTCGCCAATTCGCTTGAAACTGGCGTTGTGGTCAAGCAAGAGCAGCTCTACCCGCAATTCATCACGGCGGGCACGGCGCTTCGGATCGCGCAGCTTCAGAAGCAAATCACCACGGGCGTGCTCGTCAAGTCGGGCACACAGCAAGGCGCTCCGACTACGGCGGGCGTGGTCAACTTCGTCACGCTGACCGATCGGCAGCTCGATCGGACGCAGATTCTCACGGACAACAAGCCCGTGAAGAACAACCAGAACAACATCGGCATGAAAGCGTATCTTCAGCGGATGTTCAACACCGTCCACCCGGCAGGCTATTTCATGCTGTCGTTTGTCGAGGGCCAGAATCCGCAGCTCGCGTATCGGGGCGATGGGCTGGCGGGCGGATCGCTCTACGAGCTGTATTCCGACGTGCTCACAACCGGCGCAACGCAAATCATGGGCGTCACGCAGGAAATGATCTACGGCGGGCCGTTCATGTCGCTGCGCCCGGCGTAGCAGGTAGCTCGATCGATGGCTTCTCGCGCCGCTCAACGCGTGCCGCCAACCGGGGCGCCGTCCGCATACGCGGCGGCGTCGCCGGTCTACACCGACAACGCGACGATCAACACCGATCGTGCGATGGCCGGATCGGCGCGTGTCTACACCGGCCGGATCGCCGTGCCACGGGCGCAAGCCTCGGCGATCATCCCGCAAGTCATCGGACGACAAATCGCGTTTGCCACAGGCGCCGACGTGGACGAATCGATCGCGCTGGCGCGAGACTATCGCAGCCGAACGGGCGCGTATCCTGACCTGACCGCGCTCGGGCAGCGCACGGGCGCCGTGTATGACGCGGATCAGCTCAACCGCTACTTCGCCGAAGGCGGAAAGAATCCTTCGGCCGATCTACCGACGACGTGGGGCGGGAGTTTTTCTGACGTCGATATGACCGCGCAAGACGCGGGCTTGTCGCCGATTCCGGGCGCGTTTGGCATGGACGCGGCCGGGCGAGCAGGTGCGGCAGGATCGGGCGGGCTGTTCCAAGCGGGCGTGCTCGGCGGGCTGAATATGTGGCTGATTCTCTCAGCCGCAGGCGTGGTGCTGCTGCTGTTCTACGGCAAGCGAAAGTGAGACGCTGACCCAATGACCGGACAGGAAATCGCCGATCTGATTTCAGTCGGCAATCAAAGCGCGTTGCAGTGGTATTCGACGGTAGCGCAGAAGCCCGTAGCCACGGGTATGCCGTCGTCCACGATGCGCAACGTGTTCGGCACCGATTTTTCGGGCGGGCCGACCGTGCTCGGACAAACCGCCTCGCCGATCGGGCTGATCCTGATTGTCGCGATCGTTGTCGTTGGCGTCGTGCTCGTCACGCGCAAGTAAGCGCCGATGGCGCGACGCGGTTTCGCGTCAAGGGGATACCAATGGACGATCGCAAGATAGACAAGGATCTGCTCGAAGTCAGCCCGCGCGTGGCTGACGTGCTCGCCGATCTGGACACGCGGATCGGTAGGCTGGAACAGGCGATCGCGCCGAAGGCCGATCCCGAGCAGCCCGACGCACAGCTGGAACAGCAGTCCAAGTAGCCGAGTAACACCCGATGGCTGCTGCGCTGATTGCTACCACGTCACTGCTGCCCGGGCAGCGCGTGACCGTCGAGATTGGCGGGTCGCTGCCCGTCTATCTGACGGATTCGATTTTTCGTGAGCGGCTCACGAATCAGCTCCAGATGTCCGGGCTGAACGTGGAACGCATCACGATCGAATCGGGCTATGGCGTCGTGTCCCGGGACTATCGCGCGGTCGCGATTGTGACGACGTTGACGCAATCGCGCGTTTACGGCGTGATCGGGCAAGTGACATCGGCCGTTGAAGGGGCGGGGAGCTACTCACCAACCGTGACCGTGCCCGCCATCGGGCAGGCGCCGCAGGTCGCGCCCGCGCCCGGGCCGATTGCGACAGCAGCCGGGCGCGTCCTCGATGCGCTTGGCACCGCGGCGGAAGGGATCGCGGAAACGCCCGGGGCGCTCTTTTCGACCACGAAGCTGGTCGTCGTCGGGATCGTCGTGATCGCGGCGCTCGTCGCGTTCGGGCCGAACCTGCGCGGGATCGCGCGCCGATGACGAGTCAAGCCCTTGCCGCCAGCGCCGCGGGCGTGATCGCGCTCGTCTGGCTCGGATCGCGCCTACGGGCAGACGTGGCGCCAGAAGCCGATACGCTGGCGCCCTGGGCGCCGCAACCGTCGAACCGGGTCCGCGCCTTAGCCGAAGCGATCGCCCGCGCAGAGGGCTTCTACGTGCCCGGGTCGCTTCCGCAGCGCATCAACAATCCGGGCGACCTGAAAGCCCCGGGCACGGCGGTTACGTCGTCCGGGCTGTCGGTGTTTGAATCGGTCGATCAAGGGTGGGCAGCGCTCTACCGGCAGATCGGGCTGATTGCGTCCGGGGCGAGCGCCTACTACGGCCCGGCGACCACGATCCGGCAGATGGGGCAGAAGTGGACCGCGACCGTCAGTCAACAATTAGCATGGTCTACCACGGTCGCGCAGCAGCTCGGCGTATCGGTGGATACCCCGCTGGCGCTGGTGTTGACGTGAGCACGCGATCGTTGCTGCTGCTCGGGCTGCTCGGTGTGGCCGCGTGGATGCTGCTCACGCGGGCCGGGGCGCACACGCTCAGCACGCTGACCGGGCAGCCCGCGGCGGACTCGGCGCGGCTGCGCGCGCTCATCGGCACCTTGCCGCCCGTGCTGACGCGTCAGCAGCTCCAGCCGCCCGACAAGCTGTCGCCGGGGCAGGGCGCACAATTGGGACTGAGCACGGCAGCGCCGTTTGCCCCGCTCGCTGGACCGTATGCGCCGATCGTGCTCGGCGCGGGCGCCGCGGGTGGCGCGATCGCGGGCATTTTCGTGTGAAGGGAAACGCTTGTGAGCAACCGAACACTTCTCGCGCTGGTCGCCGCGGGCGCCGTGCTCTATCTGGTGTGGCGGGCACGGCAAGCCGGCGCGCAGCCGCTCTTTGCCGCCAGCCAGAACATCAACGATCTGATCCAGTCGCCGGAACAGCGGTCCGCCTATTGGGCGCTCATGGCGTCGGGCGTGCCCTCAGAGGCGGGCAGCCGGGGCGCTGGCACCACGACGCCGGGCACGATCACGGCATGGCTCGGGCGCGTCTTCCCGGGCGGGCTCTTCGCGTATAGTGGACCGTCAGCGGGCACGGGCGCCAAGGAACAAACGTCTTCGGCGCTGGCGGGCGCGTTTGTGGCGCCCGGTCCGGTGCCGCCGTCGTCGCCCACCGGGCAAAGCGCCGTGGAGTCGTCTTCGCGCTGGCTGCCGGAGTCGCTTCGGCTTGCGTCGCCCGCGTCGTCGAATCCGTGGTTTACGAACTTGACGTTTGACGATCCGCTGGCGGTTGTGCAGCTCGGCGGGGATTTCATCGATGTCAAGGTGTTGCCCGAATCCGATCTGATCCCGACGCGCGCGTAAGGATTCTCCGATGCCTCTGATCATCACGCGCACAGAACCGCGGCCGAACGGCACGAGCATTCCCAAGTCGCTCGATTGGCTGATGGGCATTGCCAATCAAGCCCTGGAATACCTCAAGGGCTTAGTCACGCTGAACGCGGATCTGCGCGAAACCCGATCGCTCGAAGCTGAACGCGCGGTGTTGTTCACGTCGGCGGTTGTGATCAATACCGCCGTGACGGTCATGCAAGCGCTGGAACCGCGCACCGCGGCGGAAACGTTTACCACGATGCTGGTCGCGTTTGACGCGGGGAGCGGCGCCGGGCGCTATCGCATCGATGGTAGCGCTCCCACGCCGAACAGCGCGATCGCGGGCTCGGGTATGCCGATTCCCGCGGGCGGGTATACACTGACCATCGTCGGAGCGCTCAACATCCGATCGTTCCAAGTGACCGCGGAAACCGCCACGGCGCTGGATATGTCGATTACGCTGTTCAAGTAGGAGAGAGGGAGTCATCATGAACATCGCAGGAGCCAACCAAGTCGCCAGCGGATCGTCACAGCTCGCGATCGCGCAGGAGATGGGGCCAACGTCGCTCCTGCCGGGCGATGGCGCGATCCCGCTGATCTCGGGCGGATATGTCGTCACCAAGGGCAGCGCGGCAGCGCTGACGATCGCGGCGCCCGCAGCCGCCGACGTGGGCACGCGGATTCGGGTCACGTCCGATTCGGCATTTGCCCACGTGATCACGTTCACGGGCAACACGCTGCGCGGCGGGACTGCGGCGGTGGCCACCGCGACGTTTGCCGCACAGGCGGGATCGGGGATCTCGATCGAGTGCTTCATCGTCGGCAAGTGGCACGTGATCACCAACGTCGTAGCCACGCTCGCGTAGAAAGCGCGGCGCGTGCAAAGCCTTGGCGGGATCGGGCTCACGTTGCCTGCGGACTCGCAGCCGTTGACGCCAGGGGGCAGCGGCGGCGGGTCCGTAGACTTTCCCGCGGGCGTGTCGTTCCGTGGCTATCGCGTATCGCCCTCGGTCGCGCAGCTTCAAGCGCTCGCGGGCACGCCGATCATTGCGATACCCGGGATCGCGGGCAGCATCATTGTTCCACTGCACTGGACGTGGGAGGTTCAGCAAAACGCGTCCGCGATCACCACGTCGCCAAATGCGGGCTTGCGGTATGTCGGCAACGCAACCGTGATTGTGCCCGCGATTCAGGGCGGCACAAACGCGATCAATACGTTCAACTTCTACGCGAGCGGGCAAGGCGGGTCAACGCAGGTCGGCACGGCCAACGTGTTTCCGGCTGTGCCCACCCCGCCCGTGGGATCGGATATCAGCATCAACGGAGCGAACATGATCGGCGGCAATGATTCGGTCCATCGCATCACGATCTTTTGCTTCGTGATTCCGTTTGTGCCATGAGCCTTGCTGGCGCGGTTCCGATCGGCGTGCCGTATCGGCCCTCTGTCGAGGGCTTAGGGCTGGCACTCGGCAGCGCTGCATTCTCGCTCCCGTTCGGCGTGGACTTGCGATCGACCGGACTGATTCAGCTCGCCGTAGCCGATTTGCAGGCGCTCGGCGTGACGCCGATTCCGTTGCTCGCCGGTATCCCGGGCGCCATCATCACGCCGTGGAAAGAAACGCTGCAAGCGCAATACAACGTGTTCGGCACGGGCGTAGCGCCGCAGATTCGCCCGCGGTATGTGGGCGGGGCAACCGCGTTGCTGTCCACAGTCGCGGGCGCAGCCGCCGTGCCGAACGTGTATCACATGGTCGCCGGGTCGCTGAGCGGGACGATACTCGGCGCGAGCACAACGCCCGGGAACAATCCGCCCGTAGGCGCCGGAATTGAGCTGACCGGGGCCAACATGACGGGCGGCACGGACGCGACGTTTTACTATCGGATGTGGTATTTTGTGATCCGGGTGCCCTGATGAATCCAATTCTTCCATGGGGCCAGCCGCCCTTGCTCGGCGTGCCGCTCTGTTACTCACCCTTCCAGGGCAGCGCGTTACTCGACGCGACAACGCCACAGCCCGCGGTTGTGTCGGGCGGGATCGGGCTGCTACTCGCGAACAATGCGACCGACATTCAGATCGCGGGCATACTCGGCGGCACGCCCGGGCAGCTCATTACGATCGTCTCGATTGGCGCGGGCAACGTGTTTCTCGTGCATCAGAGCGGGCTGGCAGCCGTAGGCGATCGCCTGATCAATTACGCCACGTCTGCCGATACCCCGCTGGCCGCTGGCGTGGGCACCGCGACGTATCGCTACGATGGCGCGTCGTCGCGCTGGCGCTTGGTCGCGCATGAGCAGGGCGCCCCGATTACACCCGCGTTCAACGCAGCCGATTACACGGCCAACGGCGGCGGGGGCGCGTGGACGCTGACCGCGCCAGACGTGATCACCGCGAGCTATCTGCTACGCGGGCGGCAAGTGTGGGTGAATGTCTTTCTTGTGACCACCACGATCGTGGGCGCCGTCAACACGTTGCTTCAGCGCACAGTGCCGGGCGGATTCACCATCGGCGCGTCCGTGATTGGCGCGATGGGATCGTACGTGGACGGCGGGGGCGTTGTGATCGCGGGCGGTTACGTGGACGCGAGCGCCGGAGCGCAATTGATTCGATTCGGGCGCTCCGATCCCGCGCTCGGCGTGAATTGGACCGCGGGAGTCAATCTCGCGCGCGTGTCAACT